>Ga0302178_10001124_pt1 | contig 23160 bp, 22 predicted proteins | sample I_Palsa_E1_3_FD_198790 | JGI IMG/M metagenome (GOLD analysis project Ga0302178, IMG submission 198790) | Peat permafrost microbial communities from Stordalen Mire near Abisko, Sweden - I_Palsa_E1_3 | ecosystem: Environmental > Terrestrial > Soil > Palsa > Peat permafrost | place: Sweden... | reverse complement strand
GACCGTCAGGTAGTGCTGGAAGGCGTAGGAGTCGCCGGAACCGTCCGAGCGGACGACCGGCGTGATCTTACCGGCGCTTTTGAGATCCTTCGCGTAGTTCGAGTTGATCTTCAGGATCGCGCTGTTGTTCCAGCTGGTGATCTTGCCGCTGAAGATGCCGGCCAGGATGGCGGCGTTGAGCTTCAGGCCGTAACCGACGCCAGGGATGTTGTAGCCGACGCCGGTGGCGCTGAGCGCCCATGGGATCTGGACCGGTGTGCCGGAGTGATCGCCGCTGTACTGGGAGGAGGTCATCGGCGCGTCGGAGGCGCCGATGTCGACCTGGCCGACCTGAATCAGGTTGATGCCCTTACCCGAGCCGACACTGGAGGTCGTGACCGTGGCACCGGTGTAGTGGTTGGCCCACTGTGTCGCCAGGGGGTAGACCAGCGACGAGCCGGCCTCTTTGATCGTCGTGGCGAGCGCGCTCGCAACCCCGAACGTCGCAGTCGCGCCAAGCGTGGCAACGCCCACCAAAATCATCCGCTTGAGATGCACAGGAAAGTTCCTTTCGAAAGGAGTGGTATAACCTCGCCCATCCTAGGGACCCCTTGGGAACCGTGGCGAGGCAAGCGTGCCGGCCGTCAACGCTCATGCGAAGGATGTCGGCAGCGACCCCACCCACTTGTTACGCAGTTGTTACTGCGATTTTGAAAACTTGTAACCCGGGCACGCCGTGTCGGCAGATCGCGCGCCGGTTCTCTACCGTGCGGCGCCGATGCCGTTGGTCACGCAGCCGGCGATGAACTCCGCCGCCGCCGCGCGGGCCCGTGGGGCGCGCCTGAACAGGCTCGACCGGCGTGCCAACAGGACGCTGAAGTGGCTCGCGTGGATCGGCGGTGCACTTGTCTTCATCGTGATGTTCCTGATCGCCTACCAGGTGATCGACGGCGCGACCGGGGCGTTCGACAAGTTCGGCGTTGGGTTCCTCGTACACAAGACGTGGATCCCGGCTGCCGGCGAGTTCGGCGCCCTGACGTACATCTACGGAACGCTGATCACCGGCGTCTTCAGCCTGATCCTCGCGACGATCCTCGGGGTGTCGATCGGGCTGTTCCTCTCCCTCATGGCCCCCCGCCGGGTCGCGGTCATCGTCGGCCCGCTGGTCGAGATGCTGGCGGCGATCCCAAGCGTCGTGCTCGGCCTGATCGGGATCTACTTGATCTGCCCGTTCATCGCGTCCGACGTGGAGCCTGCGCTGCACTCCGTCCTCGGCTTCCTGCCGTTGTTCGGTGCGCCGCAACCAGTCGGCAACTCCCTGTTCACTGCCAGCCTCGTGCTCGTCATCATGGTGGTGCCGATCATCGCCGCGCTGACGCGCGACCTGTTCCTGACCGTGCCGAGCGAGCTCCGGGACGGGGCCGAGGCACTCGGATCGACGCGTTGGGAGATGATCCGCGGCGTCGTCCTGCCGATGACCTCCTCAGGGGTGACGGCCGCGTGCGTCCTCGGCTTCGGTCGCGCGATCGGCGAGGCGATCGCTGTCAGCCAGGTCGTCGGCGACCAGCCACTGGACCACCTCGACCTCTTCCTGGGCGGCAACACGGCGGCCAGCGTGATCGCGCTCCAATATCCCAGTGCGGTCAGCTCGCTGCACACCTCCTCGCTGTTCTACCTCGCGACCATCCTGCTCGTGTTCAGCCTGCTTGTCAACTTCGGCGCCCGCCAGCTCGGGCGGCGCTCCTTGCAGGGAAGATGAGCGCGATCCCCGACCCCAAGCACGCGCTGACCGCCAGCGGAAACCTCCGTCGCCGTCAGCTCGTCAGCCGCGCGTTCGAAACGGCGACGGTGCTCGCCGCGGCACTGGCCGTGGCCGTGCTGCTGATCCTCATCTACTACGTCGTCAAGCACGGCGTCAGCGCGATCAGCCTGTCGTTCTTCACGAGCGACCTGCCGGCCTACGACGGCGTCGGTGGCGGGATCGGGCCGGCACTCGTCGGCACGATCGAGATGGCGCTGATCGCGACGATCATCGCGCTCCCGACGGGCGTGCTGACGGCCCTGTACCTGTCCCAGTTCGCGGGCCCGCGCGGCGATCGCATCCTGCGACTGATGCTCGATCTGATGGCGGGGCTTCCGACGATCATCGTCGGTGTCTTCGTCGCCGGTCTGATCACGAACCGCTTCGGACCGTCGGGGCTGGCCGGAGGCCTGGCGCTGTCGATCGTCGAGGTGCCACTGATCGCACGCGCGAGCCTCGAGGCGATCTCGCGCGTGCCGCAGATCCTCGTCGAGGCCTCAGACGCGCTCGGCATGGCGCGCTGGCGCGGGATCGTCGGCGTCGTGCTCCCGACCGCCTCCAGCGGCATCGTCACGGCGACGATCCTCGCCGTCGCGCGCGCCAGCGGCGAGACCGCGCCGCTCCTGTTCACGTCCGAGCTCTACGGTCAGAGCTTCTCGGTCGACCCCCGACACTCGCTCGCCAGCGTGCCGCTGGAGATCTTCCAGTTGCTGGAGTCCGGGTACAGCGCGTCGGTCTCGAAGGCGTGGGGCGCAGCGTTCACGCTGATGGTGGTGATCCTGGCGGCTAACATCGGCGCACGGGTGTGGTTGCGCCGCAGCGAAAGGAAAAGAGGACTATGAGCCTGACCGAGTCGCCCCTGCCGTCCGAGGGCGTCCGACCGCGCGTCCGGTTGACCGACCGCGCGCCCGACACCGCTGTCGTCGAGCGCCGCGAGCCCGTCACGCGTGAGGTGGTGTTTCATGCGCGTGGCGTGTCCGTCCACTACGGCGCCAAGCTCGCTCTCGACGAGGTCAGTCTCGACATCTACCGTAACTACGCCACCGCGTTCATCGGGCCGTCCGGCTGCGGTAAGAGCACGTTCCTGCGTTGCCTGAACCGGATGAACGACTCGATCGCCGGCTTCAAGCTCGGGGGCGATCTGCAGTATTACGGGCACGACCTGTATGACGCCCGCGTCAACCGGGTCGAGGTGCGGCGCCGGATCGGGATGGTCTTCCAGAAGCCGAATCCGTTCCCCAAGTCGATCTACGAGAACATCGCCTGGGCGGCCCGCAACCTCGGGATGCGCGACAACCTCGACGAGCGCGTCGAGCGTGCCTTGCGCGACGCGGCCCTGTGGGACGAGGTGAAGGACAGGCTCAAGAGCAGCGCGCTCGGACTGTCCGGTGGTCAGCAGCAGCGCCTGTGCATCGCGCGGGCGATCGCGATCGAGCCGGACGTCGTGCTGCTCGACGAACCGGCGTCGGCGCTGGACCCGATCGCGACGGCGTCGATCGAGGATCTGATCCACGAGCTGAAGGCGCGTTACACGATCGTGATCGTCACGCACAACATGCAACAGGCGGCGCGGGTCGCCGACAAGACGGCGTTCTTCAGCCTCGACCAGGCACGGGTCGGAACGCTGATCGAGTACGACGACACTCCCAAGCTGTTCTCGAGCCCGACGGACCGGCGCACCCGGGACTACATCACCGGTCAGTTCGGCTGACCGCTATGCGGGGGGCACGACCTCGTGGCCGTGCCCCCCGCTGAGCTCTAGCGCGACCCAGGTCTACTTCTTGAGCGTTACCTTCTTGCTGGAGGTCGGCTGATCGGTCGTCGAGGCCAGGGTCAGCTTCGTGGCCAGCGACGACACGGCGGCGAGTGCCGCCTTGCCCTTGCCCGTCAGCGTCAGCTTGGCGGATCCGGTCGCACCAGCCGGAACTGAGAACTTGCCGGACGCGACCGTGATGGTCTTCCTGCCCTTCTTGATCGTCAGGGTGACCTTGCCCGCGGCGCTCTCGACGCTCCTGTCGGTGACCGTCAGCGTGGCCTTCTTGCCGCTGACCGTCCCCTTCGAACCGAACACGACCTTGCCGAGCGCCGGCGTCGTAAAGGTGCCGATCGCACTCGTGTAGAAGTTCGTCGAGTTACCGCCGTAGAACGCCACGCACGGACCTTGCTCGGCGGGCTCCTGCCCGCTGGTCGCGTTGAACGAGCCGGTTGCGGTCGCCGAGGCGACGCCGTACGGAAGAGCGGTGCCGCCGATGCTCGAGCTGCCGGCGGACACCGGGTCCTTGCCGGCGGACAGCTCCGCCTGCCAACCCAAGTTGGCATTCGCGGCAATGGCCGTGTTCAGCTGGCAGGAGTAATCCGGGTTCACGATCGAGCCCGGGATCGTCGTCGGATCGTTCGGGTCCCCGGCATACTTGCCGGTGCCTGCGGTCCACGCGGCCTCATCGCTCGAGCCGCTCACCGCTGAGCTGCTCGCGAACCCCTGTGCCGTGATCGGGCCCGAGCCGGCGATCCAATCCGCGAGGTCGCTGGCGTTGTACTCGTTGACCGTCGTGGCCGCGTCGGTCTCACCCACCTGCTCGACGACCAGGTAGACGTACGTGGTGCCCGGGGTCAGCGGGGACGAGCCGGGGGTCGCGGCGGCCGGGTAGGCACCGACCTCGGCGCTGACCGCAGTGAGACCGGTCGTGGTCGGCACCTCGACGGTGGGTGCGGTGACCGTCTCGCCGCCGAACTGGTCCCCCGACGCGGTGTAGTCGGACACCGGATCCGCCTCGAACAGCGCCGTCGAGAAGAAGCCGAGGTTCAGAGGGATACCGTTGAGGATCGCCGGCGCCGTGATCGTGAGCCCGCCGAACGAGTATGGGTCAGCCGGCGCGGCAGCGAAGGTCACAGCCGGATCGCCGCCCGTGTCGATCGCGCCCGAGAGCACGGCCGACTCCGGGGTCAGCGAGGACACGCCCGTGACGACCGGCTGCGTGACGTAGTTGTTCACGGCTGCGGCTGGTCCTGCGACGAGCCCGCTGAGGCCGGCCGCACACGTGGCTGCCAGCGCGATGCGGGAGAGCTTACTCGTCAATTTCATCCTCCTGTGGTTGTTGTCGTCGCTTCGCTCGTGACCCGAGTTCACCCCGGGCCGACAGGCGTCCCAGCGACTGTGCGACGCATTTCTCTGCGGGGTTTCGGCCGTGTATGTCGCCGGTGGAGATGCGGTGGAGGCTGATCTCGCACGCCTCGCGCACCAGATACTGCCATCGCAACGCACACCCTGCGGCGGGGCTACCGTACCACGGTGAGCCGGCTGTTATCTCGCGCGAACTCGCAGATCGGCGTGTGTCAGTGATAACGCGATGCGATCAGATACAACCTGTTAACAACTCCCCGCCTCGGGTCACAACTTGGTAACAAGTGCATCCTCGCGGGACACACTTTGCTAACAAGTGATGTTCGCCTCAGTTCCGCGGCGCACGCCCGTACAGCAGCTTGTACACGCGAAGCAGCGCCCGCGTGCGCCCGGCCCTGTACGGGAACATGAACAGCTCGCGCTTCGGGGCCCAGCGCGTCACCATCAGCGACTGCAACTTGCAGTACTTGCGGATCCCGCCGGCGCCGTGCCGGGTCCCGATCCCCGACGCCTTCCACCCGCCCATCGGCAGGTTGAGCGCCGTGTAGTTGAGCTGCGCGTCGTTGACGCAGACAGCTCCTGCCTGCAGACGCCTGGCCAGCGCCTCGCCGCGCTTGACGTCGCGCGTCCAGACACTCGCCTGCAGCCCGTACTCGGAGTCGTTGGCGAGCCGCACGCCCTCCTCGACGTCGGCGATCTTCATGATCGGGAGGACCGGCCCGAACGTCTCCTCGCGCATCAGCTCCATCGAGTGGTCGACGTCGACGATCACCGTCGGCTCGTAGAAGCGCCCGCCGGCGATGCGGGCATGTCCGCCCGTCAGGATCCGGGCGCCGCGGGCGACGGCATCGCGCACATGCTCCTCGATCACGCCAAGCTGCGGCGGGAAGATCACAGCCCCGACGTCGACCGAGCCGTCGCCGGCCGGCGGCCCCTGCCGGAGCACGGAGACGACGTCGGTGACCCGCTGGACGAACTCGTCGTACACGGGCGCCTCGACGTACGCGCGCTCGACCGAGATGCACACCTGCCCGGCGTTGTTCATCGAGTAGTAGGCGGCGGCGTTGGCGGCGCGCTCGACGTCGGCATCGGCGCAGACGATCATCGGATCCTTGCCGCCGAGCTCCAGATAGCACGGGATCAGCGCCTCCGCGGCGGCCTTCGCGACGGCGCGGCCGGTCCGGGTCGAGCCGGTGAACATCACGCAGTCGACCTGCCGGATCAGCGCGGCGCCGGTCCCGCCGTCGCCGGTCGCCACCTGGAAGACGTCCGCCGGGAGCCCGCACTCACGCATCGCCTGCTCGATCAACAGCGCCGACAGCGGCGTCACCTCGCTCGGCTTGAGGATCACGCTGTTGCCGGCCATCAGCGCCGGGATGCAGTCACCGAACGAGTTGACGATCGGGAAGTTCCACGGACCGATCACGCCGACCAGCCCGATCGGCTCGTACCGGATGATCAGCTTCTTGCCGATCGAGACCGGGTTACCCCACGACGGCACGCGCTCGTCGGCCAGGTAGCGCTCGGCCTGCTTGGCCCAGAAGCCGAGCGCCGTGACCGTGTACCCGAGGTCGGTGAGCTGCGCGTCCTCGCGCGTCTTGCCGGTTTCCGAGACGACCACGTCGATCACCCGCGCGGCGCTGTCGAGCAGCCAGCGACGGGCGCGCAGCATCACCTCGCCACGCGCCGCAAAGCCCGCCTCTGCCCAAGCCGGCTGAGCTGCGCGTCCGCGTGCGGCGATCGCGGCGAGCTCCGCCTCGTCGCGCACGGGCACGCTCGAGATCTGCTCGCCGGTCGCGGGGTTCTCGACGGCGATCGTCGCGCCGGCGGCCGCCCTGATCTCGCCCGGCTCGTCAACGCTGGTCACGCGAGCAAGGTTAGCCAGCGCGTCCGCTCAACCGGCGTCCAGCTCGATCGACTCGATCTTCGGCGGGTCGACCGGCCGATCGCCGGCGCGGGTCGGAACCCCCTCGATCGCGTCGACCGCGCCCATGCCCTCGGTCACCTGGCCGAACACGGTGTGCTTGCCGTCTAGCCACGGGGCGCTCGCGGCGGTGACGATGAAGAACTGTGAGCCGTTGGTGTTCGGCCCGGCGTTGGCCATCGCGAGTGCCCCCCGCACGACCTTGTGCGGGTTGATCTCGTCCTCGAACGTGTACCCGGGGCCGCCGGTGCCCGTGCCCTCCGGGCAGCCGCCCTGGATCATGAAGTCGGGGATCACCCGGTGGAAGGTGATGCCGTCATAGAACCCGTCGGCCGCAAGCTTGCGGAAGTTCTCGACGGTCTTCGGTGCGTCGTCGTCGAACAGCTCGAGCGAGATGTCGCCGAGCGTCGTGTGCATGGTGGCTGTGCTCATGCGCGGGACGGTACCCGCTCGCGTCAGACTCGGGCCAGCTCGAGCCGCAGCGGGCGGCCCCGGACCTCGGTGCCCGACGCGCGCTCGAGGACCTGCCCGCAGGCCGGCTCGGGCACCTCGGCGAGGGTGAAGTGCTCGAGCACCTGGACGTTGCGCACCGCCTCGCCATCGAGCCCAGTCGCCGAGGTCAGCGCGCGGATCACGTCGGACGGCTCGAACCCATCCGCGCGCCCGCCCGCGATGATCAGCTTGCGCAGAGGCACCTCGCCGTTCACCGAGGCGTGGGGCTTCGAGTGCCGGCGTGGCTTCGGCGTGACCGCGATCGGCGCGACGTGGGCATCCTCGACCCACGGCGCCAGCTCGACGCCCGCATGGCGCTCGATCGCCTCGAGCTCGCGGCGCTGGCGCGGCTCGTAGAAGGTGATCGCGCGGCCGCTGCGTCCGACCCGCCCGGTGCGACCGACGCGGTGCACGTACACGTCCGGCGAGGTCGGGATGTCGTAGTTGATCACGTGCGAGAGGCCCGAGATGTCGAGGCCACGCGCGGCGACGTCGGTCGCGACCAGCAGCGGCGAGCGGCCCTCCTTGAAGGAGATCATCACGCCGTCACGGGCGCCCTGGGTCATGTCCCCGTGCAGGGCCCTGACGTTCAGGCCGCGGTCGCGGAGCGTGCGGTAGAGCTGATCGCAGCGGACCTTCGTGCGCACGAACACGATCGCCTGCTCGGGCCGCTCGGCATTCAGCACCCTGACCAGCTCGTCCGCCTTGTCGCGGGCCGGGACCTCGAGCGCGAACTGCTCGACCGTATCGACGGTCAGCGTCGCCGACTTCACCCGAATCAGCACCGGGTCGTACAGGTACTGGTCGGCCAGGCGGCGGATCTCGAGCGGCATCGTCGCGCTGAACAGAGCCGTCTGGCGGCTCGACGGGGTCAGCGCGAGGATCCGCTCGACGTCCTCGAGGAAGCCGAGGTCAAGCATCTCGTCGGCCTCGTCGAGCACGACGAAGCGGCACGAGTGCAGCATCAGCGAGTGGCGGCCGATCAGATCCTTCACCCGCCCGACGGTGCCGACGACGATGTGACCGCCGGCGCGCAGCTGCGCCTGCTGGGTCCGGATCGGGGCGCCGCCGAACACCGCGACGACGTCGACGCCCTTGCGCTGGCTGTAGGCGCGCAGCGCCTGGGTGACCTGGATGCAGAGCTCGCGCGTCGGCGTCAGGACCAGGCCCTGGACCTCGTGCTCGGTCGGATCGACGTAGCTGATCATCGGCAGCCCGAAGGCCGCGGTCTTGCCGGAGCCCGTCTGCGCCTGGCCAATCACGTCGAGGCCTTCGAGCAGCGGCGGGATCGCCTGAGCCTGGATCGGGCTGGGCTCCTCGTAGCCGACGTCCTTCAAGGCCTCGAGGATTGGTTGGGAGAGGCCCAGGTCGGCAAAGGTGGTCATCAGGGTCAGACGATAGACGGCCCCGGCAGTTATTGCCCAGGCGGAGGCTCATGCTCGCGCCAGCGCTGCCGATTACCACCTTACGAAGTTGATTAGGTACCGATTGATTAGGTACCATCTCTTCGCGACCTAAGCGTCTACAGGCAAAGCGATCAACCTGGAGCCCAGCACGATGACCGACACCCAGGACCGCATCCCACGACCCGTGCTCGTGATCTGTCTGGTCGTGGTGCTCGGATCGATGATGTCGATCCTCGACACGACGATCGTGAACGTCGCGCTCGCGACCCTGTCGCACGATCTGCACGCCTCAATCAGCCAGATCCAGTGGGTGTCGACCGGCTACATGCTGTCGCTCGCCGCGGTGATCCCCGTCAGCGGCTGGGCGGCACGCCGGTTCGGGGCCAAGCGCGTCTACCTCGTGTCGGTGATCCTGTTCACGCTCGGGTCGGCGCTCTGCGGCCTCGCCACGTCGACCACCGAGCTCGTCCTGTTCCGCGTCCTCCAAGGTCTCGGCGGCGGGATGATCATGCCGATCGCGCAGCTGATGATGGCCCAGGCGGCAGGCCCGAAGCGCATGGGCCGCGTGATGAGCATCGTCGCGGTACCGATGATGATCGCCCCGATCCTCGGGCCGACGCTCGGCGGCGTGATCATCGAGGAGTCCACGTGGCGCTGGATCTTCTACGTCAACGTGCCGGTCGGCGCGCTGGCCCTGATTACCGCGATCAGGTTCCTGCCGAGCCCCGAGCGGGCTCCGACCGATCGGCTCGACTACCTCGGCCTCGCCCTGATGGCGACCGGCCTACCGCTGATCACCTACGGCCTCGCCGAGATCGGATCGCTCGGCACGTTCGACTCCGCCAAGGTGATCGCCCCAATCCTCGCGGGCATCGCCCTGGTCGCGTTCTTCTGCGTGCATGCGCTGCGCGTGCCGAGGCCGCTGCTGAACCTCGGCCTGTACGCGCGCTCGACGTTCGCCGCAGCATCGGTGACGATGTTCTGCCTCGGCGGGGCGTTGTTCGGCGCCATGATCCTGATGCCGCTCTACCTCCAGGACGTCCGCCACTACAGCGTGATCCAGACCGGCCTGCTGGTCGCACCGCAGGGGCTCGGCGCGGCGCTGACGATGCCGTTCGTCGGCAGGCTCGCCGACCGCCGTTCAGCCGGTCCCCTGGCGCTGTTCGGGGTGATCCTGACGACGTTCGCGACGATCCCGTTCGCGTTCGTCGGGACCCACACCTCGATACTGCTGCTGGCCGTTGCGATGGTCGCGCGCGGCTCCGGGATCGGCTTCGCGTTCATGCCGGCGATGACCGCCGCGTACGCGACGCTCGAGCGCAGCGAACTGTCCGACGCGACCCCGCAGATGAACGTGCTCCAGCGGATCGGCGGCTCGATCGGGACCGCGGTCCTCGCGGTCGTGCTCCAGCGCGCGTCGGCCGGGACGCATACGGCGGCGGGTGCCGCGTCCGGATTCGACACCGCCTTCTGGGCGGCCGCCGGCGTGAGCGCGATCGCCGTCGTGCCCTGTGTGATCCTCGTCAGGACCGAACGGCGCGCGCGGGCGGCGCGCGCCGCCGAGCCGGCGGTGGAGCCCGGCGCCGTGGCCGAGGCAGTCGCGGTATGACGGCGGTCGGCGCCGATCCGGAGCCGCCGTCAGCCGGAGCGCCTGCGCCGCACGAGGAGCTGGCCTCGGCATTCAAGGCCGTGATGGCGGCCGCGCGGCGCCTCCGTGGCCGCGAGACGCACCACCCGGGGGCGGTGTCGAACGCCCAGTACGGCCTTCTGTTCGGCCTCTGCAGCGTGGAGGCGATGTCGACGCGCGACCTCGCCGAGACGGCGGACCTGAGCGCCGCGACCGCCACGCAGATGCTCGAGAGCCTCGAGGCCGCTGGGCTGGTCGAGCGCTCGCGCTGGGATCAGGACAAGCGGGTCGTCCTGACCTCGCTGACCGCGCGGGGACGTGAGGTGATCGACGAGCGCCGCGCACGCGTCGAGCCGCGCTGGCGGACGGCACTCGCCGAGTTCAGCTCCGAGGAGCTCCTGACCGCGTCCGCCGTCCTGCGCCAGCTCGCGCGCTACTTCGACGAGCAGCTCCACGCGGACTGAGCTAAGGCTCGAGAAGACCGTCGAGGTGTGGCGTGCCGTCGACCGCGTCGCGCACGGCGAAGCCGATCGCGCCGGTTGCGGCGTCGCGCCGCTCGCCCAACTCGACCGTCGCCGGCAGCACGAGCGGGCGCTTGAAGGCGACCTCGACGCCGTAGCCGTCCGGCAGCAGCGGCTCGAGCGCGGCCAGGCAGCGCGCGTGGGTCCACATCCCGTGGGCGATCGCCGCCCTGAACCCGAGCAGGCGCGCGCTGAAACGGTGCAGGTGGATCGGGTTGTAGTCGCCGGAGACGGCGGCGTAACGGCGTCCCGCGTCGCCGGGCACGCGCCAGCGGGCGACCGCCGGCAGCGACTCCTCGGCGCGCTCGGCGTGCCGTGCCTCGCCGGACTCGGCCGGGCGCTCCACGCGCAGGTTCGTCGAGGTCCCCTCCCAGACGAGCTCACGATCGACCCGTGCCTCGGTGACCAGGTCGAACTGGCGCCCGCGCCGGTGCGGGCGCAGGTCGGCGGCACGGACGCTGATCACCAGCGGCTCGCGCACGTCGAGCGGTCGGTGCTGCACGATCCGGTTGCCGACGTGGACGAGCCCGAGCGGCGGCAGCGGGAAGCGCGGGTCGGTGATCAGCTGCAGGTGCAGCGGGAACGCGAGCACGTGCGGGTAGGTCGCCGGGACGCGGTCGCGGAGGGTGAAGCCGCAGACGCGGTCGTAGGCTGCCAGACGGTCGCGGTCGATCCGGACCTCGTCGAGCGTCAGGGTCCGGTCTGGCAGATCGGCGGCCCGCTGGCCGCCGATCATCGGGAGCGCGCTGATGCCGGGAAGCGCCTGCACGCCCGCCCTGGCCAGCAGCACGGCGGTCGAGCGGCTCACGATAGTGGCCCGACGCCGGCCACTCACGCCCCCAGCAGGCTCTGGCCGCAGACCCGCACGACGTTGCCGTTGACGCCGGCGGAGCCGGGGCTCGCCAGCCATGCGATCGTCTCCGCCACGTCGACCGGCAGGCCGCCCTGCGACATGCTGTTCAGGCGCCGCCCGACCTCGCGGATCGCGAACGGCATCGCGGCCGTCATCTGCGTCTCGATGAACGCCGGGGCGACCGCGTTCAGCGTGTGCCCGCGGCCGAGGATCGTCGGCGCGTAGGCGCTGAGGAGGCCGATCACGCCCGCCTTGGAGGTCGCATAGTTGGTCTGCCCGGCGTTGCCCGCGATCCCGCTGATCGAGGAGACGAGCACGACCCGACCGTGGTCACGGACGACACCGCCCGCGAACAGCTCCCGGTCGATCCGCTCGATGCTGGTCAGGTTGACCGCAATCACCTGCTCCCACTGCTCGCGCCGCATCCTCGCGAGCGTCTTGTCCCGGGTGACGCCCGCGTTGTGGACGACCACGTCGACGCCGCCGTGATTCTGCGTCAGGTGCTCGGCGACCCTCGCCGGCGCCGCGGGCTCGGTGATGTCGAGCGCGAGCTCCGAGCCGCCCAGCTGCGCCGCGGTCGCGACCAGCGCGTCCGCGTGGGCCGGGATGTCGAGCGCGACCACGTGCGCGCCGTCGCGCGCGAGCACCGCGGCGACCTCGTGGCCGATCCCGCGTGAGGCGCCGGTGACGAGCGCGACCTTGCCGGCGAGCGGGCGCTCCCAGTCGGTCGGGACGTCGGCTTCGACGGCCGGCGCCTGGATCCGGATCACCTGGCCGGAGACGTAGGCCGACTTGGGCGACAGCAGGAAGCGGAGCGTCGACTCGATCGCTCCGGAACCGTCCGGCGTGACGTAGACGAGCTGCGCCGTCGCGCCGCGCCTGACCTCCTTGCCGATCGAGCGCACGAGCCCCTCGAGCGCGCGCTGAGCGACCGCGTGGCGCGGGTTCGGGGCGTGCTCGGGCGAGGTGGCGAGAACGACGATCCGCCCGCTCGGGCGCACACGGCGAACCGTCGGGTGAAAGAACTCGTATGCATGCACGAGATCCTCGCTCGCCCCGATTCCGCTGGCGTCGAGCACGAGCGCCTTGAACGTCTGATCAGACGGCGCCACGTCCGGGTTGAAGACCTTCGCGTCGAGTCCGGCGCCGGCCGCGGCCGCGCGCAGCGGCGGCTCGAGTGCGGTGTGCACATCGGCGTTGATCGCCGCCAGAACTCGTGCTGTCGCCTCGCCGAGGACGCCGCCAGGCGCCGCTCCCAGCAGCACCGGGCCGTCGATCACCGGCGCGCCGGGCCGGTAGCGCTCGAGCCGCGGCGGCGCCGGCAGGCCGAGCCGCTTGGCGACCGTCCGGCCGACCGGCGTGTTCGCGATCGTCGCGTAGGTGTCAGCCATCGGATGGCGCCTGCATGATCGCGGTCACGCCGAGCCCGCCGGCGGCACAGATCGAGATCACGCCTCGGCCGGCGCCACGCTCGCTCAGCGCCTTGGCGAGCCCGGCGACGATCCGTCCGCCGGTCGCGCCGAACGGGTGGCCGGCGCCGAGCGAGCCGCCGTTGACGTTGAGCCGCTCGCGGTCGATCGCGCCGAGCGGCTGGTCGAGACCGAGCCGCTGCGTGCAAAAGACCGGGTCCTCCCACGCCTTCAGCGTCGCGAGCACCTGCGAAGCGAACGCCTCGTGGATCTCGTACAGGTCGAAGTCCTGGAGCGTCAGTCCGGCGCGGGCGAGCAGCTTCGGCATTGCCAGCGTCGGAGCCATCAGCAGGCCCTCGCCACCGTGGACGTAGTCGACCGCAGCGCTCTGGGTCGCCGTCATGTACGCGAGCACCGGCAGCTCGCGCTCACGTGCCCAGTCCTCGCTCGCCAGCAGCGTCAGCGAGGCGCCGTCGGACAGCGGCGTCGAATTGCCTGCGGTCATCGTCCCCTCGGGGCCGCCGAACACCGGCTTCAGCCGCGCGAGCTGCTCGAGGCTGGTGTCGGGGCGCAGGTTCTCGTCGCGGTCGAGGCCGGCATACGGAGTCACGAGGTCATCCATGAAGCCGCGCTCATAGGCGGCGGCGAGGTTGTGGTGGCTGCGAACGGCGAGCTCGTCCTGCTCCTCGCGCGAGATCCCCCACTCGCGCGCGGTGATCGCCGCGTGCTCGCCCATCGATAGACCGGTCCGTGGTTCGGCGTTGCGCGGGATCTCCGGGACCAGATGCCCGGGGCGGAGCTTGGCGAGCGCCTCGAGTCGCCCGACGTTGCTCTTTGTGCGGCTCAGCTCGAGCAGGATCCGGCGCAGATCATCGCCTAACGCGATCGGCGCGTCGGAGGTCGTGTCGACCCCGCCGGCGATCCCCGACTCGATCTGCCCGAGCGCGATCTTGTTGGCGACGAGGATCGTCGCCTCGAGCCCCGTGACGCACGCCTGCTGGACGTCGTACGCGGGGGTGTGCGGATCCAGGCGCGAGCCGAGCACGCAATCGCGGGTCAGATTGAAGTCGCGGCTGTGCTTGAGCACGGCGCCGGCGACCACCTCACCGAGCGCCTCGCCGGCGAGCCGGAACCGCTCCACCAGCGCTTCGAGCGTGCCGGTCAGCATGTCCTGGTTCGATGCCTGCGCGTAGGCCCCGTGCTGGCGCGCGAACGGGATCCGGACGCCGCCGAGCACTGCCACGCGGCGGGCTGTTGGGTTCACTTCGTGGGCTCCTCGTCGGGGTTGTCCGGCCAAGCTACAGTGCTGTAACTTACACCACTGTCGCCAATGGTCAGTCGTCCGTCCGGTCAGTCGCCGGGGTCGACGTGTACAGCGCCCCCGAGCCGAGCGCGCGCCGCACCGCGGCGGGCGCCAGGATTCGCGCGGCCGCGGCGATCCAGTAGTAGCGCGGCACGTAGCGCTCCGCCTTACCTCCCGGGCCGGCGTCGAGGATCGCCTCGGCGACGTTTTCGGCGCTCGATACGATCAGCCGCGCCAGCGGGTGCTCGACCAGTTCACGCTGCGGGAAGCCCTCGGTCACGATGAATCCCGGAAGCACCAGTCCGACGTGGACGCCGTGCGGGCGCTCCTCGGCGCACAGCGCGTCCGTCCAGCCCGCCAGCGCGAACTTGCTCGCAGAGTAAGCGCCCACGCGCGGGCGCGCCACCCGGCTCGCGGTGCTTGCGACGTTGACGATCGCGACCGGTGCCTTGAGGCCGCGCAGCCGCCCAGACGAGCCGGCCGCGGATGACGAGCCGGCCGCGCGTGCGGTGGCGGCGGTGCGCCGCAGGAGCGGAAGCAGCGACTCGATCAGCCGCAGCTGCGCGTCGAAGTTGATCCGCATGTGGCGCTCGACGTTGGCCCAGCCCTTGTCCGCGAACGCGCCGCGCCACGAGGAGCCGGCGTTGTTGACGAGCAGGTGCAGCTCGCCGAGCTCGCGCTCGACGGCGGCGGCGATCATCGCGGGCGCGTCGGCGTCGGTCAGGTCGGCCGGGATCACGAGCGAGCTCGCGGCGAGCTGCGAGGCAAGCTGCTCGAGCCGCTCCCGCCGGCGCGCGACCAAAACCAGATGAACGTCTTCCTCCCGGGCGAGGCGGCGCGCGGTCGCCTCGCCGATGCCGCTTGACGCGCCCGTGATCAGTGCGACGTACCGCATAGCTGCCGTGAGATGTATCGCATCGCTCGCGGCAATCTAACCGCCTTCGGGCGGCGTCACACGGTGAACGTGTCGGCTCCCGCGGTTGTGTTGCCGGACGCGTCGACCGACGTGTAGGACCCGGCGATCGTCCCGTCCCCGATCGTGAGCTCCACGAACCCCCAGTTCTGGTCGTCGCCGAACTCGAACGTGAGCCCGTCGGCGACCTGCTCGCCGGGCTCGGTGCCGCTCGCAAACTGATGCAGGTTGTGGTAGCCACCGCCGCCGACGAGCAGGTCAAAGTGGCGTGGCATCTGTGGTCCTTTCGTCTCGTCGGCCGGCTCCAGATCGTGATCCTGAACCTCCCGGGGGGGCATGCGTGCGAACGACTTGTTACCCGCCCATCGGCGGCGGGGCCCAGCGCTGGTTCGGGCGCCCGGTAGGTTTCGAATGGATGCCATGAGTAGCCACGGCACGCTCGCGCTGATCACCGTGCCATTCGTGACCGGAGTGATCGGCTACGTGACCAACTGGACGGGGGTGCTGATGCTGTTCTATCCCGTGCGCTTCCGGGGGCTGCGCGCGCGATGGCTGACGCTGATCGCCGACCGGCTCCCGTACAAGCTCCAGCAGATCCCTGGAATCATGGTCGGCGGCATCGGCTGGCAGGGGATCGTCCCCTCGCGCTCGGCCAAGATGGGGAGCCTGGCGGTCGACGTCGGCCTCTCCAAGCTGGGGACGACGCGCGAATTCTTCGAGCAGCTCGACCCCGACCAGATCTCCGAGCAGATCCTCTCGAGCCTGCGCGGCGAGAGCACCGAGATCATCGACCGCGTGATGACGCGCGAGCACCCGCGGCTGTGGGCGGACCTGCCGAGGCAGCTCAAGGAGCTGATCGAGCAGCGGGCCGAGAGCCAGATGCCCGACATCGTCAGGAACCTGACGGCGCAGATCACCGAGCACATCGACCAGCTCGTCGACGTCAAGCTGATGGTGATCAGGCGCTTCGATGGCCAGCTCGCAAACCGCGTGTTCCTCGCGATGGGCCACCGCGAGCTCATCTTCATCCGCAACTTCGGCTTCGCGTTCGGCTTCCTGCTCGGCATCCCGGTCGCGGCCCTCACCCACTTCGTCACCTTCTGGTGGCTGCTGCCGCTGCTCGGCGTGGTCGTCGGTTACGTGACCAACTGGGTGGCGCTGTGGATGATCTACGAGCCTGCCGACTACCGCCGCTACGGCCCGCTGCGATGGCGCGGCCTGTTCGTCCGCCGCCAGCCCGAGGTAGCAGAGGTGTATGCCAGGATCGTGGCGGACGAGATCGTCACCGTCGCCAATTTCGGCGACGAGCTGCTGAACGGCCCGCAGTCTGACCGCACCCGCGCGCTGATCGAGGCGGCGATGGAGCCGGCGATCGATCGCGCCGTCGGGCCCGCGCGCAACGCCGTGCGGGCGGCGCTCGGCTCACGCGAATACGAGGTGATCCGGCGCTCGTTCGCACACGAGCCCGTGGCGACGATCATGGCGCCGCTGTCGGACCCGGAGTTCAGCCGCTTGCAGAGCACCCGGATCCGTAACCTGATCACAGAACGCATGCGACAAATGCCGCCGAGCGACTTCGCCGAGATGCTCCGCACCGCGACGCGGGAGGACGAGTGGCTGCTGCTGCTGCACGGAGCGGTGCTCGGACTCGCGGGCGGGCTCCTCCATCTGCTGATCTTCTCCTCATGATCGAACCGAAACGCAGCACCGAGCCGGCAGTGCCCGCGCCACGCGAGGTGGTCGAAACGCTCCCCGCGCTGGCCCGCTCGGCCGCCGGCCTCTGGCTTCGCGCAGCCGCGTGGGGCCTCGGCACCTCGCTCCGGGTCGGCGCCCAGCTGGCCCGGGCCGCAACCGATCCCGATCGGGCGGTCGTGGAGCTGTACTCCGAGCTCGCCGACGGTGTGCGCGCGTACGCGCGTGAGTTCCTCGGGATCACAGATCTCGACGACCGCATGCGGACGCTCTCCGGGTCGAGCCGCCGTGGGGCGGGCCACACGGAGCTCGACCTGCGCGCCCGTGGCGCCGAGCTCCTACGTCAAGCCGCTGACGTCGGCTTCGACGAATCGGCGCACCCCGCCTACGCCCGAATCCTCACCGAGCTCGCGCCCGACGAGGCCCGGATCCTGCGGTTGCTGGCCGAGCACGGCCCGCAGCCGCTGGTCGACGTCCGCGCCGGCAACCTGATCGGGATCGGCTCCCAGCTGATCGCGCAGAACCTCAACATGCTCGACGCCTACGCCGGGCTCCGGCGGCGCGATCGCGTGCCCGCATACATCGACAACCTGACGCGGCTCGGCCTCGTCGCGCTCCTCGGCGAGTCGCTCGGAGGACCTGCGGTCTACCAGGTACTCGAGGCGCAGCCCGATGTGCTCGGCCTCCTCAAGGAGACCCCGCGGGGCAAGACCGTTCACCGCAGCATCTGCCTGAGCGCGTTCGGTCGCGACTTCTGTGAGGTCTGCCTGCCGTTCGACCGCGCCCCCGCCGGCCCGGCGGATGTTCCGGCTCCGGTGCCGGAGCCGGAGCCGGCTACCGAGGAGGACGGGGCCGCGATCGACCTGGCGGAGCTCAGGTAGCCAGCGTCCGGTTGAACCGCCGCACGGCGAGCGGCACGCAGACGCCAAGCAGCAGCAGGCACCACAGCACCATCGCCAGCTCGGGATGGTCGAGCAGCCACGAGCCACCGGTGTGGTAGGTCGGCGCGGTCAGGCCGCGCACGGTCGCGACGAGCGCAGAGATCGGATCCCACTGAGCGATCGTCCGCGGGATCAGGGCCATGCGGGCGATCGGCACGAACGTCCCCGCCATGAAGCTGAGGGGGAAGATCACGGTGAAGCCCGCGCCCTGCACCGCGTCCGGCGAGCGGACGAGCATCCCGAACAGCACGCCGCACCAGGTGAACGCGAGCATCCCGAGCAGGATCAGGCCGGCGAGCTCGAGCGCCCGGGATGCGTCCAGATGCGGGTCCCATCCGAGGATCAGCCCGAGCCCGACGACGATCGCAATTCCGAGGAGCTGCTCGCACATCTGCCCGAGCACCTGCCCGGTGATGATCGACAGCCGGCCGACCGGCATCGAGCGGAAGCGGTCGATCACGCCCTCGCGCATGTCGTTGGAGGTGGCGGTGCCGGTGCCGATCAGCCCGAACGCAAGCGATTGCCCGATGATTCCCGGGAACATGTAGTCCTTGTAGGAGATTCCGTGTACGGGGATCGCGGCGCCGAACACATACAGAAACAGCAGGATGAACATGATCGGCTGGATCGTCACGTCGAGCAGCCGCTCCGGGACGCGCGGGATCGCACGTAGGCTGCGGCCGGTCAGCAGCAGCGTCTCGCGGATGAATGAAATCGGGCCCGACCAAGCGACGGCGTCGCCGGGGGCGGTCGCCGTGGCGGCGGTGGCGGTGGCGCTCATGCGGCGACGTCCGCTCGGTGCAAGGCAGGCTCCCCGGCTTCGGACTCCGCCTGCGGAAGCCCTCCGGTGAGCGCGATGAAGGCGTCGTCGAGCGTCGGCCTGCGCAGCGCCAGCTCGTCCACGGCGACGCCGCTGACGGCGACCGCGCCCGACACGCGGGCGAGGTCCGCGACCTCGTCGGGAGCGGGGATCGACAGCGTCCGTCGCTCCCGCAGCCGCGTCAGCTCGAACTCGGGCGCGAGCGCCTCGTACAGACGCTCGAAGGAGTCGGCGTCGGCGGCGACGATCTCGATCCGCTGCTGACCGACCTGTGTCTTCAGCTCGGCTGGCGTGCCGGCGGCGATCTCGCGGCCGTGATCGATCAGCACCACCAGGTCGGCGAGCGCATCCGCCTCCTCCAGGTACTGCGTGGTGAGCAACAGCGTGACCCCGTCGGCGACCAGCTCGCGGATCGTCCCCCAGACGATCTGACGGCTGCGCGGATCGAGGCCGGTCGTGGGTTCGTCGAGCACGAGCAGCTGGGGGCGATCGATCAACCCGGCGGCGAGGTCGACCCGACGCCGCTCCCCGCCTGACAGCTGCTTGATCGGTCGGTCGCGGAACGGAGCGCAGTCGAACCGCTCGATCAGCGCGTCGCTGACGGCGGCCGCGGCAGCCCGCCTGCGTCCCCGCAGCCGAGCCATCAACACGAGGTTCTCGCGCGTGGTCAGATTCGGGTCGAGCGCGGCGAACTGGCCCGTCAGTGAGATCGACCGGCGCACCGCCGCCGCTTCCCGAACGACGTCGTGACCGCACACCCGAATGTGGCCCGCGTCGGGTGCCAGCAGCGTCGCGAGCATCCGCACGATCGTCGTCTTGCCTGCCCCGTTAGGGCCGAGCAGCGACACAACCGTGCCGGTCCGCACCTGCAGGTCGAGCGCGTCCACGGCGATGAAGTCGCCAAATCGCTTCGTCAGGCCCTCGGCATCGACTGCCAGGCCGGTTGTTGGAAAATCGTTCATGGCCGGTAAGAATACAGGAACTATAAAAATCGTGCAACTGGAACTTCCCTTGGTAGGCTTCAAGATGGATGAACGAGAACGGCGAGCCCCGCGACAACGAGGACGAGGAGGCTCTCGGCGGCGACGGTGCCGACCGCCTGATTCAGGCGGTGATCGAGCGGGAGTTCGGCGAAGGGGTCGGGCGCGACTTCGCCCAGATCTGGCGGCGCCAGGACGAGTATCAGCGGCGGCTGCGACCCGACGAGGGGCTGCGCGAGCGCAAGAAGCGCCAGACCCGCCAGCGGATCTCGGACGTCGCGACGGCGCTGTTCGTCAACCGCGGCTTCGACGCGGTCACCGTCGCCGAGATCGCAGACAAGGTCGGTGTTTCCGAGAAGACGATCTACAACTACTTCCCGACCAAGGAGTCGCTCGTCTTCGACCAGACCGACGAGGAGATGACGGGGCTGGCCGCGGCGCTGCGCGACCGCGCGCCGGGCGTCTCGCCGACGGCCGCGATCGTCACGAAGCTGAAGACGAGCTCGGCTCGCTTCACCGACTCGGTCGAAGACCTGCGTCTCGATTTCCTCCCCCGCTTCGGCGCGATGGTCCGTGGCAACGCGGCGCTGCGGGCCGCGTGGGCCGAGCACCGCAACCGGCTGGTCGACGCGATCACCGAGATCCTTGCGTCCGAGGCGGGCGTCGACCCCGGCGAGCCCGAACCGGTCGTCGCCGCGCGCTCGCTTGTCAGCATCGTCGAACTGCTCTACGAATCGATCCTACGCCGGATCGCGCAGGGGCTGACGGGCGCGGCCCTGCGCGACGCGATCGACGGCGATCTCGATCGTGCCGCGCGCCTGCTCGACACGGGCCTGTGGTCGTTGCACCTGATGGTCGAGGGCCGGCGCACCAGGCAGCAGCTGCTCGACGCCGCGACCGCCGCCGAGCAGGCGCGCCAGCAGGTGATGAGCGCGCTGCGCCAGGCCAAGCAGACCTGGCACGACCTGCGCGACGAGCAGCGCGCGGTGATTCGCGAGCAGCGCACCGCCGCGCGCGGCGGGCCTGGCCGCGGGGGGCCCGGGCGGGCGCGCGGCCGCGGCCGTGCCTGAGCCACAGTCGCCGGCAGGGCCAATCGTTCTGAGTTTCGACAACCTCGGGGAGGCGTCCGAGCTCGAGCGCGGCACCCGGAGCGATCGCAAGCGGCCCGGCTCCCATCCGTCCGTCACCGTGGCGCTGCCGCGATTGCTCGATGAGCTGGACGCGCTGGAGCTCCGAGCGACCTTCCTGATCGAAGCGATCAATTGCGAGCTCAACCCAGGCGCCGTCCGGGCGATTATCTCGGGCGGCCACGAGATCGCCGTTCACGGCTGGCAGCACGAACCCTGGTCGGAGCTTCCAGCAGCACGCGAGCGCGAGCTGCTGCGGCGAGCCCGCGATGCGTTCAGGGGGCTCGGCGTCGACGTGCGCGGGTTCCGCCCGCCCGGAGGAGAGCTGACGGAGCGGAGTCCCGCCACGCTCGGCGAGCTCGGCTTCGAGTGGGTCTCGCCCGCCTCGAGGGACCCTGAGCCATTCGCCTGCGGCGGGCTGACGTTCATTCCCTTCGTGTGGGAGCTGGTCGACGCCTACCACCTGATGCCACGCTTTGCTTCACTGCGCGAGCGTCACGGCGCGCCGGCACTCCGGAGACGAAATTCGTTCAGAGCCGTCACACAGCGTGACGAATTCGTATAACTTAAGCAGTCAAGTACAGACTTGCCCGGTAAACGAGCAGCAGTCGGCGCTCTACCGGCGAATGGTCGAGGCGGAGCTTCGACTCGGAACGCTGGACCTAGCGGCTGTGCGGCGACGGCGAGGCGTGCGGCAGTCGACAATCGCCAACGGCCTTGACGTCAGCCAGCCGAACGTCTCGCGGATCGAGTCCGAGGAAGACCTCTACCTCTCGACGCTCGCCCGCTACGTCGCCGCGCTGGGCGGCCGGCTCGAGATCAACGCCGTGTTCGACGACGAGACCATCTCGCTGCTCGGCGAGCCGCCCGCGCCGCGCCCGAACGATTAGAGGTCAGCAGCCCCCAGATCGCCGCGGTCGTCCGGCGGTGGACGGGGGCGGGCGAGCGACAATAACTTGCCGAACCCCCCGGCTGAATCGGGGGGTCGTACGCTGGAGTGCGCTCACGGCACCTGGGCGTACGACCCCCTCTTCAAAGGACGGGGGTCGGCAAGTTTTTGTCGCTGTCAGCCCGCTCGCGAGCCGGGCCGGGGCGCGTCACACGCAACGGAGCACTGCGGTCAGCCGGCGAGCGAAATCCGCACCTGCCGGCGACTGCTTCGGCGTGGTCGACCTGGAGCGGATCCCCGACGAGGTCCTCCCAGCCGGCTTCGACCACTCGCGCGGCCGAACGGCGGTGGCGGTCGCGGCTCAGGTTGATGAGCACTCGACGGGCGTACGCCTCGGCGGCGTCCCGCTCACCGACGATCAGATCGCGCTGCGCAGCAGCGGCGACGCGCACTCGACTACGAAGCGCTCAAGGGCTGGACGCGCGCGGCCCGCACACAGAGCTAAACGCAGGCCGACCCGAGCGCGTTGCCAGCGGTCATCGCGGCGGCGTGGCGATCCCGGTGCGGTAGGCGTACGTGACCGCCTGGGCGCGGTCGCGCAGGCCGGCCTTGGCGAACAGGTGGTTGATGTGCGACTTGACGGTCGTCGGGCTGACGACGAGGCGCTCGGCGATCTCTGCGTTCGACAGGCCCTCGGCGATCAGTGCGAGGACCTCGGCCTCGCGGGGGGTGAGCTCGTCGGGTAGGCATGGTGGGCCCACGCCGACCCCGGAGCCGGCGAGTGCCGCGACGACGTGGTGCTGGATGGCTGGATCGAGTGCGGCCTCGCCGGCCGCGACCGCGAGGATCGCGTTGCGGATGTCGTCGCTGCCGGCGTCCTTGGTCAGATAGCCGCGTGCGCCCGCGCGCAGCGCGCCGAGCACGTTCTCGTCGTCGGCGAACGTCGTCAGGGCGATCACACCGATCCCCGGGTGGCGCTCACGGAGGCGGCGGGTCGCCTCGATCCCGTCCATCCGCGGCATCCTCAGGTCCATCAACACGATGTCGGGCTCGAGGCGGCCGGCCAGCTCGAGCGCCTCCTGTCCGTCGGCGGCGCTCCCGACGAGCTCGATCCCGTCGAGCAGGCCGAGCATCGTCACGAGGCTCTCACGCACCAGGCGCTGATCGTCGGCGAGCAGCACGCGCACGTCAGGAGCGGAGGCCGAGGCGGAGCCGAGCTCGCTCACAGCGGCAGCCGGAGCTCGACCCGAAAGCCATCCGCCGTCGGCGACGCTGACAGCTCCCCACCCAGCAGCTCGGCGCGCTCGCGCATCCCTGTCAACCCGAACCCGCCGATGCCGACGCCGCCGCCCCCGACCGCCA
>Ga0302178_10001121_pt1 | contig 23202 bp, 20 predicted proteins | sample I_Palsa_E1_3_FD_198790 | JGI IMG/M metagenome (GOLD analysis project Ga0302178, IMG submission 198790) | Peat permafrost microbial communities from Stordalen Mire near Abisko, Sweden - I_Palsa_E1_3 | ecosystem: Environmental > Terrestrial > Soil > Palsa > Peat permafrost | place: Sweden... | reverse complement strand
AGTCGGATATTGCCGCAGTGGAAAAGGGTACACGCGAAATCCTTGCGGCTTCAAACGAAATCGCCGCCGCAACGGCCCAGATTAAAAAAGGCGTGGAGCAGATTGCAGCGGCGGCGCAGCAAGCCGACAAATCTTCCACCGAAGCCGCTACTGCCGCCAATCAACAATCTCAAGGCGCCGAGGAGCTGGCGGCGGCGATCGAGGAAATCGCTTCGCTCGCCGACGAACTGCAAGCCGCATAGTCTAGGGGATTTGTGATGAAACATCAGCATCATCCGTTCGATGAAATGCCCATCCTTTCTGAGAAGTCATCTGACGCCTTATTTGAAATGCACGAGCAAGTAAGCGACACGCGGCAATTTGTGACCTTCATGGCTGGGAATGAAGTTTTCGCGGTCGATATGACACCGGTGCAGGAGATTATTCGTGTCCCGGAGGTCGTGCGCGTGCCTCTGGCCCCACGCGCTCTGGAGGGCCTGGCCAATCTACGCGGCAAGATCTTGCCGATTGTCAGTTTGCGCAGGGCTTTTGGCTTCGATGCACGGGAGCATGACGATACCAGTCGCGCGCTGGTTATCGATCTAGGACAACCGTTGGGTTTCGTCGTAGATAGGGTCGCCAGCGTGGTCGGGGTCGAATCGGCAAAAATCGAAGGAGTCGGCTCGATTCAGGGAACCATCAATACCGCATTGCTCTCCGGGATTATCAAGGACGTTGGCGGCCACGCCATGATTATGGTGTTGGATTTTGCCAAAGTGGTGGCTCAGGAGTTTAGCGATATGGTTTTCGTCGCGAGAAATCCCATTGTAGGTATGGGATCGACACGCGCCACAGGGGACGAGGACGAAGACATCAGCGACGAGCTCCAACTGGTGAGTTTCGAGGTGGCAGGGCAGGAATATGCTATTGCCATTAGCGATGTTCAGGAAATTGTGCAAATCCCCGCCAGTATCGTCCATGTACCGCATTCCGAGTCCCACGTGCTGGGTGTCATGATGTTGCGCAATCGCTTACTACCTCTGGTTAGTTTGCGCAGCATGTTTGACTTGCCGCCGAAAGAAGTCGATGACCAAAGTCGTATCGTTGTGGTGTCGACCGGCGCAGCATCGGTTGGCATTGTCATGGATAGTGTGAACGCAGTTTTGCGGGTCGCCCTCAAAGATGTGGATGCAATGCCGAACTTGCTGGCTCGAGACAGCACTTCGGCGGACGTGTCCCAAATCTGCAGATTGGATGAGGGGAAACGGTTGGTTTCCATCATTTCGGCCAGCAGCTTATTTCGCCACAACGTCGTCAAAGAAGCGCTCATCGAAATGGAAAACTCGTTAGCACAAACACAAGCTGCAGAGGTCGTTGCGGGCGAAGATCTGACCGATGATGAGCAGATGGTGGTGTTTCGCCTGGGTAAGGAAGAGTACGGTGCACCGATCGAAAGCGTGCAAGAGATTGTGCGCGTGCCGGAACAGTTGACGCGCGTACCTAACGCTCCACCGTTTGTTGAAGGTGTCATTAATCTGCGTGGTTCGGTGTTGCCGGTGGTTGATCTACGGCAACGCCTCGGTTTGCAGACGGTATGTCGTTCCGACCAACAGCGCGTCATGGTATTTCTTATCGATGGAATGCGTACGGGTTTCATCGTCGACTCGGTGACTGAGGTACTGAGAATACGCAAATCTTGCATTGTCTCGACGCCGTGCTTATCGCTAGAGCAAGGAAAGCTCTTGGCAAGAGTGGCAAACCTTGAAGATCAGAAGCGGATGGTGCAATTTATCGCGCCCGCCTACCTGATACAAGGTCGCGAGCTGCACGAGCTAACCAAGATGGCGACGTAAAAAGGCGAAGGCACATCATGATCAAGCTGCTCATTGTCGATGATTCAGCATTAATGCGCAGACAGCTGGCCACGCTATTTGAAGGCGAGGGCGACTTCCAGATTAGACAAGCCAGAAACGGCAAAGAGGCGCTGACTGAAAACCGCGAATTTCAGCCTGATGTCATCACACTCGACATCAATATGCCGGAAATGGATGGATTGACCGCACTTTCAATGATCATGGTGGATCGGCCTGTCGCCGTGGTCATGGTTTCATCCCTGACGGAGAAAGGTGCTCTGGCAACGTTCGAAGCCCTCAATCTAGGTGCTGTGGACTATGTCGCGAAACCCAGCGGCACGATTTCACTATCGATTGGCGACATCAAGGATGAATTGCTCGCCAAGGTGCGCACTGCGGCGCGGGCTCGAATCAAAGTAGCTAGGCCTAACATCGGCGGTTTGGCCAAGCGTCTGCGTGATGAGAGAGGCGAATCCAAACTACGACCGCCCTGCTTGCCTCGTGGGGTGATCCAGGATGGCATTGTCATCATCGGCGTATCGACCGGTGGACCTCGCACTCTCGAAGATATTCTCCCGTTTCTGCCAAACAATTTCCCTTGGCCCGTGTTGGTCGCTCAACATATGCCGGCGGCTTTTACTCGACCGTTTGCCGAGCGCTTGAACGGCCTTTGCGCACTCGCGGTGGTGGAGGTTGCTCATCCTATGCCTCTCGAGCCCGGCACGATTTACATTGGCAAAGGCGGGGCGGATATATTGCTGGCTCAGCGTGCGGGACAATTAACCGTATTCGCCAAGCCCGAAAACCGTGAGTTTCTTTGGCACCCCTCAGTCGAACTGATGGGCCGTTCCGCGCTCGAGCATTTTAATGCGGCACAGATCATCGCGGTGATGCTGACCGGTATGGGCTATGACGGAGCCGATGCTTTCACCGAAATCAAGCAAGGAGGCGGACGCACGATTGCGGAATCGCAAGAAACTGCCGTGGTGTTCGGGATGCCGGCAGAACTTATTGAGCGAGGCGGCGCCAATCAGGTATTGCGTGCGGAGAAAATTGCGACTCAGATCAATCTCTGGGCCGGGCGTTAGGGAGGGGTTGCAGCATGAACGCCACAGAAATCACCGATTCGGATTTTCAAAAATTTCGCGAATTCTTTTATGGCAAGACGGGGATTCACTTTGAGAAATCGAAGCGCTATTTCGTCGACAAGCGCTTGGTTGAACGAATCGAACGCACTGGCAGCGGAGATTTTCGCCGTTACCTGATGAAGCTTCGTTTCGACACTTCGGGAGAGGAGCTACAGAGCTTGACCAATTTGATGACGGTCAATGAAACGTATTTCTTCCGCGAGGAATATCAGTTCAAATGCCTGGTGAACTCCATTCTGCCGGAGATCGTCAGCCGTAAGCGCAACCACCGCGCTATCCGAATTTGGGTGATTCCTTCTTCATCGGGTGAAGAAGCCTATTCTATCGCCCTGTATTTGCTCGAGTATTGGGCTGGAATAGCGGACTGGGATATCGAAATTATTTCATCTGACATCGATACAAAGGTTCTTGAGCAAGCACGCTTAGGTTTGTATTCGCAGCGCTCGGTGCAAAACCTTCCGCAAGCAATCTTACGAAAATATTTTAGGTGTAGTAGCGCGGGATACCAGATTTCCGCCGAGTTACTCGACGCAGTGGAGTTCACTAGAGTCAATCTGTCCAACCCGATTGAGACGCGAAATTATCGCGAATTTGACGTGATTTTTTGTCGCAATCTCCTGATTTATTTCGATGACACCTCCCGTGCAGCGGCTGCACAAAGGTTTTACGAAGCGTTGAATCCCGGAGGCTATATTTGTCTCGGTCACTCGGAGTCCATGAGTCGAGTCTCATCTCTGTATGCGGTGCGTAAATTCCCCGAGGCTATCGTTTATCAAAAGCCCATAGAGGTGAAAGGCGTATCGCTTGACGATCTCGCGGAATCAGCCGCATGAATCCGCTGCTCGAGCAATTCCTTTCCGAATCTCGTGACTTTCTTCAGAGTATCGGAGAGACGTTAATGTTGTTGGAAGCCGATCCCGACAACGTCGAGTTGATGGCCACATTATTTCGCATGGTGCACACGCTCAAGGGCAATAGTGGATTGTTTGACTTCCCTGAGATGACTCGAGTATTGCACGCAGGCGAAGATCTGATGGATGGGGTGCGAGACGGGCGAGTGGGATATTCCAAGGCGTTGGCCGACGGTTTGCTCGACGCAATGGATTTCGTCGGTGTCTTGTGCGATGAAATTGAAGTAGACGGGGAAATTCGCGCGAGTCATGCCGATAACTCTATCTATCTGGCTACAGCACTGCTGCAGTTACTTGGCTCAGTCACAGTCGCTGCCATCGCTACGGCGACCCCGCAACTGTTCCCGGGAAACTGCGAGGGCATCCCGGATCAAGGCGCGTTTAGCTTACTGGATGGGGTTCCTGAGTCGGTATGTATGGAGGCCTACCGTCGCGCATGTGCTGGCGCTACGGTGCAGTGGCTGGAGTATAGCCCGGCAGAAGAATGTTTTTTTCAAGGGGAGGATCCGTTCTTTCAGGCAAGAAATACTCCGGGCCTGGTTTGGGGGATCATTACCGCGCGCAAGCCATGGCCCAATTTGTCCGCTATGAACACTTACCAGTGCGCACTGAATTTTCATGTGCTGGCGATTGTTTCGCGCAAGGAATTGGACGAATATTTTCGCTATATGCGCGATCGGATCCGTTTACACACCGTGCCGATATCGTTTCTGGTGCGTCCCAGCGGTACACATGCCGAAGGACCGATCTACGAGGATTTTGTTGGCAAGGCACTCGATTGTCTGGAAGTGCGTGACCTGGCTGCGCTTGGCATCCTCGCGCGCGCGCAGCTCGACAAATCGAGTTCCGGGTTATGGCTCGCTTCGGCCTTGCGCTGGTTGCTTTTGATGCTCGAACTACAGCCCGAGAATAAGGACGCAATGGCCGGTCTGATAGACGCGTTGCGTCATTTGGATTTTCCCGTACCGTATCGCGCTGCATCCGATGCGACACCGAAACAGGTGCCGGTCCAACTGATAGGCCAAGGCGCTGTGAACAAGCCGAAGATTTGCGCCGAACTGGTCGATCCAACTCCGTATGAGTCAAAAATTGCTGCCTCTGCCGGCATTTCCATCGTGCCAAAGAGCATCAAGGTCGACCAGTCAAAAATAGACCGGATGATGAATTTAATCGGTGAAATCGTGGTGTCAAAGAATACCTTGCCCTATCTCGCGGTCCGTGCAGAAGCAGTGTTTGGCTCGCGCGAGTTGTCGAGGGAAATCAAGACGCAATACTCGATCATTAATCGTATCGCGGAAGAACTGCAAGACGCCATTCTGCAGATGCGCATGATGCCTGTTTCTGTGATATTTCAACGCTTCCCACGCTTGGTCAGAGATACTTCGAACAGGTTGGGTAAGGAAGTTCATTTAAGTTTGGAAGGTGAAGAAACCGAGGCCGAGAAAAACATCATTGAATCGTTGGGTGATCCGCTGATTCATATTATCCGCAATAGTCTTGATCATGGCATAGAGCAGCCGGCAGTTCGGCGCGCAGCGGGTAAGCCGGATGTCGGCAAGCTTGCGATTCGCGCGAAGCAAGAGTCAGACCGCATTGTGATCGAAATCAGCGATGACGGGAAAGGCATTGACCCCGTGGCGATCAAAAACAAAGCGTATGAAAGAGGTCTGATTGATCAGGAAACACATGAACGTTTAAGCGACCAAGATGCGATCAATCTGGTCTTCGCCCCGGGCTTTTCCACTATGGACGTCGTATCTGACCTATCTGGACGCGGAGTGGGTATGGATGTGGTCAGGTCCGCGGTCGAAAAAATAAATGGCACGATTGCCCTGGAAAGCGAGACAGGTAAAGGGACCGTGGTTCGCATTTCACTACCGTTATCGATGGCCATTACCAATGTAATGATTGTCGAAGCCGATGGGCAATATTTCGGTATGCCGATGGATAGCGTGGTCGAAACCGTGCGCGTGTCACGCACCGAAATCCGTCCTGTTCTGGACGGGCTGGCCGCCGTATTGCGTGACCGCATCGTGCCGCTCAAGTCGATCAATACCTTGCTGGGCTTGGCCGCCCCTCCGAAACCAAACGCCGAAGATGAAATGGCCGTACTGGTGGTTCATTTTGGCAATGATTTGGTGGGGCTGTTGGTGGACGACTTTCACGAAACCGTAGACATCATTCTCAAACCAATGGCCGGGTTGCTGGCGGGCATTTCCGCCTATTCGGGTTCGGCCCTTTTAGGTGATGGTTCCGTATTGATGGTGCTCAATGTCAAGGAGATTTTATGACGGCCATCGAATTTGACGGCGACCTCGCGGTATTCCACGGCGTGGTCGGCATAGATGACGCGGAATTATTGTTGGAATGGTTGCAGCGGGTGATCGCGCCACGTGTGAATTTCTCCGAATGTACGCATCTCCACCCGGCCAACTTGCAGCTATTGATGGCGGTCAATCCCGAGGTGAACGTTTGGCCGAAAGACGGCGGATTGGCGAATTGGTTGCAATCGGCTTTTACGATCCAGGACAAGGAGCAATAACATGTCAAAAACCATCCTGATTGTGGATGACTCGGCCACCATGTTGATGAGCGTCAAAGCTACACTAGACATGAATGGTTTCAAGGTAGAGACCGCCTCCGACGGGCAGCTTGCGTACGACAAAATCAAAGGGGGATTAAAGCCCGATTTAATCATCACCGATATCAATATGCCCAAGATGGGCGGGTTCGAACTGATTAAACTGGTTCGAGCGCTGCCGGGATTTCGCTTCACGCCGATTCTCACACTGACGACGGAAAGTCAGTCCGATAAACGTGACGAAGGTAAGAAGTTAGGTGCAACGGGCTGGTTGGTCAAGCCGGTAGCCGGCCCCGATCTTATCAAGGTTATCAAGCAGGTGCTGCCGGGCAGTTGAGCTCTTCATCATCGATAGTTGCACGCCAATTTGTCTCACTCGAGTAAGTCATGACGCCTCTTCCCGATAGTCCTCCCGACGTTGATCGGCGTTTTCCAATCCATGGTCCAGTCGTCGCAGCGCTGCTGATGGCGATGGTCGCCGCCGGAGTATCTTGTCTGGCAGTCTGGATCCTGGCTTATCTTACCGACCCCGAGTCGACTGCGGATCGGAGATCCATCGCGCTGGTCCTTTTTCTTGCGACTGGGTTGTCGCAAGTGATCGGATTCGGATTGGGCCGGGCCGCCATGGCTCACCTAAAGATCGGCATGACACAGCGTGCACTTCAACGTGATGTGAAAGACGTCGAGCCGTATATCGACACCATGTGCGAACAAATCAAAGGTGTTCAATCCGATGTCGAGGCGGGTGTCGTGGCGGTGATCGAACAGATCTGTGCCTTGCACACGCATTCCAGTGAGCAAATGGCGCGTATTGGCGAATCGCTCAAAAGCGGCATGGCGTTAACCGAGGCAACCGCGCGTCAAAGCGCGCATAACCATCGGATCATCGCCATGCTGGAATCACAGTTGCAAGGCAGAGTGAGCGAATTGAGCTCGAATTTCGAACGACTGAAAAGCTTGGCAGACGAAATCGGGGCGCTCGCGCCGTTCGTCGAAACGATCTCGATGATTGCCAGACATACCAAGTTGGTCGCGCTGAATGCGGCAATCGAGGCGGCACACGCGGGACGAGCCGGAATTGGATTTGCCGTGGTTGCCTCTGAAGTCCAGACGCTTTCGAACCAGACTGCCGCAGCCGCAGCCGAAATTACCCAAAGAATCCATGCCGCAGCGCAAAAGGGCGCGAAGGAAATGAAAGCTGCTTCTATGCAGAATCAGCACACCGACGGCGATCTGCGTCATTTGATCGACGATTTGGCCGCGATTCAGAACGAGTTCAGTCAAGGTGGCGAGTTGTTATTAGACGTTATTCGGGGAGTGGAACTCGGTAACCACGAAATGGTAGATCGGCTGACACGCATGTTAGGGCATATGCAATTTCAGGATGTTATTCGACAGCGCTTGGAGCATGTCCAGAGCGCATTACTCGACATGAATGAACATTTGCAGGATTTGACACGGAATCTGGTCGATCCGGCTTGGGATGGGAAGATCGAAATCAACTTCAAGAAACGTTTGGCAAGTCATCTTGAGCACTACGTGATGGCCAGTCAGATTGACGCGCATCATGCGGTCGTCGATAGTGGCATGCTCAGCACATCTGGTCGACCGGCGATTGAGTTATTTTGACGAGCGCGCGGTGATCAAATCGAGTATGAGGTACGTCTCATGAGAGAAATCATGTTCAATACCGGTCGAGTTCAAGTGCTAAAAGCGCGCTTGAAACGTTGGGGCACGACGGGTGCCTTGCGTTGGAAATGGCCTGGGATTGTAAGGCATGCTTATTCCTCACAGACCAGGCGATCTAACATGCTTCTTCCAGATTCCTTGATAACTCAAGCGTTGAACACGATTTCTCAAGGTGTTTTGATCTCTGGGCCGGATCGCTGCATTCTGTCTGCCAACCAAGCTTTTTTGCGCATCACCGGATTCTCTGCCGATGAAATTGTGGGGCGTTCTTGCAGTTTTACGCAGGGGCCGGACACAGATCCGCAGACTGTGGCTGCAATTCATGCGGCTCTTTTATCGAAGCGCGAGTTTTCGGGTGAAATCCTCAACTACCGTAAGAATGGTAGTACATTTTGGAATGATCTGACTATTACAGCTGCATATGATGAGGCCGGCGTACTGACTCATTTTATCGGCATCATTCATGATGTCACCGCCAGTCGAGAGGCCGCGGCAGCACATCGTTCCAGTGAGCAACGCTATCGTGACTTGATCGAGAACATTTCCGCAGGGGTTGTGGTGTATGGTGCGCAATCTGAAATTTTGCTCACAAATTCCACTGCGGCTTCAATTTTCCGAACCAGCCCTGATGACATGAGAGGGAGGACTGCCTATAGCCCGGAATGGCAATTTCTCGATGAGCACGGCTTGCCGGCGCAGCCATCGGAATATCCGGAAAATCGCGTGCGCGCCGGAGGGTTGGCAGTCAATAGTTTGGTCATCGGTGTGAGACGCCACGGCACCGCATCTGATAAATGGGTGATATGTAATGCCTACCCAGTGTTCAACACCTCGGGGGGGATGGCTGAGGTGGTTGTCACTTATACGGACATAACCGAATTTAAACAAGCCGAGCGCGCCCTGCAAAAATCGGAAGAGCAGCTGAGGTTGGTGCTACAGGGATCCAATGACGCCTCTTGGGACTTGGATTTGGCTTCCGGCAGCGCATATTACTCGCCACGCTGGTGGCAAATGGTCGGACTTGAAAGCGATGTACTTGCGCCGAATTCGGCGTTGTGGAAAAGCTTGGTACATCCCGAGGATATCGATCGGGTGGAGGAGACTTTCCGCTGTGCGCTGATCGAAAACGATTCGTTTGAAATGGAATTCCGTTTTCTTCACAAGGCAGGGCACTTCGTGCCCGTGCTGTCTCGAGGTTTCATTCTGCGCAATCAGGCCGGCGCCCCATTACGGGTGTCCGGCACCAATACTGACTTGACCCGTCAAAAGATTGCAGAGGAGTGTATCTATCATCAGGCATTCTATGACGCGCTGACCGATCTCCCCAATCGCAGGTTGCTCATGGAACAATTGAGCAAAGCACTATTGGCGAGTACCCGAAGTTGCCGGCACGGTGCATTGCTGTTTATCGACCTCGATAACTTCAAAGTATTGAACGACACACTGGGCCACGATATTGGCGACCAGTTACTGCAACAGGTCGCGATTCGACTACGCCACGCTGTGCGCGCGTGCGACTCGGTTGCCCGTTTCGGCGGAGATGAATTTTTAGTCATGCTGGAGGACCTCAGCCTCGACGAGAATGAGGCAGCGGTGATCGCGGAAATGATTGGGCAACAAATTTTGGCATTGCTCAATCAACCCTATTTGCTAGCCAGCCGCGAGTACCTCAGTACACCGAGCATCGGTATCGCCCTATTCGGCGATTCTACAGAGGGCACTGACGATCTGCTTAAGCAGGCCGATCTCGCTATGTATCAAGCCAAAGCGACAGGTCGTAATCGTTTGCGATTTTTTGATCAAAGTATGCAGGTTACTGTTGATCGGCGCTTAGCGATGGAAAGAGAGCTTCGCGTTGGCCTGGAGCGTGAAGAGATGGTTCTCCATTTTCAACCGCAGGTAGACGAAAGCGGTTTGATTATTGGAGTTGAAGCCTTGGTGCGATGGTTGCATCCGGTGCGGGGGCTGATTCCGCCAGGTGTTTTTATTCCTGTCGCTGAGGCAACCGGGCTGATTTTGCCGCTGGGAGCGTGGGTGCTTAGAACCGCTTGCTTGCAATTAAAGGCTTGGGCGACATCACCTCGCTGTCGACTTCTTACGCTTTCGGTGAATGTCAGTGGCTATCAATTCAGAGAAGCCGATTTTGTTCAACAAGTTCTGGATGTTATCGAGGAGACCGGCGCAGATCCTACCAAGCTAAAGTTGGAGTTGACGGAGAGTTTTCTCGTTGAAGATATCGAGGACATCATTCTCAAGATGACTGAACTAAAAAATCGCGGAATCGGATTTTCCTTGGACGATTTTGGGACCGGATTTTCCTCATTGAGTTATCTAAAAAGATTGCCGCTTGATCAACTGAAAATCGATCAGTCTTTTGTCCGCAATATCTTAACGGACCCGAACGATGCGATTATCGCCGGCATCATCATTACGCTGGCGGACAAGCTTGGACTTGCGGTTGTAGCCGAAGGCGTCGAACGGGAGGGGCAGCGTCAATTTCTGGCAGATAGAGGCTGTCAAATCTATCAAGGCTATTTATTTAGTCGGCCGTTACCTATCAAATCACTCGACGCTGTGCTTTTGGACCATTTCCAATCGCCGGCATTGTGGGCCGTGGCTCAATGTGGTTCGAGAACAACCGATTGACTGATCACCGCCGCTGCCGGCCGCAACCGAAACCGAAACCGTGACCAACCCCTACGGCCTTGACGCCCTGTGGAAAGGCGGCGACTTTGTTGCACGTTTTGTGCTGATTCGCCGAAACCGCGATCGAAGCAGGTCCGCATCACGATGAAGCGCTGCTGGAAGCGGTTGACCGCAACACCTGGATCGACGTCTCGGTCGAGCGAGCGATCACCAACCTCGGCAACCGCATGCAAGACGGTTTGGCTTTCCTCGGCGCAGCGGCTTGGCGCCACCAAGATCGGACTGGTCGGCAACGAGCAGTACATGCAATAAAGGACGCCAAAGCCCCATATATAAAAACCCCATATGCTTTAGCGAATTTGTTATTGGCCTGCTTGTCCACGGGTTCCTATACTCAAGATTCAGTCAGCACTCGCCTATGAGGAGTGCTAATTTATACATATAGGAATCAAGAGATGAGTCTACGTCCATTACATGATCGCGTGATCGTCAAACGTCTCGATCAAGAAACCAAAACCGCTTCGGGGATCGTGATTCCGGAAAGTGCTGCTGAAAAGCCGGATCAAGGTGAAGTTGTCGCCGTCGGTCCCGGCAAGCGCGATACCCATGGCAAGCGCATTGAACCCGACCTGACAGTGGGCGATCGTGTGTTGTTCGGAAAATATGCGGGCCAGTCGGTCAAGCTCGACGGCAATGAACTGCTGGTTCTGCGCGAAGAAGACATCGTTGCAGTGGTTAATCATTAAGGGGTAGGAATATGGCAGCGAAAGAAATTATCTTCAGCGATGCGGCGCGTTCGAAACTAGTCGAAGGTGTGAATCTGCTGGCCAATGCAGTTAAAGTTACCTTGGGGCCGAAGGGACGTAATGTCGTGCTGGAGCGCAGTTATGGCTCGCCGGTGGTCACCAAGGACGGCGTGTCGGTAGCAAAGGAAATTGAATTGGCGGACCGGCTGCAGAATATCGGCGCGCAATTGGTCAAGGAAGTCGCCTCGAAGACCAGCGACGCCGCCGGTGACGGCACCACCACGGCTACCGTGCTGGCCCAGGCGATTGTCCGCGAAGGGCAGAAATATGTGGTTGCCGGGCTGAATCCGCTGGATCTCAAGCGTGGTATCGATCGCGCCGTGATCGCGGCGGTCGAAGAGTTGAAAAAAATCAGCAAACCCACCACCACGAGTAAGGAAATCGCCCAGGTTGCGACGATCTCCGCCAACGGCGAAGAAACCATCGGCAAACTGATTGCCGAAGCGATCGACCGGGTTGGCAAAGAAGGCGTGATTACCGTCGAGGATGGCAAGTCGTTGGCCGACGAATTGGACATTGTCGAAGGCTTGCAATTCGATCGCGGCTACCTGTCGCCGTATTTTATCAACGATACCGAAAAGCAGATCGCGACCCTGGAAAACCCGTTTGTCCTGCTGTACGACAAGAAAGTATCGAATCTGCGCGATTTGCTGCCGCTGCTGGAGCAGGTCGCGAAAGCCGGCCGTCCGCTGTTGGTGATCGCCGAGGATATCGAGGGTGAAGCGCTGGCGACGCTGGTGGTGAACAACATCCGCGGCATCCTGAAGACCGTTGCCGTGAAGGCGCCGGGCTTCGGCGATCGGCGCAAGGCATTGCTCGAGGATATCGCGATCTTGACGGGCGGACAGGTGATCGCCGAGGAAACCGGTTTGTCGCTGGAAAAGGCCACGCTCGCAGAGTTGGGCCAAGCCAAGCGGATTGAAGTGGCGAAGGAAAATACTACGGTCATCGATGGTGCGGGCGATAAGAAAAATATCGAAGCGCGTGTCAAACAGATCCGCGCGCAGATCGAGGATGCGAGTTCGGACTACGATCGTGAAAAGTTGCAGGAACGTTTGGCCAAGCTGGCCGGCGGCGTGGCCGTAATCAAAGTGGGCGGCGCTACCGAAATCGAGGTTAAGGAGAAAAAGGATCGTGTCGACGATGCCTTGCACGCGACCCGTGCGGCCGTTGAAGAAGGCATCGTGCCCGGTGGCGGGGTTGCACTGATACGCGTCAAACAAGCGATCAGCGGACTCAAGGGCGCTAATCCGGATCAGAACGCCGGTATCAAGATCCTGCTGCGTGCACTCGAAGAGCCATTGCGCCAGATCGTCTCGAATGCAGGCGAGGAAGCCAGTGTGGTGGTCGCCGCGGTCGCCGCAGGCCAGGGCAATTTCGGCTACAACGCCCAAACGGGCGAATATGGCGATCTGGTTGAATCAGGCGTACTCGATCCGACCAAGGTGACGCGCACGGCTTTGCAAAATGCCGCTTCGATAGCCGGCTTGCTGCTGACGACCGATGCGACGGTGTATGAAGCACCCAAGGACGGGGCCGCTGCCGCGCCGTCCGCAGGCGGTCAGGGTGGTGGCCCAGGCTACGATTTCTGATAGTGTCTCGGTTGTCTTAAGCATGGCCGCCGCGCATGCGTTGGGCGCGCAGCGGCATAAAAAAATGCCCGTCTCAGCTTGAGGTTTAGCTGAAACGGGCCTATTCAGTTCCGGCGCAAACCGATCACACCGGTTCGCGAGCAGAATATTGGGAAGTTGCGCTTTAAACCGCGCCGTCGATTTCCCGGAAATTGTAAAGACCCACCAGCTCGATGCCGATTTCAGCCAGCGCTTCCTTGCCGCCGGTTTCGCGGTCGATCACGCACAAGGCCAATTTGGCGTCCAGGCCGTCTTCGCGCAGCATACGCATGCTATCGATGATGGCGCCGCCGCTGGAGACGACGTCTTCAATCAGGATAAAGTTCTTGCCGGTCAGGTCGGCGCCTTCGGCATAGCGGCAGGTGCCGTATTCCTTGGGGGCTTTGCGGATAAACGCGGCGGGCAGGCCGGTGATCTGGCTGAGCATGGTCACGATCGGAATACCGCCCATTTCCAGCCCGGCCAGCACTTCAGTGCCGGCAGGCACGAGGGCGGCCATTTCTTCGGCGATTCTGCGCAATAAGGCAGGATCCGCCTCAAAGCGATATTTATCGAAATAAGTATTACTGCGCTTGCCTGAGCGCAGTACAAAATCACCCGTCAATTTCGATGCTGTTTTGATCCAGAGCGGCGTATTCATGAAAACCCATATGTGCAAGAAACTTCCCGGCTGCGGCATCAGCCGCATTGGTGTGGCCTGGTTTCCCACCCCCAATAGGACGCCACAAAGGCGATCGGCTTGGAGGGCGCTACTGCGCGCTTGATGCAGCAGTAGGGAAATCGGCGTCTATTATATCGCTCGGGACGAAATTCTCGCCAAATGGTGTTGTTGTGTTCAGACCGCCGCGTGCCGCCGTACTTCGCTTTGCGCGTAGCGATTCACCGGTTTGGGCAAGCCCAGATTGTCGCGCAAGGTCGTGCCTTCATATTCCGTGCGGAACAAGCCCCGGCGCTGTAATTCCGGAATTACCTGGTCCGCGAACTCGCTTAAGCCGCCCGGCAGCCAGGGCGCCATGATGTTGAAACCGTCGGCCGCGCCTTCCTCGAACCAGTGCTGGAGTTGATCGGCGATCCGCTGCGGTGTGCCGACCACTTGTTGATGGCCGCGAGCGCCGGCAATCCGCAAATAAAGCTGGCGTATCGTCAGATTCTCGCGTTTAGCCAGGTCGAAGAGCAGGCGCTGGCGGCTTTTTCCGCCATTGGTCTCGGGCAGGTCGGGCAGAGGGCCGTCGACGGGGAACTGGGACAGGTCCACATTGCCGGTCATGCCGGACAGCAGCGACAGGCCGACCACCGGATGAATCAGATCTTGAAGTTGCTGGAATTTTTCATCGGCTTCTTCCTGGGTACGACCGATGACCGGGAAGATACCCGGCATGATCTTCAGGTGGTCCGGGTGTCGTTCGTACTTGCTGAGGCGACTCTTGATATCGCTATAGAAGGACTGGGCTTCTTCCAGAGTTTGATGCGCAACAAAAATAACTTCGGCGGTTTGCGCGGCTAATTCTCGACCGACCTCGGACGCGCCTGCCTGTACGACAACCGGCCAGCCTTGCGGCGAGCGGCCGACGTTCAGCGGGCCGCGTACCGAGAAATGCTTACCTTTATGGTCCAGGGTATGCAGTTTGCTCGGATCGAAATAAATGCCGCTTTCCTGGTCGCGGATAATCGCGTCGTCTTCCCAGCTATCCCAGAGCCCTGCGACCACATCGTAGAATTCGCGCGCGCGTTCATAGCGTACGGCATGATCGGGATGTTGCTCAAAATTGAAATTCCGGGCTTCCGATTCGGTACTCGATGTCACCAGATTCCAGCCTGAGCGTCCACCGCTTAACTGGTCCAGCGAGGCAAATTTGCGCGCTAGGTTATAGGGCTCGTTAAAGGTGGTGGAGACCGTGGCAATCAGGCCGATCTTTTCGGTGACGACCGATAAGGCGGCCAGCAAGGTCAGCGGCTCGAAGTGGTCGGCGCGGGCCGTGCGCGATAGCGAATCAAGATCGGTGTCGCGCACGCTGACACCGTCGGCAAAGAAGATCGCGTCAAATTTGGCCTGCTCGGCGATGCGTGCCAGCTGTGCATAATGCTGAAAATTATGTCCCGCATCGGCTTGCGCATTGGGGTGCCGCCATGCGGCAACATGGTGGCCGGTTTGCATCAGGAATGCGCCTAGCTTGATTTGTCTCTTGGGAGTGCTCATATTGGACTCGGTATCGATATGGGGTGATGAATCGCGGTATTCGCAGTGAAGGCAGGTCCGGTGCTCAGGCTTACCAAGCGAGACGCCATTGCGTGATCGGTGTAGGGATGCTGCTCGCCACCGGGAGTGGCGGCTTCTCGGTTTGAGTGCCGGGTTCGATAAACTCGCTGAGCACATCATCACGGATGCGGATAAAGGCGGCGTCGCTGCGGTTGCGAGGGTGTGCCAACGGCACGTCGACGATGCGCCGGATGCGACCCGGGTGCGGCTGCATGATGACCACACGGTCGCTTAAGAAAACGGCCTCCTCGACGTCATGGGTCACCAGCACCATGGTGATTTTCTCGTGCTCCCAGATGCCTTGCAATTCCGCCTGCAAGCGGCTGCGCGTCAAGGCATCGAGTGCACCGAAAGGTTCGTCAAGCAGCAGTACGCGTGGCCGGTTCACCAGGCCGCGAGCAATCGCAACGCGCTGCGCCATGCCGCCGGAGAGCTGATGCGGGAATGCCTGTTCGAATCCGCCCAGACCCACCAGTTCGATATGCTTGGCAATCGCGTCGCGCTTTTGTTGGGTGTTTAGCGTCGAATTACGCAAAGCAACGGCAATGTTCTGCTCGACGTTGAGCCAGGGAAATAGACGTGGTTCCTGAAACACCAAGCCCCGCTCAAGACCTGTACCGGATACGCTGGCGCCATCGAAGCGAATTTCGCCGGTGAATGCCGAATCCAAACCCGCGATCAGGCGCAGCAATGTCGATTTGCCGCAACCGCTGGCGCCGACCACACTGACGAACTCACCGGATTGAACCTTAAGTCCAATGGTGTCGAGCACTGCCAGGGTGTTGCCGCTGGTCTGGCGATAGTCTTTGCTGACCTGTTGGATCTCCAGGCCGCGTTCTTGCGGGTACGGGGTACTTGGCAGCGAGGTTGGCATGGATGGCACTCCTGAATAGGGCAATTAACGGCGTGAGGCGGCGAAGATGTGCCGCTCAAGCACGCGTGCAAGGGCATTCAATGCCCAACCGACCAGACCGATGACGATCACGCCGAAGAGCACCAAATCCATACGGAACTGGTCGCTACCGTCGACTAGCAAATTACCGATGCCGCGGCCCGCCACCAGCAGATATTCGGCGCCGAGCGTGGCCAGCCATGAATAGATCAAGGCCAGATAAATGCCCGTGAAAATCGATGGTAGTGCCGCTGGGACCATGACGCGGGCAATCATTTGCCGGCGGTTGTAGCGAAACACCTTGGCGACTTCGATCAGCGAGGGCGGCACGTTGCGCAGGCCGGTGCTGACATGGACGGTGACGGGTATCAGCGCGGCCAGCGACAGGAAGACGATTTTGGCGAGATCGCCGAGTCCGAACCAGACCGAAATCAACGGTATCCAGGCAAATAGGGAAATTTGTTTAAAGGTATTGAAACTCGGACCAATGGCGCGTTGTGCCAATGGTGAGAGTCCGAGCAGGCCGCCCAACAGCAAGCCGCTCACAGTACCGACGACAAAACCGGTCAGCTCGCGCGCCAGGCTGGCCGACAAGGCTCGCCATAAAGCACCGCTGGCAATTTGTTCGACGGCGGTGTGCCACACTTGTTGCGGTGAAACCAGCAGTCCCGAATGCGACCAGCCCAAGCGCGAGGCCAGCCACCACAGCGCCAGCGCGCTAGCCGGTAGAATCCAGCCGCGCCAGCGCGCAGCGGATTGTCGCGAGAGTGTTGCGCCGCCTTCCAAAGCCATTAACTGTGCCATTCGCGTCCTCGTTTCAAAATGCCGAGGCCGGGCCGCGCGTCAGGCGCGTCTCAAGCCAATTCAACAGCCGATCCATCGTATAGCCGAGCGCGCCGATGACCAGGACGGCCGCCATCACCAGATCGAGTTGGAACAATTGTCGGCCGTAGACAATCAGATAACCGAGACCTTCGGAGGACGCGACCAACTCAACCATCACGAGCGCCAGCCAGGCTTTGGTGAACGCCAGCCGGATGCCGGTCGCCAGCGTCGGCAAGGCGGCCGGAAAAATCACGCGCGTGATGAGCTGCCAGCGCCGATATTTGAATAAGCTCGCCACTTCGTAATAGGCCGACGGCGTTTGCCTAAAACCCTGCAAGGCACTCAGTGTCACCGGCACCAGCGCCGCCTGCCCAATCAGCAGGTATTGCAGCGGCTCGCCTATGCCCACCAGCAACAACAGAAACGGCAGCCAGCCCAGGATAGGAATTTGCGCCAGCGCATTAAAGCTTGGCAGTACATAGATTTCAAGTGTGCGCGACAAGCCCAGCGCGCTACCTAGCAAAAGACCCAGCACGGTGCCGCCCGCAAATCCGACCAGCACCCGTCTCAAGCTGGCTGCGACGTTGTGCCAGAGATCGCCGCTGCTGAACAAATCTGCGAGGGTGGCATAAACCTGTTGCGGCGGCGGCAGGATTTGCGGTGCGATCCAGCCGCGTGCCGAGCCGATCAGCCATAAACCCAGTAGAAACGCTGGCAGCAGCCATGGCAGCAGGTACCAGCCCAGTCTGCGTGATACAGCGCGCAGAGTTCGCGGGGTGAGCCCCGGCGCTGCCGTGCTGAGGTCCGCAGCGATTTGGCCGAGAATGGTGTCGCTCATGACTATCACTAGCTCAGCGCCTTACCGTTCGCGTCATAACGCGTCCAGTAATGTTCGAGCTTTTGCGTGCGTAATGCTTGGTCAAGATAAGCAGGCTCAAACCAGTTATCGACTTCGACCGGTTGACGTATCAGCTTAAGTTGCAGGGCTTGCGTAGCCACCGAGGTGTAGCGGGCGATCAAGAACGGGTCGATGAGCGGAGAGTTGCGTACCTTGAGCTCGTCGTTCTTGAACTCGGTCGCCCAGACGTTTTCGGGGATGCCAGATCGCGCCCACTGTTTAAACAGGGCTGGGCGATTCTGTTCCTCGGAAGACCAATGTGCGCCCTGCACAAATTGATTGACGACGCGCTGCACCAGATCGGGATGGGCTTTATCGAAGTCTTCCAGTACCAGCAAATGGGCTTGGCGCGTGAACTGCGGCCCAGCCTGGTTGGATTCGTCGATTATCTTGACCAAGCCCAGGTCTTGCAGCTTGTACAGCGTAAAGTCGCTGAACGACGCATCGATGCCTTTTGCGGCTAGGGCGGCCAGTGCGCTGGTGGTGTCCAGATTGATGACCTGCAAATCACGTTCCGATAAACCGTTTGCCGCCAGCACATTGTCGACCACCAACTGCAGATTGGTGCCACGGAAAATACCGACTTTGTGGCCCTTTAGATCTTTGATCGAATGGATCTCTGAGCCGGTCGGCACGGCGAGCTTGACGTCGCTGCGTACGCCGCTGGCTAGCAAAAGTCGGGTTTTGATGCCGTTGGCGCGTGCCAGCACCGAGGGCAGGTCGCCCTCGTAAGCAAAATCGAGTTGGTGATTGGCCAGCGCTTCATTGACTGCGGGACCCGCACCTTTGAAGAAAACCCATTCGACTTTGATGCCGTCGGCTTGGAATTCCTTTTCGAGCAAACCCTGTTGTTGAACCGTGGCAGCGGTGGTGCCGCCGACGGTCGGTGGATCGCCGCCGCCTTGAGCGGCAACGCCGATACGAATCACCTCGGGTTTATCGGCTTGCGCCTGACTCGATAAAGTTAGGGCAAGCAGCAAGGGCAACAGCCCGCGCAGCAATGAAAAATGGCTCATCTGATTCCTCGGTTGCGGTGGGTGGACTCGCCTGGATGAAGCTATGCCGTGGCTGCAGATGCTGCCCGGCCTTGTTGAGCGTCGTTTGCCGCGGCCGATTGCTTCACCGTCACGCTACGCCGGCCATCGATACCTACCGGCACCTCGCCGTGCACGGTGGCCCGTCGTACCACGCGATGCGCGTCGCCGTAATCGTTGATGGCATAGTGTTGGGTCGCGCGGTTGTCCCAGATCGCCACATCGCCCTGAGTCCAATTCCAGCGCACGGTGTTTTCCTGGCGCGTGATATGGTCGTGGAAAATCGCCAGCAGATGATTGGAATCCGCAGTCGATAATCCTTGCAGGCGTTGCACGAAATGTCCGAGTAGCAGGCTGCGTTCGCCGGTTTCCGGATGGATATGCACCACCGGATGTTCCGTCTCGTACAAGGTGGACGTGAACACTTCGCGATAACGCTTCAGCGCTTCAGTCGAGGCGCCGACATGAGCCGCCGCATAGTCGTAAACATTGCTATGCAGCGCCCACAAACTGTCCGCCAATTTCTTCAAGGTGTCCGGCAGGTGCTCATACGCTGCGGCCGTGTTGGCCCAGACCGTGTCGCCGCCCGATGAGGGAATCACGACAGCACGTAAGATCGAGAGTTTGGGGTAGGCATCGACAAAGGTGACATCGGTATGCCATGAATTTGCGCGCCCGCCATGATTGGAATCGAGCTCCAATAGATGGCTGGTGCCGGCGACGGCGGGCACAGTCGGGTGGGCCACGAGCCGGCCGAAGCGCTGCGCGAAACCTTCCTGTGCCACATCGTCCAAGTGGCTTTGCCCGCGAAAGAACACGACCTTATGTTTTAGTAATGCTAAATTAATTGCGGAAATACTGGCTGCATCGAGATCGGCAGACAGCTGTATGCCGCGTATCTCAGCGCCGATTCTGCCCGCGACGGGGCGGATATCCAAAGCAATGGGCGCTTCTTGCGATGCGCGTGCGGTTTGCGTCATGTTCGACCTCGTAGAGAGAAGACGGTTGGTTTGAAGTGCGTATGGCTATTCAAACACCGGCGAGGGGAAAAGGAAAATATGCAAATCTGCTTTGCTAAGCAGCTAATTTAAAATTAGAAAAGAATTTGTTCGACTGAAAACTGGGGCCTGAGCCTTGGGGGCATAGGCTGTTCGCTGCATGGGCGGGGCGGCGCCCAGGTAATAGCCGGCTATTACCTGTTTGCAGCGCAAACTCGCATACTCTGAGTGCAATCACACACACTATAGCCGCCGACCTCAGGCCGGCACGGAGACCGTCATGAGCAAAAAGAAAATCCTGATACTCGCAGGCGATTATGTCGAAGACTATGAATTGATGGTGCCCTATCAGGCGCTGTTGATGGTGGGGCATCAGGTCGATGTGGTATGCCCGGACAAGAAAGCGGGCGAATCGGTACGCACGGCGATTCACGACTTCGAAGGCGATCAGACCTACTCGGAGAAGCCGGGCCATAATTTCGCATTGAACGCGACGTTTAGCGAGATCGTCGCCAGTCAGTATGATGCGCTGGTGGTGCCGGGCGGTCGCGCGCCGGAATATTTACGGCTCAATCCCAAGGTGATCGAGATCGTGCGTCATTTCGCCAGCACGCAAAAGCCGATCGCGGCGATTTGCCATGGCGCCCAATTGTTGGCCGCAGCCGATGTTTTAAAAGGCCGCCAGTGCTCGGCTTATCCTGCGTGCGCGCCTGAAGTGCGGCTGGCCGGCGGTGAATTTATCGATTTGAACGTGACGCAAGCGCACCGTGACGGTAATCTGGTGACCGCGCCCGCGTGGCCGGCCCACCCGGCTTGGCTTGCCTTGTTTTTGGCGGCACTGGGTACGCATATCGAGTTGTAAGCCAGTCGTCTCGACGGATCGCCGTTTGAGCCCGCGCCCGCACAAAGCGGGCGCATGCATTTCACCAGGAGTCGCCATGTGCAGTATTTATTCCCACGCCGATCCGATTCTGTATGAATACCGCGCTCGCTCAGTCCGTATCGACGGCGTGATTACAACCATCCGGCTGGAAAACATGTTCTGGCAGACGTTATCGGAGCTTGCTGGCGACAACGAGATGACAACCAACCAGTTGATCGCCAAATTGCATGGCGAGGTGTCGGCCTATTTGGGTGAGGCGACCAATTTTGCCTCGTTTTTGCGGGTCACCTGCTTGCGTTATCTGGGGCTTAAAGCGGTCGGACCGCTCAACCTCAGCGGTCCCCCGGCCAAGGCGGTGCTTGATCCTGCGGCCCAGCCGCGCTTATCGAGCCGAGCTCGCTGATTGTCCATGGCGGCTGGTCAGCACGATACCCAGCACCAGACAAACCAGCATCAAGCCGACCACGATCTGCAGCGTTGCCGCAAAAGCATGGCTGTAGGCAATCAGGTCGCCGAGTTTGCCGAGCACCGTATAAAACACCCCGGCCACCAGCGCCACACCAACGGCTGAGCCGATTTGCAGCAAGGAAGTCACAAGCCCGGAGGCGATGCCGACGCGATCCTGCTGCACTTCGGACAGAACGATGCGCACCAATGAGGGCAGGATAAAACCCTGGCCTATGCCGGCGCACAGCAGGCCCGCATAAAACACCAGACTCAAGGGCTGGTTCAGATAGAGCGTGGCGATCACGACCACAAAGCCGATGGCAATCAAGCTAAAACCCAAACTCAGGATATGGTTGCCGATGCGTCTAGCAACGGCCGGCGTGCCCAGCGGCCCGATCAGGAAGCCGACCGCATAAGGCATGATCGCCAGACCCGAGGCCAAAGGTGTCATACCCATGCCGTTTTGCAGAAAGATCCCATAGGTCAGGAAAAAGGCACTTAAAAAATAAAACAGAAAGGTCATGGTCAAACCGATCACAAACGCCCGGTTATCGAACAACTCCATATGCACCAAGGGGTCGCCGCCGCGGCGCGCGATGCGCTTTTCGGCCCAGACGAAGAGCGCGAGCGCCGGGCCGCTGGCCAGCAGCGAGATCATCGTCCAGGCAGGCCAGCCTTGCTCGCGGCCGCGTGTCAGCGGATAGATCAGCAAACCCAGGAAGATCGACAGCAAGGCCACACCGAGCAAATCGATACGCGTTTCGCGCTGGGGTTGGCTTTCCGGAATCAGCTTTAAGGCCCCCACAAAGGCGGCCATTCCGATCGGCACATTGACCCAGAAAATACTCTGCCAGCCCAGACCCAGCGGATGCCAAGTGATCAGTGCACCGCCGCCCAATTGCCCGACCACGGCCGCCAGCCCGAAAACCGAGCCATAAAGGCTCATGACCCTCGGTTGCTCGCTGCTCGAAAACACCGTCCGCAAGGTGGCCAGAACTTGAGGCGCCATCACCGACGCCGCCAGCCCTTGCAAGACACGGCCGATAATCAAGGCGTTGCCGCTTTGGGACAAGCCGCACCAGGCCGAGGCCAGTACAAAGCCGGCCATACCGGTTAAAAACATGCGCTTGCGGCCGAATAGATCGCCCAGGCGTCCGCCCGTAATCAGGAATACGGCGTAAGCCGACGCATACGAGGAAATAATCAACTGCAATTCGGCGCCGCTGGTGTGGAGCCCGCTGCGTATCGCCGGTAAGGCCAGGTTGACGATGAAATAGTCCAGTGGCGGCAGGAAGGCGCCGACTAGCAAGACCATCAAGGCCAATTGTTGGCGGCGGGTATCGCCTGGCTGGGGCGGCGCACACGGTTCCACAACGGTACTAAGGGGAGGCGCCGAGCGTAATGCCGAGGAGTGTGATTTCATGGTTTCGCTTTATTTAATGACTGCTTATTCAATAATAGCTTATTTTTGAGATATGGCTAGGACGGTGTCCCATGCCCGGACAGACTGAGCGGAATAGAGGGCGCGCGCACGGTGGCTGCCGCGGGGTCGTTGAGACCCCTCCGGCGATGCTTAAGTGGCGTTAGGCGGGGCTTGGTGCTGATCCAAGTCGTCGATTTAAGCGGCGGATGCAGGTATACGTGAATTCACCGGGACGGCGCAAAAGATCAGCATAAAAATGCATCGCTTATGCATGTAGAACACTATTGCGCGGGGCTCATCA
>Ga0302178_10001120_pt1 | contig 23203 bp, 15 predicted proteins | sample I_Palsa_E1_3_FD_198790 | JGI IMG/M metagenome (GOLD analysis project Ga0302178, IMG submission 198790) | Peat permafrost microbial communities from Stordalen Mire near Abisko, Sweden - I_Palsa_E1_3 | ecosystem: Environmental > Terrestrial > Soil > Palsa > Peat permafrost | place: Sweden... | reverse complement strand
GAGCGGTATTGCTGATCAACTGGTTTGGCACCTCGATGGCGATCGCCGCGACGCTGCGGTCATGGAAGAAGTTGACTCGGTTGGCGAACGCGTCGGGCTTGTAGTCGCCCTTGGCGAACGCAGCCTTGAACGCCTCGAGACCGGCCGCGTCACCGGCGAAGGGGTCATTTACGACCCCTGCGAACACCCGCACACCGCTCTCTCCGGATACGACCTCGCTGGTATGGCCGGAGGCCACGACGTCCCCGTCAAGGCCATCGGGGGCGTGATCGGCTCGGTAGACGTCGAATTTCTGGGCGTGGGTGAGACCTGAAGTGCGCGAGGAGATGTGCAGGATGTCGCCGAACCGCACCTTGAAGGACACGTCCTCGCGTGGATCGCCGTCGGTGTCGAAGCGGAATGCATAAACGGCTTCGTCGCGAAACGGCGCCGCCGTACCCGCGTTCGCGGCTGGGTTGACTGTCATCACCATCGCCGTCGTCGCTGGGGTACTGCCGGCGAACAGGTAGAAGTCAGCCAGATTCAGCCGAGGATCCTCGCGGCCGGTCGGTGTGTCGAAATGGTGGGACACGTCGGCTCGCCTCTCGTTGTCGCGTCACTTAGCCGACGCCAGGATCGTTATTTATTGCCGAGATTCAGTCACAGCTGAGGCGCGTCGCGCAGACCTGTGGTTAATCAGTGCCGGGCAACGGGGTGTTGTCCCAGGCTGCGGCCGGTCCCGGCGTCTGCGGCGACGAGGTTGCGCCGCAGACGCCTCTCGTCGCGCGTGATCCGACGGCTAAGCACCCGGTCGTCGCGTCGCGTCAGGGTGCAACTGTTCTGAATCAGGAGGTCTAACTGCTGCCAACGGAGCCCATCGAGCTCGCCGGCTGAGTCGTGGGTGGCGACCACAACTCCGCCGCGGAGCAGCGGCACTGTTTTGGCGGTGAACCGGGTTGTCGAGAGAAGCATTTCGGTGGCGCTGAGGTTGACTTTGCGGCGGCACCGCTGCGTTGATGGAGTGAACCAGAAGTCGAACTGTCGATCGGCACTGGTCAGGCTTTCAAGCCCAAAGTCGTGAACGAGTTCGGCGATATCCGCACTGCTGTAGGCGCGGGTTTCATAGACGACGCCACCAGGGCTGAAGTAGAGGACGGTGTTCATATGGTTGTCCTTTGCGGCTCGTGCTGGCCTGACCGAAGGTCCGGCCAGGTTAATCACACGTGTGTAATTTCCCCAGATAACGGTCGGACTAAACCTTCCTAACGAAAGAGAAACGATCCTTGAGCGCGGAGTCAGAACGTGGCAGGGGGTATTACGCACGACCGTGGCGTCTGGCGGATCTTGATTCGCTGAAACTGTGAAAAGGAGTTCCGCCGAGATCGACGGCGCTTAGCTCCACGCTCTTTGGTATTCACCTGGCGCGATGCTGCCCCGGACAAACGGCAGTAACCGAACGGCCAGCGTCTTTGTCGATGTCCGTAGTGCGCAGAGTTACGCATCCTGACGTGGGTTTAAAGATCCCGACGTCGGGGAATTACACGATTGTAAGTACTCAGGGACCACACGGTAGTTGGGAGGAACCATGAACATGCGAACCGAATTTCGAGGCCGAACTTTGATGGCCTTTCGCACCGGCGCAATCGTTGTTGCCGTCGTGGTTGGGTTTTACGCCTTGGCGGCGCTTCTTGTGGGATCGCCGCTTGAATTCGGTGTGGCACTGGCCTCGTGTGGTGCGTGTTGGGTCGCCGCCGACTTCATCGAATGGGCCGCTGAGCGCGAGCGTTCGGCCGGCAAATGGCCTGTGCCGGCTGCGCTGCTTAATTCTGGCTACGGATCGTCGTATCCGCTACGTGTTAGTGCGGACGAGTATTTTTCGCGCCCGCCACGCCCGCATCCCACTCGGCTAGGAGCCCCGCGTCGCCGCAACCTTGGCCGGCGGATGTGGTCGGGGTCCGCGGAAGGGCACCGCATTGCTGGTTGTTGAAGTGGGAGCCGGTTGGTTCATTGGTGAAGCGGGCACCCTACGGAGGCGCCCATGAACGTCCTTAGGCGGCGAACCCAGCCTCGAAATATCCACTCGCCGGACCCCAAAAGACCCGATGCACCAATGCCGCATAGCGGCCAGCCGAAACCCTCGATGAGAAAATGGCTGAAGTGCTCGTAGACATGCACCGCAAATTACTATCGGTGTCCGATCCTGGAAATGTTGACTGTGACGAAACCGTGTACCTGCGAGCTCGCAACTCGTGATGGACAGCGCTTGTTATGGCGTCTGGGAAGACGTGACGGGGGGCCGTACCGCCGCGCCGGCTTGGCCGGACTCAACTTCGCAGAGGCTCGTGCGATCCTCGGCAGGACAATCCATGAGCGAAGGCACCACGGCGAGGCTCGGTGATGAGAAGTTCGTGTCCCTCAGGACTTTCAAGCGCAACGGGATCGTCCGTGACGTCGACCAACTGGTGACGTGGACCCCGGGCCTCTACGGACCCGGCGGCGGCAGCAAGAAGTGGGCGTTGATCAGTCTGATGAATATGCAGGTGGACCCCGTTGTGCTACAACCCAATACGGACATGCGGCAGTTTAGTGGGTCTGCAGATGTGGTCATGGTCGTCCCTCCCGAGTAGCTGCTGGTCGGGTTGAATGTGTTGGTGGCGCCCGCTCGCTACGTAAAGTCGCGATCAGGCAGTCTTTTCACGCCGGCCGTATCTGAAAAGGAACCCGTTATGGCTAGTGTCGCGCAGCACCTAGTGGCCGCTTTGAAGATCACCGGTGTCACAAGGGTGTACGGGTTGCCGGGCGACAGCCTCAACGGTTTCACCGACGCGATCCGCAGGTCGGACTCGATCTCTTGGGAGCACGTGCGTCACGAAGAGACCGCCGCGTTCGCCGCAACAGCCGATGCTGCGCTGACGGGTCAGCTGGCGGTGTGTGCAGGCAGCTGCGGCCCGGGAAATCTGCATTTGATCAACGGGCTGTATGACGCGCAGCGCACCCGGGTCCCGGTATTGGCGGTGGCCGCGCACATTCCGATGGCCGAAATCGGATCGGGTTACTTCCAGGAGACCCATCCACAGGAGCTGTTTCGAGAATGCAGTGTCTACTGCGAACTGATAAGCAACGCCGCAATGGCGCCGCGCATCGTCGAGATGGCGATGCGGGCGGCGGTCGAGGAGCGCGGCGTCGCGGTGGTGGTGATCCCGGGCGAGGTCTTCTTAAGCCGGCTCGGCGACGATACCTGGACCGCCCGCCCCGTCATGGCAAGCCGGTCCGTCGTGCGCCCCGACGACGATTCACTGCGCGAGGCGGCCGGCATCCTCAATGCAGCAAGCCGGGTCACCATCCTCGGTGGCGCAGGCGCGGCCGGTGCCCACGACGAGCTGATCCAGCTGGCCGCGACATTGCAGTCGCCGATCGTGCACGCATTCCGCGGTAAGGACTGCATCGAGTACGACAACCCCTACGACGTCGGCATGACGGGTCTGCTCGGCTTCGCGTCCGGCTACAAGGCGATAAAAGAGGCCGACGTATTGCTCATGCTGGGCACCGATTTCCCCTACACGCAGTTCTATCCCGACAACGCCCGGATCATTCAGGTCGACATCCGTGGTCGTCATCTGGGCCGGCGGGTCCCGATCGATCTCGGGCTGGTCGGCACCGTCAAAGACACCGCTGCGGCGCTGCAGCCGCTGCTGCAACAGAAGCAGGACCGCCAACATCTTGACCGCGCGCTCGACCATTACCGGCGCACCCGTAAATCGCTGGATTCGCTCGCGGTCAACGACCGTGACCGCACACCTATCCGCCCGGAATATGTTGCACGACTGGTAGATCGGCTCGCCAGCGACGATGCAGTGTTTACCTTCGATGTCGGCACGCCGACGATCTGGGCTGCGCGCTATCTGACCATGAATGGCCGCCGGCGTCTGAGCGGGTCCTTCACCCACGGCACCATGGCGTGTGCGTTGCCGCACGCGATCGGCGCGCAGAGCGCCTTCGGCCACCGTCAAGTCGTCGCCCTGGCCGGCGACGGCGGCCTGACGATGCTGTTCGGAGAGCTGCTCACCCTGGTGCAGAGCAATCTGCCGGTGAAGGTCGTGGTGTTCAACAACTCGTCGCTGAACTTCGTCGAACTCGAGATGAAGGCCGCCGGCATCGTCAATTTCGGCACTGAGCTGCACAACCCGGACTTCGGGGCGGTCGCGCAGGCCATCGGCATCTTCGGCCGGCGCGTCGAGCAGCCCGGCGACCTCGAGCAGGCGCTGGCCGACGCGTTCGCCCACGAGGGACCCGCGCTCGTCGATGTCGCCGTCGCGCGACAGGAGATGTCGATCCCGCCCGCGATCTCAGCCGAGCAGGCAAAGGGCTTCACGCTGTACGCGATTCGGACGATCCTCGCCGGCCGCGCCGACGAACTGCTCGACCTGATCAGCACCAACGTCGCCCGCCGGATTCTGGACTGACCGCTTTGCCAGACCTCGGTTCGAGGCGGTAAGGGTGCAACGGACATCCGGATCGTCAGCCGAGCAATATAGATCGGCTCTATTGCCGGTATCGGCGAATTCGTCTTCCGCGGCCGACGCGGCCCGTCCGATCATGGAGGCGTTGTAGCGGACAACTCATGAGACAGATGTCAGAGTTCCTCGGGCCGGTGCGGTCAGGCTGCTCGCTTCCACGAAACTCGTTTTCGCTCATAGACATTCGTCAATGTCCGTGCGTCAGCCGGCGTGGGTCGCTCGAACGGCGCAGACGCGGGCCGACATCGTCGCTTCGGCGCTTGCGCTATTCCGTCGCGGTGGCTTCAGTGCACCAGCGTCAGGATTCGCGGCAAGGCTTCACGAGCCGCGATCCGGCCTGCCTCTCGGGCGCGGTCGATCTGGTGGAACTCCAGGTATCCGATGTCGCTCGTGTCGGGCATGATCGCGACGTCGGCCTGTGCCAGCATCGCGGCCGAGGCCATCCCGCTGCCGATCGTCATTGTGCGCATTAGGGTGTCGACGATGTTTGGCACTCGCGGGGACCGGGCGTCTTCCACCGTCGGGGAGCGGCGTTCCTGGCTACCGGTGCGGATGCTTACGGCGATCACAGGGCCCTCCTGGCCCGCCAGCGCGGCAACCGGCAGGTTGTCAAGCACGGCGCCGTCGACGTGCAACGTGCCGTTGTAGATTTTCGGTGCGTACAAGCCTGGAAGCCGCAGGGAACAGGCGACGACGTCGGCGATTGCGCCTCGGCGGTGGAGGACGGCCTGGCGTGCCAGCAGGTCGACGCTCACGCAGCGGAATTGCTTGGGCAGCTCCTCTACAAGCATCCCTCCAAAGGTGCGGTCAAGGGCGACCACGCTGCGATGCCCACGGATAATCCCCTTGCTGGGCACGGTGTAGTCGCCGAGCGGGTTGTTGCGGATGAAGTACTCGTAGGCGTGCGCGTCCACCGCAGCCGCGTCCGCTCCCGTGGCTGCGAATGCCGCGATGAGCGCCCCCATACTGGCGCCGGCGAACCGGTCGACCGTCACCCCGGCCGCGCCCAGCTCGTCCAACACTCCGAGGTGGGCGAATGCCCGGGCGGCCCCACCGCCCAGAACCAGCCCGACCGAGCGGCCCGCGATGCGTGCGGCGAGGGGGCGCAGGTCGGGCGTGGCGTGTCCGGAGCGGACCGCATGAACCGAGCGCGGCGTTATCAATTCCTCCCACGCGCGGAGGTGTTCCCGGTCGGCGGGCGGTCCTGCCAGCACGAGGTCGGCGCCCTCCGCTCGCGCCGGCAGCGGTGCCGATGGCGGTGCCGGATCGGCCGCGACAAGCACGACGCGGTCGGCGACGCGTAAGCAGAAGTCCCGCCAGCCCGCGTCATCGACCGCCGCCTGCAGCACCACCTTGTCGGCAGCTAGCTCGGCGCGTTCCAACCCGTCGCGATCGACACGGCCGGGGTTCACTACCCGTAGCCGGCTCGACAGCGCGGTGCACAGTTCGGTGGCCACCATCGGCACGGGCGCGTCGGCGTCGACACCGACGACCGAGACCACCACCTGGGGCGACGTCGGGCGTGGGGCCGCGGGCGTCTGGTGCAGCCGGGTGGCGAGTACCCGAACCAGTGCTCCGAGCACGCCTGAGTCGGCGATTTTGTCGAATTGGGCCTTCGTGATTCGCACCAGCGTGGAGTCGCGTGCGGCCCGAACCGACGCGGAACGCGGCTCGTGGATCAGCAATCCAAGCTCGCCGACGACCTCGCCGCGTCCCAACTCCGCGACCACGACGTCGTTTTGGAGCACCTGCAGGCGGCCGTGACGCACCACATAGAGGGAATCGGCGGCCTCACCCGCCTGGAAGAGGTAAGAGCCTGCCTGCAGCTCAACCTGCTCGGCGGAGTCCTGCAGCTCCACTCGCGCGGCCGTGTCCAGCCCGGCAAACAGCGGCAGACCCGCGAGCAGGTCGACCTCGCCGGAAGCGGCCAACCGTGGTTCGGCCGGTTCGGACACCAACGGGGGTGCCGGCCGCGATGCCAGCGGATCGATTTGCGGTGCGGGCTCAGATTCAGCCACCTCTGCGTCGACGTGGCGGGCACGGCCCAGCAACACCGCTCCGATCGCGACGACCGCAAAACAGATCGCCGCCAGCACCCATCCTCGCCGCAGCGGCTCTTCCAGCGCGCCCCGGGTCGGCGGCCCGATCACGGCCACCAGCAGCGCGATGCCGATCACGGCGCCGAGCTGGCGGGCGCTGCTGACCACGGCCGCAGCAGTGGCGTAGCTTCCGCCTGCGGCCAGCCCAGCGACCGCGGCACTGCCCAGCACTGGCAACGTTGCGCCGACTCCGATGCCCTGCAGCACCTGGCCGGGCAGCCACGCACCAAGGAAATCGGGCGTGGACCCGACGCGCTCCAGGTACCAGAGCTGGCTGCCGAACCAGATCAGCGCGCCGACGACGATGATCACGCGGTAACCATGTTGGTCGGCGACGCGGCCGAGCACCGCGGCGACGACGGCCGCGACGAGCGCGGCGGGGGCGATCGCGAGGCCCGCAGAAAGCAGCGAATAACCCCATACGTAATTCAGGAACAGAACGTGCGTTAGCAGGTAGGCGTAGAAACCGGCGCTTGCGATGAGGGTCAGTATGTTGCCCGCCACGAATGACCGGATCCGCAGAAACGCCGGCTCAACCAGGGGTGCCGAGTGGTAGCGCGAGCTCACCACAAATCCAGCCATCGCGACCGCGCCGGCCACAAACGACCCGATGTCCGCTGCGCTGGCCCAACCCCAATCCGGACCCTTGACCAACCCGAGCGTCAGAAACCCGAGCGCGACGGCGAGCAGCGCCGCCCCCCGCAAATCTGGCATGCGCCGCCGTCCCCAGGCGCGGCTCTCGACGAGCCCCCGCCGACCCACCACCACAGCCAAAATGCCCAGCGGAAGATTCACCAAAAACACCCATCGCCAGGACGCCTCCACCAGCGCACCGCCGATCGGCGGGCCGAGGCCGGATGCGAGCGCCGCCGCCGCACCCCACAGGCCCACCCCGTGGGCGCGGCGCGCGGCCCCGAAGCCCTCGACTACGAGCGCGAGCGACGCCGGTACCAACACCGCCGCGGCTACGCCCTGCAGCACGCGGAATGCAACCAGCTGCCCGACGGTGTCGGCGACCGCGCACAAGGCAGACGCGGCCGTGAACAACACCACGCCGTAGATAAACATCCGTTTGCGCCCGAGCAGGTCGGCTAGCCTGCCCCCTACCACCAAGAGGGCCGCGAAGGCGATGTTGTAGGCGTTGAGCACCCAGGAAAGGCTGCCGATGTCACTGTGGAAATACTTCTGGATGGCCGGAAAGGCGATGTTGACGATCGTCGAGTCGAGGAAAGCGAGGAAGGCGCCGAAAGCCGCCACCAGCAGCACCGCGGTTGGGGAGGGCTGTCGGCGTCTAGTCAGCGGGGCGGAGGGTCGGCCTGCCCGACGGCGTGGTCTGCCCGCCCGAACCGTGTCCCTACCGACGGTGGCGTCGATCCCGGCACCCCTGGCGCTCTCAGGCTCGGCGGTGGGTCTTGCACGCGTACCGAGCCGGGCAGCAAATCTGTTCGCCATGACACATCTCCATGTCCATTCAGTGCAGCAATTGCCGGCCCCGTTGATGTCGTGCAGGAAATTATTGATCAACCGGCCCCGTGAGTCCGGAGAATTACCGATGTGAGAACTGAGCGTCGGGCGCTGGGTTCGCTGTCGAGCGTAGGTACAGCCCGGCCGTCCCGACCCGATACATCATCGCCAGCATCGAGCTCGCCGAACAGAAGGGGCTATGGCCCAGCAGGCGTCCTCCGCTTCTGGCACGATGACGATCCCACGCTGCTCAGACGTTGGCGGTGTCAACTAGGCCGACTTGCTCCGCGCCAATAATGCCTGTGGGCCTGTGACCAAGCGCGGGTCTCAAAGCTTCGTGTGGGGGATGGCACGTGTGATATAGCGAGACATCGTTGACTAACAGTGAAACGATACTGGTGTGGACCCCAGTGGGGATGGTGGCGGTGGACCGCCCACGACGGGGTTGATCTGCGGTTCCTGCGGTGCGCAGTTCAGCCCGACGGCTAAGTTCTGCGGCGAGTGCGGTGCGCGACTCGCGCAGGCTACCCAGTCGGCTGAGTACAAGCTGGTGACCGTGTTGTTCGCCGATGTGGTGCACTCGATGGACATTGCGGCAGCTGTCGGGCCGGAGTCGTTGCGTGAGATCATGCTCGGCCTGGTCGAGCGGGCTTCGGCGCTGGTGCAGCGGTTTGGCGGCACGGTGGATAAGTTCACCGGGGACGGGATCATGGCGGTGTTTGGCGCGCCGACGGCACTGGAAGATCACGCGCTGCGCGCCTGTCTGGCGTCGCTGGGTATTCAGGATGAGGTTAAGCGGTTTGCGGTTGAGGTTGAGCGCCGTCATGGTGTGGACCTGCGGTTGCGGATAGGCCTCAATTCCGGTCAGGTCATTGCCGGTGAGATCGGTTCGGGTGCTAGGGGTTACACCGCGATTGGTGAGCAGGTGGGCCTGGCGCAGCGGATGGAGTCGGTGGCGCCGCCGGGTGGGGTGATGCTCAGTGCATCTACCGCGCGGCTGGTTGAGGGCGCGGCGATGCTGGGTGAGCCGGAGATGGTGCGCATCAAGGGCGCTGATAACCCGGTGCCGGCGCGCCAGCTGTTGGGGGTGGCGTCGCAGCCGGGGGGGATCGGTCGGTTTGAGACCACGTTGGTGGGGCGTCAGTGGGAGATGGACACCGTGACCGCCATTTTGGATCGATCGATCGGTGGCCGCGGGGGTGTGGTGTGTGTGGGGGGAGCGGCGGGCATCGGTAAGAGCCGGCTGGTTCACGAGACCGCCGCGATGGCACGCAGCCGTGGTGTTGAGGTGTTTTCGACCTTTTGTGAGTCCCATGCCGGCGACATCTCGTTTCATGTGGTGGCGCGGCTGTTGCGGTCCATCGCGGGGATCAGCGATCTGGACGGTGAGGCCGCGCGGGCGCGGGTGCGCAGCCGATTTCCTGTCGGGGTTGATCCGCAGGATTTGGTGTTGCTGGATGATCTGCTGGGCGTTCGTGACCCGGATATCGAGCTGCCGCCGATCGATCCGGCCGCGCGGGGGCGGCGGTTGACCGCGCTGATCAACTCGTGGTCGCTGGCGCGCACCGGACCGGTGCTCTACATCCTGGAAGACGCGCACTGGATCGACGCGGTCAGCGAGTCCATGCTGGCCGGGTTTTTGAAGGTGATCCCGCACACCCCGGCGATGGCGTTGATCACTTACCGCCCGCACTATCACGGCGCGCTGGCGCAGGTGCCCGGTGCGCAGACGGTGGCGTTGGCAGCACTGGGTGATGCGGACACCTCGGCGTTGGTGGGTGAGCTGTTGGGCGCGGATTCCTCGGTGGGTGCGGTGGCCGCGTTGATCAGCGAACGGACCGCCGGTAACCCGTTTTTCGCGCAGGAGATGGTGCGCGATCTTGCCGAACGCGGTGTGCTCGAGGGTGAGCGTGGGGGCTATCGGTGCGGCGCCGATGTGGCCGAGGTCAGCGTGCCGGCCACCGTGCAGGCGGTGATCGCCGCGCGCATCGATCGCCTTGAATCGGGGGCCAAGCAGACGTTGAGCGCCGCGGCGGTGATCGGATCGCAGTTCGGCCCAGATCTGTTGGCCAGCTTGGGGATCGATCCGGTCCTGGAGGCGTTGGTCGAGGCGGAGTTGGTTGATCAGGTGCGGTTCACCGCGCCCGTGGAGTACGAGTTTCGGCATCCGTTGATCCGGGCGGTGGCCTATGAGTCGCAACTGAAATCAGACCGTGCCAAGCTGCACCGGCGCCTGGCTGCGGCCATCGAGGCCGGCGACCCGGGATCGGTGGAGCAGAACGCGGCGGTGATCGCCGAGAATCTGGAGGCGGCCGGCGATGTGCAGCCGGCCTATGGCTGGCATATGCGGGCCGGCGCGTGGTCGACGCACCGTGATTTGGCCGCGGCGCGGCTGAGTTGGCAGCGCGCGAGCGAGATCGCCGACGCGTTGCCCCGCGACGATCCGGAGCGCACCGGGATGCGTATCGCGCCGCGGACCCGGCTATGTGGCACCGCCTACCGAGTCCATGCCGAAGACTCCCTGACGCGCTTTGAGGAGCTGCGTGAACTGAGCACGCTCGCCGGCGACAAGGCGTCGTTGGCGATGGGCATGGCCGGGCAGGTGATGGACCACTGGATTCATGCCCGGGTGCGGGAGGCGTCGGCGCTGGCATCCGAACTCATGGCCCTGGTCGAGGCGATCGCCGATCCGGATATGACGGTCGGGCTGTCGTGGATACCGACACTCGTCAAGGTCGAGACCGGCGAATACCCCGACGTGCTGCGCTGGTCACAGGCCGTCATCGAGCTGGCCGAAGGCGACCCCACCAAAGGCAACTTCATCATGGGGTCTCCGCTGGCGTTCGCCCACGGCACGCGCGCGGTTAGCCTCGCGGCCCTGGGCCGCTCGGTGGCAGAGGTGCTGCCTGCCCTCCCCCTCGCCGTCGCCATGGCCCGTGAGACGGACGCGACGACCCATGCCATCGTCGTCGCCTTCACATACGCACTAGGGATAACCATTGGGGCGCTGCTGGCCGACGACGCCGCGCTGGAGCTCGTTGATGAGGGGCTGCAGATCGCCGAACGTTCCGCTGACGATTTCGCGCTGGGCCACGCTCGATACGCGCTGGGCCTGGCGCTGATGCACCGCGAGTCCCCAGCAGATCGTGAGCGCGGACTGACGGTGCTCACCCAGCTTCGTGACATGTGCCTACACGAGCACTGGACCCTATCCGAGGTACCGATGGTCGAGGCTTTCATCGCCCGGGAGCAGGCCAGGCGTGGAGACCTCGATGGTGCCATCGCGGCGTTGCGGGCCGCAGTGGACGGCCTGTTCCAGGCGGGACAGTTCGCCTGGTCCATCCCTCCCACCGGCATGTTCGTGGAGACGCTGCTGTCCCGCGGCGGCGAGGCTGATCTGCGGGAAGCCCAAACCGCGATCGAGCGGTTGTCCGCCGCCCGGATGGACGTGATGGACCGCGAGATCTGGGTGCTGCGGCTCCGCGCGCTGCTCGCCGGCGCCCGTGGCGACGAGGCCGCCCAGCGCGATTTCCTCCAGCAACACCGCGCCATGGCCACAAAGCTTGGCCGGCTAGGGCATATGGCGATGTCCGATTCGTGGACTATCCGCGCTGCGGCGGCCGGCGCAAGCCGAATATTGTCTACTTCGCAGAAAATGTCCCGAAATCCCATGTTGAACAGGCTTATTCAATTTTCGACGGCGCCGAGGCGACGTCGCTGAGCGTATTCTCCGCCTACCGATCGGTGCGGTGCAACGCGGCGCACGATATCGCGATCGCGATCGCGACAAGGGCCGCACCCGCGGCGATGGGCTTGCAACCGTCAAGGTCGACGGCGGCTGCTCACCGATCGTGGCGCTGCTGGCCGACGACGCCGCGCTGGAGCTCATTGATGAGGCGCGACCGCAACCCCTGCCCTCGCGAGGGCCACCAGTGAGGTGCTCATGTCGCCGCTTCGGACCTGTCGCTCTGCGGGGTTATCGGGCGGCTCCAGGTCAGGTTTAGCGGGATGGGCCCGTTGGGCAGCCACGGCTGTTGTTTCACCGCGTCCGCCACATTCCAGGTGCCGCGCTCGAGCACGCCGAGCGCGGCGTCGATAACCTTGTAGTGCTGGATCCTGCGGTGGATCGGTTGCGACTCGACCCACACCACGATCAACTCGCCGGGCTCGAATTCGGCCTCATCCTGCACGGCCTGGATCAGGTCCTCGTTGTGCAGGTGGCCGTCACCGAAGTTGAACCCGATCAACGAGTTGCAGACCATCTCGCCTTCGCGCACCGTTCTGGTGTCGATATCCGGAACGTTTTTCAACAGCACCGAGTACATTCCACGGCCCTGGCTGTGCATGGCCCGCCACGCGAGGATGTGCTGCACGAGTATCTCGGACCACAATGGCTCGTAGCCGAAGTCGACCATTTGGTCGACCTGGTTGCGGGCCGAGCGGGTGACCCGGTTCAACTTCGCTTCGACTCCGGGCGCGAATGCCCACACCGCCGATGCCCAGTTGCCCGCGTATTGGCGCATTGAGGGCAGGAAGGACACCAGGTCGGGGCGGAGGTTGCCCAGCACCGGGAAGAAGCACATGGCGGTGAGGATGACGACGGTCAGCCATGGCGAGGACATGTCCGCGATGCCGTAGCCCTTCCAGCCGGGGAAGCCCCAGAACAGGAAGATCGTCGCGTAGGCGAACAGCAGATTCCATTCCACCGGCACCGCCAATGGGAACGTCGAAATGATGAACAGGTGGAAGGCGACCATGATCGCTGTCGCGACGATCGTCAGCCACGGCCACGGCGATAGCAGCAGCGTCAGCGGGGCGATGATCTCGACCACGGTGCCCTGGCCGTGCGCCATGAAGGTCGCGACGTGCGACGGCAGCAGGTCGTGTGGGTAGTTGCGGTACTGGGCCCGCTTCAACCATTTGACCGGCAGCGCGGGGCTGTTGCTGACCATCGGCGGAATAACGTTGGTGAAGTGCAGGCCGAACTTGGAGACACCGGCCCAGAACCACACGGTGACGATCAGCAGCTTCAGCGCGATGATCATGTCGACAAACGGCAGAGCCGCGAAGAAGATCAACGCCGGCAGGTACTGCTCGCCGCGGGCCGCCAGGAAGATGGTCTTGTCCCGCAGCCCGATCACGACCAGCAGCGCCATCGGCGCGATCAGCAGTGCCGGGTTTACCAGACCGGAAGTGTTGGACGGCATCACCGCCGACAGCGAATCGCTGTGTACACCGGGTAGCACCAGTGGCGCCACGACGCTCATGATCAGCGCCAGATAGACGACGATGTCGAACCAGGTGCGCCGGTTGCCGGCGGTGAACGGGACCCGCCGCCATGGCCGTAACCGGATGGTGTTGGGCCTGGCCCAAAATCGGTATCCCCCGGTCATCGGCTTGATCTTGCCGGCCAGCACGCCCCAGGATCCGGCGAGGCCGATGAGTTCCAGCAGCACCGTCCACAAGATCGCTTTCTGGTAGACGATCGGCTGGTTCCACCACTCCGACACGTGCCAGAACGTCGGCAGGCCGGAGGTGACGGTGGCGATCACGATGCCGCCCAGCGCATAGAAGAGCACCAGCTTGACGATGTAGAGGAGGTGGATCATGCTCGGGACGCCATATCCGTAGTCCACCCACTTGATGGCGAGGATCCTGATGCGCTCCATCAGCGGTTGCCGCAGGAACGTTTCGGGATCGACCGCAGGATATGTCGGTGTTGCAAATCCCATGGTGAGCTCCTCTTGAACGAATGGTTCTCAGGCTAGGTCTGTGGGCGGGTTGGCGGAGGCGATAGCCACAACTCCCGGCGCTGGTTACACCAGCGAACATCTTCCAACTGCAGAGTGCCCGCTCGACCTTGTCGACGGCGCCGCCCACTACGGACTAGGGATAGCCATCAAGGTGCTGCTGGCCGACGACGCCGCGCTCGAGCTCATTGATGAGGCGCTGCAGATCGCCGAACGATCCGCTGACGATTTCGCGCGGGGCCACGCCCGATACGCGCTGGGCCTGGCGCTGATGCACCGCGACTCGGTGATCTGAGCCTGGCATATCAGGTGTTCGGCGACGGGACCCGTCGAACTCGTCGTCGGGCCGTTCGTCAGCCACGTCGAGCTGTCCTGGGCCCAGCCCGAATTCAAGGTCTTCTTCGACAAGCTCGCCACGTTCTCTCGCGTCCTCGTGTTCGACAAGGCCGGACCCGCGGCGTCGGACCCGGTTCATCAACAAGTCGACTGACCTCGCGGTTGCGAAAAGTCATCAACGCCATAGCCGTTCGGATGCCCCGCCCTTTGAGCTGCGCTCGAGCGCATGCGAATCTGCGCACGCCACAACGTAACTGCCCAACATCATCGTGGCGCCGCCTCTGCGAACAGGTCTTTGTGCTGTCGCAGGAATTGCGGCAGCGACTGCGGCGGCTGGCCGGTGAAGTGTTCGAACGCGTCGGTGATGTGATAGAAGGCTTGATATTCGGGCGGGAGGGTGCGCAAAAAGTGCCACAATTGGGTGAGGTGTTCCACCGCAACAGCGTTGACCCCGAGAGCCGAAGCGGCGCTGGCCCATTGATCGTCGTTGACCTCGACATAACCCACCGGCCGGCCCAGGATCTCGCCGAACGCCTCGGCGATCTCTTTGTTGGTGACCGCACCGGCCATCAACCGAACCACCGTGCCACTCGGCTGCGCCGGGCCGGTCAGCACCGCCGCAGCCACACGGGCGACGTCTTCGGCGCCCACCATCGGGATCGCCGTGGCTTCCGGTCCCCACGGCAAGGCGATCACCCCAGTCCGGGCCAGGCTGAGCAGGGCCCAAGTGCGGAGGTTTTCATAGAAGACAGTGGCGTCGAGATGCACGGCGCCGACGCCCGACCAGTCGAAGATCTGCTCGACCAACCAGTGGCGGGCTTGGTGCGGGGTGGGCTGCTCGCCGCCCTCCTGCAGCCACTGCGACAGATTAACGACCTGCTCTACACCCGCCGAGCGTGCTGCGGCGGCGAACGTCGCGGCGGCGTCGAGCAGGCCCTCCTGCACCGGATAAGCGAAGTAGGCCCGGCGGATACCGCCCATCGCGGCCGCGACTGCTCGGAAGTCGCGTAGGTCGCCGTCGACAACTTCGGCGCCGAGCGTGCGGAGCCGATCGGATCGGTCATCGAGGCGGTGGACGAAGGCGCGCACGGGCAAGCCCTTGTCGAGCAGTAATCGCGTGACATGGAAACCGGTCGAACCTTGGATGCCCCCTGCGGCGCCGGTGACAAGGATGGGCTCGACAGGCATGATCTTGTCCCTCCACTCGAATCCTGGCCCGACCGGTCGTTACGGGCGCGATGGCGACGCGGTCTGATAGCCGTCGGCCTCGGCCGCGCCTTCGAGCGCATCGGCGGCGGCTTGTGCCGCCTGAGCCGCATCGGCGGCAGCGTGCGCTGCCAAGTCGTCGGAGGAGGCTTCGCGGGTGGCCGATGACTTGGGCAGCGCCTGGGTGAAGGCGCGGGACACGTCTTGCAGGGCGGAGGTGACCTCGCTTGGAATTACCCAGAACGTGTTTCCCGGGCCCTGGGCCAGCTGCGGCAGCATCTGGAGATACTGATAGGCGAGCAGTTTGGGGTCGGGGTCGTTGCGGTGCACGGACTGAAATACCTCGTCGATAGCGCGGGCCTGGCCCTCCGCTTTCAGGATCGCTGCGGTCCGATTGCCCTCGGCGCGCAGGATGGCGGCCTGCTTGTCACCCTCGGCGGTGAGGATCTGAGACTGGCGTTGGCCTTCGGCGCCCAGGATTGCCGCACGCTTGTCGCGCTCGGCCCGCATCTGCTTCTCCATCGCGTCCTTGATGGATTGCGGCGGGTCGATGGCCTTGATCTCTACCCGGTTGACCCGCAGCCCCCACTTGCCGGTGGCCTCGTCCAGCACACCTCTGAGTTGGCTGTTGATGGTGTCGCGGGAGGTGAGTGTGCGCTCCAAGTCCATGGACCCGACGACATTGCGCAGTGTGGTGACCGTGAGCTGTTCGACGCCTTGCAGGAAGCTGGCGATCTCATAGGCGGCTGCGCGCGCGTCGGTCACCTGGAAATAGAGCACAGTATCGATCTCAACGACCAAATTGTCCTCGGTAATCACCGGTTGCGGTCGGAACGAGACTACCTGTTCCCGCAGGTCAATCATCGGATAGACCCGGTCGAAGTAGGGGATGACGAAATTGAGGCCGGGCTGCAACGTGCGGTCGTAGCGGCCGAGCCGTTCGACGTTGCGGGCACGCGCTTGGGGCACGATGCGCACCGCCCGCAGCACGGTGAAGGCTACGAACAGTGCGATGACCAGTCCGGGGATAAGAGAGAGTGCGGTTTCCATGGGTTACTCCCGGGGATACACGAGCGCGGTGGTCCCGCTGATCTCCAGCACGTCGACGGTTGCTCCGGCGGGTATCACCAGGGTTTGGTCGTAGGCGCGCGCCGTCCACTCCTCGCCGCGGATACCGCCGATGCGAATCCTGCCGTCCAGCCGGGACACCTCTGACACGACATAGGCGGGCTTACCGATCAATGCTTCTACGCCGAAACGGTCGAGCTGGGGCCGGAGCATATGCCGACGGACGAGGGGGCCGATGAGCAGCACCCCGATCGGGGCGGTGACTGTGAAAGCGAGGAGTTGGACAGGAACGGGTAGTCCGAGTGCGGCGAAGCCCGCGGTGATCAGTGCAGCGACACCGAGCATCCCGACCGCTGCGGTGATCGTGAGCATCTCGACCACCAGCAACACTACGGCGATGATCAACCAGATCAGCCATGCATCCATGCGGCGATCCTCCTTGAACATTCGACGGATGCGCGGGCGGGACGACTGTCACTTCCTCCATTGTGTGCGGTAGGGCACACCCTTACATTATGTCCCTCAAGATGTCCCCGAAGCCATGCTGGCGGCGCACTGCGTATCCGGATTCCGGCAAAGTGGTGACCGGTCTTGGCGGGTGCGAGCGCATCCGGGCGAGTCCGCGCCGGCCGGCGTCTCGCATCGCTCGGCACTGCGCTACGGATTCGCCGGTGTCGCTTTATGCCGCTTGCTGGTTGTTGGCCGAGGTGTCGCACACGCGGGCGCATTATGGGGTGTTGATGCCATCAACACCCTCGCCGCATCCGCAGGTGATTTCGCGTCGTTTCGTGTCGTTTCGCGTAGCGGAATTCTACGTATCCGCAGTTCACGCCATTTTATGCGCCTGGTTCGATTCCCGGCAGCTCCACAAAAGCCCAGCTCAGCGATATAATCTTGAGCTTGAGCCGTTTTGCACACAGGCCAACAACGTCGCGCCGGCGATCAAGACGAGCGTCGCAGTCCACGTGTTGGCCAACTATTGCGGGGCCGTCGGCGGAATCAGTACGCCCGGGTTGAGGATGCCTGCTGGATCCAGGGCGCTCTTCGCGGCGGTCAGTGCTGTCGCGAACGGGTTCGGACGTTGCCGGTCGTACCACGGTCGGTGGTCGCGGCCAACGGCATGGTGGTGGGTTATGGTGCCGCCGCTGTCGAGGATGGCCTCGGACATAGCGGCTTTGATCTCGTCCCATTGCGCGACTGTGCTGCCCCAGCGACCCGCTGCATATATGCCGTAGTAGGGCGCGGGCCCGTCGGGGTAGACATGCGTAAAGCGGCACGTCATGAGCCCGGTGCCGCCGCACACCTCGGCGATGGCGGCTCGGGCCGCGGCCGTTACGGCATGGTGGAGCGACTCGAAGTTGTCCCAGGTGCAAGCGGTTTCGAACGTTTCCACGATCATCGAGCGACGAGCGAGGGCATCTCGCTGGTAGGGCATCCGTAGAAACGCAGCGCGCCATCCCGACGCCGAATCGGGGGTTGCGGCATCCTTGCTGCGTCTTGCACCGACGGTCCCGCCGTGATCGGCAACCAGTTGCAGCGCCCGGTCGAGCCAGCTGTCCATGGGGTGATCGGCGGATTCGAACGCAAGCAGCAGCAGCCCCCCACCGACTGCCACACCGGCGTTGATGAACGCCTCGGCGGAGTCGAGTAACCGGCAATTCGACGGATACAGCCCCGCTTGTGCGATTGCCCGGGTTGCGGCCACCGCGCGGTAGTAGTCATCGAACGTGATCGACGCGGTGACCTGCCAAATCGGCCGCTCCTGCAGCCGCATCCAGGCCTCGGTGATCACGCCGAGAATCCCTTCGGAGCCGAGAAACATTCGGTCCGGCGACGGCCCGGCGCCCGAGCCCGGTAGGCGTCGGGACTGGTTGACTCCTACGGGTGTGACGGCACGTATCGATTCCGTCAGGTCATCGATATGCGTGTAGAGCGTGGCGAAGTGCCCGCCCGCCCGGGTGGCAAGCCAGCCGCCCAGTGTCGAGTAGGCGAACGACTGTGGGTAGTGGCGCAGGGTCAGCCCGTAGGGGCGTAGCTCGTTCTCCAATGCGGGCCCATAGATCCCCGCCTGGATACGTGCGGTGCGGCTGGTCGGGTCGACTTCGAGCACCTGGTCGAGACTGGACAGGTCGAGCGCGAGCGCAGGCCGGTCGAACCGGGGCTCGATACCGCCGACCACCGAGCTGCCGCCGCCGTAGGGAATCACGGGAGTTGCCGTTGCGGAGCACCAATCCAGCAAGTCGACAACGTCGCGCTCTTTTCTGGGACGAGCGACCAGGTCCGGGATGTGCTCGATCTGACCGAGGAGGTTACGTACCACGTCACGGAAGGCTTTACCTCGCGCGTGGGACAGGCGGTCGACGGGGTTGTCGCTGCACAGGGCGGCTAGCGTCGCAGGTGGACGGATCTGGGCCGAAGCGATGCCGAGCGCGGTCGGATTCGGTGGGCTGTGGTCGGTGAAGTCATGGTCGGGCAGCATGGCCTGGGTCCGGGCTACCAGCGCGGCGGCCTCGGTCGGCGTCAGCTCTTCGGTGGAGACACCCCAGCCCCACCATGTGCGTGCCGCGGGCTGAGCGAACCCCATACCTGTCACCGGGTTTCAGGGTCGATCGCGGCACTACTGATGATCGCGGTGAGGACGCGCTGGCTTCGTCGAGTCATTTCCTCAGCGGTGCGCTCGGGGTGTCGCAGCCACCAGTTGATCACGGCGGTGACCATGTTCATCCAGATGTCGGTGAGCAGCGACAGGTCGTCGGTGTCATCGAGCGCCCGCAGATCCGCGAGTGTGCCAACGCCTCGGTTGGCCTGGTCGGCGATCGTGCTTCGGACACGTCGCGCGGCCTCATGCGCGACACCGCCAGGGGGCAGGGTCCGGTCGTTGATGACATTCCAGTCGTGAGGTCGCGGGCATAAGCCGGTGAAGATCGCAGCCAAGGTGTCTTGCGCCATCCGCACCGGCGGCTGCCCGGCGGACAGAACCTGCTCAATTCGATCGATCAGGTTTGCGCCCGCACGTTCAATGCACGCGACGTAGAGGCCGTCCTTGGAACCGAAGTAGCTCAGCACCAGCGGTTTGGACACACCCGCCCCCGCCGCGACCCTTGAGAGGGCTGCACCGGCGTAGCCGTACCGACCGAACTCCTCGGCGGCTGCGTCCAGGATCAGCTGTTCGCGATGCGGGCGGGGGACACCCTTGGTGCCGACCGCCCTGGATTCCTCCACCCGAGTGATTATCCGGATGGCGCCCGGCGCGCTCACCGCATGGCACCAATTAGTTCGCCGGCCGCCGTCTGCTGTTCGGCGAGGCGCCGGGGTTGCCAACCGGGCGGACCGAAGATGTGGCCGAGTTTGTCCCGCCAACCTCGCGCCGTCCGCACATCGCGGATGATGTTGCCGTACTCGTGGTACTGCAGCTTTAACACGTTGTAGGTGCCGACCGGCTTGGTCAACCCGTATGTGGGAGTGTGCATCTCCTGCTGGAAGGTGCCGAACATGCGGTCCCAAATGATCAGGATGCCGCCGTAATTCCGGTCGAGGTATTCCGGGTCGCTGCCGTGATGCACACGGTGGTGTGAAGGCGTGTTGAGCACGAACTCAAGCGGGCGAGGCAGTCGGCTGATCGTCTCGGTGTGGGTGAAGAACTGGTAGATCAGGTTGAACGCGAACGCGACGTAGATCGTCCAGGGCGCAAACCCCAGCACCGGCAGCGGCAACCAGAAGATCGCCTCGGACCACGGGTTCCATTTCTGGCGCAGCGCGGTGCCCAGGTTGAAGTACTCACTCGAGTGATGCGCTTGGTGTGCCGCCCACCCGATCCGCACGCGGTGCGAAAAGCGGTGGTTGCAATACCACGCCAGATCGACCACCACGAAAAGCAGCACCCAACTCCACCATGTGCCGGTCGGGATATGCCACGGCGCCGCATAGGTCGACATCACCACGAACAACACCATCGTGGCGAGCTTGGCCACTGTCGCGAAAACCAACGCACCCAGGCCCATCGACACGCTGGTACGGGTGTCGATCGCCGAGTAGCCGGTTCGAGTCTCGTGATCACCCGCGACCCGAAGCAGCGCCGCCTCGATACCGACAAACGCAAAGAAGAAGGGGATTGCGTACGCAAGGGGGTTTTCGACGTGATCCCAAACAGCCAGCATGGCACCTCCTATATGACCGATCGATAAATTACCGATCGGTCATATGCTTTGTCAAAGCCGCTGCACAGATGTCGGCTGCGGCGGTAATACAAAACAGCGGTCGCCGTCAAGGCCCGAGAACGAAACCGCAGGTAACGAATGGGACTGAACCGGACCGAGGCGTGACGAAACGGCATTTCAGGCGGTAAAAGCCCAGGTCAGCGCGGTTTCTGCGCCTGGTTCGATTCCCGGCAGCTCCACCGGAGAAAGCTGGTCACGGCCAAAAGCCTTGGCCAGCTTTATTTTTCATCAACACTTGTCGAGTCCCGAGCAGGGACTTCGTCGATCAGCGACTGTGTGCCGAGAACTGTTGCAAGCGTGAGGCGCTCGGCGTCGTCAGTCCCGGGTTCGGCGGTGAAGATCATGATCCGCAGATCATCGGCGGCGACGACTAGGGTGTCGCAGTCGAGCGTGATGTGGCCTACGTCGGGGTGGTCGATGGTTTTGTGCCTGCCTTGCTCTTGGTGCGGTTCGAAGTTGCCGGCCCAGAGTTCGACGAAGCGTGGGCTCAGTGCGGCGAGTTCGCGGATCAGTCGCTTCAGCCTTTGATCGGCGGGGTATCGGGCTGCGGTCAGGCGCAGGTCGGCGACCAGTCGAGCCTGCTGGTCGGCCCGCTCCTCGGGGGTGTGGACCGCGCGGCTGCCTGGGCCGATGAGGTAGCGCCAGATGCTGTTGCGTTCGATTCCCCGCAAGCTCGTGGTCTGACCCATCAGCGCGTCGTACGGCGCGTTGGCGGTGATGAGTGTCCAGGTGGCGTCGTAGACGGCGACGGGGGTGTTTGCCAGGCGATCGAGGAGGCGTTGCACGCTGGGCGTGATGCGTGTCGACACGAGGTCGAGCCCGGGCGGGGTGTGCCCGGCTAGCCGGAACAGCAGGTCGCGTTCGGCGTCGGTGAGACGCAATGCGCGGGCCAGGGCCTCCACGACTTGCGCCGAAGGCGAGGTGGCCCGTCCCTGTTCGAGCCGGGTCAGATAGTCGACGGAGATCCCAGCCAGCTCGGCGAGTTCTTCCCGGCGCAGCCCGGTCGCACGGCGCCGTCTGCCTTGCGCGACTCCGACCGTCGCCGGAGCGACACGGTCACGCCAGTGACGCACGGTCGGGCCGAACTCCCAGGAATCCACTCTCTAACTGTGCACCCCGCCGCAGTGGTTGTCGTGGCCCTGGCAGTCCTACGACAACCGGACTGCTGCCTAACTCTTCGAGGTCGGTCGACACTTGGTGCAGTTGACAGTTGCTGGTAGCTGAAGGAGAAGAGATGCCTGATTCGTACGCCGGCGCCGGCACGGACCGCCGCGAGAAGATCGCGTTGACCAACGTGCGCGTGTTCAATGGGCGTGAACTTCGCGGGCCCACCACTGTGGTCATCGAGGGCGGGTTCGTGGGCCGCGACTCCGCAGGCGCGCGAATCACAGACGCAGGCGGCGCCACCTTGCTGCCGGGATTGATCGACGCCCACGTTCACCTCCTGAACGAAGAGCACCTACAGCAACTGGCGGATTTCGCGGTCACGACGGCGCTAGACATGGGGGCCTGGCCGCCATCCATGGTCGACTCGCTGCGCCGCAGGACCGGTATGGCGGACATCCGCAGCGCAGGCATCCCCGCGACCATCGCCGGCAGTACCCACAGTCACCTACCGGGATATCCGGGTGGGGAATTGGTCGACGGTCCCACGGGCGCAGCCCGATTCGTGACTGACCGCATCGCCGAGGGAGCGGACTACATCAAGCTCATCGCCGACATCCCCGGACCCGACCAGGAGACACTCGACGCACTAGTTGCCACGTCACACCAGCACGGCAAGCGCACCGTCGCGCATGCCGTATCCACGGCCGCCCTCGACATGGCGTTGCAGGCTGGGGTCGACATGATCACGCATGTCCCGCTCGACCGCCGGCTCACCGAGTCCACAGCGGCCCTCATACTCGCGCAGCAGTGCGTCAGCATTCCGACGTTGACGATGATGAAGGGCATCGTCGACCGGTTCGCCGCCGCGACCGCTTCACGGCCCGGGGGTGTACCGGCTGCTGCGCTGAGCTATGAATCTGCTCGCGGCAGCGTCGCCGAATTGCACCGAGCCGGTGTGCCGATCCTCGCGGGTACCGACGCCAACGCCGGCCCCGGCATTCCCTTCTCACCCCGCCACGGCGAAAGCCTGCATGAAGAGCTCGAATTGCTCATCGAAGCGGGCCTGTCGACCGTCGAGGCGCTGCGCGCGGCGACAGTACTGCCAGCCCAATACTTCGGGTTACACGACAGAGGCGTGATCGAGCCCGGCCGACGGGCCGACCTCGTGCTGGTCGATGGCGATCCCATCGCCGACATCCGAGCCACACGACAGATTCGGCGGGTCTGGTGCGCCGGTGTGGAGCACCGGGTCGCCTTCGCCGCATAACACCAGCAACCTATTAGTTCCACAGAGAGGCTTGATTCACATGAAAACAGTCGTAATGACAGGCGGCACCGCCGGTTTCGGGGCAATTGCCGCAAAGAGGATCTCCGACACGCCCAATACGAAACTGATTCTTGGGGCGCGCGACACCAAGAATTCGTCGATCGACGCGCTGCCGTTAGATCTGGCACGTCTT
>Ga0302178_10001118_pt1 | contig 23214 bp, 20 predicted proteins | sample I_Palsa_E1_3_FD_198790 | JGI IMG/M metagenome (GOLD analysis project Ga0302178, IMG submission 198790) | Peat permafrost microbial communities from Stordalen Mire near Abisko, Sweden - I_Palsa_E1_3 | ecosystem: Environmental > Terrestrial > Soil > Palsa > Peat permafrost | place: Sweden... | reverse complement strand
CGTTTCAATCTCTTTGGCGAGACGATCGCGTTGCTCGATCAGCGGCTTGATCGAAGCGTTCTTCTGCGCGAGTTCTTCGCGATCCAGTGCGAGTTGTTTGGTCCCGCGAGCAATCGTTTCGCCGATATGCGCAAGCTTGCCGAACAATTGATGTTGATCCTGAAGCCGCTGACAACGCGTCTTTAGATCGCCTTCGATGTCGCCGTTCAACAGTGCCAGGAGCTTCGCGCGCTGCTCGGCTTCGCCTTTGCGCGCGTACTCGGTTGCGGTCGTTGCGTCCCGCACTGCAATTCGCTGAGCATCGATCGCCTGGGCTTGCCTATCGATCGCGAGTTTCAACTCATCGTGCTTTCTGCGAGTCGCTTCAATGTCGCTCAGCGTCTGCTGGCGCACCGCGAACTGCTGCTGCCACAACACAATCTGTTCGCCAAGTTTGCTTCGATGCGGATGTTCATCGAGTGCGGACTGAACGGCTCTAGCATCGGCGAGAATTTCGTTCAGTGTTCGTTGTCGAAGCTCGGCAATCCTTCCACTTATGACCGATGCCAGACGTAGACCGCGCGCGGCATCGAGCGATGCAACCTGCTTGTCCGCCTTCGCGCTCTCTAGTTGACGCGCGGTTCCCACATGCCTGTCGCGAGCCGCGAGCATGGCCATATGATCCGCACGCAGCTTTTCAGCGGGCTCGCTTGCCGCTAAACGATCGAGTGTCGGCTTGGCATCGGCGATCTTCAATTCAGCTTGCCGTTGGTTCGTCAGTGCCTGCTCAAGCTGCACGTCCGCCGCCGATAACGCCGCTCGCCAGGCCAACATCGCGCGCGTTGTATCGAGTTGCTTGCCGAGCTCTGTTTCTTGCTCGCAAGCCGCAGTTTGTTCCTGCTGGAGGCCGTTTCGCTGTTCTTCAGTCAGCAACTGAACACCATCGGCGCGCACCAGCAACGTATCCAGCGCAAGCTTCTCGTCGCGCGTCCGTTCGAACACATTCTGCGAGATCGTGCCGTAGATATCGGTGCCGGTGAGTTCTTCGAGCAACTCGGCGCGCTCGTTCGCCTTCGCTTCTAGGAACGCGGCGAAGCCACCTTGCGCGAGCATCATGGACTTCGTGAAGCGGCCGAAATCCAGTCCAGTGATGCTTTCGACAAGCCGCAGTTTATCCACGATCCGCTCGGTCATGATCGTGCCATCGAGACGCGCGAGCTCCACCTTGGGCGCTTGCAGATTGCCGTCGGCTTTATCGCGTGCGCGACGCTGGCTCCAGAACGCCCGATACCCTTCGCCCTTCACTTCGAACTCCACTTCCGCGAGGCATTCGAACGTGTGCCGCGTCATCAGCTCGTTCGTCCCTTGAGAGACGGTGTCCATGCGGGGCGTGCGGTGATAGAGCGCAAGGCAGATCGCATCGAGCAACGTGGTTTTGCCCGCGCCAGTCGGGCCGGTGATCGCGAACAAGCCGTTATCGCGAAACGGTGGTTGGCTGAAGTCGATCTTCCACTCGCCCTTAAGTGAGTTCAGATTCCGCAACCGCAACGACAAGATCTTCATGCTGCATCCGCCTCGCCAATCTGCGCCACCACCTCGCGATACATCGATAAAAGCTGCAAGCGCGTTTCCTCGTCGATGGTCTCCGTTTGCAGGCGGCGCGCGAATACATCATCGGGCGTGAGCTCGTTCAAGGTTTCCTTTGCTTGGCGATGCAGCGTGTTCAAAGCCGAAGAACGCTCGCGGCGAATGCGCAGCACTTCAACCGGCAGGTCTTCAGCGATTGTCTGGATACGCGACTGGAGATCGCTGAGGTAGTCATCGGCGCAGACTACGATTTCGAGCCACACGGTCTCGCCTTGGGACGCCTGGGACGCTGCTGCCGAGACCGCAGCCTCAAGCTCTTTCAACGATCCTTTCACCGACAACAACGGCTGAAAGCACGGCACGTCGAGTACAGTCACGCGTTCAAGGCCGTTCGTCGACACATCCACGAGCAGCATCTCTTTCTGCTGCCGCGCTTCGTCGAAGCTCAGTGGGATCGGTGATCCGCTATAGCGAATGTGCTCCAACCCGCCCACTTTCTGCGGCCGATGGATATGCCCGAGCGCGATGTAATCGGCCGCCGGGAAGGCGCTCGTTGGAAAAGCCTCCAGCGCGCCGACATAGATCTCCCGCACCGACTCACTCGCGCTCGCGCCGACCGTCGTCAAATGACCGGTCGCGATAATCGGCAAATGCGCGCCAAGCTCCAGGCGTTTTTGCTCGGCCAGCGCAAACAGCGCCTGGTAATGCGCGTGAATCGCGTCTTGTAGCGATTGCTGTTTATCGCGAGCGCTCTGTCCCGCGATGCTCTGCAGCACGTCGCGCGGACGGATGAACGGGATGGCGCAGACAATTGCGCCAGGCTTGCCGTCGCGCGTGGTGAGCAGACGAACCTGTTCGTTCGGATCGTCCTGCACGGAGGGAATGACCACGGTATTTAACGCCGTCAGCAAATGGCGCGACTCTTCCAGCACGGCGACGGAATCGTGATTGCCCGCCAGCAGCGTCAAACCGACGCCTGCGTCGCGCAAGGCCAGAATCAGTGTGTAATAGAGCTCGCGGGCGTAGCTGGGCGGCGCGCCGGTATCGAAGATATCGCCGGCTATCAGCACCGAATCCACGGCGTGCAGCCGCGTCTGCTCGACCATCCACGCAATCAGCTTTTGATGTTCGGCCTGGCGTGAATGCCCAAGAAAGTACTGGCCGAGGTGCCAGTCCGAGGTGTGCAGGATTCGCATCGGGGAGGTGGGTTGAAGGCGTTGCCGCGCATCGTTTTAGTGGCTGCCAGTTTAGCCGATCGACTTCGCCCAAGCGCCGGAACCGGCTGCCATTCGACCGATAAGGCCCCGGAAAACGCCGCAAAACGAGGCAATTGCGCCGTGTACGCGTACACTTCGGCTTCTAATTGCGCGTAAAACAGTGCGCGCCGGCCCCGCCGATGCCCTTTTCACGCCGCAACCCCATCAATTACGCTCAAATCAATCATGTTTATCTGCCGAAACCAGCCGTGCGGCGCCGAATGGCAACTCGCCGACGTGCTCATCAAGAACGAAGGCCAGGGCCTGATGTTCCGCTGCCCCATGTGCGGCGCGCGCAACAAGGTGCTGCGCCACGACGCGCCCGACGGCACGATCACCTACGAGCAGGACAATTCGGTCCCGCCGAAACCTGCAGTGAAGTAATCCAATGACAACGCCTACCTCTTTCAGCGCCCTGCCGCTTTCGCCGGCCATGCTGGCGAACCTCGAACAACTCGGTTATCTGACGATGACCCCGATCCAGGCCGCCAGCCTGCCGATCGCGCTCGCAGGCCACGATCTCATCGCGCAGGCAAAGACGGGCAGCGGCAAGACCGCCGCGTTCGCGTTGCCGCTGCTCGCGAAAATCGATCCGCGGCTGTTCTCCGTCCAGGCGCTCGTGTTGTGCCCGACGCGCGAACTCGCCGACCAGGTGACGCAGGAGATTCGTCGAATCGCGCGCGCGGAGGACAACATCAAGATCCTGACGCTGTGCGGCGGCTCGCCCATGCGTCCGCAGATCGCGAGTCTTGAGCATGGCTGCCATATTGCCGTGGGAACGCCCGGGCGGATCATGGATCACCTCGAACGCGGCACGCTGCCGTTGACCGCGCTGAAAACGCTGGTCCTCGATGAAGCCGACCGCATGCTCGACATGGGTTTCTTCGACGACATCGTCGCCGTCGTCAAACAATGTCCGAAGGATCGCCAGACGCTGCTGTTTTCCGCGACGTATCCGGAAGGCATCGCGAAACTGAGCCAGCAATTCCTGCGCAAGCCGCAGGAAGTCAAGCTCACCGAGCAGCACACGAATTCGAAGATCAAGCAGCGTTTCTACGAAGTCCACGACAACGAACGCTTGCACGCGGTAGGCCAGTTGCTCGATCACTATCAGCCTGTGAGCACACTTGCGTTTTGCAACACAAAACAGCAATGCCGCGACTTGCTCGACGTTTTAGTCGCACAAGGTTTTAACGCGCTCGCGCTGCACGGCGAACTCGAACAACGCGAACGCGATCAGGTGCTCGTGCAGTTCGCCAACCGCAGTTGCTCAGTGCTGGTCGCGACCGACGTTGCCGCGCGTGGCCTCGATATCACGCAACTGGAAGCGGTGATCAACGTCGATGTCACGCAAGATCCCGAAATCCACGTGCATCGAATTGGTCGCACGGGCCGCGCGGATCAGGAAGGCTGGGCGCTGAGCCTCGCGAGCATGAATGAAATGGCGCGTGTGAGCTCGATCGAACAGGCGCAGAAAAAGGAAGTGGAATGGCACAAGCTGAGCGAGCTGACGCCGGCGACGCCGGGTCATCTTCAGCCGCCCATGGCCACGCTGCAGATCCTGGGCGGCCGCAAAGAAAAGATTCGTCCCGGCGACGTGCTTGGCGCGCTGACTGGTGATGCCGGTTTTGAAGGCTCGCAGATCGGCAAGATCAATGTGACGGACATGGTCACCTACGTGGCGGTCGCGCGGGATATTGCGGATCAGGCGGTGAAGAAGCTGTCGGCGGGCAAGGTGAAGGGCAAGAAGGTGAAGGTGCGGCGCATCTGATTTAGAGCGCCGGGCCTGCAATTTGCACCTATGAATCGATGAAACCAGTCAGGGCGGATATGCGTATGCATTCATGTCCGCTCTTAATCGATACCTTGGTGCCCCATGTCCCGCTATTCGCGCGTTGTTGTCGCCGTTTTGTTCACGCTGCTATTGGGCGCGTGTATTTCCTCCCCACCCAACCCCAATCCTCGCGCGAATGTGGAGCCAAAGCTCGCATCCGTCGATTTGCCGCGTTATATGGGACGTTGGTACATCGTCGCGAACATTCCGTATTTCGCCGAAGACAATTTCGTCGGCAGTTATGCGCAATGGAAACTTCGCGATGACGGCAAAATCGACGATTCGTATTACGCTCACAAGGGCTCATTCGACGCCCCGCTCAAGCACTATCAATTCACGGATTCGATCGTTCCCGGGACGAATAACGCTGAATGGAGCGTGCGCATTTTCTGGCCGATCTACGCGAGCCAGCAAACGCTTTATGTCGATCCGGATTATCAGTACACGATTCTTGGTTATCCGGGCAAGAAGCTAGCCTGGATCTTCGCGCGCTCGCCGGACATCAGCGACGCGAAATACCACGAACTGCTGGGCCGTCTGGACGAGATGGGTTACGACAGCTCGCGATTGCGTCGCGTGCCGCAGATGCCGGAACAAGTCGGCAAACCTGGCTTCCATTCCCCCGGCGATAAGGACTAAACACCGCCAAGCGTGCGAAACGCATAACTTCAAATGGGGAAACAAGGGATAGGAGCAATCCGATAGCTGGACGGGAGGGCAGCGCTTAGCATCGAGAAGTTATCCACCTTGATGAATACGCCCGCCATGAATCATTTTTCCGCACCGCTTGCCGTCGCTTTAGAACTCCATCAGACAGGCCATATGGCCGAAGCGGAAAGTGGTTATCGGGCGATTCTCGAGGAGCGTCCCGATCACGTTGATGCGCTGCATTACCTTGGTGTGTTGCTGCATCAACGTGGCGACAATGAAGATGCCGCGAAGTTACTGGATCGTGCGCTTGGCCTTGCCCCCAATGCGTCCGCGTGCTGGAGCAATCGCGGGCTGGTGGCGGCGGCGCTGGGCGATCTTCCCCATGCCGTGGCGTGCTACGAGCGCGCTCTCGCCATCGATCCGGCGTTCTCCAACGCACGCAACAACCTTGGCACAGCGCTACAACAGCAAGGCCGCTTCGACGAATCCATTGAACAGCACAAGACGTTGCTCGCTCGAGATCCCGATTTCATCGACTCGCGTTTGAACCTCGGCTCGACGCTCGCGTCCGCGAAGCGCTACGACGAAGCGTTGGCGGTATATCGCGAGACGCTCGCACGGGATCCGAGCAACTTCCACGCACATTTCGGCGAAGGCAACGCGCTGCGCGAACTGAAGCGATTCGAGGAAGCGGTCGCCAGCTTGCAGCGAGCACTGGCGCTCAGGCCGGACCACTTCGAGGCGAACGTGAATCTCGGCACGACGCTCGGGCTTTTTGGGAAATTCGTGGAAGCGGAGACGCAGTATCGCCGGGCCCTGACCTTGCGCGACGATCCGCAGATTCACGTCTGCGTGGGTGCGGCTATTAGCTCGCAGGGGCGGTTTGAGGGGGAGGAACCGCATTATCGGCGCGCGCTGGAACTCGCGCCCGATCACGCCGACGCGCAACACAATCTCGCGTTGCTGGAGTTGCGGCGCGGGAACTTCAAGGAAGGCTGGGCGCTGCACGAAGTGCGCTGGCGCTCAAGCAAATACAAGGCAATACAGATTCCCGGCGTACCGGAATGGCGCGGAGAACCGCTGCAAGGCAGGACACTGCTGGTGGTCGGCGAGCAGGGTCACGGCGACATGATGCAATTCGCTCGCTACATGCCGGTGCTGGCGCAAATGGGCGCGACCGTCGATATGCGGGTGCCGGAGAACATCGTGGAACTGATCCAGAGCGTTCCGGGCGTGCACCGGGCCTTTGCACATGGGCCAACGGATCATTACGACTTCTGGACGCCGTCCATGAGCGTGCCGCATCGCCTGGCCGAGCATGTGTCCGGCGTGCTGGCCGAGACGCCTTATATGAGCGTCAGCGCCGAGCGGATTGGCTCATGGCCGGCGCGTGTGACAAAACTGGCGGGCACTCGCAGGAAGATTGGCATCGTGTGGGCGGGCAGTCCGACGTTCGGCAACGATCAATTCCGCTCGATGCCGTTCGCCGCGTGGTCACCCTTCGCGGAGGTGGCGAACGCCGAATGGTTTTCGCTGCAGAAGGGGTCCGCCCGGGAACAGCTTTCAAATTCGGAGTGCGCGCTGAAGCCCCACGATCTGACGGACGATATCCACGATTTCGCCGATACCGCCGCGCTGATCGAACAACTCGATCTGGTGATAACGGTGGATACATCGGTTGCTCATCTGGCCGGTGCGCTTGGCAAGCCCGTGTGGGTGTTGCTGCCGGCGAATTACGATTGGCGCTGGATGCTCGATCGTGACGATAGCCCGTGGTATCCGCACGCGCGCCTGTTCAAGCAGACTACGCTCGGAGACTGGACCGAGCCCGTGGCGCGGGCGAAAGCAGCGCTGATGGCAGGGTAAATGTTTTTGCGCTGGCTGATGTGGCGGCCGGTTACCTGACGAGCAACCGTTGCTCGCGGATCAAGCTCCGCGCGCCTACCGTGTGAAGCGCAGCAGAATCGCGTCCCGCCAGCCTCGGCCATTCGCGCATGGGCGACTTGCGCTGCGTGACGTCGCCCCACCGTGATCGCCGCCTATTTCTCCGCTGTTTGCATCGCTTGGCTGGGTTTATCGCGGGTAATCAGCCGCAAGCCGCTTGCAATACTCGCGACGCCTGCGAATCCCGCGCCAATCGCCAGCGCCAACGCCGGTCCATGATGCCCCGCAATTCCAAAGCTCAGCGCGACCAACGCCGCGCCGGTCGCCTGGCCGATCAGCCGGGCGGTTGCCACTACGCCGCTCGCACCGCCGCTACGCTCGCGCGGCGCGCTCGCCATGAGCGCCTTCAGATTGGGCGATTGAAAGAACCCGAAACCCGCGCCGCATATGGCCATCCGGATACAGATATCGAGTGCATGGGGATGAACCGGCAATAGCGCCAGCGACGCCATGCCCGCGCACATGATCGCGAGGCCGATGCCGCCCAGCAGCCCCGGTTGATATCGATCCGATAAACGCCCGGCGACCGGCGCCAGCAAGGCCACCATCACCGACCACGGCGTCATCAGGAAGCCGGTCTCCACCTGGCTGCGCCCGAGCACGCTTTCGAAATAAAACGGCAGCGACACGAACGCCAGCCCTTGCGCGGCGAACGAGCAGACGGCGGTTGCTGTCGATAAGGCGAACATCGGACGCTTGAAGAGATCGACGGGGAGCATCGGCGCGGGGTGACCGCGTTCCCGATGCAGCATCAGCCCGCCCGCCACCGCCGTTATCGCGAGCGCGATCAGCACGATATGCGTGGGCGCGCGCTGCGCCGCTTCGCCAAGCGCGAACACCAGCGCGGCGAAGGTGATCACGTTCAGCACGGCCGCCACGCGGTCGAAGCCGTGTTGCGCGCGCGGCGTCTGCGGCAAAGCCGGCCAGCCGATAAACAACGCCAGCAGCCCCACCGGCAGGTTCACGGCGAAAAGCCACGGCCAGGGTCCAAGTGAGAGCACGATCGACGCGACTGTCGGTCCGACCGCGAACGATATCCCCACCACCAGCGCGTTCAGCCCAAACCCTCGCCCAAGTCTGTGATGCGGATAGATCGCCCCGATCAGCGCCGTGTTGACGCTCATTACCGCGCTCGCGCCAATGCCCTGCAACAGCCGCGCCGCGGTGAGCGATGGCAGCGACCACGACAGCGCGCACGTCAGCGACGCCACGAGGAACAGGATCAGCCCGCCCAGATAGATCTTCCTGTGCCCGACGATGCCGCCCAGCGCCGCGAACGGCAGCAACGTGGCGACCATGGCGAGTTGATACGCGTTGATGATCCAGACTGACGCGGCGGGCGTTGCGTGAAGATCGGCGGCGATCGCGGGAAGCGCGGTATTCGCGATGGCGGTATCGAGCGTGGCGAGTGAAACGGCGAGCAGGATGGCCGCCATGCCGCGACGCTGGAGCGCGGTCATGGGGCCGTCGGTGGGGAGAGTGGTCTGGTCTGACACGGTTTTTTGGTTTAGGCGTGATCGGCGATAGTCCGACACGATACGGGATCGTGGCGAAGCTCGCCGGGCACCCCCGCAGGAGCTTTCAAACAGGTGTCAATACGGCCTCGCCGGCGAAGTGCCGCGTGGCGTTATCGACAAACATCTGTACCGACGCTGCCACCGCCTCCGGTGAGCGCCCGCCCACGTGGGGCGTCAGCACGACGCGCTCGGAGCCTGTCAGCAACGCGGGCGGCGCGGGCTCGCCTTCGTAGACATCGAGTCCCGCACCGGCTATGACGCCGCGTTCGAGCGCGTCCGCCAGAGCGGCGGTATCCACAACACTACCGCGCGACACGTTCACCACATAGCCTGTTGAGCCGAGTGCGGCGAGCACGCTGGCGTCGATCAGATGTTTCGTCGATGCGCCGCCGGGCGTGGCGACCACGAGGTAATCGGCCCATTCGGCCAGCGCGACTACTGAATCGAAGTAGGTATACGCCGAGCCCGGTTGCAGCCGGCGATTGTGATAACCGATCTCGATATCGAAGCCTTGCGCTCTTTTGGCCACCTTCCTGCCGATATTGCCAAGCCCGATCACGCCTAGTTTCTTGCCCGAAAAGTTCGGCTGGAACGGCAAGTCGTCGCGCCATACGCCGGCGCGGCATGCGCGGTCGAGCACGGGGATCTGGCGGACGACGCCGAGGAGCAACGCGAAGGCGTGATCGGCGACGCAGTCATCGTTGGTGCCGGCGCCATTTACCACGGTAATGCCACGCGCCTGAGCGGCGTCGCGTGCAATGTTTTCGTGGCCCGCGCCTAATGCACCGATCAGTTCGAGCTTCGGCAGTTTCGCGATGGACGCTGCATCGATGCCGATGGTGCCGTTTGTCAGGACAGCGCGGATTTTGTCCGCGTGGTCGGTGAGGGCTTGATCGAGCGCTGGTCGATCGAGGGCTGTAATGACGTTGAAGGCGTTTGCAACGGTGGTTTGGCTTTCGGGACGAAGCGGAACCAGGACGAGGACGGTGGGGAGCATGGGCGCGAGGGTTGAAGGAGCGAAGCGCCAAGTTTCGCATTTTTTTGAGATGGCGTCGGGACGTCCCTCGCGCATTCAAAACGTCTCGGCACGTTAGAGCTTCGGCCAATCCTCTGTTCTGAGGTGCCTTCCATGGCTGGAACTGCGATCCGGTCACAGTAACTTGATGACGGTCTTTGCGCTCATCTAGTTTGCAGTTCTAACGGTTTGCAAGTTAAAAAACGCTGCGTGGGGAGGCCGAGTATTGTATCCGATAGGAAAGAGCGGGTTCATTGACACCCGCTACAACGGCCCTGTTCAAACCCCCTTACATACCCCGAGGTGTCTTGGTCATCCTCGACGGCAACGGCGGGCATGCCTGCGACCAAACCTATCACCTCCGCCAACAGCATCCCCCACCGCCAAACCCGATCCCCACGCCGACAGTCGGCGCCGCGTAATACGCGGGCGCATAGCCGTATCCATATCCGGGCGCCGGAGCATACCCATAAGGCGGCGCGACAATGCACCCCGAAAGGCCGGTCGCTAGCCCCACCACAAGAAAGAGCCTCAGCATGATTTTTCTCCCTGTTGTGATTTAGAGAGATCAAACCGGACTATCGTTCGGCTGGAATTGTGTCGCTCATCACGAGTTGGTTTCGGAAAATTACAGGTCGCGTCGGGTGAGCAATCTGTCCCCATATAATCTCAGGGTTTTTACCTAAAACAACAATAATCTCTTGCGCGCATCGTAGTTAATTTTCAGAAACGGCTTACCTACACTTGAATCAGAGAACGCGAACAAGGATGTTCGCGATAAAACAAGATTCGGAGGTAAGTATCATGAAGTCGCTCATTCAAGCCGTTGTAGTGGCCGCAGTGTTGGCAGTGCCGGCTGTTTCGTTTGCTCAGTCGAGCCAACAACCATTGACCCGTGCTGAAGTGAAGGCGCAGTTGATCCAGATTGAGAAGGCCGGCTATAACCCGGCAACAGCGAACGATTACGACTATCCAGCCAATATTCAAGCCGCAGAAGCACGCGTAGCGGCCCAAAACGGCGGCGCCAGCAGCTATGGCGGCGTGTCTAATGGGTCGTCGGATTCAGGAAGCGCTGTCCAATCCTCATTCGGCGACAATGTGCACTCGGTGTACATGGGTCATTAATCAGATTAACCATCACGCTGTATGAGAAGGCGTCGGCGACTATTCGAGTGTGAGTCCGATTGCGAGTCGCCTGGCGGTGTACATCCAGCGAGCAAAATGCTTTCAACAGAGTTATAAAAGTCTGAATCCGCACCTCCTCCATCGGGTTTATTCGCGGTGGAATTGCCCAGCTTTGGTGTCTGGGCTTTTTTGCGTATTTCGGCGATACATAAAAGGCTACTTACCAAAACGGGCAACTTCCAGACGTGCAGCAAAGACAGCGTTTGCACGCGGCGAAATTCGCATTTCAAAATGCGTGACCTAAAATGTAAGGAGGCTGTGACGTATTAAGGAGGCGGCCATGACTGAGTCGATGATCGGTTTTGTGGTGGGCCTTGCGGTCCTGATAGTGATAGCTGCCATATTGGGTCGCCGGTATCGCCGCGAGCACCCAGAGGACGGCAGTGGATCGCTACGTATGCGTGAGTGGCTCGATACGCACCACATGAGCTGGATGCACCACAAGCATTAATGCATCGCTAAAAACAAAAAGCCCACTTGCATCGTGCAAGTGGGCAGAGAAGAAATGGGTGACGAAACCTCATGGCGCTAGGCTGGGCGCGCGCTGGAAAGCGGTGCGATTCTTTCCCGGTTCAGTGTCGGCAGGCGGCTTCACCGCTCGGGGACGCCTCCGTCCGTCCACCTCTGCTTTCCCATATTCGATAGCAAACCGGCAGGCGTCGTCTGCTTCGGCGAAGTGGCCGAGCACACCCGATGCCCAGCGCGCGCCGTTCGGTTTGGTGACAATAACCATTGACGCATAACTACCGCGCTCCCCGGCTGCAAGGGGCACCAAAACATGATCGTTATAGTTGAGTGGAATGGCGTGCATTCGGTCTCCTCGTCAAACGAGATTTTCGATTAGTGATTCTCTCGTGTTGGGGTAAACGTGGTTGTTAGTAATTGAAAAAAACAGAAACAACGCGTGCAAAAAGGCCAATACGCGCTGGGTAAGGGTGTGAACGTAAGCTTTTCATCCCGAAGCGTCTTTGCGGTCCCCAAAATACAATGCTTACGGAAAACAATTCTGCTTCAGCAATCCGCCGTTACCGGCTGTGAAACCGGTAATGCTTTCGGGAAGATTTTCGGAAATATTTTGATCGTGAAACGGATTTTGCAGAGTTATTGCACCAACTTTGACAGGCGCATTGGCATTTAGTGGTTCGGATTAGCGCCGCCAAGTCTTCCGCTAGCATTTCATAGACAGGATGCAGATTGGCGCTACCAGACCATTCGTACTGGTAGCGCCATTTTTCTATCGCCGAGCATGTAGCGTCACGCTGCCGGTGTCCGGTGCGCTTCCTCCGCGGCGAAACTCACTCGTCCACTCACTCGCATCTTCAGTTGCCCCGGGTTCGTTGCCAAATGTCGTTCATCGACTCAAGTGCGAAGTTTAACTTTGTAGTTTTCCTTGGTATCTGCTAAGGTGCGGGGATGAACACGAACGAGCAAACGCAAGACACCGATCATGAAGTCGCGCATGCGCATGCTGTTGCGGGAGAATTGCGCGTGGTGCTTGGCAAGCTGAAGCGACGGTTGCGCGAAGAGGCGAATCTGGGAGAGTTCACTTTGTCCCAGATGTCAGCCCTTGGCCGTCTGGAGCGCGAGGGTCCCGCGACCGTCACAACGCTTGCGCGCGCTGAAGGTGTGCGCCCGCAATCCATGGGCGCCACCGTGTCTGTCCTCGAGGCGGCCGGATTTGTGACCGGTACGCCGGACCCGGCCGATGGACGTCAGACCATTTTGTCCCTCACTGACGCATGCCGCGAATGGATCAAGGCGAGCCGGGCAGCCCGGGAAGACTGGTTGTTCCGCGCCATTCGAACCAAGCTCACGCCTGCGGAGCAAGAGGAGTTCGCGGTCACCGTGGCGCTGCTCAACCGGCTCGTCGATTCCTGACTTGGGCCCGCGTGGCGCAAGCGGTGCCGCCGGCTCACCTATCCCCTTTGCCGCGCCTCATTCCAGGCGCGTCGCAGTCCAACTTGCAGGAAGGAGAACACCATGGCTATCACCACGCTCGACCCGAAGACGGCTCTTGTCGTCATCGATTTGCAGAAGGGCATTATTGCGCTTCCCACCGCGCACCCCGTCAATGATGTCGTCAAGCACGCCGTCGAGTTGCTTGACGCGTTCCGCAGCCACGGCTTGCCCGTCGTGCTCGTCAACGTTGCCGGCGGCGCGCCGGGCCGGTCTGAGCAGGCTCGCAACCTTGCCGGGCTTCCCGCCGATTGGGCCGATCTTGTGCCCGAATTGAAGCAACAGCCGGAAGATCACATCGTCACGAAGCGTACGTGGGGTGCGTTCACGAATACCGGTCTCGATGAACATCTGAAGAAGCTCGGGGTCACGCAAGTCGTTATTGCCGGGGTGGCGACCAGCGTTGGTGTCGAGTCGACCGCGCGTTACGCGCACGAGCACGGGTTCAACGTGACGCTGGCCGTCGATGCGATGACCGACATGAATGCCGATGCCCACACCAACAGCGTCACGCGGATCTTTCCGAGGCTGGGCGAGACTGGCACGACCCGGGAGATCGTCGACATGCTCGGCAGCAGCCGCGCGTGAGCGCTTTCGGCGCGGTGAAAGCAGCCTCGGGAGCGCGCCGGTGACCGGCACGTTCCGCTCGCTGAACAGCTTCAACTACCGGGTCTGGGCCGGCGGCGCGATCGTCTCCAATATCGGAACGTGGATGCAGCGCACGGCCCAGGATTGGCTCGTGCTCACGCAACTGACCCACCACAATGCGACCGCGGTTGGCGTGGTCATGGCGCTGCAGTTCGGTCCGCATCTTCTCTTGTTGCCCTTCACCGGTTTTGCGGCCGATCATCTCGATCGCCGCAAACTCCTGATGGGCACCCAGGCGGCTTTGGGAACGCTCGCGCTTGGGTTGGGTATTCTCACTGTCGCTGGATGGGTCCATTTGTGGCACGTGTACGTGTTCGCGTTTCTGCTCGGCAGCGTCAGTGCGTTCGATGCTCCCGCGCGCCAGACATTCGTCTCCGATCTGGTCGGTGAAACCGATCTGTCGAACGCCGTGGCGTTGAACTCCACATCGTTCAACGCGGCGCGCATGATAGGTCCCGCCATTGCCGGTGTGCTGATTGCGTCGGTGGGGACAGGGTGGGTGTTCCTGATCAACGCGGCGTCGTTTGTCGCGGTGCTTTGCTCGCTGGGGTTCCTTCGTGTTGGTGAATTTCATCTGAGCAAACGAGCGGTCCGGGCGCGAGGGAGTTTGGCTGAAGGGTTCCGGTATGTCTGGAAGCGGCCGGATTTGAAAGCGGTGCTGCTCATGCTGTTTCTGATCGGCACGTTTGGGCTCAATTTCCCGATTTTCATCTCCACGATGTCCGTCACCGTCTTTCATGCCGGAGCGAGTCAATACGGACTCCTGACATCGATCATGGCTATTGGAACGATCGCGGGTGCGCTGCTCGCGGCCAGGCGGGCGAAGCCGCGGATTGCTGTGTTGTTTGCCAGTACCGCGGTCTTCGGGTTCGGCTGTGCTTTGGCAGCGATTGCGCCGAGCTATGGGTTCTTTGGCCTTGCGCTTGTGGTCATCGGCGTGTCCGCGCAGACCATCACCACGACGACAAACAGCACGATGCAGCTATCCACCGAGCCCGCCATGCGCGGGCGCGTCATGGCGATCTTTCTGGCGATTGCGCTGGGTGGCACGCCGTTGGGTGCGCCGGTTGTAGGTTGGGTCGCCGATACGTTCGGCCCGCGTTGGGCGCTTGGCGTGGCGGCAGCGGCGGGGTTTGCGGCGGCGATCGTTGGGGTTCGGTATTTGGCGAAGTATCGCCAGTTGCGAGTGTTTATTGATGCAGGGAGGCTGCGATTCAGTATCGATAAGGGGGACGCGGTGGTTTGAAGGGGATTGTGTCCGAGGCGCTCCCGCGGGAGCAAAGGATTTGCGCCGGCGTGGCGCTGGCGTCGCTTTACCCGACAGGTTGCAGCGCCCGATGCATTGAGCGATGTCACAAAGCAAAAAGCCCAGTCGCGAGGACTGGGCTTTTTACATAATTCTTTGGTGGGGCGTGACAGATTCGAACTGTCGACCTACGGATTAAGAGTCCGCTGCTCTACCAGCTGAGCTAACGCCCCGAAAAACTGAATCCGAATTATAGCGACGTTTTCGCCGATTGCGCAACTGTCCGCAACGCAAAACCTGAAAATACCGTCTCGCAGATGTCTGGAAGCTGCGCGCCACATGGCGCGGGCGCTCATCGCTCATCCCAAAAACCGTCGCTTCGGGCAATTGTCACGAGCCGTTATCATTACGGACACGTGAAAACCTGTATGCGTTGCGGCCCCGAAACACGCACGAAAGAAGCCACAAGAACAGCCACTAGACCACCACCACTAAACCAAATCCATGGACGAATCCGCCATCCGCGTTCTGCTCGACACCACCTTCGCGCCGTGGATCCGCGACTTGGGCCTGGCGCCAGAAAGCTCTACCGATACAACCGTCACCCTGCGTCTACCGGACGCGGACAAACTCCGCCACGCGGGCGGCGTAATTTGCGGCCAGGTTTTCATGGCCGCCGCCGACACCGCCATGATCGTCGCCATTGCGCACGCGCTAGGCGGTTTCCAGCCGATGACCACCGTCTCGCTCACAACCAGCTTCCTACGCCCGATAAAAACCGGCGATGTCCTCGTGACCGCTTCAATCCTGCGCCGCGGCCGCAACCTGGTCTTCGGCGAAATCGAACTCCACGATGAAACCGGTGCACTCGCCGCTCACGCGACCACCACGGTCATGCTCCTCACATAAAACAAGCAAAACAAGCCAACATGTTCGATCAAGTCGTATTCGCCGGCGGTGGCAACCGCTGCTGGTGGCAAGCCGGTTTCTGGGACGTCGTCCAGCCTGAACTCAAGTTGCGCCCGCGCGTGATTACCAGCATCTCGGCCGGCGCGGCCACGGCCTGCATGCTGTACATGAACCATTCCGAGTGGGTGATGGACTACTACGCGCATGCACTGCGAGACAATCCAAAGAACGCGTATTGGGGCAATCTGCTGCGTGGTGAATCGGTGTTTCCGCACTATCGCATCTACCGCCAGGCACTACTCGATATCTACGGCGCCGAGTTTCCATCGCTGCAAAATGCGCCGGAGATTCGTATCGGCGTATCGCATTTGCCGCGTTGGCTCGGTGCTCGCAGCGCGGTAGCCGCGGGGCTGATCGCCTATAACATCGAAAAGTACGTGCGCAAGAAGTTGCATCCCACGCTCGGTCAGTCCCTGGGTTTCCATCCGGAATTCGTAAAGGCGCAAGAGTGCGCAACGGTCGAAGACCTCGCCGACCTGATCCTGCAATCGTCCTGTACGCCGCCATTCACGCCGGTCATGCGCCGACACGGCCGGCCTGTGCTCGACGGCGGCATGGTCGACAATGTGCCGGTCGGCGCGCTGGACGCGTCGCCGGGACTCGTTCTGGTGATGGTGACGCGGGTGTATCCGCGACCGCAGATGTTTGTCGTGGAGCACGGCGCGAACCGCGACCAGCGTCGCGTCTATGTGCAACCTTCACGCAAGGTGCCGATTTCGGCATGGGATTACACGAGTCCGTCGCTGATGCGGCCCGCGTACGATCTGGGTCGTTCTGACGGCGAGCAATTCCTGACCCGCTTGCCCGATCTGCTCGGCGCGGCGGCGCATCTCTAAAAAGGAGTGTTGCATCGATGACCAAACACCACAAATACACGCTGCAAGTCGTCTGGACAGGTGATCAGGGCTCCGGCACCTCACACTACGACGCGTACTCCCGCGATCATCTGGTGCGTTCAGCGAACAAGCCGGCCATCGAGGCGTCAAGCGACCCGGCGTTTCGCGGCGACCCCACGCGCCACAACCCGGAAGAGTTGTTCGTCGCGTCGCTGTCGTCGTGTCACATGCTTTGGTACCTGCACCTTTGCGCAGTGAATGGCATCGCGGTGACAGGTTACGTGGATGACCCCGTTGGCACGATGGAGGAGTCCGCGCAAGGAAGCGGCCGCTTCACCGACGTCGTCCTGCGCCCGCAAGTGACTATCGGCGCGGGCGGTGACGTGAAGCTGGCCGGCCGTTTGCACGAGGAAGCGCATAAGTTCTGCTTTATCGCAAACTCGGTCAACTTCCCCGTCCGATGCGAGCCGACCACGGACGTTTCCACCATCTGACTATCGCCGGCGTCCACCCACCAGCGCTTCCGGATTGGCGACACTCGACGTGTCGCCCGCATCGAAGGCGAGGATGTTCTTGAACGCCGCCGTGAAGTAGAGCTCGTAGCTTTCGCGCTCCACATACCCGATGTGCGGCGTGCAAATGACGTTTTCCATGCGCAGCAAGCTATAACCCTGCAGGATCGGCTCGCTCTCGAACACGTCGATGGCAACCATCCCCGGCCGGTTGTGATGCAGCGCATTGAGCAGCGCGTTTTCTTCGAGCAATTCGGCGCGACTGGTATTCACAAACAACGCTGTCGGCTTCATGCGCATCAGATCGGCGGCCGTGACAATGCCGCGCGTTTCGTCGTTCAGTCGCAGATGCAGCGAAAGCACATCGCTCTGTTCGAACAGCGCCTCCCGGCTCTCGGCGACATTCACGCCGTCCGCACGCGCGGCAGCCTGCGAGTGCTCCCGGCCCCAGACCACCACTTTCATGCCGAAGGCCTTGCCGTAACCGGCGAGCAACTGGCCAATTTTTCCGTATCCCCAGATCCCGAGCGTCTGGCCGCGAAGCACTTGGCCCAGGCCGAAATTTGGCGGCAGCGCGGAGGTCTTCAAACCGGATTGCTGCCACGCACCTTGCTTCAGGTTCGCGACGTACTGCGGAATCCGGCGTTGCGCGGCCATGATCAGCGCCCAGGTCAACTCGGCCGGCGCGATCGGCGAACCGTTGCCTTCCAGCACGGCAATGCCTCGCTCCGTACAGGCGTCGAGTTCTATGTGGCCGCCCGCCTTGCCGGTCTGGCTGATCATGCGCAGCCGTGGCAGTTTGTCGAGCAGTTGCGAGCTGATCCGGGTGCGCTCGCGGATCAAAACGAGCGCTTCTACTTCCGAGAGTCTGCTAGCCAACTGTCCGAGTCCGCGCACCGTGTTATTGAATACCTTCACCTCGTGATCGGCGAGCAGACTGAAGCAATCGAGCTTGCGAACGGCGTCTTGATAGTCGTCCAGGATGGCAATTTTGATTGGCATGGATTGGCTTTTGATAGGCATCAAACGTGCTGCAGATATTCGAGGATGGACAGGAATCGACGTAGTAAGTTCGGGTAATTACGGATAAATCGGGTAATTACGGATAAATTCGCCGAAATACGAGCATTGCGTCGCGTTAAGCTGCTGGTGTAAGCCGACGAATCTACCGGTCGTCGGATGGGTGTTTGAAAGAATTCGAATGCGGATACGGCAGTTTAGCCATTCACGCGTCGCTAGCGCCGGAAAACCGGCAACGATGGAGACATTCCCTATCCCTTTTTAACAGTTTGTTCCGTGCCGACGCAAGCCGCGATTCAGACGGCAGTCGCCGCCAGACTAGACAACTCCCCGACGCATGCCTTGTTTTGTGTCACCGTCTGTCACGTGAGTTCCTCCGTGCAGGTAAGCCGGTGACTAAAAATGCGCCTCTCGCGAGCAGCGCCGGCGGGTTGCAAACCGTTTTCTCATCTAAGAACGGAGTGTGCTCGATGAACCAGCCCGCAGTGGTAGATCAAAACGTGGTCGCCGACAGCGACGTACTGGCGTACGTGAAGAACCGGAAACTCATCGACTGGGTGCAGCAGGTCGCTGCTCTGACGAAGCCGGACCGGATCGAATGGTGTGACGGGTCGGAGGAGGAGTACGACCGCCTGTCGCAACACATGGTCGATGCCGGCACGCTCAAACGCCTCAATCCCGCCAAACGGCCTAATTCTTATCTTGCATGCTCGGACCCATCCGACGTTGCACGGGTGGAAGACCGGACGTTCATCTGCTCGGCGCTCCCGGAACAGGCCGGTCCGACGAACAACTGGATCGATCCTGCCGAAATGCGTCTTACGCTGGACGGTCTCTTCGACGGCTGCATGAGCGGCCGTACGATGTTCGTCGTCCCATTTTCGATGGGTCCACTCGGCTCGCCAATCGCCCATATCGGCGTGGAACTGACGGACAGTCCTTACGTGGTGACGAATATGCGCATCATGACGCGCATGGGCCGCGCGGTGTACGACGTGCTGGGCGCCGGCGGTGAATTCGTGCCCTGCGTGCATTCGGTTGGCGCGCCTTTGCAGCAGGGACAGAAGGACGTTCCGTGGCCATGCAACGACACAAAGTACATCGTTCATTTTCCGGAAAGCCGCGAGATCTGGAGTTTCGGTTCGGGCTACGGCGGCAACGCGCTGCTCGGCAAGAAATGTTTTGCGCTGCGGATTGCATCGACGATGGGACGCGACGAAGGCTGGCTCGCCGAACACATGCTGATTCTCGGCGTGACGTCGCCGGAAGGGCGCAAGTATCACGTGGCGGCGGCGTTTCCGTCGGCGTGCGGCAAGACCAACTTCGCCATGCTGATTCCGCCGCAGGACATGGCGGGCTGGAAGGTATCGACAATCGGCGATGACATCGCCTGGATCAAGCCGGGCCGCGACGGCCGGCTGTACGCGATCAATCCCGAAGCGGGCTATTTCGGCGTGGCGCCGGGCACGAGCGAAAAGACCAACTTCAACGCCATGGCGACGCTCAAGGAAAACGTGATCTTCACGAACGTGGCGCTCACCGACGATGGCGATGTCTGGTGGGAAGGCATGACCGACACGCTGCCGGCGCACCTGATCGACTGGCAGGGTAATGACTGGACACCCGAGTCGGGCAAGAAGGCAGCGCATCCGAACGCCCGTTTCACGGCGCCGGCTGCGCAATGTCCGTCTATCGACGCAGATTGGGAAAACCCCGCCGGCGTGGCGATCGATGCGTTTATCTTCGGCGGCCGCCGCTCCGACACCGTGCCGCTCGTCACGGAAGCACGCAACTGGAACGAGGGCGTCTACATGGCCGCGACCATGGGCTCGGAAACCACCGCCGCCGCGGCCGGCCAGCAGGGCGTGGTCAGGCGCGACCCGTTTGCCATGCTGCCGTTCTGCGGCTACAACATGAGCGACTATTTTGGCCACTGGCTGAAAATGGGCGAACGACTCGAGCAACTCGACGCCAAACTGCCGAAGTTCTTCTGCGTGAACTGGTTCCGCAAGGACGCGGATGGCAAATTCGTGTGGCCGGGCTTCGGCGACAACATGCGCGTGCTGAGCTGGATGATCGGTCGTATTGAAGGCACCGCTCAAGGCGATGAACACGCCTTCGGCCTCTCGCCACGCTTTGAGGACATAGATTGGGGCGCGCTCGATTTCACCCGCGAGCAATTCGAACGCGTTATCTCCGTACAGAACTCAGCATGGCGGGCTGAGCTCGAATTACACGATGAGTTATTCACGAAGCTCGCCCAGGGACTGCCTGCCGAGCTTGCAGAGACAAAAGCCGCGCTCGAAAAGAAGGTCTTGGCCTGAGTTTTCGTTAAAACTCGATTAACGCGATTAGTGATGGAAGTCGACATAATCGATGAAATAAGGGCCGCATTAGCGGCCCTTCCGCTTTTCCCGCTGTACTGCGTCAAAATTGCTTCAGCCAGCTTTTCAGAATGTTGTCGGCGCTTACTGGATAGCGACATCGTTCCAAAATCAGCAACAATACGTCGTCTTTCACCTTACCGATTGGTAAAGCCGAAATCTTTTGTCAGAAAAAGTCACATTTAAGGCAACTTCTGCACGAAAACGGGAGTCCTAGGATAATTCCGAATTGCTTCTGGAATTTTAAAGAGGCCGTCTTGCAGCAGGAGTTGTCTCATGGATCATTTGCAGTCGATGAAAGTATTCGTCCGAGTGGCGGATCTCGGCAGTTTTGCTCGCGCGGCCGGCGCAATGGATATCTCGAATGCAGTAGCGACACGTCATATTGCTGATCTGGAAGGTCGTCTGGGCACCCGGTTGCTCAACCGCACCACGCGTAGCCTGTCGCTGACCGAGTCTGGCCAGGTGTACCTGGAACGTGCCCGTCAGATCCTCGACGAGCTTGAGGACGTCGAACAAATGGTGGTTGCACGTAACCACGAGCCGGTTGGATCGCTACGAATTGTCGCACCCGTGGTGTTTGGCCTGCACAACCTCGCGCCTGTGCTGCAAACCTACACAGAACGCTATCCGAAAGTCGTGCCGGACGTCACGCTGGTCGACCGCCAAGTCGATCTGGTCGAAGAGGGCTTCGACGTGGGCATTGTGATCGCGCGCCAGATGCGCAGCGCGAGCATTGTCACGCGACGCCTCACAACGGGGTGCCTCACCGTATGCGCCACGCCAGGGTATCTCGAAAAGCATGGCGTGCCGACGCGGCCGGAAGACCTGTCCGAACATCCGTCGCTGAGTTTGCCGTCTGAATATTTTGGCGATGAGCGCGTGTTCACCGGCCCGGAAGGCGAAGTACGCGTGCGGCCGACGAACGTGATCGTCGCGAACAATACCGAGATGCTGCGCCAGTTCGCGCTGCTCGGCATGGGCATCGCGATCCTCCCGAGTTACCTGATCGGCAACGACACCACGCGCGGCAAGCTGGTACGCCTGCTGAGCGACTACGCGCTGCCGCAGGTCGAGATCAACGTCGCGTATCCGAGCCGTCGCCATTTGCCCGCGAAGGTGCGCACGTTCATCGATCACCTTGTCGAGCATTTCAGCCAAACGCCGAATCATCAGCTCGGCGAGCAGTGGGTGAAAGACGGGATCGTCAAGCCGGGCGCGCCGGCAATTGATGAGCGCGATTCTGAGCCGCTGGTCGCGCACGCGGCCTATGCGGAAGCGGAAGGTGGTGCACGATTCGAAGCCGAAGTGCCTCTCGCCGATGACAACAAGCTTGGTGGCAAGCCTACGAAGTCGCGCTCGCGTGCGACGCCGGCGATGCCCTCGCCGTTCTGATGGAGGCCGGTGTGGTGAGGCTTCTTCAGTGGTTAAGCGTCGTCCAGCACGATGAACGAAAAAAAGCCCGCGAATGATTCGCGGGCTTTTTTTATGGTGCCGGACCTAATCCACAGGCCCTGAAAACTAACCCGCTTTGCGAGCCGGCGCCTTCTTGGCCGCCACCTTCTTTGCAGGCGCTTTCTTCGCCGCAGGCTTCACGGTCGTCTTCTTGGCTGCCACGGCGACGTCGCCGTCACCTTCGTCTTCCGCTTCAGTCGCGGCCGCCGCACCGCGCTTGACTGCCGGTTTCGCACCCGGCTTCGGCTCTTTCTTCTCGAACTCGAAGCCGATCTTGCCATCCGGTTGTTTCACGAGGAACGCCTTGAAGTTCCGGCCGGTGCGCGACGACTTGAAGCCCGTCAGCAAGTCCGTGCGTCCTTCTTCGAGCAACTTCGTCATCTGCTCACGCGACATTTCCTGCTGCAAGATCACCTTGCCCGACCGGAAATCGCAGGTCTTCGGATTGGCCACCGAGTTCTCGCAGACATAACTCATGCCGTGCTCGTACACACGCGACTGGCACTTCGGACACGCGCCAACCGGCGTTTGCTCCGAGAAATCCACCGGTTCGCCGTCTTCGCCGCCTGAATCCTGACCGAAGTCGAACTCCAGCTTCCAGTTCTTGATTTCGTCGTCGAAGGACAGTTTCAGGATCGCGGAGAACGGGCGGCCCATCTTGCTGCGGAAACCCGATAGCGGCCCGATGGTCTTGTCCTTGATCAACTGCTCGACTTCGGGAATTTCAAACTGACGTCCACCAGGAATCTTCGAAATCGAGAACTCGCATTTCGTACAAGCGAACCGCCGATAATTCTCCTTCACCTGGCTGCCGCAATTCGGACACGGTGTTTCCAGCGTCGAGTAATCGCCGGGGATGGTGTCGGAGTCGTATTCCTTCGCGCGCTTCACGATGGTCTGCGTCATGCGTGCGATTTCTTGCATGAACTCATCGCGCGGAAGCTTGCCGCGTTCCATCTGCGACAGCTTGTGCTCCCACTCGCCGGTCAGTTCCGGCGCCGTCAATTCCTCGACGCCGAGACCGCGCAGCAAGGTCATCAACTGGAACGCCTTCGCCGTTGGGATCAGCTCACGGCCTTCGCGCACCATGTACTTCTCACCCAGCAGCCCTTCGATAACGGCCGCACGCGTAGCCGGCGTGCCCAGACCCTTCGCGGCCATTGCCTCGCGCAGTTCCTCGTCCTCGATGAGCTTGCCCGCGCCTTCCATGGCCGAGAGCA
>Ga0302178_10001116_pt1 | contig 23233 bp, 18 predicted proteins | sample I_Palsa_E1_3_FD_198790 | JGI IMG/M metagenome (GOLD analysis project Ga0302178, IMG submission 198790) | Peat permafrost microbial communities from Stordalen Mire near Abisko, Sweden - I_Palsa_E1_3 | ecosystem: Environmental > Terrestrial > Soil > Palsa > Peat permafrost | place: Sweden... | reverse complement strand
GTAAACATTCAGGTATCCCTGTTACGTATGTCTAGCTGTGCGTGACGGGTTCTGGGTGCAGTTCAGGCCATGGCGGGGATGGGCGGTATCCAGGGGTTTCCGGCGAGGGCGTCTTTGATCGCGGTGAATACGTCGATGCTGTGCTTGCGGGCGGTGGATGCGTAGCCGCGAATGGCGTAGCGGTGCCGGGTGGTGGTCTCGGAGCGGAGCCGGCCGCTGATCTTCTGCTGGGTCTTCGCGGGGCGCAGGTCGCGTTCGGCCTGGTTGCTGGTGGGCGGGATGGCGGTGTCGGTGAGGAACCGCAGCACGTCGGCCTGGCGGTGCTTGAGGCATTCCAGCAGGTGCAGGGCGGGGGGCTGCTTGACGTTCTTGCCGCCGGGGATCCGGCGGACCTGCGACAGGCCGGCGTTGACGCCGTTGCGGAACAGCCTGAGGTGCCCGGCGGTCATCTCGTCCGGGACCGCGGCCAGGCCCTTGTCCCGGGCCACGTTGGCGGCGTGGATGAGGGCGCGCAGCTCACGGGCGATCTGGGCGGGCCAGATCGCGTCCGGGTAGCACTCGGCGGCGTCCTGGAGGTCACGCAGCAGGTGCTGAGTGCACAGCTGGTGGCTGATGCTGTCGAAGGAGTCGTAATTCTGGTAGCGGTCGTGGACGACGACGGTGCCGTGCAGGTCGCTGTAGATGAAGCCCCGGAACGAGGACAGGGTCCGCTCGCCCAGGAAGTAACAGGTGAGCAGGCTCGTGCATGCGACCTGCAGGTACTTCTTCTTCGCCCTGGGACCCGGGCCGGCGCGCAGCGGTGTCTCGTCACCGCAGATTACACGGGCCAGCAAGATCAGCGCCCGGATCGTCGTGTTCGCCGCCGCGACCGCGCCGGCGGCGCGGGCCAGCAGCGAGTGCACCCATCCGTCCGGGGGCCTGGTCCCGGCCATCGACTCGATGATGTCCGCGCACCGCTGGACAGGGACGTGGTGCATCACCATCAGGAACACGCACCAGGCCTGGAAGCCCGCCCCGTAGGTCACGGTGCCGGGCGCGGCGCCCCCGGCTTGCGGCGGCGCGCCCGCGACATGCACCCGGCCGCAGGAGCATACTGCCTCGTGCCGGTCGTACTGCACGGTCTGCGCGCGGACCTCCTCGGGCAGGTCACTGACCTGGTGGGAGAACACCACGCCCAGGTCAGCGGCATCCTTCAGGTCCGTGCCGCACTCGCAGTTCCCTTCCGGGAACAGGTTCTCGGTCCGGCCCGGGTGATCGTCCCAGGCCAGGTACGCGCCCGGTGCGCCGGGCTGCTTGCCGGGCTTCCGCTTCCCCGCGCCGCGGCCGGGCTTCTGCTTCGCAGGGGTCTTCCCCGGCTGGTCATCACCTGACGGCGGCATCGAGGAGTTCCCGCTGTTGCGGGAGACAAGCCGCTCCAGCCGGGCGAGCTTCACCTCAAGCTCCGTGATCTTCGCGTCCTTGTCCTCCAGCAGCGCCCGCAGGCTCTCATTCGCCGCCCGCAGCGACGCGACCTGCGTGCGCAGCACGGCAGCGTCCTCGGGCACACCGGACGTACCGGACACACGATGATCACATCAGAGCCGGCCCGCGGTAAGCAACACGACACGCCCAGCCGGCGGCAAGCGGCAAGAGCAATAGTCAAGACCTGTGGATCAAGATCTTTCAGGCTGCTCCTCCCCCGGGTTCGTCATCGGACCGAAGCATCGTATGGCGGGCCGGATCAGGCAAGCAGTGTGGATTACGCACCATGCCCGGCCGGGCAGGCCAAGCTTGAAGGCTGAGATCGCAACCTCTCATAGCAGTAGCGGCAGGGGGCGGCATCTACGTGGGATGCTGGTCGCCGTGACCGGATCAGCACCAGCGTGGCGCACGGCCCTCGGCGAGCTGCCCATTGTCCGGCGTGGCAGGTGGGCTGTCGGCGGAAGCGCCTCCCTCGCCCTCCATGGATTGCCGGTCGATCCCAGGGACCTGGATCTCCTGGCTGATCACGTAGCCGCGGACGAGCTGGCCGGCGGGCTGCGGGGTGCCGTGGTGAGCGACGAGGCCCGCTGGGATCGTGGCGACGTGCGCGCCGTCCGCAGGATCCTCGCCGTAGTCCACGGCGTCGAGGTCGAGATCTTGGAGGGCGTAGAGGCCGTAGGCCCAGCAGGCGACGTGGTAGTCGCCACCCCGCACCTGGACCATGTGGACCGGATCATCGCCAGTGGCCGGCGGATCCCCGTGCTGCCATTGCCGGCCATGCAGGTCCTGTTCGATGCGACTGGCAACCGGGAGCGAGCAGCGATGGTCGCCAGGGCGCTGGGTGCGGCAAGAGACTGCTGAAGGCTCCCGCTTCGGCCCGCAAGAGACGCAAGAAGCCCGCCTCAATCCCGCACATCACCGGAAGTCAGGACAGCACCGCCATCAGCCGGGGACCTGAACGTTTACCATTTGCCCACCCCTGTGCCAATCGCGCGTTGTGAGCCTACACCGGTGCGACCCGATTCCGCACCAGCCCGGTCGGTGCCGCGGAGGGAGCGGAACAGGACTTTCGTCCCCGACGGCCGGGCCGTTTGCGGGCGTCAATCACGATGCGTAGTCAAGGTGCGAAGGCAACTCGCGCCGTGTAACCGCCGATCTGCTCGGCAATTCGATTGGTTTGCTCGTAGTCGAGGGCGCACTCGAGTGGATAATCGGCGCGACCGGACCTGACCAGCGGGCGTGGAAAAGGCACTGGCCGAGTTTAAGAGCGAGGCGACTACGGCGAAGACCTTTAGGCGCTGGTCAAGACTGTCGGCCCCAATGTCGTCAGTCGTCCGCTTTCCGGCTTTGCTCCATGTACAGCTTGGCCGCGTCCAGGGGTAGCTTGGCATTTTTGATGTGCGAGAACTTCACCCCTGAATCCCGCACCTCGGCACCGGGCAGCGAGACCAAGCCCGGCACCAGTTGAATCGCGAAGAGGGTGAATTCGAGGTAGGTCGGCGTGAGGTAGGCAACCGTGGTGGCGCCACGACGGGAATCGACGGCCCGGAGATAGTTCTCGGGTGATCCCCCCTTGGTGCTCTTGGCCGGAATGTACTGGTAACCCAGCAAGCGCAGGTCCTCGGCGACGGTGCGGGTGTTCGGGCTTGCCCCGGAGCGCCCAAGACGCTGGATAGCCGCCTCCAGTCGTGCGTCTGCGAGCGTGTCGTAGGAAGATGCGCTGTCGTGGGCGGTGGGACCGGGGTCGACCCAGATCGGCCCAGGGTCCTTCTGAGCCGGCGCGCCAACGGGATTCCTAGCGAGGGGGACGCCGTCAGGAGCGGTGGAGACTGGGGTAGTGACAGGTGCCTCCAGCACCTGCTCGATCGCCGTGATCAGGCGCCGGACGTCGTAAGGGAAGCTCTCGTGCCGGATAGAGAACGCATTTCGGCGGGCAAGAGGGGCGAGACCCTCCGGCAGATCTTCCCGGCCCGGCATGACCGCGCCCTCGACCAGGATGGGAATGACTCGTACGCCGCGGACAATGGCAGCCTCGATCTCCAGCCGGACGATGTCATCTGGATCATCAAGCCGCCGACGGCCCCGGTCGTCGGCAGAAGTCAGCCAGTTCTGGCCGATGATCGCCAGCAGCACCTTGCAGGCTGCCACCGCGCGCAAGATTTCCTCGGCGAAGTCAACGCCCGGCTCGATCGTGTCCACATCTATGAAGACCTGGCCCTCGCCGAAACGAGCGGCCAGGCGATCAGCCAACCGCCCTGCAAGATGACTGCTCTCTTGCCGACGGTAGCTAACAAAGATGCCGCCGCCCTCAGCTACCAGCATGTTAGGCCGCCTAGTCTCATTCGTCTATGTCCTGAGAGGTTCAGCACACATTACCTAGGACACGGCCCAGATCGTGGACGCTCTTGCCCTACACCGTACCCAGGTGCGCAGACTCAGAAAGTCTGTTGGCTGATCGGTCGGCTGTCAGCTCAAGTCGCCTCAAAGGCAAGATATAAGTGCTCGGGCCAGGACGGTCGGCGACGACCTGATCTTAGTAGAGGATCCGCTAGCGGCGGCAATGCCGATCCCTGAGTGCTGACGCGTGCACGGTAGCTGCCTTTTAGCGCCTCGGATGGGTTAGTATTGCCAGCCTTAAGCGGAAATGCGCCTTTTTGCGTGTTCTATCGTTAGCAATTTGGCATTGGATAGGTGTTGACGGCGGTCATGCCGGATCGCTGAAATGAGCTTGTCTGTGAACTGGGTGGCTTGGCCCGGTCGTTCGGCGGCCGGGCTTCGCGTCCCGGCCTGGCTGGCCGGGACGCGAAGCCGGTTCGATGGCCCGGTGGTCCGGGTGGGGGTGGGACTGAAATGACGTGCTGCGTGCGTCCAGGTCCGGGCGGCCTGCCCGGGTTAACGGCGGCGGTTCGCCCGGGCGCGGGCGCGCTAGGTACTGATTACGGTGCCTGGCGCCTGCCCGCATGGCCGCTGGCTGCGGCGCGGGCGGTGAGCACGTTGTTCTCGCCTTCCTGGATCATGCGCATGAGCCGTTCGGTTTCTCCTTTCTTGCCGTTGGTGAGCTGGTGGATCCGGTCCAGGTTGCGGGCCGGGCGGCGCAGGGCCCTGTACCAGAACCATTCCCGGGCCAGCGCGGCCAGCCCAGGGATGGCCATCGCGGCTGCCAGGGTCATGCAGGCGATGGTGCTGTGCCCGGCCGCGGCCGCGGCTCCGACGGCCGTGGTGTGCAGCAGGCAGGCGGCGATGGCGCGGTGGTTGGTGGCGTTCATGGTGGTCCCTCCTCAGGATCGGCGAATCCGTCGGAGGGCTGGGAAACAGGGGGCCGGAATCTCCCCCGGAAGTTTGCGGATTGGCCCGGACTTTTTCTGCGGCGCGCTGACTTGCGCCGGGAACAGGAGTAAGCACGATGAGCGAGGAACGATCCTGGGATCAGCTGACCGACGCCGAACTCGTCGAGCGGGCCCTCGGCCCCGACTCACTGCAGGAGCGCGAACGGGCGCTGAAAGCGATTTACGACCGGCACGCCCAGGACGTGCTTGGCCTGTGCGGATACTGGCTGCACGATCCGGACGCGGCCATGGACGCCGCCCAGTCCACCTTCGAGGCCATGATCGAAGACCTCCCATCGCTGCGCGACCCGGGCAGGATCGGCCCGTGGCTGGGCGGGATCGCCAAGAACCAGTGCCGCCGGGTGTGGCGCGACCGCGGCCGCGACGGCGAGTTCCCCGAGCAGGACCTGGAGGACGCCGAGCACGAGGTCAAGGCGAGCCGCCGCCGCAAGACCGAGGTCGACCGGATGCTGGACGTGGTGGCGGGCAGCCTCACCGCACGGCAGGCGCAGATATATCAGCTTGTCCTGCGTCAGGACATCCGCGGTCAGGCGCTTGCCGCGCGGCTCGGCATCAGCGAGAAAGAAGCCAACGACGCCACCTACGAGAACCAGAACCTGCTGGCGGACGGGTTCGGTGCTTACGTCCTGGCCCGCGATGGCCGCCGCTATTGCGTGAACCTGGGCCGCATCCTTGATCAGTCCGGCTGGGATGGCGCCACCTTCAGCCGCGTCCTGCGCCTGCGGGTCCTGCGCCACCTCGATGACTGCCCCAAGCTGTGCGACAACTGCAAGACCTGCAACCCGCAGAAACGGAAACTGATCGCGGCCTACACTCCCGTCACCGTTCCGATCCTCATCGGCGCCGAACTCCGCGATCGTATCTACCAGCTCATCAACCGCATCTGCACCCAACCCGGACCGGCCGATCCCGGTCGGCCCGGCAGTGACGGGCCCGACTCGGCCGCGGGCGGCACCGCCAGTTCCGGGACAGCGGCCACTCTCGACGCGTTTATCACCCGGTCGAGAACGGCGGCCGCGGCTCCCGCCGGCCGGCTGCCGGCGATGGCGGGCGCGGGGACCGGATCCGGCGCAGCGGACGCCCTGGTGAGCCGGCTGCAGTCACTGGTCCGCAACGCGAGCCAGTCCAGCCGCCTCCCGCGGTGGCTCCGGCGTGCCGTACCCCGCGATCCCGGCCCTGGTACATCCATCGCGATAGTCGCCGCGGCCATCGCCGCCGCAGTCGTGATCGTCGCGGTCCTAGTCGCGGCAGCGTCCGCGTTGACGTCGGGCAGCCCAGCGCCGCAACCAGGCGGGGGTGGCACCGCGGTCGCCCAGGACGGTCAGCCGTCAAGCCCCGCCCCAGCGTCTTACAACCCGACGATCACCGGCCCGACATACATTGACAGTATCCCCACCACCATGATCGAGAGTCATATCATTGACGTGAATCTCGACAAGGTCATCGACCCGGCGCAAGAGACTAATGTCGGCGACGTTGTGGCGGGCAATGGATATCGGCTGGTCGCACTGGTGTTCCAGATCAAGTGCGTGTCCGGGGGCGAGTACGCAGAGACGGAAGTCCAGATTTCTACCAGTGACGGACAGCAGTACAGTCCGGTGATAGCCGGCATAGTAGGTTACAGTAACGCGTCTAATAGTACCTTTACTATTTCCGCAGGGCAATCGGAAACCTTCGTAATCCCTATCTGCTCCCGGATGGCGTTACAGTCACAGGGGTGGAATGGAAGCCATATCTCCATGACGGCGCCGACGTGAATTCATACGGAGAATGGACGATCCGGGAATAGGCAATAGTCACGGCCTGTCATTGCCAGGCGCTCCGTCCTGCTGCGCCAACGTTTTGTTCAATCTTTACGCGTGAACCCGGCGATTTTCCGGGGCGGGGTGACGCTTAAGGACCAGGATCCCGGCCCATGGCTAATTAGTTTGGCCTTGATTGGTTGATAAGCCACAGCTCAAATCCATAACTGCTCGTTCTGGGTGCTGCTCCTGGTTGCGCGCATCCTGCGCGTGCTCGCGCAGCTGCGCCTCCAGCAGTGCCGGATCGGCGCCCAGGCGACGCGCTGCCAGCTCACCCGGCAGCCGCGGTGCGCCCTGCGTCTGCGCCTGCGCGACCAGACGTTCTTCCGCGGATAGCTGGGCGGCGGTGGCGTAGCGCGTGGCGGCGCAAGATCGCTGGTAGCGACCAGCGCAGGAGGGCGCAAAAGAGACCGGTAAAGAGCCAGTGACCAGGAGAAGCAAGAAATTGAGGAGGCGTGGCAGAAGCGCTGATTCTTCAGGCGATGATGATTGATCCTCGAGCAGAGCCCGACGTACCTGGCACGGCATTCGAGGAGGCGGACCGTCCGTACGGACCCTTCGGCGACTCGCTGGCGGACAGCAGGTTAGTGAGGCGGCGCTGGGTAGGCTGCGGTACGCCCTCCTCCGCGACCTGGTGAGCCCAAGCGGGGCCGAACTGGCGATAGTCGCAGCACCGGGAGCTAGCGCCGGCGGCCGGGGCTTAGGCGGGGCAGGCGGGTCCAGGCGAGCAGGGTGAAGATCACTGCCAGCCCGATCGTGAAGCCCATGTCACGCAGCCAGTTTCCCGAGGAATGCGCCCAGAGCGGGTCCGTGCTGCCGGGCGTCGAGACGCCGATGACGTTGAGGTTCACGGTGGATGCCACGGCACCGAAACCCCAGCGGGACGGCGCGATCCAGGCGAGCTGCTGGAGCCCTGCCTTCCCGCTCAGCGGCACAATGCCGCCGGACAGGATGATCTGGGCGATGGTGAGCAGCACCAGGGAAGGGATCGCCTTCTCCGCCGCGCTGACCAGGGCGGACATGAGCAGGCCCAGGCACATCGAGGCGAGGGTGAGTGCGGCGATGCCGAGCAGCAGCTCGGCCAGGGGGGAGCCGGTCAGGAAGGCGCCCGTGGGCGGCAGCGGCCGCCCGGCCAGCCCGATCAGCACCAGGATGCACGACTGCGCGATGCTTAGGACGCTGAGTATGAGCAGCTTGGACGCCAGGTAGGCGCCGGATGACAGGCCGGCTGCCCGCTCCCGGACGTAGATCGAGCGTTCCTTGACTAGTTCCCTGACCGAGCTCGCGGCCCCGGCCAGGCAGGCGCAGATGACCAGCGTCAGTAGCAGTTCTTCTGCGTTCTGGTTGCTGTGCGGCGGGCCTACCAGGCCCTGCGCCGACCCCACGAAATAAATCAGCACACCGAGGACGACGGGCAGCAGTCCCGTGAAGATCAGGTAGCCGCGGTCCGTCGCCATCAACCGCAAGTTCCGGCGGGTCAGTGTGGTCATCTGGCGCGGCGCACCGACCCGCCGCGGCGGGTCGGGCGGCGGCTGCCGCTGCTCGCCGGGCCTATAGGCCGGCCTCCAACGCGGTCCTGTCATGTACTGCGCGTATGCGGGCGAGGCGGCGAACTCGGCGGCCCAGTCGCGATCCGGGTAGGCCTCGAAGGCCTGGAACACCTCGGCCCAGCCGGGTAGGCCGAAGTATGCGAGCCCCTCGTCGGGCGGCCCGTAGAACGCAACCCTGCCGCCCGGGACCAGGACGAGCAGGCGGTCGCATTTGTCAAGGTTCGCGATATTGGTCGTGAAGACGATGACCGTCCGGCCGTCGTGGGCCAGGTCCCGCATCTGCTCCATGACCGACTTGTCCAGGCCCGGGTCGAGGCCTGAGGTCGGCTCGTCAAGGATTAGGAGCGACGGATTGGTCAGCAGCCCCTGCGCCACGTTGGCTCGCTTGAGCTGCCCGCCGGAAAGGCGGTCGGCGCGTGTATTCGCATGCTTGGTCAGGCCAAGCTCGCTAATCACCTCATCGACCCGGGCGTCCCGTTCGCTGCGCTTTGTGTCAGCGGGGAAGCGGAGCCCGGCCGAGTACTGCAGTGCGCGGCGGACGGGCAGTTGGGTGTTCAAGGCGTTTTCCTGCGGGACAATGCCGATGCGGTGCCTCAGCTCGGCGTAGTGCTGGTAGAGGTCCCGGTTGTCATAGACCACGGTGCCCGTGTCCGCCGGGCGCATTCCGGTCAGTGCGTCGAGCAGCGTCGATTTGCCTGAACCGCTCGACCCGATGACCCCGAGCATGCACTTCTCAGGAATCGGGAAGCTCACGTGGTCGAGCAGCACCTTGCCGTCGGAATCCCGCACGACTAGATCCTGCGCGGTGAGGCTGACTTCCCCCTCGTCGACGAACTGCCGCAGCTCGCCTTCCGCGAGGCGGAAAGTAGAACGGCCAACGCTGACGATGTCATGCTCGCTTAGCATGGCCCGGGATACTCGCTTGCCGTTAACAAAAGTGCCATTGTTACTGCTGAGGTCGACGATCTCATAGTCTCCCGTGGGCGACCTGCGCAATTCGGCGTGACTGGGGGAGGCCTCAAGGTCATCTGCAAGAACAAGGTCGTTGTCGGAAGCGCGGCCGATCCGCATGGTCCTAGTCGGCAACCGCAGGCGTTGCGTAGGGCGGCGATCCACGCTCGGCAGCATTCCGACGTCCGTGGAGGCCGCCGGGTTCGCCAGTGAGTGTGCGGTTTCCGTGACCGGCGGAGGCGCACCTGCGGGCGCCGATGAGGCCATAGTTAGGGCCGGATCCTGCTGCGGGCGAGGCCAGGTGGTCGCGGGTTTTTCCGGCACTGGCTCAGGCTGGCTGGCCACCTCAGCCTCGGTGGCTGGCAATGGGAAAGGATCGACCCGGGCATGCACGCGGATGGTGGCGGTTCCGCCGTCGCTGTCGACAGTGACGGTACCCTCGTACTGCCCGGCCGTGCTGCTGGCTGCGGCGATCACGAGTTCGTCACCGATCTGACGGAGCTTGAGCCAGCTCGCCGAGGTAGACGCCCGCGCGTTGAGGTCTCCGCCACCCGAGTTGCCGATCCGGACCCGATGTTCGGGGGACTGGCCATGCTGGGGGAGGTGTCCCAGGTCGATGGCCGTGGCTGACAGTGCAAGCTCTGGTCGGCGAGGTTGGGGAGGTTGGGGAGGCTCCGGCGGGTGGACGCCGAGCGTGGCGGTAGCGGCGGCGGCCACGGCGCGGCTGTCGTCCTCGGTGAGCCGTTCCAGGGCCAGCCGGGCGGCCAGCGCCAGCCCCGCATGCCTTCCGCGCAGAATCCCCGCCAGCTCCTGGACCGCCCCTCCCCGGATCCCGGCCAGCGTGCTCTCCATCGCCTCCTGGAGCTCGGGCGGCAGCGCAGCGGGCGTGGTGACCGGGCGGCTGCGGCGAGCAATGTACAGCCCGCCCTCCATCCCGAAGGTCCACTTACCGGGCGTCTGGTTCGGGGTGGCCGCCCGCACCTCGTCGTAGACATACTCATATAGCTCGTCCAGCCCGATCAGGCCGTCCTGGTCCCTGTCAGCCTCCCCGGTCGCCAGGCCCTGCACCAAGGCGCTAGTGAACACTGATGGCGGTACCTCGCGGTCGTCGGCCAGCTCGCCTGCCTCGAAGGCGTACTCCATCGCGCTGGACGCGGTGATCACTGCCCGGCCGCGGCCGCCGAATTGCTGCTCGATCCCCAACTCGGTGCTCGCCCGGGCCACCAGGCCCCGCTCGAACGCGCCCGCATAACAGCAATCCAGCAACAGCACCACCCGCCGCGAGCGGCTGCGGGTCATCCGTCGGCTGACGAACTCGGCCGGAACCGCGGTCGCGCCCAGCCGACCCAGCAGAGTGTTCGGCGCCGCGAAATAGAGCTCACCGTCCTGGTCCTTGATCCCGTGACCGGAAAAGTGCACCAGCAGAAGATCGCCAGGCCGACGGTCAGAGAAAAACTCTTCTACGGCCAGGTTGACCACATGCGCGGGCTCGTTCAGCAGCGTGCGCACCTCGAAACCGCCGATGTCCGGATCCCGCAGCACCGCCTCCAGCGCCCTGGCGTCGCTGGCCGGCGCCCGGAGCCGCCGCAGTCCCGGGTCGGCGTAATCGTCGCTGGCGACGATCAGCGCGCTGCGAGTCCCTTCCACCGGTCACTCGCCGGCCGTATGCCGGGCCAGCCACTCGTCGGTCAGCCGACGCTGCTCCCTGGAGGACACCCCGGTCAGCTCCAGAGCGTCACCGCCCAGCTCCAGCTTGATGCTGCGCCGGGAAGAGCCCACCAGCCACGACCGGACCGCGGCCACCACAGCGGCGAGCAGCTGCGAATCGGCGATGTTGACCACCAGGGCCCCAAGCGCCGCCGCATCTACCGCCCTGGCTCCCGGCGGCGGCTCGCCCGCCCCTGGCGCCTCGGCCGCGTCAACGTCCAGGTCGAGGAGCTCCCGGCGAAGCTGCAACATCGCCTCGGCAACATCCTCAGCGTCGTCGTCGGGCCCGACCGCGACCTGAACGGCGAGGATCGCCGGGTGATCATCCATCTCCTACCCCCACATGCGGCTCACTCCCGTGAGCCTGGCACCCCTGATCATAGAGGCGGGAGAAAGCGCGAGGAAGAGAAATTTCTCTACACCCAGGCCGGCAACCCAGCTCGTGTGGAAACGGGATAAGTTCAAATGCCAAATGCCTAAATAATGATCAAGATCTTCAGGCAGCTTCATGCTGAGTGTTCTCGTCGGGTTGCTCGACGAGTTTCGACGTTGATAAAGGTGAGCCTGGCGATGTTTATGCTGGCAAGACGGGGTGCGCCAACGACATGTTAGGCAGTCTTACGCGCCGGTTGGCGATGCTATGCAAGCGGCGCAGCACCTACCCATATACGCTCGAAGCTATCGAGGTAGAGGGCGGCCATCCCGCCGCTGCCGGTGTCGCACAGGCCAAACACGGGCGCCTGTGCCGCTGGGATGCAGGCCTGGCCAGAGACCGACGGCCCCCGCATCATCGCCCTAGCCCAGCGGAACCCCGACAGCCAGACCGTCAGCTCATCCTGGATACCACCACCGCCCTGTTCGCCATCGCCGCCCACGGCGACGAACGCGAAGCCCACATCCGCGAAGTCCAGCGATACGGCGAAAACCCTGCCCGGCTCCTACGACCGACGCAACCGCCAGGCCATCGCCCTGACTTAGGACAAGATTCGGCGGCCAGCGATGACGCGGGGCTGTGAGCTGCTGGTTTGTTGTTCGTGCGAGCTGAACTTACGCACTAACGGTGGCCCTTAGAGTGGGCTGGTGCCGTATGTGCGGACGGTGAAGACGAAATCGGGCGCGACGGCGGTGCAGATCGTGTGGTCGTCGCAGCGCGGCTCGCGGGAGATCGAGCACCTCGGATCGGCGCACGACGAGGCCGGACTGGAGACGCTGAAGGCTGCAGCGCGTCAGCGGATCGCTGCGGGGCAGGCGGAGCTCGACCTCGGGCTTGAGCCAGCGGGAGGCGGCCCCCTGCCGATCACCTCCTCCCGGATGGGCTGCCTGCTCGACGCGCTGGATCGCGCCTACCAGGTGCTCGGGCTCGAGGATGCGGCCGGCGGGGACGAGGTGTTCCGCGACCTGGTGCTGGCCCGGATCATCGAGCCTGTCAGCAAGCTTGACAGCATCAGGGTTCTGGAGGAGGCGGGCGTCACGCCAGCCTCTTACCGCACTATCGAGCGCCGCCTGCCGGCGTAAGCAGAGGAGGCGTGGCGGCAGCGGCTGTCGGCGGCTTGCGCCGCGCACGCGAGGCTGGGGCCGGCCAGCCTGGTGCTCTACGACGTGTCCACTCTGTACTTCGAGACCGATCGGGGCGACGGTTTCCGCGAGCCCGGGTTCTCCAAGGAGCGGCGTCTGGAGCCTCAGATCACGATCGGCTTGCTCACGGGGCAGGACGGGTTCCCGCTGATGGTCTCCGCGTTCGAGGGGAACCGGGCCGAGACCAAGACGATGCTCCCGGTCATCGAGAAGTTCATGGCCGCCCACAGCTTGCCTGATGTCACGGTCATCGCGGACGCGGGCATGATCTCCGAGGCGAACCAGAAGGCCATCGAGGCCGCCGGCCGCGCCGCCGAACGCGACGCCATCAAAGCAGCCATGGACCGGCTCCTCAACGGCACCCCGGCCGTCTCCACCGGAGCCCTGTCCGTCCTCCAGCTAGCCGCCGAAGCCGGTGTGAAACGCTGGGTCCTCACCCACAAGCACCCCGACCTCAAAGCCGAGTTCGAACGCCGCCGCACCGCCAGCAACGGCGTCCCCGCAGCATTCCAGAACCTCCACGCCCGCGTCACCGACCTCGAAGACGCCTGCCGGCGGCTCCGCGCCGGCAAAGCCGAACTCAGCGAGCGCGTCCAGGTCTACGCCCAGGTGATCCACGAGCTGACCACCGAGCTGTCGCGGCTACGCCAGCAATCGGCCAGCCAGGGGAGCATCATCCCGCTTACCAGGCACCCGCAGGTGCGGTAACCATTGGTCAGGCATCCGGGCTCACAGTCCGAACACCTCGGTGACCCGTGCGGCCAAGGCGTCCTCGGTCATCGCGGTGCCGATGTCGATGACGGGCAGGCCCAGGCAGCGGGCCTCAGAGCGCAGGCGGTCGGTGAACATCCGGTCGCGTTCCAGCAGGTTGTGCAGAGCCTTTTCCGGGTTGCCGGTCTTGCGGGCGATCTGCCACAGCGACCCCCGGCTGGTGAACGCGGCCCGCCGGAAGTCCAGTGTCGGCAGCAGCCACACGGCGTGATCCGGCCTGGTGAGCAGCGGTCTCACAAGACTTGGCAACAGCCGGAACCCTTCGGCGATCACGGCGGGTCCGGCCGGGAGGCTCAGCAGATCCTCGACGATCAAGCCGAACCCCTCGCCCCGGAACCAGTGGAAGGTCTCAAGCATGTCCTGCGGCGAGCGGTTCACCCAGCGCTCGTCCATGCTCATGCGCTTGAACTCGCTCAGGAACGGGGCATCGCGCAGTGTAATGCGCGCGTCGTGCTCTGCCATCGCCGCGTCGGTCGCGTACAAGCGCAGGCCATGCTGAGCAGCCAGGCGGCGGGCAATGGTCGACTTGCCAGCACCGCTCCCGCCGCCAACCCAGTACACATCCCCGAGCCGTGCACGCAGCACGGCAGACTCTTCCTGCCGTTCAGGCTGCACTTTCAACCTGCGCACCATGAGACCGCCCGGCCCCTGATCAAGCGGGCCGGCCGAGGCTGGTCAACCTAGGCGGCGGCCCGGCAGTCAGCGCCGCATAGGCGGTGGCCAGGCCTTCTTCGTTGGCACGCGGTCCGCCGTGCCCCCGGTTGATGCCGCGCTCGATGCGCGAGGCGAAGTAGATCGCCTGAGCAATCCAGCGTGCCTGGACCAGGCCTCCCAGGTGGGCAAGCTCCGGGCCGATCTCCGGCATCTCCTCCGCATAGCCCTCGGTGATCCACCGCGCGGCATGAGGGCCAGCGGGCCGGGTGAGCACCGCGAAGCTGGCCAGGTCATACAGCAGCGGCCCGCGCAGTGGGGTCGCCCAGTCGATCAGCGCGTCATGCCGAGCGACGGCGTCGCCGAGCAGGAAGCTATCCGGGCCGGGGTCGGAGTGGATCAGCGAGATCGTCAGATGGTTGTCGCCGACTGCGGCCACGACCTCCTGCCAAGCGCGGCGCGCTGCCGAGTTGAGCTCCGCCGGCATGGCAACAGTGTCCAGGCACCTGGTCACCCACTCCCATGGCCACCGGTAACGCGGCTCGTCACCGGCAGGGTAGTCGCGCAGGATCTTGTGAGCCCGGGCAAGCACCTGTCCCGCCCGCCGGACCTGGTCCGGCGCGGACAGGTCTGGCGGAATCCCGGGCGCATACCGCAGCAGTGCCAGTTCACCGTCGGCAAAAGTTATGGTGAGCGCGCCGCCACGGGTGCGCACAGGGACGCCGCAGGCCAGCCCCCGTGCGGCAGCGAACTCTGCCGCACTCAGGCCGGCACCCAGTCCCTGTGCATCCAGATGGTCTACGAGCTTTGCCACGTACCGCCCGTCGCCCGCCGTGACAAGCCAGGTACTGGAATTCCAGCCCCCGCCCAGCGGCGTCACCGAATCAACCTCGCATAGCCAAGGTGCCAGGGCCACCGTAATGGATCCGGCTAGTGCCACCACAACATGGTAGATGCAGCAAGCGGGGCCCACATTCCGTGTTGGTTCATCACCTGACTGCAACAGTCCTGGACATGCGAGAGAGCCATGGGGACCGTGCTAGCGCACATGCTGCGCGCCGATGCCGATGCCGATGCCGACGCCGAGGCTACCGATACGCCGGACAGCCGGACCGGGCCACCAGCCGTCCTGCGGTCCCTGTCCTGGTCCTCGAAGGACCAGGACGGACCAGACCGCAGACGACCGGAGGCTGACCGGGACCGGTCCGCGAGGCGGGACCAGAATGTTCCCGGGCCGGGACCACGGGACGGCCCTGGGATCATAGGGTCCGGCCCGCGGCCCGCGCAGCCGCAGTTGGAGCGGGCCCGCATTGTCGCCCGGAGGCTTGCCGCAGCGGGGAAGCCGGTATCACGACGAGCGTTGCGTGGCGGCGGAGTCAAGGGCTCCAACGAGGCCCTGAACGCTCTAGCGCACATAATCAATGCCGAGCGAGCAGGTGTGCCCGCGGCGGGGGAAAACGGGACCGGCGAACAGCCCGTGACGATGGGGCAGGCAGCTGATCTGGCCGACTGTCGTCCTGGCTCCGACGTTCAGCCGAATCGAGCGTGTCGCGGTTGGAAAAGCAGTATCAGCTGAGACGCGGGTACTGTCCTGTGATTGGAAGCGGCAGCTCAGGGCATGGGCTTCAGATGTCTGCTCCACTGTTTGCCCGCAAGCCTGAGCGTTGCCCGTTCGGGCATTCTCTTGCTCGCGGTAAGCCGCAGAAAATCTCGTGGATGCCGTGCATCTGCGGCCCTGCACAAGAAAATGCCGGGCACGGCCGGGGCATGGGGTCACGTGACCCTGTGGTGCGGCATGTGCAGCGACCAGGACCACCGGGACACCGTGTTCTACGAGCCGCCGCATGATCCTGCTCCTCTCCTGCTTGACCAGCCCCGAATCTGATTGCGGCAGATTCAGGCCACAAATCGAAGTGAAGCCCCGTTGCACGTGAGGCTTCTCGCAATCACACCCGGCCCAGTGTTCACAGTTCCAGGTAACGGCAGAGACCACAGTGGCGAGTGGTACAAGAGGCAACCTGCGAAGGAGAAGTATCAGAGTGAATAATCTGCGCTTGGTCGGCGATGCCATCACGTTCGGCATCAGGGCGCCAGAATCGGCAGGGGGACTGTGGATAGTGCTTCCGGCCCGGCTTGCGATCTGAATCGGCGGCCATCGCTGAATTGCCACATTGCGTGATGGCTCCACTGCATCGACTTGATGGCCATCACCGGTTAGGCGAGGAGAGTGAGTTCGGTCGGGCCAACGGGGCCGCGACTGGCTCGTGCAGTTCTTACCGGCTTTCGGGTTGCTACGAACGGCTAGCTTCCCCGAAGACCTCGTCCATGATCTCTCCGCGCCTGTCGTGATCACCGGTCGCAGTTCCCGCCGGTAGACGACCTCGGTTGTCCGGGTGGAGGCGTGTCCGACCAGCCGGGCGATCTCCTCGATGCTGACGCCATAGTGGCTCATCAGGCTGACGAACGAGGTCCGGAGCTCGCGCGGCGTCCAGTCGTTCCCGATCGCCGCCGCGGTGCAGACTCGTTTGAACATCTTCCGGATGTTCCCCGCGTCCAGCGCGGTGCCGAGATGAGTCGTGAACACCAGCCCGGTGTCCTGCCATCGTTCACCGGCCAGGACCCGGTCATCAGCCTGGCTGTCCAGGATTCCGCGGAGCGCCTCCACCGCCAGCCGGGGAAGGCCGAGCGTCCGGCGTGACCGCTCGGTTTTGGTCTCGCCGTGCAAGCGCACCGATCGTCACACGGCCACATGAGGTGGCACGGGCGGGCTGGCGGCCGGGTCGCCGTCAAGGTCGACGTGCTGCCAGCGCAGGGCCCTGGCTTCCTCGGTGCGGACCCCGCACAGCAGGCTCAGCACGATATAGGCGTACATCAGCGCGGCCGGACGGCGGACATCTTTGAGGCCGGGGTGCAGTTCCATCACCGGCAGCGTCTTAGCGGCGGTGATCACCGCAATCGCCTGGTCCAGGGTCAAAGACTTGGACAGCCGGCCGTCCTGGCCCTTGGGGGTATCGACCAAGGCCGCGACGTTGCGGCTGACCAGGTCGTTGGATTCGGCGTGCCGGATGGCGCGCTTGAGCGCGAGGTGTCCCATGGTCACTGCCGCGCTGGAGTACCTGGCCGCCATGGTGGCCAGCGCCTGCCGTACGTCGGCTGCGGTCAGCTCGCGGAGTTTCCGGGCGCCGATGACTTTCAGGATCGGCTCGAGGACGTTCTGGTTCTTCTTGATCGTTTTGGGGGAGTGGCCGTCGAGCCCGTCGGCGAGCCAGTCCTCGGCGGCCAGCCGGACGGTGTAGTGGGCATGCCCGGTCTTCGGGACGATCCCCTTGTCGAGGGCGTTGTGCAGTTCCCTGAGCTTGTCCACGACGGCGGCCTTGGTCTGGCCGCTGACCTTCCGTCGGCGGCGCGTGCCGTCGTCGGTGTATTCCAGCGTTAGCTCACCGCGCCATAGCCCCGGGCAGTGCCGGTGGCGTTCGGGGTCACGGCATTCGCCGCGGTGTTCGAATGAGATGCCGTCTTCACCGCGTCTGCGCCGTGTACCATGGTGACAGTCTACCCTGGGTGGGGACTATCAGTGGTGACAACGGCCGCACATTCCGAGGCATTCCGAGACTCTTGAGACTATAAAGTAGCAGGTGAACGTCACTTCGACTTGGTTAGTTCCTGATGAGGCGGAGGTACGACTATCCATGCTAAGGAGAAGGTATACGGTTCGATTCCGTAACTGGGCTCTAGCTCACAGGCAGGATTCGAAAAAAGGCGAAGAGCATTTAGAGGTCCCGGTGGGGCCTAACGGTCCCAGGACGGGTCATAGACAGGTCAGCCAGAGCCACTCCGGCGAGGTCACGGCCGCGGGTGTACGGGGATGATCCCGCGCAGTCCGTGACATCCCGGAACTGTTCATAACCCTGGCGAACAGGGTGCCGGGCAGGCCCGGGTTGGTAACGGCACAGGTAGGTACGCACTGTGTGGACGCCTCAGCCTGGCCGGGCTATCCCCAGAAGATCGCGATCGGGCCACAGTCGATCTCGCGCAGCAGGTCGCCAGTGTCCGGTAACGGTCGCTCCAGTCCTGGCATCTGATCAGTGTTCCAGACAGCGGCTGACGTCGGCGGCAAAGCTGGCCCGTCCTGACGGACGTGCGGTCAGGCGCTCGTGACCTTGACGTAGATGCTGGGCAGGTGAGCTAGCGCCCCAAAGTCGCTAGTCGCGGACGAGGGCGGTGGGAGGCAGCTGACGGTATCGCGGATGATCAGTTGTCAACTCTAGTGTTGACTTCCGCTTAGAGCATCTGTGAGGATCGGCGAGGGCACTTTCAGCCGCTGCGGGCCGCGCCACGCAGCCGTAAGCTTGCGGAGGCGCATGCTCGCAATGACCGTCATCGAGAACTCGTTCTGCCGGATCTGCACCAATTATTGCGCGATCAAGGTAACGATCGAAGATGGAGCCGCCGTCCGAGTACAGGGAGATCGCGCCAATCCGATCTATCGCGGCTACACCTGCGTGAAGGGGCGATCGCAGTCCGGCTATCTACGTCACGGCGACCGGTTGCTGCACTCGCTGAAGCGAGCCGATGACGGGACGTTGCGCCCCATTCCGATCAGCGACGCGATGGACGAGATCGCGGCCGAACTGACCGTGCTGATCGAGCGGCATGGGCCACGATCTGTGGCCGCCTATTCCGGCACGATGGCCTGTGCGACCTTCCCAACCGCAAATCCCCTGTACGCTGCGCTGCTCGACGCAATCGGCACACCGATGAGATTCGATCCCAACACGCTGGACAAGGGCGGCAAGCAGGTGGCCCAGTCCTTTCTCGGTACGTGGGGTGCGCCGGCGCAGGGCTTCGACGAACCGATGGCCATCCTGCTGATTGGCATCAACCCGTTGGTGACCTACACAGGGTTTCCGGCTGGCTCTCCGCATACCTGGCTTGCCGAGCGGCTCGACGCGGGTTGCGCGCTTGTCGTCATCGATCCGCGCAAATCCGAGGTCGCGAAGAAGGCGACGTTGCACCTGCAGGCGGCTCCGGGGCACGATGTGCCGATTCTCGCCGCAATGATCCACGTGATCGTCGAGGAGGGGCTCTACGATGTCGAATTCATTACCCGTTGGGTCGACCACATCGCCGAACTTCGGGAGGTCGTGCGGTCATTCGATCCAGAGTCGGTCGCGGTCGCGGCCGGGATCGATCCGCGCGACCTTCGCCTCGCAGCCCGGCTCTACACGACGGCGTCACGCGGTTACACCATGGCTGGTACCGGTCCGAACATGGCTGGCAGCGGAACGCTGCTCGAGTATCTGGTGCTGGTGATCGAGACACTGTGCGGCCGGTGGATGCGCGCGGGGGAGGTGGTGAAAAACGCTGTTTCGCTGATCCCTGGCCCGGTTAGCTACGTGGCCGGAGCGCGCGGACCGCGCGACTGGCGCAAGCGGCAGGTGCTCAAGACGCGCAACCTGCGAGAGAGCCGTGCCGGCATGCCCACATCGGCGCTGGCCGACGAGATTCTCGCGGACGACGAGGATCGCGTTCGCGCTCTGATTAGCTGGGCCGGCAATCCGGCGATCGCCTTTCCCGATCAGCATAAGACGGTGGCCGCGCTCAAGCGGCTAGAACTTCTGGTCCAGATCGATCCCTGGATGTCCGAGACGTCCCGCCTCGCGCGCTACGTCATCGCGCCCAGGATGCCGCTCGAGTCCGCTTCGGTCACATCGATGCTCGATTCACTGGCCGCCCGGGGGACCGGATATGGTTCCGGCACCGCCTATGCGCAGTACACGCCGGCACTCGCGGCCGTGCCGGAGCGATCTGATCTCATTGAGGACTGGGAGTTCTTCTACGGCCTGATGGTGCGGATGGGATACGGCGTGACGGTGCGGGCGGCGGGCGCGAACCGCCGAGTTCCGCCGGTCATTCTCGATTCTAAACCGACTACCGAGGAGCTCATCGAGCTCCTTTCGGCCGGTGCCCGCATACCCCTGGCGCGGGTGAAGGCCGAGCGCGGAGGAGCGATCTTCACCGAGGATCTGCCCGTCGTCGCGTCGGCGTCCGACCGGGCAGACGGACGTCTCGACGTCGGCCACCCCGAGATGCTCGACGCGCTGATCGCTCATGGTAACCGGCCATCGATCGGAAAGTCGGATGCGGACTACCCCTTCCGCTTGCTATGCCGGAGGCATAACCATACCTACAACACGTCCTGCAACTTCGAGGCGACCAATCGCGGCGTCTATTACAACCCGGCCTTTCTGCACCCCGACGACATGGCCGAGCTCGGCATCACCAACGGCACCACGGTACGGATCCGATCTTCGCTGGCTGCGATCGACGCCGTTGCCGAGGCCGATCCGTCGTTGCGCCGCGGAGTCGTTTCGATGGCCTTTGGCTACGGAACGCACTCCTCGGCCGCTGATGACGTCCGCCTCCGCGGCAGCAGCCCGAACCGTCTCGTTCCGGTGAACGTCGTCTTCGACCCCTACACCGGGCAGCCCCGGATGAGCAACCTGCCCGTCGCGATCGAGGCCTCGACGGACCGATCGCTGGGACCCAGTCAACTCTAGTGTTGACAACTGGCTGGGGCTCGGTAACACTTTTGGCTACCCGGCAGCGCGGGGCGTTACCCGATCCGGACGTCCTCGTGCCGGCCACGGTTCCGATGCCCGCGTTTTCGTTGACGAGGAGGGATGGGGGGACGCTGTGACGCCACGGACGACGGAGACTGGCGAGCGATCGCACCGTTCGCCAGCTGTCCTCCCGCGCGGCCGATCGCGAGTGCTCTTCACAAATCCGGACCATCGCTCCACTTGGTCCGCTGTATAACTCCTCCGACAACGAAGTAGAGGTCAGCAAAGGCATGCGCATTCGAACACACCAACTACGTCACCGTCCTTCGACCCAGATCATCGGTATCGTCGCTACCGCCATCGTGGCCGGTACCGCCCTAGCGGCTTGTAGCTCCAGTGGTTCTACCAGCAGCTCGTCGGCAAGTACGCCGAGCACAAGCAGCCCGGCCGCCGCTAACGGAGCGACGAGTGCTGCTGCGGCCGCTGAGGTGAACCCGGCGCACATCTTTCAGACCACTCCACTGGCCAGCAAGCCAGCCAAGCACCTGCTGATCTACATCAACCCCGGCGTGTCCGGCGGCGTGGAGATCGGCCAGGGCGAACAGGAAGCGGCGGCGGCCCTGGGCTGGAGCTACAAGACCCTCAGTTACTCGAACGAGAACCCGACGACCCTGGTCACCGCGATGAACCAGGCTCTGCAGTACAAGCCGATCGCCGTCAGCTTCAGCGGTGCGTCGGAGTCGGTGTGGGCCAACGAGGTGAGCGCCTATCAGAAGGCCGGCGTTTACATCCTTCCCACCGCGGCCGGGCCGGGCGTGACGGTGACGAAGACCGTTCCGGCGAACATCGGCGACTTCACCGACGCCGGTAAGTCGATGGGTTCCTGGTTCATTTCCAGCACTGCAGGCAAAGGCGACGCCCTAGAGGTGAACGTGCCGGCCCTGCCGGTCCTAACCGAGTCGCTGACCGGCATGAACGAGGTTCTCGACGCACAATGCCCAGGCTGTAAGACGACGACGCTGAATGCCACCCTGGCCCAGATTGGCGGCAATACCCTCGTGTCGGCGATCGTCTCCGAACTGCGTGAGAACCCGTCGATCAAGTACGTAATCTCGTCGTATCTGCCCTTCACCACGGGCCTGCCCGCCGCACTCAAGGCCGCGGGACTGACCAGTATTACCTATGCGGGCGCGCAGCCGGACCCCAGCGATCTGCAAGCTATCCAGAATGGCACTGAGGCCATGGCCGCGATCCAGAACAACGTGCTGCTCGGCTGGATGGCCGTGGACTCGATAGCGCGAGCCGCGGAAGGAATGACCGTGCTCCCCGGCGACGGCGGTGCGCCGTCCCAGCTGCTCGTCAAGAACAACATCCAGAGCACCAACCTGCTCGACTACGCGCTCCCGCCGAACTACCAGCAGGAGTTCAAGACGCTCTGGAAACTCCCCTGAGTCTCAGGCATCGCCGCCACTCATGATGAGATAGTAGGTTCCTCTCGTGAACGAACCGCCCCCGGCCCTTTCGGCAGCCAACGTGGGCAAGTCTTTCGGTGGCACTGCAGCCCTGGATGACTTGTCGATGTCGATCGCGGCCGGGGAGGTTCGTGCACTCGTCGGCGGCAACGGCTCGGGCAAGTCGACGTTCATCAAGGTCCTCTCGGGCTATCACAAGCCAGAGCCGGGCGCCCGGATCCTCGTCGGCGGATCGCCACTCAACACAGGCGATCCCGCCTCGTCTCGGCGGGTCGGTGCGCGGTTCGTGCACCAGGAACTCGGACTGGTGGACGATGCGACCGTCCTGGACAACCTGGCGGTGGCCAACGGCTACCCGACGCTCCTGGGGACCGTGCGCGGGAAGGCGGCGCGCCGCGCCGCTGCAGCCACCCTGGCCCGCATCGGCCTGGACATCGACCCGAGCGTGAAGGTGGGTCGGCTGACGGCAGCGGAGAAGACCGGCGTCGCCCTGGCCCGGACGCTCGACGGCCTTGACGAAGGACAGATCAAGCTGCTGACGCTCGACGAACCGACCGCCACGTTGCCGGCGACCGAGGTCCGCCAGGTCCTGCAGATGGTGCACACCGTCGCGGCTCAGGGCATCGGGGTGCTCTACGTCACGCACCGTCTCGACGAGATCTTCCAGCTCGGGGCCACCGTCACGATCCTGCGCAACGGCCGCCACGTCGTGGACGGCTCAAGCCAGCAGCTGACGCGCGCAGACCTGGTCCGGCATCTGGTCGGATCCGAACTCGAGGATGCCCGCGACGAGGCGGACCACACCGAACGGGTCGGCTCGGAGATCGCGTTCGAGGTATCCCACCTGCAATCCGGGCAACTCGATGATGTCTCATTCAGCATTAACCGCGGAGAGATCGTCGGCATCTCCGGGGTGACCGGCTCGGGGCGGGAGAGCATCGTCGGCACGCTGTTCGGCCGCGAGCGGCCGGACAGCGGTGAGATCCGAGTCGGTGGTCGGCTCATCCGTGGCGGGCGTCCAGGCGAATCGATCAAGCACAGAGTCGCGTTCCTGCCGGCCGACCGCAAACGCGACTCCGGCTTGATGGATCTCACCGCGCGGGAAAACCTCACCATCTCCAGCCTGCGGGAGTTCTGGCGAGTTCCGCTGCTGCTACGCCGCCGCGAACGCGCCGAGACTCGAGACTGGTTCGAGCGGCTCGGCATCCGCCCGGCGGACGGCGGGGAACTCCCCCTGACCGGACTGAGCGGCGGCAACCAGCAGAAGGTGCTCGCCGCGAAATGGCTGCGGCTGCATCCGACCGTCCTGCTGCTCGACGAGCCCACCCAGGGCGTCGACGTGGGTGCCAAGGCCGAGATCCACCATCAGATTCTGACCGCAGC
>Ga0302178_10001115_pt1 | contig 23248 bp, 31 predicted proteins | sample I_Palsa_E1_3_FD_198790 | JGI IMG/M metagenome (GOLD analysis project Ga0302178, IMG submission 198790) | Peat permafrost microbial communities from Stordalen Mire near Abisko, Sweden - I_Palsa_E1_3 | ecosystem: Environmental > Terrestrial > Soil > Palsa > Peat permafrost | place: Sweden... | reverse complement strand
GAACATCGCATTGCTCTGTGAACGCTGGCAGCACGAGGATGCACCCTCATTGCAGGACAAGGTGACCCGCATACGGAAAGTCTTCGAAGCCGTTCCAATGATTCCGGCCATGAAGCGCGTTATTGCGCATGGTATGGATGATCGGGAGTGGCTGACCGTCCGCCCGCCCATTGAACAACTCAAGCAGGATGACTCGGCAGCGTTGATCGAGGCGTTGTCTACGGCCGGATTCGAGTTCGCGCATCTGAGACATCGTTTGGTTGATTAACACGCGAGGTGTAGTTTTCGCCGATGGCATAACCGCGGGCTGTTCGGCGACGTTACGCTGTTAGCGTCTTGGTCGCACGCTTAACTCGGGCGCTATTGGTCGCCGTCTGTTCGGTTTCGGCGTAGGACGGGCCAGCTTCCCGTGGCCAAACCCGACCAGCATGTTGCTGCGAATTGATGGGCGAGACAATGAGTACGCGCTGCGAAAGGACGGATTGAAAACGGGTAGCTTGGTCACGACGCATCGGCCAACCTTTCTGGTTGGGCAGTTCGCTTTTGCCAAAAGGATACCGGGCGAAAATCTCCAACCACTCCTCTAGCCGCACGACGGCATCACGGATCGCTCGAGGAGACACAGTGCCGTCAATTACGGCCCTTCCATAGATGTCACCGATCGGCTCATATTGGCCGAACTATGCCTTCGCTGTCCAGGTCGCAAGCTCGCTAATCGGCGAGCCAACCATGGAAGAGCACGGTATTTCCGTCCTCGTGCACTAGAAAATTGACCATAGGTTATCTCGTCATCCATCACGGTGAGGTTTTGTCGCAGTAAGCCGGCCTGTCATGGCAGTCGGTCCCGAGCCGGACGAAGAAGTGAATGATGAAAACCCCGGACGCCGTTGAAAGCAAGGCGCTCAATCGGCTTCACGCACTTGCTGAACGCCATACCAGAGACTCCGACGATCGACAAGAGCCGGGCGAATCTCGGAGTGCTAAATGCGATCAATGCTATTCGTGGAAGGCCGATCAAGAATTGACAATTGAAATATCTAAACAACGTGGTGGAGCAAGCCCATAGAGCGATTAACATAGATATCGTAGGACCGATGCTTGGATTCATGAGTCTTCTTCACGCATGCGTCATTTTAGGTGATATCGAACGGCGCATCGAAACGGCAGATGAAGGGTGACGGTGAACGTCACCCTTCAGTCCCTCCGAGCAATTCTACGAGCTTGCGAAATAGGTATTCCGGCACTGTCACGTTAAAGCGTTCGCGACGCATTGGCGGAGAGGAAACTGATTTACTCAGAATACGGACGGATCTTGGGTGATCTCAGTGAAACGATGCCAGACGGCGAAGCGCGCGGCGAGCTGTTTGCGATAGAGCGAGGCGCGTAGCAGGTGTCGCCTGAGCGCGAAGTGCTGCCGGATCAATCCAAAGCTCGACAAGAAAGCTTGCGTGCGTTCGGGATCGCGGAAGCCACGCATGCGTCGCTCGCGTTCGCGCGTCGGCTGGTGACTGTTTTCAGCCCGGTTATTGACCCGTGCGCTGGCATTGACGAAGACGTGCTTGACGTGAGCCAGTGCGGAAATCTCGGCTTTCGCCGCCGGATAGCTGCGCAGCTGGCCGGTCACGATTTTGCGCGGTGCCTCAGGACACGAGGCAACGCGCTTGAAAAACCGCTTCGCTGCAATCTTGTCGTGGCGCTTCTGTAGCAGGATATCGAGTTCAGCACCGTGTTGATCGACGGCGCGCCACAACAGGTAAGGCTCCCCGCGCAACGTCACAAATACTTCGTCAAGGTGCCACGTGGTGCCGGGCCTGCGCCGCGCCGCTTTCACACGGTGTGCGAAGCCCGCACCGAACTTATCGCACCAGCGCCGGACAGTTTCGTAGCTGACGATAACCCCGCGCTCGAACAGCAGCTCTTCGATATCACTCAGGCTGAGCGGAAACCTGAAATACCAGCGCACCGCGCAACTGATGACTGCCGCCGGAAAACGATGACCGTGGTAAAGCGATTTTGGATTCTCCATCACGCGACCTTACTCGACCATCTCAACAACGTGACAGCGCCGTTCTTTCATCTCCTCGACTTTTTCCATCACAACTGAATCGCCGGCCAGACGCGCGCTCAGCAATGACACGTCGATTTTCAGCCCGGTCAGCAACTGGCCGAGTTCTCATGGATCTCCAGTGCAATGCGCTTCCTCTCCTCTTCGCGGACCGCCTCTAGACGCGCCGGCAAGCAGCGCATCTGCTCGCGGGACGCCAGCCGTTCGAGCTCGGTGCTTTCGCGCTCGCCGGCCAGCCCAATGTTGTCACAATCGCGCCCTGGCTCCTCGACCGCGAGCATGCGAGAGGTTGCGTCGGTTAGCACGCCTTGAACTACACCCTCGTGTCGCATTTACTCTCTCCCAAGTCTGAGGAAGCCGGAATCAGACTGCTTAACCGATGCGAAGTGACACTTTCATTGCGCTCGGAGTGAGAGTGAACCAAACCGTGGGAGGCCATTTCCGTTGACTTGACCGCCGTCATAGACGACGTGACGGCGCCGTACCCGATGGGACACGGCGTTTGGAATCTGCTAAGTTTCTAACGAAAAGAGCCCAACGAGCCCGCCCAGCACGCTGACCTTATCAGCTATGCTGGCGACGTTGCCAAACGATCGGAGTTGCCATGCGACTGATCATCGAGGCCCGCCTCGAGGGTGGGGAAACGAGTGAGACTGAAGCGACGACTGTTGCTGTGGTGGAACGAAAGGACCGGAACGTCGCCGACCTGGGACTCACACTTGCCGAAGGTCGCGCCTTGCTCGCTGAGGTTCAATCGTTGCTGGTGTCGGAGCAGACTGCCGGGTGGATGGAAAGCCAATTGGCTTGCGATCGTTGTGGCTCGACGCTGGCGCACAAGGATGCCCGGTCGATCGTGGTGCGAACCGTGTTTGGCAAGGTCGACGTGCCGAGTTCGAGGCTGTGGGCGTGCAACCGCGCGGCAAAGCAAGGGCAACCGCGCCGCTCTGTGAGTCCGCTGTGCAAGGCCGTTCACCAGCGTGTGACGCCGGAATTGGAGTACCTGCAGGCCAAATGGGCCGCCCATCTACCCTACCGTCAGGCCACTGAGCTGCTTCGAGAGGTCCTTCCGCTGGACAAAGGGATTTCCTTCGGTAGTACTCGCCGTCGGATCCTCGCCATCGGCAGGGCGCTGGACGCGCAGATCGAGCGCGATATCGCGTCTGGACCAAAAGCGGTCAGCGGAGAGCAGCTTCGCGAATCGACCACCGTCGGCTGCGTGAGCGTCGACTCGGCGTGGCTGAGCTTCCGCAGCAGCCCCAAGAGCCGTAAGGCGGCGCGCGATCTTGCGGAGCTGAAATCACCTTGGGCGCAGAAGTTGACGCAAGATCGACATGTCAACATCGTTGCGGGCCGCGCAACTCTGGCTGATCGCACCCCGCGTCTCTACGCGTACGTGCATAAGCTGGTGCCATCGGCGCCCGCGCGGTTGGACCAATTTCTCTTTGCAAGCGGCGTGGCTCCAGACGAGCGAGTCACCGTGATCAGCGATGACGCTGGCGAATTCGGCAAGGCTGTGGACGGCAGCCAGCTCGCCAGGGGAAGGATCCTGGACTGGTTTCACATCGCGATGATGTTAAAGGCTGCCAAGAACTCGGTGTTAGGAAGCCAGACGATAGAGGTCCACGAGCGAATCGCTGTTGAGACAGAGATCGATCACACCAAGTGGCTGGTTTGGCATGGAAAGGGCCGGCAATCGGTGTCCCGCATCAGACCCTCGATGCCACGCTGTTGGTGAAGGAAGGCTATGAACACTCGACGTTGTACTGGAATCTGCGCCGCCTGTACTTCTACATCGAGCACAACGCCGGTACGCTGGTGAACTATGGAATGCGCTATCACAAGGGACTACCGATCAGCAGCAGCATTGCCGAGTCCGCGGTGAACCTGGTGGTCAGCCATCGCATGGCGAAGAAGCAACAAATGCGATGGACGGACGAGGGAGCGCACTGTCTGGCACAGGTCAGCGTTGCCGTTCTCAACAAGGAATTCTCGGTTGAGAAACTTGCCGTGTTGACCAAGACTTCTGCAGCTGAAAACTCGCCGAGTGCGTGCCGAGCGGCGTGAATTGACCTCCCATGGTTTGGTTAACTCTCAGCTAACGGCACATATCACGTCCTGCCGTTCCGCGATCAGGGAAGCGACCAGCCCTCCACCTCCCGACTGCCCGATCAGCCCCAATTCCTTGATGCCATATTGCGCCTTTATTTTCTCGAGTGCCGCGTTCATCACCAGAGTCTAGTAGCGCGTGCGCCGCCGGGTCTGGTTGCCGCTGCTGCCGTCGGTTCCGGGTCGCGCAAGCGTCAGATACGCGATTCCACCCCGTTGCTGTTCCAGTTCAGCATCAGCGAGTTCGCGTTGGGGCGTCCACTTTTCGTAACCCGAGGACGCACCGTGGGCCGAAAGCACATCGCCCTCCATAAATACGACGGCGCGGTCAAGGTGGCCGCTTTTGAAGTCGCTGGACGGGAAGTAGCGAATGCATTCTTGAAAGGTTGCACCCTCCACCCATACGGCGTTCAGCGTGTTCGCGCACTGCTTCGGCGTCGAGGTTGCCCCGCTCGTGGACTCGGTACCGGAGAAATGGTCATTGAGGCCGTAGTTCTTCACGGTCGATGCACAGCCAGCCAGAAGCGCAACCGTTAGAACGGCAGCTTTACCGAGAGCTGGTAACCCCGTTGTCATGCTGTACCCTTTGAGTCCTGCACTAATCAGCCTAACGAAAGTCTTCAAGCGAAACACCGGCTTGCGGTCTACAACAACCGCCTTATCGCGCTTAACTTTCCCATGACCGCCATTGCCGATGTTGTCGTGCCATCGTCATGAATGACACTCAGATCCAGACGCTTGTCTTGGTGAAGAGAGCACCGAACTTAAGAGGGTTAGGTTACAACAACCCTCAGCCTGGCCGTGCATTGATTGTGGTATGGACCCCGGCGACACGCGCGCCCAAGCAAACCCTCTTCGGTCAACCCCTCACATCGCGTGTTCGAGCTTGAAGATTTCGACCGAAGTGCGAAGCGCTTGCGCTTGACCTTCCAGCGAAGCGGCCGCCGCCGCAGCCTGTTCAACCAAGGCGGCATTCTGCTGTGTGACATCGTCCATTTGCGTGACCGCGCGCGCAACTTGTTCGATACCATTGCTTTGCTCTTCCGAGGCCGTCGTGATCTCGCCCATGATGTCGGTTACGCGCTGCACTGCACCGATGATATCGTTCATGGTTTGGCCCGCCTCCTGCGCAAGCGCGGAGCCATTTTTTACACGATTAACGGAAGTCAGGATCAATTCCTTGATTTCTCGCGCGGCGCTGGAGGATCGTTGAGCAAGACCACGTACTTCGGAGGCAACCACCGCGAAGCCCCGGCCTTGCTCTCCGGCACGCGCCGCTTCAACTGCTGCGTTGAGCGCAAGGATGTTGGTCTGAAAAGCGATGCTTTCGATGATACCGATGATGTCGGCAATTTTATTTGAGCTGTCGTTGATCTCGGTCATCGTCCCGACAACGCGGCCCACCACGTCGTTGCCTCGATTCGCGATTGCCGATGCGCTGACAGCGAGCGTGCTGGCTTGCCGTGCATTTTCGGCATTCTGGCGTACGGTGCCCGTCAGCTCCTCCATGCTTGCGGCAGTCTCTTCCAGTGAGGCCGCCTGCTCCTCGGTGCGGCTCGACAAGTCGGCGTTACCGCTGGCAATCTGGCGCGTCGCTGCGCCGATGGATTCGGTCCCGCCGCGCACGGCGCTTACCGTCTCGATAAGACTCGCGCGCATGCGGGACAGGCCGGCAAGCAGCATCCCCATTTCGTCGCCTGACCTCACATCGACTTTCTCACGTAAATCACCGCTCGCGATCAGGTTGAAGTGTCTCAGCGCGTCCGCGATGGGCACGCCGATCGCACGCCGCAGCGACATCCAGCTGTAACCAGCCACTACGACGCCCGTCAGCACCATGGCCAGACATGCCATGCTAAGCATCGAAGAATTGCGTTCTGCTCGCTCATAGCCTGTCTGTCCAAGGTCTTCCTGGTATTTCTTCAGCTCGTCATCACTTTTGGTCATGACGCCGTAGACTGGAGTCAGGCGATTAGCTGCATCAACAATAGCGTCGTGGTTGGCACTTTTGATTGCGACGATATACGAGTCAATAGCTACCTGCATGTTGCGGCGAGAGGCGCTGGTGATATTCGCAAGACGGTCTTCCGTGGTGTCGCGCGGCAAGCTCAGGTATTTGTTCCACCAGTCGTTGGACGCTGTGCGGAACCCCTGCGCCCGGGTCACGACCGACGCAGCCGAAGCGTCCTCGGGCGAAAGCGCCGCCCGGTCGAGCGCCATGCGTTCACGCGCTACGAAAATTTCCATGTTGCCGATTGCGACGGTCCCAGGTAATTGCTTCGAATAGGTTTGGCGGTTCGATTCGTTGCTGCGGTTCATCCCTATAAGCCCAAGCACACCGATTACGATCATCAGCAAAGCCATGATGCCTACGGCGACGCCCAGCCGAGCTTTAATGGTGAACCAGGTGCGTTGCGCCCCGATCATATTGTCGTTCATGTGTCTCCTCCTTATTGGTAATCCGAGCGCATCTCTACGTTCTCGAACCCTATAACGGCCCGTTTGCGGAAAAACTTAATAATGAGGAATTTGAGATCATCCTGGTTTGCACGCTGCCCGCGGACTTCGATCCGGGCATAAGCAACCATCGGGAATGACGGCCGCTCGCAGAAGACGGTCACCGCAGTTGAATAACTCCACGCCCATCCCGGCGATGGAATATTTTATTCGCGGCAAACAGACGATGATCACATGGCTCGCAGAACAACACCGACGCACACTGTGTCTGATGCAATCGGCGCGCCGCTGCCCCGTGCGAGCCTACCTTGACCAAGGCGTGTGTACCCGCATCAATCTGCATAGTGTGCGCTATGGGAGCGACGTGCTTGCAGTCAGCACGCGTCTGATCGGCGAACACCTGCCGGTCTACCTGAACGTGCTGGCGTAAGCACCGACGGCGCACTCCGGTCGGTCAGTCGCGACCGGTGAAAACTGTGAAGGCAGAATTCACGGCGACACAAACAGTGCGTACCTTACCGGTGGTTACCGTGGTCGAGCGTGCGGCGTGCGCACCAGTCCACCCGAAAAAGTTATCCATCGGTATTAGTCAGGTCTTTTTGACCCCGTCGTTTCCGTGGGAGGCTTCATGTCGCTTCAGATGCAGCGCCCTCTTGATCCGGCGCTGCATCCGCTGGCCGCCGACAATTATCGAATCGCCACCCCGGCGATTGAGGCGTTCTACGAGCTGGTGGTCCGTTGTCGGCATTACCGGATCATGGGTGCGCTGATCTACGGACTGCGGATCGGCAAGACCCACGCGATCGAGTGCCTGCGGCTGCTACCCGCCCTCAACTATCCCAGAGTGACGAGCTATCACACGCACTGTGAACACAAACCAGGACACGCCGATGGGCCGCTCTTGTCCAACCTGCTTGAGGCCGTCGGAGATCCCGATCCGAAGGTGGTCTCCGACCCGTCCGAGCGTCTGCGACTGTCGTTGAGAATTCGCGAGGCGGTCGCCGTACTGGCGGTGGCACGATCGTAGACCGAATTAAAAGTGTCACCGACCGGACCCTGTAGCATCGGGCCGACGCGCCGCTGAAGTGACACTTTTGCTCGCAGTCGGAACGAAGTAAAACTGTCACTTCGCATAAGCCCGTCCGAACTTTGTCACTTCGCATCGCGCTTAGTAACTTTTGTCGTAACTCTCTGATTTTGCGGGTGATTCTCGATGGTGACCGACGGTTGCCATCGCCTGTATCTGCCGCACGGGCGCCGCGCTTGGGAGGGGCCATCAACAGTTCTTGCTTAACCGTAGAGGGCCGGGGAGCAGCGTTGGGTGACTGCAATTGGTTACATACCGTTGGGAATACGATATAAATTAAAATCAATCCAGAGCGATGCCTTGCGTCAGATATCATTAAACCCGGAGCAAAGGGTTCTATCCAGCGACCGAGGTATATTCAACCGGTGAGTTCGGGCGCAGGGAGCGGGTCAAAGAGCGGAGCTGAACCGCTTATGCAGCAAGGGGTGCCGGACGACGCGGAGGTTCTAGCGAGCGTCTCGGCCATGCCCTTCCGGGACGCAGATGGCAGCACAATTCAGTACATCCTTTCGTACCGGACGCGGTCCCGTCTGCTATGCCGCCACACCGTTTCTCCGCGGCCATAGATCAGGATGGCATATCATAAAATCATAAAGAAAAAGTACGACCTTCAGGCTTTCCCTACGCTTGCTTTTGCGCTCCGCAACGTGGGAAGGCGACCAAAGCGGATTCCACAGTGACACGCTCGCGGACCGGCGCCAGTGACGATTTTCCTTCGCTCGCGCCAAGTCATTGAACCAACGCGCTTTTTTTTGCGACAGTGACTGATCAACGCGCGAAGTGACAGTTTTATTGCCGAAGTTGTGACACTTTTAATCCGCTCTACGGCAGCGCCGTTATTACGGTTTGAGCCGTAGACCAAAATAAAGATGTCACCGCGTTAAATTTGTCACTTCGCGTCCTAAACTTCGAAGCCCGCCTGTAAGGACTTGATCTTATGGAAAATTCTCTGCACATCGCAGAGCCGGTTGCGCTTGTGCGCCCGCGTGGCGCGCACCGGTTCGAAGGCTTTAGTCCGAAACTGGCGCGACCGCTGACGTTCTACAGGCGCGGCCTGCTTGAGCAGTGGATTCTGTTCGAAGCGTATCCTGCGGTGATCGTCTTCTGCGAGCGGCCCGGTTGTGTGAATGTCAACGGGAAGGAGCGTCTCGCCGATTTTTGGGTCCGTTACGTTGATCGTCAAGAGTTAGTTATCCTTGATGATGCGTTTGGGAATTTATCCAGCCAGCTGGCCGATCGATCGTGAAGCGACAAATTTACTGACGAAGTTGTGACAATTTTAATGCGGCCTACGCCGGTACAGCAGCACGGCGCCGACGACGGTCGAAACCAAGGATGGCGACCCGCCAGGAACTTCATCGACGAGTTATAACAGCACGGGTATCTCTAACACCGGATCGAGTCAACTACCCAAAGCGTTTGGATCCCGCCACGCTCGCTCGAATGGAAGCCGCCACGCCTGGGGCGCGACGAGTTGATGGATGGCATTTGGCCCCCACGAACCCGGAGCGTAGAAACGAACGGGAGGGGGGGATTCGAGCAAGGATGTCGATACCTCCCACAATCGTTCGATGCCCTCAGCGGTAGTGAAAAGCGTACGGTCGCCTCGCATGGCATCGAGGATCAATCGCTCATAGGCTTCAAGTACGTCACCAATCAGACCGGTATCGCGCATGGCGAACTGCAAGCTCAGTTTGTCCAACCGCATCCCGGGACCCGGGCGTTTGCCGTAGAACGAAAGCGACATCTTCGAGGCATCCGCCAGGTCGAACGTCAAATGGTCCGGGCCTTGCGAACCGACACCCGATCCAGCCGGAAACATGCTCTTCGGCGGCTCGCGAAATGCGATAGAAATGATGCGTTGCCCCTCGGCAAGCCGCTTTCCTGTGCGCAGATAGAATGGAACGCCGGCCCAGCGCCAGTTATCGATCGAACATTTCAACGCAATGAATGTTTCCGTTTCCGATTCTGGACTTACCCCTTCCTCGGATCGATAACCGGTGTACTGCCCCCGGACGACGTCAGTTGGCTTTATCGGCAGCATGCTTCGAAAGACCTTGTTCTTTTCCTCGCTAATGGGCGACGGTTCTAGCGACGTCGGTGGCTCCATCGCCATGAACGCGAGAATCTGAAACAGGTGCGTGACGACCATGTCACGAAATGCTCCCGTTTGTTCATAGAAACCCGCGCGCTTGCCGAGACCCAGCGTCTCAGGCACGTCGATCTGGACATGGTCGATGAAGTTGCGGTTCCAGATCGGCTCGAACAGACCGTTCGCGAAGCGGAAAGCAAGAATGTTCTGGGCGGGCTCCTTCCCCAGAAAATGATCGATCCGGAAGATCTGCTCTTCTTCGAAGACTTCGTGCAACCGGGCATTCAACGAAACAGAACTCGTCAGATCCGTTCCGAACGGCTTTTCCATGATGATGCGTGAGCGTTCCACAAGGCCCGCTTCCTTGAGCATGCCGACTGCGGAGAGCGCTGCGTTAGGCGGGACGCTCAGGTAATGCAGCCGCCGGCACTCGCCATCGAAACTCAGTTCGGCGTTCTGCACCGCCGCCTTGAGCGCCTCCGCGCCTGCTGTCAGCGGCACATAGTCGAGATTGGCGGCGAAAGTGTCCCACTCCGGCTCGGCGACCTTGCGAGAAGAAAACTCGTCGAGCGCTTCTCGCGCCGTCCGACGAAACTCGTCAATATCAATGTTGTCGAGCGCGACGGCAATGATCCTGCAGCCCGGAATGAATCCTGCGCTCGACAGATGGAACAAGCCTGGCAAGAGCTTGCGTCGCGCCAGATCGCCGGTGGCGCCGAACAGAACGACGACTTGCGGAAATTGTGGACCCACTCCTGCAGCGATCTTGGCCATCGTGCAAATCCTTTCTGGGTTGTCGACGCCTGGCGAAAAGAATGCGGAAGAGTGCATCCGGCGGCCGGGCTCGATTGGCCCATGGCCGTCCAAAGTGCCCGTCTTTCAGAAACGCTCTTCGCCCCAAAAAAAGCGAAATCGACTACATGGCGAGCCCTGAATAAACTCGCGTACTCGTCATAACTTAAATTTGCCTAACAAGATGTCGCATGAGGACGAGGCGTTCTGTTTCCACAGTAGCACGCGCATACAGATCGAACTTGCGATGCTGACAGTACACCGGCACGGTGTTCGCATTTTTGACTTTTACCGAACCCGACAAATTGCTGATTCTTGCTCACTTACTTTCTCGGATCTTGCCGGTTCGCTCTTTGCTCGAACATAGCAAAGATTTATGGATCGCGAAAATCGTCGGGATCGTGGACTTCGATCTTAATTCTGGCCAACCGAGCGTTCCTCCTCGCGCACTTGATGTGCATGGCCGAACTGATGTCACCTTTTCAGTCATCCAGTCTTCCGCATCGGTCTCACTGCAGAAGTTCGGCCTTGCATTGGGGCGAGGGAACGCTTGCTTGCGCTGCACGACCAGCAACCGAGTAGGCGCCGATGCACCGATGGGTGGAGGCCAAAAATAATACCGCCAATTCCTGGCTTGCACCGGTACATCGCCGTTGATTCTTCCGAAGTCGAATAACTACCGATCTCCCTTCCACTGAACGCGTTCACTTTTCAGCCATGCCCCGCATAGGCGGAGAACGCGTTCGACGCCCTACTCGTTCACTGCGTCCTTGAACGCTTTGCCGGCGGTGAACTTGACAGTCGTCGACGCTGCAATTTGAAGCGCCTCACCCGTCTTCGGGTTCCGGCCCGTTCGCGCTGCACGCGCACCGGTGCTGAAAGACCCGAACCCGATCAGTTGAACCACATCGCCTTTGACCACTGCGTTCGTCACGGTCGCCAAAAATGCGTCGATCGTTTCTGCTGCGGCGGATTTCGCTATGCCCGCTTCGTTTGCCACTGCATCGATGAGTTCCTGTTTGTTCATGTTCGCGATTTCCAATTTAAGCGAAAGACAGCCTATTTACCTGTCGGCTCTGGAGGATACCGCACCGGACATACCCCGTTGGTGCGGGGCACCGCGAGTATCACTGACAGCGCCCTGCTCCTGATTTGGAGTCAATCGACGGGCGGCCAGCCGCCGTCTTCCGCACGTAGCGCGCGGCTGCGCCGGAGCCCGACGTCCAAGCGACTAAATGTGGGATTCCAGGCCGTTTGCTGATGCGCTTTTAAGCAGGCGATGACCGCGCGAGACTAACCTGAGAGACGGCCATGGAGACGCCGTCGCATTATCGACGCTCGTCGGTTGACTCCCGTCGAACTGAGTCACCAATGGGGCGATAACGGCGCGTTCAGTTGCTCGGGCTCATCTTCTTTCTTCGGTTGTGGATTTCGTTTCCCGGAAACCACTCGCGAGGCGCGCAAGAGCGCGTGTGCCGGAGATTCCTTCCATGATGCCGTGCGCCGCTCGACAACCGCATCACGCATGACAGCGAGCGAAACTGTCATTTTCGTAACGTAGTGATTGATACGCTTTCAGACTCATTCGATACAGGCACCCGTGAAGAGCGATGGATTGACATCATTGATCGAGGAAATTCCCCTTTAAACGCACCGAGGTTCGAAAGGTTTCCTCGAGCCGTGAAACATTTTGAGCTTTGATGCCACAACTCCTTTCTGAATAAGGCTTTCGGGCAATTCAAGTTCGATGTCAATTGTTTCACGGGCCCGACGAATTGCATAACCCCTTGCACGTGGGGCCGATCGAGCGAAGTCGACCACACTACTGGCTACGACGCTCGGTCCGGGTGCGCTGCTGTGCACACTTAACAGACCCCATCGGTGACCCGGCGCCGTAGCCCAACCAATCGAGGACCGGCCGATATCTTCGACCGGCTGGCGATTGCTTAGACATTACTCCCATAATGTCTAATAGTTAAAAGGGCTCGTACCGATCGCGCGAACACGCACCCGTCGAACGGCAGCGGAGAGTCGCGGCACGATCCGCCGAGATGAGAAAGCCGAATGGGGTCCGCCTGCCCCATTAAGCTCCAGTGAGACGTGCGACGCACTGCAGTGCTTCACCCACGCTGCATCCAGTGCTTTACGGTGACCCGAGAGCAAACGCCATACTTAGTGGTAGTCGTCCTCGCGTTGATACCGTACGGCGAGAATCGTCACGGTCTCCTCGCCTTCGATTTCGAACAGCGCGACGTAGCCCGTATTGCCGAACTGCACGACGAGTTCTCGCAGATAGGGATTGCCAGAGTCGACCTTGCGGCAGGTGAAAGGGAACGATGCGAGCATGTCTGCACCCTTGCGGATCGTTTCCAGTGCTCGTCCGGCAGCCGCAGGGTCCTGTTCTAATAGAAATTTGTAAAGTCGGATCAAGTCAGCACGCGCTTCAACGGTGTAGCGGACCCGATAACTCAACGAGCACCCTTCCCTTTCTTGGTCGCAGCAAGCATCACTTCGAGTTCTGCGTGCACTTCATCCGCGGCGTAATATTCGCCGGTACGACGGGCCTCATCCCGGGACGCGAGCCCTCGCGCGACGAAATCCCGCTGTAATTGACGGCGTATGACGCTTGATCTCAGTGACGACTCCATCAGCGACGAGAGGCTCTCGCCGTCGTTTAAGACACCTTCAGCGGCCTGACGCAGTTCAGGGTCTACACGAAGCGAAGGGAGGGAGGCAGTTTTCATGACGACTCCAATGCGTTGCATTTGCAACGCAAATTTTAGCGCGAACTGTCGGATAACGGGCTGTCCTGGCTGTCACCATGCTTTGCGACTTAGTACGGCGACGTGATTCCGAAAATCAGTGTCCGTTGACGGACGGTCGTCTAGCGCATTGATTCACAATCCAGTTCGAGCGCGGGTGCGCGGGCACTGCAGGATGTGGTAGATCGCTTGGAGGTGCTGTTCGCCTACCTCACCCGGGTGGGAACGCTGGGTTGAAAGTCGCGGAACTGACACTTGTAGCTGCCGACACACGGTCGATAAGTAAGGTTTGGCGTCACCCCTTGCGCACGCGTGTGCAGTCTTGACAATCGCCGCCTCGCCGACGGTCTCAATGAGCCACTTTAACAACTGGCGATCCTGCTCGTTCCGCACTCGTACCCACTGCTCCATGGCTTCCTCGCAGGCTGTATATTTATACAGTACTTGAATCCGAGGATTTACTGATGACAAGTAGTAGGCCTTTTCCGCCATTGAATGTTGAACGTGGCTTTGTTTATTGGATACGCCTTCGGGGGAGACCGTTAGTTGCGCAACAGCCCACGCATCGTCATTGCGAGACATAGCGGTACTAATATCGTGGTGCACATGCCGTCTGTTCGCTATATCAAATACGGCTCGCCGCGCAGGGTAACAATGTGAAGGTGGTGTTGGACTTGCAACGCACGGCCTTTAGACTGCGAGCAAAGCTTCCGTCAAACGGGTCCCATCAGCGACGGGACTCTCGTTGCTACCAATCTTGCCACGCTCGAAAAGCAACTCTTCAATGCCGACAAACTTCAGCTGATACCGGAGATAGCGATGCAGCGCGCAATGGGGACATGGAACGAAAAACAAGTCCGTGATACAGCGATTCGATTCCGTCAGATCAGAATCTCACGCGAGGGTTCAACAACATTGCAGAGCCTCGCCACTTATGCGCGGGCGGAAAACCGGAGGCTCTTTGAGCGTGCGACGGGCACAACGCTAGCGGGACGATCCGTGTCTAGAGTCTAGACACGCTCTGGAGGAAAGCTGTCGCCACGTAGTGATTGGTCCAGCGTGTCAGCAGGACACGCTGGACGGAGGGCGACAATGGCGCTCGGTGAAGTGCCGGGGTCCGGGACTCAGCGTCGGCACAACTTCCTAAGCGACTAGAACAGGCGAGTGGCAGGTTCACGGGAGCTCTTCGTGCCGAACTTGAAGCTCGCGACAGGCACTTGTCGATTAGAAATAAACGCCCCTGTTCATCCTATGGTCGTTCGGAAAACCCCTGAACCTCCCAGCAAAGCCAGCTCTGTCGAGCTTGCGTGGGCACCTCAATGTCCCTTGACTTACCTCCACGGCCCGACGGCCCGTACAATCCCGAAGCAAGCGACGGGGGAAAAGCGGCCTCGCTGAAGATGTCCCATCGCGAGCAGCGGCGACCAACCAGACTGCTGTCGACACCAAGGCAACGACTGACGCGCGGTATCCGACATCTTCTCGATGAAGTCTCCGGTGTTGTGGTCCACTGTTGTTGTGAGCACGCCAACCGCTCTGGTGCTTTTCTGGGCCATGGCATTTGCTCTTGCCAACGTAACCCGGTCTTTTGCGGACCATAGAAACGTGATTTTCACGCCCGCAGAGAGCCATTTGTAGCCCCTACATGTCTCCCGCGCAGAAAATCGGCAGCCAACAGCATTGGTATCGCTTCCCGCGCCAACGCGTCCTAGCGAGCGCATCTACACTCGCTATCAACACACGGCTAATCCGCCGCCGTCCTTGGTCAGACTGGGTGTACCGCCGCGCGTTAGTAGCGTAGCTCGATCGAGATCTACCTACGCGTATGTCTAGACTCTAGACACCCTGGTGGAAAACTGCACAAAAAAAACCCGCACATGGCGGGCTTTGCGCTCAGCGTTCCTCAGCTCGTTCTCGGCTGAGCGTGGAACATCTGACTTATAAGCTCCCTAATCTGTGTCTCTTGCGCGTTGGTCAGCACGCCGGACTTGATTTTCACCGTGATCCCGCTGATATCCTTGGTAATTGAGCCCGCGTGTTCCTTGCCAGAAAAGAACTTGTCGATGCTCCGTTCGCTCGCTGAGTTGGCCGACGTTGCTTGGCGGGTTGCCAACGCCTTAATCGCCGCCGCGACCTTCCCCTGGTCCATATCGCCCTTCACAACGAGGGGCCAAAGTTCCACTGCAGCGTTCATTCCGCTCTCTCCATGCTTCTTGATCGCCGTAACAATCGCCTGAGCCGCAGTCCCACCAAGCAGCCGTGGCTGGATATCCAGGTCCTTCCTGATAAAGTCCGGCAGATTCTCGAACGAGAGAAACTGATAGAGCCCGCTGCGAGACATACCCAGTGCCTCGGCCATTCGCTTTCGATCAGGAAACTCCTTTTCCGTTTGCCTCATTGACGTGGCAACTTCATAGTCAGACAAATCGTCACGGCTGACATTTTCCACGAGGGCCAGCACCGCCATGTCGGCGTCGGAACACTCCACGACAACTGCCTTTATCGTGGCAAGCTCGATCATTTTGTGCGAGCGCCACCTACGTTCACCCGCCACAATCTGATAAATATCCCCCGAGCGGCGCACCACGATAGGCTGCATAAGCCCGACTTCTCGAATAGATTCGGCCAATTCCGACAGCTTCGCCTCGTTGAATACTCGCCGCGGCTGCCAGGGGTTCGCCACAATATCTGACACCGCCAATTGCGAGGCAGCGCCAGTGGACTCCAGCTCTTGGACACGGAGCTGCGCAACCGCCAACGCCCCTGCAAGGCCAGGCGCCGTTTGCGTTCGAGTGCTACGTTTCACCTCGTCTTCATTGATAGACGAAGTCGCTCGTATGCCCGCCGTCTTGGCCAGTAATTGTTCACGCATGTTGCTCATTGCGCGTTCCTCCATTTTTCCGCATAGATTTCGTCTATCCAACGACAGTAATCGACAAGAGGCTGTCTAACCCGCTGCAACGACTTGGACGCGCTATGGGTACTGCTGACGTCGAACACCGTTGAGAACGCAAGCGCTCCCGTGCTCATTACAGAACTCGCGGGCACTTCAATCGAGTGCAACCAACTCTCGTAGGCGCTTTGTGCCCATGCACGCACGATAGGTGCTGAAGAGTTACGGCCATAATCGACTCTCGAAAGCAGCAGCGAAATAAAGTCGTATTTCTTGTCCGTCTCGTACTTCATGAAGCTCTTGGACACGTCAGAAAACAGGCGCCAGAACGACAGCGAGCTAATGAAGTCGAGATTCTCCGGGACCATCGGCATAACCATCGCATCTGCTGCAAGCAGCGCGTTCAGATTGAGGTACGACAGAGAGGGCGACGTGTCCATGAGAATGTAGTCATATCGCTTTCGGAGCGGCTCTAAACCTTGTCGCAACACAGTCCAAAACCGAAATCCAGGTCTCATCTTCTGCATCGCGGGCAGATGGAACTCTGCACCAATTAATTCAGTGTGAGCCGGGATCACATCAAGACCATCCCAGTACGTCGGCTGAACTCTCGCCTCCAGTCCACCTTCGATGTCCTGGTCGTAAATGAAAGGCAGAATCGTGTCGTCCGGCGTCACATCCTTTTCCGCGTAAAGACCGCAAAGTTCGGAAAGCGAGGCTTGCGGATCCAGGTCGATAACCAGCACCTTGCGTCCACGCAAGGTCAATCCCTGCGCCAAGCACATGGTTGTGGTTGTTTTTGCCGATCCCCCCTTTAATTGGGCCGTGATGATGATTTTCCCTTCAGGCTCACGTGTCCCGGTAACAAGCGGCGTCTGATAGATGTCAGAGACTTTTTGCACCCAGATGCGCGCCTCCTCCAGAGTGAAGGTCCGGGTACGCCCAGTGCCTGCTGCCGTGCCCGAGGGCAACTCTCCGTCACTCTTAGTTGCGAGGTATTGAACCTGAGAATGGGCGATATTGCACATTTCGGCAATCTCCCCTGTCTTAAAGACAGGGGCAGCCTTTCTCGGCCGTGGCGCGAGGATGGTGTCGCGCAGTTCATCTGTGAAAATCGAGACCTTTTCAGCAAACTGGCTAATCTGCTCAAGATGAACAGTTCTGTCTACAGCGGGAAGTTGGCTCGTTTTCACCATTCTGAGGTTTTTCCGGAAATTTTAATTAACCTCAGAATACAGGAAAGACTTGGCAATTGCTCTATAAATTGCTGTTTACTATAGCGATATCCTCTGAAAGCGCCCCGTCGATGTGTCCTTCGCAATGTTATAGAGAACCTTCGCCAGGCGTGAAACCCCGACCTCCTCTTCCGAACCATCGCGCTCCATTCGGCTATTGTTGGCTGCATACCGTTAGATCGACCTTCAATCACTGCTCAGACTTCAAGGTGAGGTCAATTGTGCTGCTATTACGCCCGCAGCGTTTGACCATATCCATATTGCACAATGGACCTCACCTTCATAGTCAGGTATCAGGAAAGACCTCACGTAAAAGGTGTGGAAAGATCCTCACGAGTAAATCTGCACAATCAACCTCACCATAAGTTTTGCTCACCAGTCCGCGCACCGTCAGTTTTTTGAGCATTGCACAATAAACCTCACCGTCGACAGCAGATCACATATCAACGTATTGAAGACTAGTTGGTTTGTTTTTTAAAGAATTAAACCAACCCACTTACCAACAGCGACCCACGACTACGTTTAGTTTCAACAGCTTAACCTTGGAAAAGTGAGGTTTCTTGTGTCAGGGGTGAGGTTAACTGTGCACAGAGGTGAGGTTCGATGTGTGCGGAGGGTGAGGTTCGTTCCACACCAAGGTTAGGTTTGGTGTGCGGGGGAAAAACTGCTTTAGCAAAGGTGAGGTTGGCTGTGCAGTACCGGGTAGGCGTCGCTGCCAGCGGCACGAGATAACGCGTGACTGCTGGGCGCAGGTTCAACGTGGTGAGGTTGATTGTGCCCAGGTGAAGTTAATTGTGCGTAACCGGCAAAGGTAATGCGGACAGCCCTGTCTGGCTGGTGGAGGGTGAGGTTGTATGTGTTGACAGCTCACCCACGCATGCTACATTCGCAAACAATTCAAACGATCAGCTGATGAGCTTATGGCGGCGGACAATCCTGAAGCAGGCAAGTCGAGGGTAACACCTCGCCAGATGGCGCTCGCGCTGTTCGAGGACCTGTTCGACCTAGGCATGCCCATCAGTGAAGCCACCCGTGAAATCGGCTACCAGCGGAACAACTTCTTCACCCAAATCGTCAACATGGGCCTGCCGGCGCGGCGATTTCTTGACGCCGCGTATTTCATCGTCGCACAGGAACAAGAAGCACGAGATCAGTATGACGTTGAACTGAACTACTTCAAGTGGCTGATGCGCTATGACAGCCGCAATCTCAAGCACTTGCGCACAATCGCAGAGGAAGCGCAAGACGCGAAAATCCAGGTGACGGATACGCCGCTCGACCGCGACCCCAATGAAGACGACCTATGGGTCTCCGTCCAACTGCTGGGGATGGTGGGGTTCCACAGAGGGCGGGTCCGATTCGACGTGCATCCGAGATTAGTCCCGCACATCCGTGACCCAAAAAAGTCACACTGGCTCAGCCTGCGCATTTCGACGGCTTTTACGCGCAGTCTGGCGCGCGCGATTTATGACCAGATACTGCCGAATGTCCCCGATGGCCGAACGGAATGGATACCGCTTGAAGACATGCGAAATTGGCCCGGAAAAATGGGTGCAAACGCGGCCATCTTCAAATACTTCAAACGCGACTGGCTTGAGCCGGCAGTGCGTGAAATCAATGAGGTATCGGACATCGATCTGACTTACGAAACTAGGACCGAGTCCAGCACATCGAAAAAAATCGACCGGATAAGGTTTCTGCTCAAGCGCAAGGATACCGCCGACGCTGTTTTGGCCAGCTTGGCTGACGCCAGCCACCTGTACAAGATTCTCAAGGATGAATTCAACTTGTCGACCCAACAGTTCACCGAGATTTCCGAGAACCGTGAGGTCTGGACCGATACACACATTCAGCAAGCTGTCGAATACACTCGATTCAAGATTAATCGCGGACAGGTGAAAAGGAGTCCAGCTGGCTACTTGATGAGAGCTCTCCGCGATAACTGGAAAATGTCCGAAGCCGAACGGACGATGGTCGACGTTCAGGCCAAGCTGCTTAGCAACGAAACAGAAGCAGAGGTCGCAAAAAATGAAACCCGGAGTTCGGTCGCACGCACCATGGCGTCGCGTGAGGAAGAAGTCCGTGCACGCATGAACGAAGAATCGCTTAAAGGACGTGAACACTTCAATTCTGTGGACTTAAAAACCCGTAAAGATTTGGTGCGCTCATGGATCACGTCGAGCCAAGGCAAACTCATGCTCCGCCGTATGAAACTTGAGGCTTCAACAGTTACGGAGGAGGACATCCTCGCGAACGCAGACCTAGTTTGGTACCTGGGACAATTTGTGTTCGGGCGCATGAATTCGTCTCGTACATCGGCCTGATGTGCCTGTAGGGCCCTGAGCTTCGCAGCGAGAAAGGCAAGCCTGGGCGGCGACAATGGTTAAGTCCGGTGCAGCGACATTCATCTTGGCCGGACATGCTGCTTGACGTTACCCACAAGCGATACAAAGGACTGAAATACAGCGAAATGCGGGCGGTGCAGCGTATCTGGCTCGACCGCTACTCTTGGGGTTCTTGCACGAAAGTTATATTTATCTCCGTGAGCAACGGGCCGCACCTGATCTGGCACGCAAACAGATCCAGCTCGTGCAATGCCGCACAAGCCCAGGTAGCGTCGATCGAGAACGTCATCGACCGTTACACCAGGTTGCGGCCAACCGTATCGTCGCGCTCAAGGCAGTGGCCCTCAGGCTTGTCAGATGAAAGAGAGGCGACATACCTTGCGCTATATCAGGATGCACATCTTTCATTCCACGGGACACCATCGATTTACATCCGACCAAATGCGGTTTCATTAGTTGATACAGATAACGAAAAATCGAAGATCGCCAGGAGGCAATCGTGAGCTACGCAGAGGAAAGGAAAACAGAGGAGGGGATGTTCGCGGGGCCCCCGCGGGCGAGGTCGACCTCGAAAGCCCGATGCATTCAGTAACGCCAAGCGCCATATCGACAACGCAAACGAGATCGCCTATTTTCCGAACGGTAAGGGAAAGTATGTTCGCGCCACTTGTCATTCACGTGCACAGCATGAATGACCGTTTGGCAGCTCTCGAAAAGGAGGTGGAGAGTCTTCGTCGGGATCGCAATGCGGCGCGTGCCCAGGCACATCGACCCAAGAGGGACGCGTTGATGATGGCACAGCGGCTTGCGCGCGCCGAAGCAAAACTCAATCGAAGAGGGCATTCGCGCCGAAACGATCAGAATCGGCCGCTGGTCGAGGTCATGGTCAGGCTGGCCGCCTTGGCTTGCAAACGAATGTCACCGAAGGCTCAACTCGAGAGTTGTGCTTCCAATTTTTGGTAGGATTGCTTCGTTTACGCCTTGAGCGTTTCTGAAGGTCTATTGAATAGATTGGGCTTTGCGTCCCGACGCAAGCTTATACAGTTGCCGCTCGCGGGTTTTCTGCAAAGGAAAACTATTAGACGGTCTGCGAAGCCAGGCGAGTGCGAAGCAGCAAGAGGGGAGGGCGCTCATTGATCTGAATCTGTAGTGCCGCGCACACATATTCTCTAACTTCGAAAGAGCAACTGCTAACCTGTTCTTCCGGTGGGGGCTCTTAGGCCTTCCTCAACGACGGCGTGTATTACTCTGGCGAACTCGTCGGGTGCTTCGACGCACGACGTATGTCCCGTTTCGAGCACCACGAGTTTCGAGCCCCGAATGCCGTCGCTCAGGCTTTGCGCATGGGACAAGGTGCGAGCCGGGTCACGATTTCCATGGACCACCGTAGTGGGAATGGACGATAGTTCGCTGAGCATGCTTGTAAGATCCGTCTGTCGCAAACTGCGCAGGCTCTGGACGGTCGCTTCAGCGGTAATTCGGCGCGGATACGTCATAAACGAGTCCACAAGCTCGGCGGGGCAGACGCTTCCGAGCGAGCGTTCGGTCATTGCTCTCCACAGCGGTGGCCCCCATGTCTGAAGGACACGCTCGATGACTGATTCGACGTCGCCATGTCCCTTTGTGTTCGCTCCGCTATTGCTCAGCACGAGACCAACCACGTTGTTTTTCATCGAGCGTAAGTCAATCGAAGCGGCGAGCGCCGCGATCGGTGTACCGACCGAATGCCCTATCAACACGGTTGGCCCGAGCTCTCTTAGTAGATTGGCTACACGCGTTGCAACTGATTGAAGGTCGTGTGGGCCCGCACCCTCGAGCCAGCCCACGCCAATCGCGTGAAGTTTAACGATTCTTGTGACGGGCGCGATAGCGTTTGGCGGAATGAGGGCGCCCGGCAAGAAGACGAGGGTCGGTCGGTTTTTGGGTCCATGACTAAGATGAAACGTGGATACTGCCTGGGTCATTTATCTACGTCTGTTTTGTTATTCGATGGGAGTGCAGCAACACTTTTCACAATGCACGATCTGGCGGTTCCGCGATTCTTGAAATGATACGCCGAACGGTTTTAGCGATGCGGTTGCCGTGCGGGCAATCAGCACTTCCGTTGGCAGCTCAGCTCCTTAAGAACAGCGATCTACTCGTTTTGATTCGACTAGCCGACACCCGTATAAACGAGCTTGCATGACGTCGTTTCAGTGTCGGTAGCGCCAAACCATGTACTAACACGGCATTTATGCGCTCGTCATTCGCACATCCTGCAAACGGTCGCAGCGCCTTATGACGTGATGTATTCCTTCTGCTGGTACTATTTGCAACTAACGATCTCTCCGCTATCCCTCCACCGCACGGGCGCGAATTCAGTCCGCTAACAGTTTGCACGCGACCAGAACGAAGCTCATGCGGCAGGTAGTGATGTCGTACCCCGGAGTAGGAGAGACCATATCGCCGATACGAACCGGATTCTGCGTTTCCGCCAGCGTCCAACACGCGCATTTTTTTGCGACCGCGAAAGACGTAAGCTCAGGTAAGGTAGCATTTTGATCGACATATCGGGAACCAGCAGTGCACAGTGACTACCTAGTCTTTGTCGATGAGAGTGGAGACCACAGTCTCACCTCGATTGACGACGCCTATCCGTTACTCGTCCTGTGCTTCTGCATCATTAAGAATGAGTGACTACGTAAATACGGTAGTTCGGCGGATCAAAACGCTCACAATCGAGGCCTTTAGTCACGATTGCGTGGTACTCCATGAGGCGGACATTCGCAGAAAGCGTGGCGCCTTTTCGATGTTAAGCAAGGAGCTGTGAGAGACTTTCCTGGAAACCCTGACCACAATCATCGAGGAGATTCCGATGACGGTCGTTGCCGTCGTGATCGGAAAGCGGAAGCTCAATGAGAAATGCAGCCCCCCATATAGCCCCCACCATCTTGGAACCCAGTACGGCCTCGAAGGGGTTCAGTTTGTCAAAATGAACGGGCAGCACGAAACGAAGACCCATGTAGTGTACGAAGCTCGATACCTTTTTGGGCACATTTTCTATCTACCTGACCTTTTGAATTGGCAGTTCTTTTATTTCGACAGTCGCGACGTGTGGCAATACAAAAACCACTACAAACGCGGCCCGCACCTCCACCTCATCAATCATCTATGGCCGAACCATACGGCAAAATCAGTCTGGAAGGAATTCAATGACGGCAATCCAGTCATGAAGGGCGCCGAGCCCATTCGATTTGATCGTCCATATGAAGGACCGCCGCAAGTCTGATCGTGAAGAGCGACTAATTCTGTTTTCATGCGGAAGGCCCGGCACTGGCCTCCGCCCGCCTTTTTAAGCGTTTTTTCGGTAAAACGTCGAAAAGTAAGCGTTTTTGTTGCCGCGTAAGTATTTTTTAGACAAACCGCGCGAAGCAG
>Ga0302178_10001114_pt1 | contig 23248 bp, 23 predicted proteins | sample I_Palsa_E1_3_FD_198790 | JGI IMG/M metagenome (GOLD analysis project Ga0302178, IMG submission 198790) | Peat permafrost microbial communities from Stordalen Mire near Abisko, Sweden - I_Palsa_E1_3 | ecosystem: Environmental > Terrestrial > Soil > Palsa > Peat permafrost | place: Sweden... | reverse complement strand
ACCTCCCTTCCGGTCACGGTCATCGCGACGAAGGTCGGCTACACGTCGGAGGCGGCATTCAGCCGCGCGTTCAAGAACCGCTACGGCAGGCCACCGGCCCGCTGGCGACGAGGCTTCTCCTCCTTAGGTCGTAGCCCGTCAGCTACGTTCCCCCGCGGGGCTGATGAGACGGGAGCCTGGTTTACCGGAACGTATCTGTCGGCAACATGACACATCTCGTGTCGGGTGGCCGACTGACAGCTGAGTCGCCGACCGGCAGGCTGACACCAGTTAGTTCTTCAGCCAAGGAAACGAGGGGACCACCAATGTCCAGCATCGACCAGCTCGCCCGCCAGCACCACAGCCAGATGATCGCCGACGCCAGGCAGCGCCAGCTGCGGCACGAGGTCCCCCGCTCGGCATCCAGCAGCTCGCTCGCCGGCGCCGGGATCGCCCGCCGCCTGAGCGCAGCCTTTGCCAAGGCCGGGATCGCCGTCGCACGCGCATCGGGCGCCGTCCGGGCATCCCGGCCGCAGCCGCTCCCCGGAACCCCGGTCTCTCAGTAAGTAACCAGCCCGACGCCAGTTACGCAACCGCCGCCGACGCAGCGAGTCCGCCGCCGGAATGCGGACGCAGCGAGTCCGCCGGGGCAGCGAGTCCGTCGGCGGAACGCGGGCGGGACGGGCGGGATAAGCCGGACGGAACGGCACGACGGGACGGTTCCGGAGATGTGGCCCGGACTTCAGTGGGGGGACGCGGGGAGTGGATGACACCCAGGTCAAGTCACGCGTCCCGGCGGCGCACGAGGAAGAACGTGACCGCGATCAGGCCGGCCGCGAGGGCCACGAAGATGCCGGTCTCGATGAACTGGAACGGCCAGAACCGGTAGCCCGGCTGATAGGTCACGAACGAGCGGTAGCCGAGGCGCGCCAGGCAGGTGAGTGTGGAGCTCATCTGCTGACCCTGCTGGCATGAGGCGGGGAAGGTGGCCCCTGGGAACTGCTCCAGGGTCCCGGGGTTAGCGATCAGCCTGGTACTGAGCTGACCGCCGGGCAGAACCACACCCTGCGCGAGCTGCCAGGACCCCGCCGTCGGAGTGAAGCTCTGGGTCACGCTGTGGATAGTGGTGACGGCGGGCATGAAGTGCATCCGCACCCAGTACGTGATCACCAGGCGAACGGCGAGGAACACGCCGGCGGTTGCCGCGAGGGCCGGCAGCGACCGGCCGATCAGCGTCCCGGCGGCGATCCCGAGCGCCACCGCGAACACTGCGTACCCGATCGGGACGATGCCCTGCAGGTCGAAGTAGCCCTGCTGGAACTGGTTCTGGTTGAGCGCGTTCAGCGGCGCGTACCACCAGGTGACAAGCCCGGCGACCGCACCGCCGAAGACCGCGCCCGCGAGCAGCAGCCAGCCGGTCTTGACGGACAGCCAGTGCCGTCGGGTGACCGACTGCGTCCACGCGAACTGCACGGTCCCGGTCTCCCGCTCCCCGGCCACAGCCGCGCTGCCCCAGAACATCCCGAACAGGAGCGGAACGGCGAGTGTGAGTATGGTCAGCGTGTATACCGGGCCGTCCACCGGGCCGGTAGTCAGCGACACGATCTGCGAGAGGTTGCCGCAGGTGTGGTTCTTGGCGCAGCTGGCCAGCGCGGCGTGCCAGCGCGCGGCGTCCTGCAGGCCGGTGATCAGGAACAGGACGGCCAAGACGGCGAGAATAGCGGCTGCGATGGCTGCGCTGACGCGGTACTGGCGCCAGATGACCCAGGTCATTGCTTACCTCCCGCAGCGGTCAGCTCCGCGATCGGCGGAGCGGCGTCGGCGCCCATGTAGCCGAGCACCAGATCCTCCAGGCTGACGTCCTCGGCTTCCCACTCCGGGTCGGCGACCGGGCCGTTCAGCCGCACCAGCATCGTGGTCTGGCGGGCGGTCCGGTCGGTCTGCACGACGGTGTGGTTCCGTTCGATCGCCGTCGTGTCCTTCCGCGGGCCGACGAGCACCTGGTGCCGCGCGAGCAGGCCCTCGATGTCTCCGCAGAGCTGGACGCGGGCGGACGCGAGCAGGACGAGGTGATCGCAGACCCGCTCGATGTCCGCGACCAGATGCGAGGACAGCACGACGGTCAGCCCGCCCTCGGCCACCGCGTCGGTCAGGGTGCCGAGAAAGTGCCGCCGGGCGAGCGGGTCGAGCGCCGCGACCGGCTCGTCGAGGAGCAGGACGCTCGGCCGTTTGGCCAGGGTGAGCGCGAGCGCCACCTGGGCACGCTGGCCCCCGGACAGCGTGCCCACGGCCGCGTCCAGCGGGATGTCCAGCCCGCGCAGCCGGTCCCTGACCGACTGGCCGTCCCACCGGGGGTTCATGTGCGCGCCGATGCCGATGTGGGTCTCGGCGGACATCCGCCGGTACAGCGGTATCTCCTGGGCGAGGAACCCGATCTCGGCGAGGAAGGCCGGGTCCTGGCGCGGCGCGCGGCCGAGGATGGCGGCCTCGCCACTGGTCGGGCTGGCCAGCCCGACCAGCAGGCGGAGCAGCGTGGTCTTGCCCGCGCCGTTCGGCCCGACCAGCGCGGATATCCGGCCCTCGGGAACCGTGATGGAGCAATCGGACAGCGCGGTGATCCGGCGGTACCGCTTGGTCAGCCCGTGGGTTTCAATGGCGGGGGTCATGCGATCTCCTCCTCGGCCGCCGCGTGGAGCGTGACGCGCAGCAGCGATTCGATCGATTCGTCGTCAAGTCCCGCGGCGCGCGCCTCGCGCACCCAGTGGGCCAGGCTGCGGCCGAGCCGCGCGTGGGTGCCGGGTGGCGGGCCGTCCGGCCGTCTGGTCACGAACGTGCCGCGCCCGGACGCGGCGGCCACCAGGCCCTCGCGTTCCAGGTCGCGGTAGGCCTTGAGCACCGTATTCGGATTGATGGCGGTGGCGGCGACCACTTCGCGGACCGACGGGAGCTGGTCGCCCACGTCGAGCAGGCCCATCCGGAGCGCCTGGCGTACCTGCTGCACGATCTGCAGGTACGGAGGTACCGACGACCGCCCGTCCACCCGGAACCGAATCACCGTCTCAGCCCTCCAGTGTTCTAGGTAGCTAAGACACTAACCCATCGGCGTCACCCTCGTCTACCGAGACAGACACTCGTCTACCGAGACAGACATAAGAGCTTGCCATCCGGACGCGAGGAACGAGTGCTGGGTGCGCGCGGCGGTGCCCGTTTGGGTCATTGATCGGTTTTTGGCGCTAGAAGGGGGCGACGCCGGAGCGGTCGATGAACGTGCCGGTGGGGCCGCCGCCGCCGCGAGTGGCCAGGTCGACCGCTCCTGATCGTGCACGGCGGCAAACGATCCCGGGCCGCTGGTCACGTTGACGATGGTCGGGGCGCTCGACCCGCGGAGGATGGGAATGAAGGCGCTGGTCATGCGGACGATGCTCACGACGTTGGTGTCGTAGACGGCGAGGGCGTTGGCTGCGGTCAGTTCCGCGGCGTGGCGGCGGGACCGGGGGTCGCAGCTGTCAGGCCCGGGAGCTCAGGATGACGAGTTGCTGGGTCGCTCGGGTCATCGCGACGTAGCGGTCGACCGCTCCTTCGATGCCCTGGCCGAATGCCTCTGGGTCGATGAGGACGACCAGGTCGAACTCGAGTCCCTTGGCCAGTTCCGGGGTCAGCGACCGGACGCGGGACGTCGCCTGGAACGTGGGATCGCCGATGACGCAGGCGATCCCGTCGGCATGTTCGGCGAGCCAGGCGGCGAGGATCGAGTCCAGATCCGAAGCGGCTCCGTATAGGACGGGGACGCCGGTGCTGCGGATGGAGGTCGGGACGTTGGCGTCCGGGAGCACGGCCCGGATGACCGGCTCGGCTTCCGCCATGATCTCTTCCGGCGTCCGGTAGTTGATGTTCAGGGAGGCCAGCTTGATCTGGTTGAGCCCGATCCGCTCGAGCCGCTCCTGCCACGACTCCGTGAACCCGTGCCTGGCCTGGGCGCGGTCCCCGACGATGGTGAAGCTCCGGGACGGGCAGCGGACCAGCAGCATCTGCCACTCCGCGTCGGTCAGTTCCTGAGCCTCGTCCACCACGATGTGCGCGAACGGGCCGGCCAGCAGGTCCGGGTCGGCGCCTGGCAGCGCCGACTCGTCGACCAGGGCATCCTCGAAGTCCTCGCCGCGCAGCATCGTCACCAGGCCTGAGCCGTATTCGTCATCGCCGGCCGCCTCAATCAGGTTGTCGACGACCCGGGCCATCTGCTCGCGTTCGGCGGCGACCGCGGCGTCACGCCGGCGCTTACGTCGCGCCGCCTGCGGGTCGCCGAGCCGGTGCCGTGCCGCGTCCAGCAGCGGCAGGTCGGACACCGTCCAGGCCTGGGCGTCCCCCCGCTGCAGCTTCTGAACCTCATCCGGGCTGAGCCAGGGAGCGCACAGGCGCAGGTAGGCAGGTACCGACCACAGGTCTCCGACGAGGTCAGCCGGTTCGATCAGCGGCCAGGCGCGGTTCAGGGCCGCGCGCAGGTCCCTGCTGCGCTGCAGCGACTTGCGAAGCTGGTCAGGCGGGACGTCGCCGTCGTGGGAGTCGACCAGGATCGCGAGCAGCTCCGTCCAGATCTCCTCACGCGCTTCGTTGTGCGGAGTACCGGGTGCTGGTGCTTCGAACGCCTCGACCCAATCGCCGGCGCTCAGCCAGATCTCAGACCAGGGGGTCTCGACCGTCATCCCCGTGGCGGGCGGATTCTCGTAGAACCTGACGGCCGTCTCGATCGACTGCACCATGTCCACGGATGACTTCAGGCGGGCCACCTCCGGGTCGGTCTCCATCGCTGCCTCGGCTCCCCCGGCGACGAGGTCCCTCAGGGTGCAGGTCTGCACGCCCTCCTCTCCCAGGCTGGGCAGAACGTCGGCGACGTAGGCCAGGTAGGGCTGGTGCGGACCGACGAACAGCACGTGGCCCCGGTGGTGACCGAGGCGAGGGTCGGAGTAGAGGAGGTATGCGGAGCGGTGCAGCGCGACGACGGTCTTCCCCGTACCCGGACCGCCGTCGACGACGAGAGCGCCGGCCGAGCCCGCGCGGATGATGGCGTCCTGGTCGGCCTGGATGGTGCCGAGCACGTCCCGCATCCGGGGCGACCGGCTGCTGCCCAGGCTGGCGATGAAGGCGGACTGGTCGTCCAGCGCGGCGTGCCCGTCAAGCCCGTCCGAGGTGAACACCTCGTCCCAGTAGTCGCTGATCCGGCCGAGGGTCCAGCGATACCTGCGGCGGCTGGCCAGACCCATCGGGTTGGCGTGGGTCGCTCCGAAGAACGGCTCAGCCGCGGGGGAACGCCAGTCGAGCAGCAACCGCCGGCCCGCGCTGTCCCTGAGGCCAAGCCGCCCGATGTACACCGGCTCGGGGTGGTCTGCGCAGACGATGCGTCCGAGGCACAGGTCCAAACCGAAGCGGCGCAGGACGCGCAGGCGAGCGGTCAGCCGGTGGATCTGCATGTCCCGGTCCATCGCCTCCTGGCCTATGCCCCCGGGCGCCCTGCGCTCGGCATCGAGGCGGTCGGCCAGGTCGGCGATCGACTGCTCGAGGCTCTCCGCGATCGCCGCGAAGTGCTGCTCGTCGCCGGCGATCAGCGCCGGGTCGGCCTTGGCGGAGAGACGGTCGGGAAGGTCAAACGCGCTGGTCGTCAGCGGGCTCACGTCATCAGCTCCGATCTGAGTCGCTGGCCACGATGGGGCACGGCAAGGCGCCGCGCGACCCACACGCCGATGACAACACACGCATTTCGCGACTCCCGTTTCCGCGGATTCTGGCCCCGGCCGGCGACTCTACGGCACGACCCGGGTCTTGCCGCAAGCCCCCGGGTGCGCTATAGATTGAAAGTGGAGGGGGTAGGTGTCCCCGTTCCTTCTCAGCGTCTTTCATCCTGATCAGTCCTGACATGATCTTGCTGTCAACCAGGATCTGGCACCATCACCACTACTGGACGGGGCATGGCTGGAAGCCATGAGCCTCGATGAAGTGCTGGACCGGCGCCGGCAGGTAGTGGTGGTCGAGCCGATCCCGAAGTGTCGCGACTTGGAAATTCCGGGCAATTCGGACGGGTGACGGGAATGCAGTACTGACCCTCCCCCGACCCTTCCCCTGATCCTTCCCCGCCGGTGTGCATTGGGACTGATGTACCTTGTTCTTTCCGGACAGCGATCCAATAGGATCTACGTCGGAAAGGGAGGGATCAAGTGACGGGGAGCAATAATCCTAAAAGGTATTCTCCGGAATTTAAGGATGAAGCCGCCAGGATGGTGGTTGATCTCTCCAGGCCGATTGATCAAGTGGCCGAGGAACTCGGGATAAACCGCACCACTCTCGGATTCTGGGTGAAAACGTACCGGCAGTACCATTCGGGGGACGAGCTGTCGATGGATATGCCGGACCGGGCGCGGAACCGCCCTGATGAGACAGCCGATATCACTGACCAGCCGGCCTGCATCACTGGCCAGCCCTACATCACTGACCAGCCCGCCTACATCACTGACCAGCCCGCCGATATCACTGGCCGGCCGGCCGATCGCGGCGACAACGCCGAGCGGGCCGAACTGACGAGGCGAGTCAGCGCGGCCCTCGCCGGGCTGGATCACGATGAGCGCGAGGTCATCGAGCTGCATCTCAGGCACGATCTGGATATCGCAGATCTCGCGACCGTGCTCGGCATGCCGCGAAACAAGGTGGACGCCCTGGCGTCACGTGCTCGCGGCAAATTGGAAAGGGCCCTCGGTGCGCTCCTGGTCGCGCGCATGGGACGGGAGTCCTGCCCGGCACTCGACAGTTTGCTTGCTGACTGGGACGGGCGGCTGACGACGCTGACCGCGCCTACCCGATATCTGGTCACACAGCACATCGAACGGTGCCAGGCCTGCGAGAAGGGCAGTCGCCGTGCGCTGCGCGCGGCGGTACTGTCCGGCATCGGACCACCGGCCGCGCTCCCTTCTGGACTGCGGGAGCAAGTGCTCAACCTCGGCGCCAGCCGAAACCCGGACGCGGCGGGCCGGCCGGACGTGGTTCAGCGCGCGGCCTCGCGACCGCCTAACGAGCTTGCGGGTGCGACCCGGTTCCCCTGGTGGAGCAGGATCCGGGCCAATCCCGGAGCTGCGACGGCGACTGGAGCGATTGCTCTGTGGGGCATGGCGGCTCTGAGCGCCGTACTGATCCTGGTTACCGGCGGACGCGCCGTCGGTGACCTGGCCGTTCATATTGGCAATGGTCCGGTCGCGACCGCCAGCGCTCCGGCGAGCCCAAGCAGCGGGGTATCGGCAAGCGCCAAGGCCAGTAAGCCGCCAGCGCACAGTAGTCCGCCCTCCGCAGGCGTGCCTGCCCCGGCAGCAGCACTCGCCGGGACCCCCACTGCACCCGGGAGCCCTGCTGTACCGGGGCCTCAGGCGTCACCATCGGCTGCACCCGAGCCCTCGGCCTTCCCGTCGCTATCGTCCTCGCCATCACAGCTGCCGGCACCGCTGCGCTCATCGACTGCTACGCCCTCACCGTCACCCTCGCTGTCTCCGTCGTCTTCGCCGCCGTCACCCTCGCCGTCGCCGTCGCTCTCGCCGTCGCCTTCGCCGTCCTCGACTCGGACCCGGAGGCCAAGGCCTTCGCATTCACGCTCGCCTTCGCCGGGTCCGTCATCCTCGACTGCGACACCGAGCCCTACGACTTCACCCCCATCTTTTCCGTTATCCTTGTAAGGCAGCGACGGGCTGCGGGTAAGGCATGGGTGACCACGCCTGAACAAGCCACCCGCGCCGCATTGTGATGGGGCATTGTTTGAGTGGGTCAATCTATGTAATCACGGCATCTCCGCCTCTGGATGAATGGCTCAGCGCGGCCATATCCTGGCACCGAGGTCGAGAAAAATATTACCTTCGACCAGAACAATCATTTCGCGTCGAATACCTACAGCAACCCGTCGTACGGATCGCTGGCGCTATGGAATATCCCGCAGCGGCCCGTCCTGGGCACACCCAACCAGGTCGCCTCGCTGCGCTGGCCCGGGTGAGCCGCCCACCGCGGTCGGCGGCCGCAGGCGCAGCCGGCCGCGGGCAAACTGCCGCCGCCAGCGTTAGCGCCGGCTCGCAGCCGATGCGTAGTGGTTTAGGCGTCTCGGGTCAGGACAAGGCGCCAGGTGAGGGCGATGAGGGCGGCGGCGAGCACGACGAAGATGCCTGCCTCGATGCCCTGGAAGGCCCAGAACCTGGTCGCGGGCTGGTAGATGACCTGGGAGTGGAACCCGCGGGCAGCCAGGCACGGTACCCATTGTCCCGGGCTCAGGCTGCGGCAGGCGGCGGGCATGAAGCTGAACTGGATTGCGTCGCCGTAGTTGTGCCCGTTAGGCCCAATGGCGGAGAGTGGCCCGACCACCCAGGAGCCGGCTGGCACGGCGGACGGCGCGCCAGGGGTCATAGCCGTGATCGGGAGCGCCTTGGTGAGCGGGGTCATGTAGTGCGGCCGGAGGTATTCGGCGATGGCGAAGCGCAGGCCGACGAAAACGGCGAAGGTGGTGGCCATGGCGGGGAGCAGGCGCCGGAACAGCGCCCCGGCGCCGATGCCCAGGGCGACCGCGAACACCGAGTAGGCGACCGGGACGAGTCCCTGGATGTCGAAGGTCCCGGTGTCGAACCGGGGATAGGGGATGCCGACCGCGTTCTCGGGCAGGCGCCACCAGCTGACCAGCGCGGACAGGGCGGCGCCCCACAGGGCGGCGGCGGCCAGCGCCCAGCCGGCCGTGCCGGCCAGCCAGCGGCGGCGGGTGACACCTTGGGTCCAGGCCAGGCTATGCGTGCCGGCCTCGAATTCCCGCGCCAGCAGCGGCGCGCCCCAGAACAGCCCGAACAGCAGCGGGACCGCCATGGTCGCGTACACCACGGCGTTGAGTACGCCGTCGCACCGGAACAGCAGGCTGTGACCGTCGGCGCAGGTATGCGCCGACGCGCAGGTGCCGAGGAAGCCGTGGTAGGTACCGGCCATGGCGATGCCGGTGATCAGCAGCAGCACGGCGATGGTGGCGAGGGCGGCGGCCGAGATCTGAACCTGGCTGCGGTTCAGCCGCCACGTCAGGGTGTTCATGACGCTTCTCCTATCGCGGTCAGCGTGCCGTTTGCCGGGCTGGCGGCTTCCCTCATGTAGCCCAGGACGATGTCTTCCAGGCCCACCTCGTGCACATCCCAGGACGGGTCGAGGACCGGCCCGTCCAGCCGGGCCAGCAGCCGGCTCTGCCGCGCGGCGTTGGTCGCCTTGACGACCGTGACCCCCGCGGGGGGTTTCTGGCGCGGGCCGATCAGCACCCGGTGCGTGGCGACCACTTTGTCGATGCTGTCGCACAGCTGGGTCCGCGAGGCGGACAGCAAGATCAGGTAGTCGCAGACCCGCTCGAGGTCGTGCAGCAGGTGTGAGGACAAGATGACCGCCGGGCCTCCCTCGGCAGCGGCCTCGGCCAGCGAGGCGAGGAACTCGCGGCGGGCCAGCGGGTCCAGTGCGGCGACGGGCTCGTCCAGCAGCAGCAGCCGGGGCTGTTTCGCCAGCGCCAGGCTGAGGCCCACCTGTGCCCGCTGCCCGCCGGACAGGCTGCCGACCGGGCGGGAGGCGGGGATGTTCAGCGCGGCCAGCCGGTCCTGGGCGGCTGCCGCGTCCCAGTGCCGGTTCAGCCGCGCGAAGATCCTGATGTGATCGCCGGCGGTGAGCCGACGGTACAGCGGGATGTCCTGGGCCAGGTAGCCGATGGAATCCAGGAACCCGGCATCCTGGCCTGGCCGGCGGCCCAGCACGGTTACCTTGCCCGCGCTCGGCCTGCTCAGCCCGGCGAGGATCTTCAGCAGCGTGGTCTTCCCCGCGCCGTTGGGCCCGATCAGCGCGGTGACCCGGCCAGCCGGGACTGTTACCGAGCAGTCCTGCAGCGCCCACAGCGAGCCGTAGCGCTTGCCCAGCCCTGCCGTGCAACGGCGGGCGCCTCCTGCGTTCTCATGCGATGTCCCTTCTCCGCAAGCTGATCAGCGTTCCTGTCAGCAGTGATTCGATGGCCTCGTCATCGAGCCCCTCCTCGCGGGCCGTCTGGACCCAGCGCTCCAGGCGGCGGCCCAGCCGGTGCTGGGCCTCCGGCGGCGGGCCGGCGGGCAGGGCCGCGACGAACGTGCCCACGCCCTGGCGGCCTTCCACCAGGCCCTCGTGCTCAAGCTGCCAGTAGGCCTTCATCACGGTGTTTGCGTTGACGGCCACTTCGGCCACCACCTCCTTGACCGTCGGCAGCCTGTCGCCGACCTTCAGGACCCCCATCCGCAGCGCGTGCCTGACCTGCTGCGCCAGCTGCAGGTACGCCGGCACCCCCGAATCAGTGTTCAGGTGAAAGATAATTGACTGGTTCGGTAGTTCTCTACTCACGTAGTGAACCATAAATAGGATGAAGAAAGCAGTCAAGCGGCCGCACCGGCGGGACGGTGCCAGCGACTGCCGCCGCGACTTCCGTTTGCGGGTTCCGCTATGACGTGGTGCTGTTAGGGCGAATCCGGCGAAAGGTCGAGGAGTTCCTGGACGCCTGGACCGGGTCGCCCGCCATCGTGCCGCTAGCGGGCGGGCGGGGGTCCTGCTGTCAGGTCAACGCGTCGACCAATCGGCTGGGGGACTTCGGGCTAGGCGGCGCTGAGCGTGTAGGTGGTTCCGACGCTGGTCTGTACCCAGGCATCGGGCAGCACCGTCGCCAGGGTGTGCTGCGCGCGCCAGCCGGTGCAGTGGCCAGGGGCGATCAGCTCGGGCGCGAGCTCGGTGAGGGCGGCGACGGTCGGCTCGATGACCGGCTCGAATGCGGGGCCGCTGAGGTGGAAGCCGCCGATGACGGCGAGCAGCCGGGGCACGCCGGTCAGCCGCATGGCGTGCCGGATGATGTTGACCACGCCGGCGTGACCGCACCCTGTGATGATGACCAGGCCTCGGCCGCGGACGCTGATCACAAGCGCCTGGTCGTCGATGACGGCGGGGTCGTGCTGCCAGCCGTGGCCGTCCCAGGCCTGGTGCTGCGGCGGCATGCCGTGCTCGAACTCAGTGACGCGGTCCACCTCGCCGGTGATCAGGATGCCGCCGGCCAGCAGCGAGGGCTGCCGCCGTTCGATCACCTCGAACCCTTCCCGCTCCAGGGCACCCCGCGACAGAACGGGCATCTCCAGGCGCCGGCCGCCGGGCAGCTCCAGGCGCCGGCGGGTCCAGACCGCGGGATGAACCGTCAGCGGCAGGCCGGACCCCCGGCGGAGCCGGGCCAAACCATCCAGGCCGCCCACGTGGTCGACGTGCCCGTGACTCAGCACGACGCCCTGCAGGCCGCCGACATCGATGCCAAGACGCTCGGCGTTCACCGCCAGCGCATCCGGCGAGGCGCCGGTATCGAACAGCAGCGAGCTGCTCGTTTCCCCGCTCCGGACGGTGACCAGGGCGGAAAAGCCGTGCTCGGCGCGCAGGCCCGCGACGGTCTCGCCGCCGGCGAACTGCCAGGCGGCGACCGGCCCGGCGCCCATCGGTGTCCGGGTGACGCCGTCGGCCGGGGCCAGCAGCGCATCGAAGGTGTTGTCCACCATCGTGGTGACCATGACCTCATCGACTGCGGGCAGCGTCACGGGGTCAATGGCCGGTCCCTCAGCGGCGCGAGGCGCCGACCACGCCGCCCCGGCCGAGGACTCATGATCATCGCACATGCGCCAGACAGTACCGCTCCGCCTGCCGACCGACTACTCGCGCGATGTGCGGCCGGCCGGTTCGGCTCATGGCTTCCCGGCAAGACCGTGACAGATGTCATCTGCAGCTGGTGGCATACGGCAATGGCGCCGGTAACCCTCTGTCTACGACATTGGATATACGCGGAAACCCGCTCACGATAACACAAGGCAGGAAGGCGAAAACCCGGTGAACGCCATGACTGAGAATTATTTTCCCGCTACGATGAGGGCGTCCGATGCCGACCGTGATGCGGTCGTGTCGGACCTGGGCGAACACTTCCAGGCGGGCAGGCTGACGGCCGGGGAACTCGACGAGCGAACCGGGCGGGCGCTGGCCGCGCGGACCTGGGGTGAACTCCGGGAGCTTCTGGCCGATCTGCCCGCCGCCGGGTCCGCACCGCGGGCCACGGGCGCCACCCCCTCCAGCCTCCGGCTGCGGCCGCCGGCCGGGCGCGCGGCACCGCCGTTGATCGCCGCGCTGGCCGGCATCGGGATCGCCGCCGTCGTGCTGGCTAATGTTGCCCACGGCGGGTGGAGTGTGATCTGGCTGCTCCCGGCCGTGCTGCTCATAACACGGCGCTTGATCTGCCACCCGGGCGCATCATCCAGGCGCTGCGGGCAAGAGGATTGATCCTGACCGGATGGACATCACAGACTAGCGCTAGGCGGCGGCTGGTGGGCGGAGAGCCTCGATCGTTCTGGCCGGTTTATAGAGCACTAGCCGTCCTCATCCCCTGGGACGTTTGCCGCCTCGGCGTGCTGCTCAGACGCGCCCTTGATCGCGATCGCCGCGCGGGACTCGAGGGCCGCGTCGAAAAGCTCGGCCACCGACTTCCGGATCTCCTCACGCAGGGCCGCCCTGTCCTGGCAGAGGTTCTCGATGTTCCGCTGATAAAGAATGAACCTCGTCCCGAAGGAGACGCGCGAGCGTGCCCCCGCAGCGAAGTCCCCACCCAGCCCGCCAAACAAACTGTCCGAATCGCCGCCCCCGGTGCTTGGCCCTGCCAGATGCCACCGGCGATCCGGATCTACACCGCGCTCGACCCGCGACTTGTCCGGCAGCGGCACCACGTCCGCAAGGCTGCCGGCTGAGCCGCCCGTCTCGGAGTCATGAACCCTGATCTCTGCATCAGCCGTCGCCTGGAAGTCAGCACGCGCCATCCGGTACGGCACCACCCAGGTGCCCGAACCGGAGGTCAGCGCCGCCGCGGCGGCGAAGTCGGGCCGCCCCGCGTCAGGGTTGCCCGCGTCGAGCCAGACCTTGACCTGGCCGCGTAGCGCCCAGGCAGGAGCGAACCGGCCGGCCAATGTCAGCAGGTTGTCGAGGGGTTCGCCCGCGTCGGCGAACCGGCCCTGGCGGTACAGCGCGACCGCGAGACGCCAAAGCGCCTGGGCAGACGCCGGATCGGCGTCGGCCGCCGCCTGGGCGGCCCGGCGCGCATCCTCAAAATACCCAAGCCACCACAGCGCCTCCGAGGCGAGCACGAGCGACGCGATCCGGACCGCCGGCACCGGATCCCTCAGGTGGCGATGGGCCACCCACAGGGCCCCAAGCGGATGACCCGGGCAGCTGCGCGTGTGTTCCCGCAGCGTCTCCAGAGCATCCTTCGCTGATTCCCGGGCGTCATGGCGGTGTCCGGCGGGAACAAGGTCGAGCCACCGTGCCGCGGCGTCTTTCAGCGGCGCGTCCAGCTCGAAGTCGGGCGCTTTGGGGTTCGCCACATAGCCCGGCCCGGAGTGATGGGAGGGCCGGGACCCCGGCATAACGGCAGGTATCACATCATCTGTGGGCATAGCGCACATCATCGTTTCTCTGCCTCGGGCCGCGCCCGTTGAAGAGCGGCAAGATTTCCGTCCACTCTAGTGAGCCGGCAAATCCACCGGCCGTCAGGTGAGGCGATACTGACCGGGTGGACGTCACAGACCTGGACGCCGATCCGCTGCGGCAACTCGCGGCATGGCTCGATGCCGCCCGCCGTGCGGGCGAGCCGATGCCTGAAGCCATGACCATCGCGACCGCGACCGCCGACGGCATCCCGGCGGCACGGATAGTGATACTTCGCGGCCTGCAGCGGGGACTGACCTTCTTCACCGACCTCACCAGCGACAAGGGTGCCGAGCTGGCCGCCAACCCCCAGGCAGCCGCCGTCCTGCACTGGCTCAGCCCGGTCCACCGCCAGGTACGCGTGGCCGGACCCGCCGAGCCGGTAAGCGAACAGGAAGCCAGCCAGTACTGGCGTACCCGCCCCGCGGCTACCCGCCGCAACGCCGCCGCCTCCTGCCAAAGCAGCGTCATCGCCGACCGGGCCGCCCTCGAGGAGCGGGTGAAGGACATCCAGCTCCGCGACCCGGCCGGCACCGATCTCCCCCGTCCCCAGCGCTGGGGCGGCTTCCGGGTGCTTCCCGACCGCGTCGAGTTCTGGCAGGAATCACCGGACGGCCTACACGACCGGATCCGCTACCGGCGGGCAGGCGATAACTGGACGATCGAACGACTGTCCCCTTGAGGATCCTTCCGCAGCGCCGCCGGGCAGACTGGCCGGCTCGCTGGTGATGTCATCGTCGTTGATTGCCATGCCGTCACTCCCGGGTCGCTGGGAAAGCAGGAAGCGACGAAGGCCCGTGCGGTCTATGCGGTCTATGGGGCGGCGTCCGGGTCATCTTCTGGCCAGAGCTGGACGCTCCGGCGGGCGGCGTCGAGGATCAGTTGTCCGTCGATGCCGATCCGCGTTTCGCCGATCCCGTACACCGGCCACTGGCAGATGAACTCCAGCGGCCCGGCCGGGGGCAGCGGCCACACCCACCACCGCAAGAGCTGAGAGTGCGAGGTGCCACCGCCACCGCGCGATTGCAAGAGCGGCCCGATGGGTTCAGAGTCACCGCGTGGTCTTCCGCTGATGGCCGTGCGACCATCGGAGAACTGCACGCTGACCGGGAAGCCCTCCGGCTCCCTGCGCCTGCGCCTCACCATGTCCGGCGTAGGGTCTTGATCGAGGCCGGGAGTGCCCGGCCGGATGCGGCGGGCCAGGAAGAATTCGAATCCCCTGGCGTAGGCAGCTATCCCGATGATCGCTACCGCGGCCTGCTCGGACCGGTCAAAGTGCAGGGTATCGATCGGCACGATGCCAGGAAGTTCCGTCTCTGGCGGGTTCCACGGATGATGTACCCGGCGCGGCGCCGGTTCGGGGTCCGGTGATTTGCGAAAGAAGCCCACTGCACCAGCCTTGACCAGCGTTCCCCGTCACGCAACCGGACCTGGCCCGCGGCACAGACGCAGACAGGCACCCGGGCAGCCGCGGGCGCCGCGAGGGAGGCAGCCGCGATCAGCCAGACGGGACCAGCAGGCGGTAGAGCTGCAGAGCTTGTTCCCTGCTGAGCAGGTTGATCTGTTCCGCCCGGAGTGCGCTGAATTTGCGTCGTGTTTGCGGGGCCTGCCAGAGCTTGCCGGCGACGCTCATGCCGAGGGCATCGCCGGAGTCATAGGCCTGCCTGATGACCGCGGTCAGCGCCGCGACATCGGCGGAGGGAAAGGCGACCACGAATCCGTATGCGGCGGGCCCCGTCTGCTGCGGGTAGGACGTGACAGAGGAGACCGCGGCGGAAGTGACCGTTACCGGCCTGCCGACCGGAAGGTAGCACGCTACGCCCACCCCCGGCGCGGGAGGCGTAGCCGGCGTGGCTGGGGGGGCAGGGGTGGCCGTGCTCCCTTGGACGTGCACGGCCACGGACGCCGCTCCGGCGACCCGCGGCACGTCGGGCTCCGACCCGAAGAGCGCGACTGAGCCGGCCGGGCACCCGCCCGCGGAAGTGGCGGGCTGGCTGCGCATGACTTGCATGATGACCGGCGACCCCAGATCGCGGGCCGGCGGCAGGCTCACAGGCGACGGGTCCGGCCCGAGCGGGGTGACGTGGCTGCAGCCGGCCGCGGCGAGCATGAGGCCGGCCACGGCCAGGGCGCTGGCCAGGACGCTGGCCAGGGCGGACAGCGGGCGCGTCGGGCGCTGGAAGAGCATGTCCCGGGTCCTCCCTAGGCAGTCATGGCGCGGGGATACGGCGGTGGTGCGGGCGTTGCTGTCTGGGCGCGGACGGCGTCGGGGGCGACCAGCACGACGGTGGCCAGCACGATGAGCAGTTCGGTCAGGCTTACAGTGATCAGGTGCGGGTCGTGCAGGTAGTAGGAGAGCGTGACTATCCGGTACGCCCCGGCGACGGCAGCCAGCAAGACCAAGGTCAGCGACCATGGCCCCGTGCCGCCAGCCCGGCGGGACCAGGCCCTGGGTGCGTGCGCGAGGCAGGCAAGGCTGACCAGGATGCAGCACAGCCCGGGGAAGTCCGGCAGCCAGGCAGAGTTGCCGGTCGCCTGGAGCGCCAGCAGCGGCCCGTACACCAGAAGGTAGCCGGCGGGCAGGGCCAGCAGCCAGGGCAGGGGCACGGCTGGCGGGGCGTTCCGGTGGAATGCGGTCATGGCCAGGACCGGGGCAAGGTCGATCAGGACCCAGAAGGGCCATGACGCGAACGGCGCCGGCATGATGCCGGTGAGCTGGGCTTGGATCAAGGCGGCCAGGCCGGGGACGATGGCCAGTGCCGCTAGGACCCGGGCGGTGCGGTAGTGGCCGACGGCCAGCGTCACGAAACTCGCGATCCAGGCGACGCTCGCCAGGTAATACGCCATGCCCCAGACGCCGCCGGGTGCGGCGATCACCAGGCTGGCCGGGGGCGGGGGCAGCCAGCCGACCAGACGACGGCCCCGCTCCAGGAACACCAGAATGTCCACGGCCAGCACCGCGTGCACCAGCAGCACGGCGAGCACCGCACGCCGCACCGCCTGCCCCCAGGCGAAGTACCGGCGCGGAGCGCCTGCACCGCCCAGGTACAGCCGGGCCGCCAGGCCGGCCACGCTGGTGACCTCCGCCCAGCCTGGCCGGGCCACCCTGCTGATGTACTCGTCCGACTCCGGGTCGCCGGTCAGCCAGCCGTCCAGGAAGGCGCCGATCATGTCCTGTTCCCACTGCGCCCGGTAGTAGCCCGGCAACAGCCGCAGCACCCGCCGGTAACGCCGCTCCAGCTCGCCGCTCATCCGGCTGCCTCAGCCCCAGCCAGACCCAGCTTCACCCGCACCACCCTGGCGGTGGCGGCCCGAAGCTCGGCCTCCTCGGCCAGCGCGCCCCGTCCGTCCCGGGTCAGCCGGTAATAGCGGCGCAGCCGGCCGTCGTGCGCCTCTTCCCGGTCAGGCTCGATCAGCCCCTCGGCGGCGAGCCGGTCCAGCACCCCGTAGAGGCTGCCGATCTTCAGCCGGACCCGGCCGCCCGACAGCTCGGCCACCTCACCCACGATGCCGTACCCATGCCGCGGCTCATCCGCCAGCGCGGTGAGCACGAAGAACGCCTGTCCGGTCATCGGCTTGGCTGCCACGACACTAATATACTGAAAACCAGTATATTAGTCTAGCCTGAGCTGGGCCAAGGTAGTGCGCGCCCGATGGGTGAAAGTTCTCCCTTTCTCCGGGCCGCGGTGGCCGAACCAGCAGTCAAACTACGGGGATCGTGTCACATCCGGCCATAGGTCAGGCGAGAAACGCCGCTGCGGCGGAGTATCCGATCGGCATTACGGTGGAGACCCGGATGGTGACGAACGGTGCGGACGGACCACCGGGCGGAAGCGTTATAGAGGCGATGCGCGGAGCCAAGCAAGGATCGTCTGGTCACAATGCCTTCAGCGAGCGGGATGTCACCATTTTTCAGTTGCTGGGTAAAGTTCTTGGCACCCTTGCCCATGTGGATCTCTTGTAGCCCAGTCGCGGCAAGTTTCTCTGCCGTCTGCATGAGTTGGATCAGCCCAGGAGAGTACTCGCGGAAGCGAATGTCGTATGCCGTGAACCAGCCGACAAGGAGGTTCCCGGTGCGCAGACCGAATTGGCCCGCAACAGGCTGGTCACCCGCGTATAGGACGGACAGCATCCCACTGAGATAGTCGCTATCAGCGGCCAGGAGGGCTTCGAGGAGTCCGACGACCCAGGGCCGCTCAAAACGGTCGACGTGACTCGTCCTGCGGTACTGATCTGACTTCCAGGCGATGAGTGTGCGCAGCATGCTGGTATCGCGTGAATCACTTACGATGCGGAGATCACCGGCTTCGCGCCCGAGCTTGCGAGTCTTGCGGGCGAGTTCCTTGCAGAAGCGTGGTGAATTCGTCTGGAGCTTTGCATAGTAAGAATCAAAGCCGTCAGCCAGGTCAATTATCGGCGAGGGTGCCGTAGCTGCATGGTAAGGCTTAAACGGCTGCTGGTCGACGATCAGATTATCAAAATGCCAGGCTGACAGCCGGGATCCCTTCAGGAGCTCCCGCGTATCCCAGTCAGCTCCCGGCGCATGGATGATGCCTTGGCATGGGGACAGCCAGCCGCAGATCGGCACACCCACGCTAAACCGTCGCCGTTCGAACGGAAAGAACCCCGTTATAGAGTGATCTTTCGTTAGAACAGCGACACGGGCGTCGGGCCGGAAGCCACCGACAGCCATTGCGAACTCAGCTGACAAAAAAGGATTGAGCAGAGACGGCGTGGCCCGCTGCATGGCGTGCCACGCGGCAACCTCAACTGAGCCCAGTTCGGCTGGGTCGATAAGTCTTACTTGCATAGGGTCTGGCTCATCTCTAAGTTGAAACATAGCGCGTCCTAGATCCTAACCTGATCACATCGAATTTTGTCGGCTGGAGATCGAGTTCCGACGCATGCGAACCTCGCTGACGGCGGTCTTGCTCGTCCAATACCGGCAAGATGACGAGTCCGTTGATGCGGGCGTAACGGCAGCGAACGGCGGCGAGTCGACGAGGGTCAGCTCTAGCCGGGGCCGGCGCGCGACCGTGGCGAGCAGAGTCTCCACACCCTTGTATGGCCGCATCTGCCCGACGAATAGCGCCCGGAGCTTCTCAGCAGAGCGTGGCACGAAAGCCTGCGACGATGTTCGGGTATCCACGCCCCATGGAATTGCCCGTACCAAAGGTACGTACCTGCTGCGGTGCCGCGTCGCGTAGTACTGGCTGCTCGTCACGATCCGGTCTGCGCGCAGAGCGAGGGATTCATGGAGCTTGTTGTACCGGGCCGACATACGGCTCGTACCGGGGATATCAATCGGCGAATGATGAGTATATGCAATCGCTGGACGAGCGTGTGATGGGACAAGATTTGAGAGGCGAAGGAAGGCGTCGCTCATGGTCGACACCGGCCCGTGCACGTTTGCCACATCGAAATTCCTCAGATCGCGGGATATTCGCGGCCAGTAGGCCAGAAAGGACGACAGGCGCCACTCGCCGACGACAACCTGCGGAATTTGGGTAGAAGAAAGCACCCTGATGCGATGTCCCCGCTGGGCAAGGCCGGTGGCCAGCCGATCGATGCAGGTAGAGATCCCGGAGACGATGGGTGGAGCTTCAGAGGTCACGATCAGCACATCCAGCGGACGACAACCGGAGACGTCCGTAGCTGGTACGTGGCCAGACGGAAGCTCGACGATCGTTGCGCGCGAAAGAGTCTCGGTCACTTGTACCCCTCTTGGCGGGGTCGCTGGCAGAGATGACCGCGGAGATCCCGCCTGCTGTACCGGCCCAGGCGATCCGCAACCTACTGCGGCATGACTCGGGGCTATAGCGGCGTGTCCTTAAACGAATGGTCCTAAGATCATTCTGCGCGGTAGCCGAGGCTGCCAAGAAAAATAGGTGCATGGGTCGCGTTCCTCTCTTTTCGTCGTAGTCCCCGAGCGGCCGCATCGTGGGCATTCCGCCCCGGATCCTGTGCGACGCTGACATCTGTCGATATTAAGACGCGGCCAGCCGCCTCTCGGTTTACACAAAGTACTCGCCCTGAGGAATAAGTTAAGTTACCTATCGGGGCGAGTCGGCCATTCTTCGCATATGACGAGTTTCTTCAGTTTGCGGTTTCAATAGCTATATTTCCGATACCGGGCTGGGTGGTAGCCCAGGGTGCCGAGATCGGGGCCGGGATGCCATTGCCTGCGGTCCACTGGCGCAGAGTGCGTTCGGCCGCGAACGGGGGCATTGGCTGGCCGAGTTCCGTCCGCGCGTGCTCGGGAGAGACCACCTCGACCCGGATCCGGCGGCCGAGGGCCTGGCTGGCTCAGGAGGCCTGCAGAAGTACCCGCAACTGAGCCAGGCACCGCCCTCGGGTGGGACCGATGCTGCCGACTGGCAGTCCCAGCTCATCGGATATCTCGGCGTAGGAAGCTGGCGGGTCGGCCATGAGCAGTTCGAGGAGATGCTGCCAGCGCCCCGGAAGGCAGGACAAGGCGTCACGAACGACCTGGGCACGCTCGTCGGCGAGAATGCGTTCATCAACCTCGGGCCCGGCGGCGACCACGCCGGTGAGGATCTCATCATCTTGGGTCGGGACGACCCTCTTGCGTGCGGCTAGGCTGCGCAGGCACTCGTTCCGTGCTGTCGCCGCTAGCCAGGAACCCACGCGATCGGGGTATTCGATTCGGTCGATGTGCTCGAGCAGGCGCAGCCACGTGGTCTGGGCGACGTCAGCCGCGTCACTCTCTATCAGCTTGAAGTCCGCGGTAATAGACCATATGAGCCTGGCGTACTGATCGACCAGGCGCTCCCAGGCCCGCCGATCCCCGTCGGCGGCGCCGCGCACCAGCCGCGCGATGTCCTGGGTATCAACGTCTTGCTCACGCATCCTCATCACCCACCCTCCTAGGTAAAAGCGAACAGTCGCTTCCGGCACGACTCTGTGACGGGGTTGTCGGCAGAGCGCAGTTCTGAGACTTCAGAGCAAGAGTCACGAAAAGCCCAATTCCGGGTTCGACGATAGTGTCATAGCCGCGAATATCTACTAGTAAGCTCCCAACCCTCGCAGGAGCACCGAAATCGTCTTCCACATAATCTGCAGGTCGAGAACAAACGACCAGTTTTCGACATACCTCAGGTCGAGTCTTACCGATTCATCCCAAGACAGATCCGATCGGCCGTTTACCTGCCAGAGGCCAGTGAGCCCCGGCTTGACGACTAGCCGACGACGGACATGCTCGGCATATTGCGCCGTCTCATCCGGAAGAGCGGGGCGTGGGCCCACCAATGACATATCGCCGAGAAGGACGTTGATAAGCTGTGGCAGTTCGTCGATGGACCAGCGCCGCAGATGCATTCCCACCGCGGTCACGCGGGGATCCCGGCGCAGCTTGAAGAGAACACCGTCCGTGTCGTTGCTAACGAGCAAGTGCATTCGGCGCTGCTCAGCGTCGACCACCATCGTGCGAAATTTGTAAATCCTGAACATGCGGCCGTCCTTGCCGACCCTGACCTGCGTAAAAAGCGCCGGACCACGATCGGAGAGCCGGATGGCCGCCGACAGGACGACAAATAGCGGGGCGAGAAGGATCAGTATCAGTGCGGCCGCGCATCGATCGAACAGGCCTTTGAGGACTAGCCGGGCACCAGCCAGTTGGGGGTGATCTACATGGAGCAGGGTTAGTCCGGCCGTCGGCCTGATCGTCGTCCGCGGACCGGCCACGTCAAGCAACGCCGGCGAGACGCACAGGTCCGTGCCGGTCTTCTCTAGCTCCCAGGCGAGGCCTCTGAGCTTGATACCGTCCATTTCCGGGCAGGCGAGCACGGCGACCGTATCCGCGCCAAAGTTGCGCACGGCGGCCGTGACGTCGTCGAGCCCGCCGCATACTGGCACCCCAGCGACCTCGGTGAATTCTGACGACTGCGCCAGGCAAGTAGCGACTACCGTCAGCCCGTGGTACGGATCTCTGCGGAGCTCGGTTATCAGACCGGTAACGGCCGACTCATGGCCCACCGCCACCACGCTGTGCATGCAGCGGCCATACGTTCGCACTCTATGCAGTCGCTTGCGCATCGCATATCTGGCCACCAGGTTAAAAACCGTGACGCAGGGAAGGGCGATGAGCAAGTAACCGCGAGACAATTCGCTATTGACCGCGTACGAGAAAATCGCCACCACGGCGATGAGGCTCACTCCGGCGTTCAGGATCTTACGGAATTCATCCGAGCCGATCCCGATAAAGCGGACATCATACGCTCTGGCCAGCCAAAGTGCAGCAAGCCAGAGCACCGGCAGCGCAAGACTCAGCGCTACATAGGTTCTGGTGACGTTCTGTCCGAAGCGAAGATAGGCTGCCGCGAAAACTCCGGCTGCAGCACAGCCGAGGTCCGCAATAGCAGCTTTGCGCACATAGTCCTTAGTCCAAATGGAAATACGCATCGTGGCCTGACGAGTGTGCAGACCACGAATGATGGCGCTACCAGACATGCAATACCCACCCCTCGTTGGTGGCGCCATGCGAGCACGGCACGCCACCCACGTTCCCGCCCCGTTCGCGTTGACCTCCTGCATTGGGAGACGTCTGACTAGCTCCACCGGTTTACCAGAGAATCGTCAGAGTCACCATAACTACTTGGTCACAGGCGGTCCAAGAAATCGGGTGTAACGGGCGAGGGGGATTTAACGTTCGAATCGGATTTTGCCGAGGATGACCTTCCTGTCGTGAAAGCTCACGCGGACACGCGAGCCGATAGGAAAGGCGTAATTTATACGGTTCGCGATCGGGGGCTGGCCCGCCTCCCCTGGCCCGCGGACTCGGCGGGCCGACAGGTCCCGGTCGCCCTGCCGCAGCACCCTTGCCGCCAATCTTCCGGTGAATCCCGCCTAGGGCCATTTCCGGTCGGAGCGCGCACCAGCGGCCTGACCAGCGAATACCTCCAGAAAGGAACGGAAGTCACTGGCGACGTCGATTATCTATGGGCGGCGGCTGACTCCCGGATTCAGGAAACTAAGCGAAGTGTGCACGAAGCCAATGCTTGCGAACCTGAGATTCCGCTGGTGGCCGGATAGTGAAGCCCACCGACCCACCCGACCGAGGCTGCTGCCTCCGAGGACCCCCGATGACGGGCCCCTGGAGCTGTCCCTGTCTCGGTCCGGCCCGCGGAACCCAGAACACCGGTCAAGTAGTCGAGTCCGCCATCGGTGGTCTCCATCGGTGGGTCTGCTCTCCGAACCGCCGCCATCATGGAACTAGTGCTGTGTCTAGTTACCTTCGCCCGGGTGGTTAGCGGTGGCGGGGTCCCGCGGCCTGGAACACAGCAGCCGGGAAGCACGACGATCAGCCGCGGCAGCTCCAACCGCGAAACCAAGGGCTTGCAGGGGGCCATCGGGGTCCGTGGGGGCCAGCGTGACGCGCAGCCAGCCGACCCTACGGAACATCCTCCCTGCCGGATGGGACCCAAGGCCACGTAGTTGGCGCTTCGGCGAGGGTGTCAACCTCCGAGCGCAGCAAGGGTGGGCGATGTCGAGGGTGGCCTTGCCGCTGCGAAGGCGCCCGCATGCGTCACCTTCTCCTCGTCCGCACCATTACTTGCGGCGGTAATTGACTGGCCAGCGCATGGATGTGACACCCTACTCGATAGAATGGGTAGGGTGTCACACCCATAGAATACCCGAGCGATATCGGAGCGGCGGGTGGGGTTGGTGGTGTGAGCGGGCCAGGATGAGCCGGAACAACGGACGGTTGAGG
>Ga0302178_10001113_pt1 | contig 23249 bp, 22 predicted proteins | sample I_Palsa_E1_3_FD_198790 | JGI IMG/M metagenome (GOLD analysis project Ga0302178, IMG submission 198790) | Peat permafrost microbial communities from Stordalen Mire near Abisko, Sweden - I_Palsa_E1_3 | ecosystem: Environmental > Terrestrial > Soil > Palsa > Peat permafrost | place: Sweden... | reverse complement strand
GAACTCCGCCCAGCTCCACGTCTTCTGCTGGCCGAGGCGGCCAATGGAGAAGGTCCACCGGTCCAGGGCCGTGTGAGGTGTCGGGCCGGCCGACAGGACCGGGAAGTCCTTGGTCACGTACTGACCCGGCGGAACCCGGCCCGCGTTCTCCGCCGGATCCTGGCGCCTGCGGTGAAATCCGCGCGAAACAGGGCTCATGACCGCCATCCTCCCCTACCTCAGCCCAGGCGACACCCTCAACCCTAGGCAGACCGCACGGTCGGGTATCAGCTGAGCGCGGCGAGCAGGTCGTCCAGGGTGTCCAGGTTGTGCGCGCTGACCACGGCGTCGCAGTACGGCCAGGCCGCGGCCATGCCGCCGACCTCGGGCCGGTAGCGCGGCGACTGGGTGCGCGGGTTGGCCCACACGATCCGGTACGCCACCCGGGCCAGCCGGGCCATCTGCCGCCCGAGCAGCTCGGGGTCGCCGGTCTCCCAGCCGTCGGAGATGATCAGCACGACCGCGCCACGGGCCATGCCGCGGGTGCCGTAGCGGTCGTTGAATTCCTTGAGCGCGGCTCCGATCCGGGTCCCGCCGGACCAGTCCGGGGCGGCTTCGCTGGCCTTGGCCAGCATGGTGTCCGGGGTGGCCGCGGCTAGCGCGGGGGTCAGCCGGGTTAGCCGGGTGGCGAAGCTGAACACCTCGGGCCGGTTCTGGCCGCCGCGCGCCTTGCCTCCGTTGAGCGCGTAGAGCAGCAGGAGCAGGGCCCGGGCGTAGGGCTCCATGGAGCCGGAGATGTCACACAGCACGACCAGGCGGCGCGGCCGGACCACCCGGGCCCGCTGAGATAGCTGGATTACCTCGCCGCCGTAACGCCGGGCCTGCCGCATGGTCCGGCGCAGGTCCGGCCGCTTCCCTTTCGGCGAGCCCCGGAACCGGCGGGTGCGCCGGGGCGGGACGGCCAGGGTCATCTCGCGCATGAGCGTGATGAGCTGGCGCAGTTCGGCTGGGGAAAGCTCGGTGAAGTCGCGGCTGCGGAGCTGTTCGGTGGCCGACGCCACCTGGCGCAGCGCCGGGGCCTCGGGCAGGTCTTCGCCGCCATCCTCGGACGGCGGCCCGGCCTCTGTCATCTGCAGGTCCGACGTCAGGCCGCCCGGATCCCCGGCGGACGAGCGGTCCGGCGGCGGGCCGCGGTCGGCATCGGGGCGCGGGAAGGACGGCTGGACCGGCGGTAGCTGATTGCCGAACGGCGACGGGCCGCCGAACACGGCCGCGAAGACCCGGTCGAAGACCGGCATCTGGGCTGGATCGGACACCATCGTGGCCAGGGCGCAGGCCCTCAGCTCGGCCAGGGTGGTGGCGTTCATGACGGTCACGGCCCGCGCCAGCCGCTCGCAGCGGTCCGGGCCGACCGGCAGGCCCGCGCGGTGCAGGGCGACCCCGAACGCGGCTGTCGTGGCGGCTATGTCCGGCGGGACCGCGGACTCGGGGACGGGCCGGTCAGTCACGGGGCCTCCGGGCCGGTAGCGGGAGGCCTGATCCCGGGAGGCTCAGTCAATGATGCCGACCACCGGGGCCAGCCCCGCCTGGCGTACCGTTTCTTCGTCCTCGGGGTACTTCAGCACCGTGCTCAGCGTCTGGTCGGCCACCGGCACGCCCAGCTCCTGCTGGCCGAACACGCTGACCGCGAAGGCCCAGGCGATGGCCTCGGAGACGCCCGGCGGCTTGGTCAGGTCCAGGACCCGCAGCCGCTGCACCGCGGCTGCGACCTGGCCGGCCAGGCGCTCACCCGCGACCGGGACCCGGCGGCGGATGATCTCGGTCACCCGGGCCGTGTCCGGGTAGGCGATCCAGTGATACAGGCAGCGCCGCTTCAGCGCGTCATGCAGGTCCCGGGTCCGGTTGGAGGTGAGCACGGTGACCGGCGGCAGGACGGCCCGCTGGGTGCCCAGCTCGGGGATGGTGACCGCCGACTCGGCCAGCAGCTCGAACAAGAACGCCTCGAACTCGTCGTCGGCCCGGTCGACCTCGTCGATGAGCAGCACCGCGGGCCGCGGCCCGGGATGCAGCAGCGCGGTCAGCAGCGGCCGGGACAGCAGGTACTCAGCGGAGAACAGGTCCTTGTCCCGGATGTGCTCGCCCGCCGCTTCGGCCAGCCGGATGGCCAGCAGCTGGCGCGGGTAGTTCCACTCGTACAGCGCCTCGGAGGCGGCGATGCCCTCGTAGCACTGGAGCCGGACCAGCGGGGTGTCCAGCGCGCTGGCCAGCGCCTTGGCCGCCTCGGTCTTGCCCACGCCCGGCTCGCCCTCGAGCAGGATCGGCTGCCCCATCCGGACGGCCAGGAACAGCGCCGAGGACAGCTGCTCCCCGGCCAGGTAGCCGACGCCCCCCAGCGCGTCCGTCAGCGTCCCGACCTGAGGAAACCGGGCATCCAGATCATCGATCACAAAGCCCGAGTTTATCGTCAGCTGACGGCCGGGTCCGTGCGGAAGGAGCGGCCGGGTCAGCGGTGAGCCTGCCGGAAGGTGCCCACGGTGACGGCGCCAGGCGGCACACGCTGTTCCGGGCCAGGTCCAGGCTGGTAGTCTCATGGTGACTACGGATATCCGCCGGAGAGGCCCACATGACCGCCGAGACGACCGGTGCGGTGCCGTGGCCCGATCAGGGGTCCCGGGCAGTGCGGCGCGTGGTCCGGCCCGTGGTAGGGGTGCTGGCGGACGGGACTCCGTACTATGCCCCGATCGGCCAGATCGTCTCCGACGGCACCACCGTCACCTGCCATCTGTGCGGCCGGGCACTGAAGTCGGTGGCCGCCCACCTGCGCGCGCATGGCTGGACCAAGGCGGCCTACTGCGAGACCTTCGGCCTGGAACGAGGCCAGCCCCTGGAGGGCCAGGAGACCAGGAAGCGCCGGGCGGCGTCGTTCGCGCCCCGGCTGATCTTCGACCCGGCCATCCGGGCGGGCAGCGCGGCGGGCCGCCGGCGCGCGGCTGCTGGTGAGCTATCCCGGGATGCGGCCCGTGCCAGCACTGGCCGCGCGCTGCCCGAGCAGCGCCGCCGCAAGGCCTCCCGGGCCGCGGCTGCCGCGTCCAGTGAGGTGGCGGTGCGGGCCAACCGGGAGCGCGCCGCCCGGCACCGGGCCGAGGTGGCCGCCCGGGTGGCCAGGGACCAGGGCTATCCCACTTTGGGTGCGTATGTGCTGGCCCGGGTGGCGTCGGGGGTAAGTCTGGCCGCGATCAGCCGGGAAGCCGGGTTGCACAAAGACTGGCTGCACCGGCACCTGGCTGAGGTGGACCCGGCCGTCGCGGCGGCGGTCCGGCAAGGGCTGGCCGACCGGGACGGCCCCCGGTGGCTCGAGGCGGTGGCCGGACTGGGCTTTGCCGACGTGTCCAGCTACCTGCGCGACCGGCACCTGGTCCGGCACCAGACGGTCAGCGCGATCGCTGGCGAGATCGGGATGTCGAACCACGCGGTGGCCGCCGCGCTGACGCGGCACGGCCTGGCCCGCACCGCGCACGCGGGCAAGCGGAAGGCCGCCCGGGAACGCGTGGCGCAGGTCGCAGCCGTCCTCGGCGTGGACAGCGTGCCCCGTTACGTGGCTGAGCGCCGGGCGGCGGGCTGGACCTGGCAGGCGATCGCGGCGGAATGTGATCAGGCCCCGTCTTGGCTTCGCCGCCAGTCTGCCCTTCCCGGCGCCTGACCGCCACCTGGGCCGCCGGTGTTCCTACCGGGCCGGCCACCGTAACGCGGGCGGGGAACGGGTTACTGGCGCCGTCGGCGGCGCCAGATCAGGACAGCGGCCAGCACCGCCAGCAGCGCTCCGGCCGGGGCCGCGATCCGCTTGAGTACCGGCAGGCCGGCCACCTGGAGCAGGTTCAGCGAGTCTTCGCTCCGAACCGGCGCCACGGTGGGCGTGGTGCTGGCCGGGGTGCTAGCTGCGCCGGTGTCGGCCATCGGACTGATGCCATTGGTGGCCTTCGCCGCGGGCTCGGGCTCGGGCTCGGGCACGGCTGGCTCCGGGGTTGCCACCGGAGCAGGACCGCTCCCCGCGGTCAGCATGGCTGCCAGGTTGGTGGCGAAGATGCCGATGAGCTTGGCGCTGACGTCAGCCATCACGCCCCGGCCGAACTGAGCCGGGCGGCCGGTCACGTTCAGCGAGGTGTGTACGGTCACCTCAGTCTGGCCGTCCTGGCCGTGCAGTTCGGAGCAGACCGTGGCGGCGGCGGTGCCCGAGCCACGGGTTTCCTTGCCGGCCGCCTCCAAGGTGACGACTCCGGCGTCCCGGTTCCGCTCGGTGAACCGCGCGGTGCCGGCGTAGGTTATCGAGATCGGGCCGACCTTGACCTTGATCCGGCCCTTGATCTCGTCGCCGTCTACCGTGTCGAGGGTGGCGCCCGGCATGCAGGGCGCCACCCGCTCCACGTCCAGCAGCACATCCCACGCCTGGTCCACCGGGACCGGGACGGTGAATGAGTGCTCCAGTTCCATCCGCTAGAGTCCGGCCGCCGCGGCTAGCGCCCGGCCGGTCAGCACCCGGGCCAGGTGCCGCCGGTAGTCCGGCGCCCCGTGCAGGTCGCCGGGGGGCTCGGTACCTTCGTCGGCGCGCGCGGCCGCGTCGTTCAGCGCGTCCTTGCTGGCCTCCGCCCCGCTGGCGGCCTGCTCGGCCGCGGTCGCCCGGACCGGGACCGTGCCCATGTTGGTCAGCCCGATCCTGGCCTCGGCGACCGATCCGTTGGACCGCCGGACCAGGGCGGCCACCCCGACGGTGGCCCAGGACTGCGCGGTGCGGTGGAACTTCTCGTACCGGTAGCCCCAGCCCGGACCGAGCTTGGGGATCCGGATGGCGGTCAGGATCTCGTCCGGCTCCAGAGCGGAGGTCAGGTAGTCGACGAAGAAGTCCGCCGCCGGGATCTCCCGGTCGCCGTACGGCCCGCGCGCGATCATCGTGCCGTTCAAGGCGAGGACGACCGCGGGCAGATCGCCGGCCGGGTCGGCATGCGCCAGTGCCCCGCCTAGCGTGCCGCGGTGCCGGACGGCGGGGTCGGCCACGGTCCGTGTCGCCTCGGCCAGCAGCCCGGCGTGCTCGGCCACCAGCGGGTCGCGGGTGAGCTGGTAGTGCGTGGTCCGCGCGCCGATGACCAGGGCGTCCCCGGCGTCGGTGACACCGTGAAGCTCACCGATGCCACCCACGTCAACCAGCAGGTCGGGGTAGGCCAGCCGCAGCCGCAGCAGCGGAAGCAGGCTCTGCCCGCCCGCGATGACCTTGGCGTCGTCGCCGCCGTCGGCCAGCGCCCGGACCGCCTCGTCCACCGAGCCGGGGCGGACGTAATCGAACTTCGCCGGTATCACGCGGCACCTCCGGTCTGGTCGGGCATGTCGCTGCCTTGCGGGCTGTTGCCCTGGGTCTGGTCACTCTGCCGGGCCGCGTGCAGTTCGGCCGCGCTGGCCTGGTCTGTGCCTCGGGCGTCCTGGATGGCCCGCCAGACCCGTTCAGGGGTGCACGGCATGGTGACGTCCTGGATACCGAGCGGGCGCAGGGCGTCGACGATGGCGTTGACCACGGCCGGCGTCGAGGCGATGGTGCCCGCCTCGCCCACACCCTTGACCCCGAGCCGGTTGGCCGCCCGGCTCTCGGTCCGGTCCGTCACGTACGAGGGCAGGTCGGACGCCGACGGGACCAGGTAGTCCGCCAGCGTCGAGGTGACCAGGTTGCCGGCGTCGTCGTAGACCGCCTCCTCATACAGCGCCTGCGCGATGCCCTGGGCCAGGCCGCCGTGCACCTGGCCCTCCACGATGAGCGGGTTGACCACCGTCCCGATGTCATCGACGCAGACGTAGGAGCGGATCTTGACGAAGCCGGTCTCGGTGTCGATCTCGGTCGCGCACAGGTGGGTGCCGTGCGGGAAGGAGAAGTTGTCCGGGTCGTAGGTGGCGTCGGCGTCGATGGACGGCTCGACCCCGTCGGGCAGGTTGTGCGCGGCGAAGGTGGCCAGCGCGATCTCGGCGATCGTGACGCCCTTGTCCGGGTCGCCGCGGACCGCGAATCGTCCGGGCGACCACTCCAGGTCACCGGCGGACGCCTCGAGCAGGCCCGCGGCGATCACCTTGGCCTTCTCGATGACCTTGTCGCAGGCCGAGACCAGGGCCATGCCGCCGACCGCCAGGGACCGGGATCCGTAGGTGTCCATGCCCTTGGGCGAGACCTGGGTGTCGCCGTGCAGCACCCGGATGTCCTCGAACGCCACCCCCAGCTGGTCGGCGACGATCTGGCTCCACGCCGTCTCGTGTCCCTGCCCGTGCGCGCTCGACCCGGTGACGACCTCGACCTTACCGGTGGGCAGCATCCGGATCGACGCCTGCTCCCAGCCGCCGGCGCCGTAGGCCAGCGAGCCGAGCACGCGGGACGGAGCCAGCCCGCACATCTCGGTGAAGGTCGAGATGCCGATGCCGAGTTGGACTGGGTCGTTGCTGGCCCGCCTCTGCTCCTGCTCGGCGCGCAGGCCGTCGTAGTCGAACAGTTCCTTGGCCTTGGCCGTGGCCGCCTCGTAGTTACCCGAGTCGTAGGTGAGCCCGGCGATGGTGGTGAACGGGAATTCCTCGTGCTTGATCCAGTTCCGTTCACGGACCGTCAGCGGGTCGACGCCCAGGTGCGCAGCGAGCTCGTCCATGATCCGCTCGATGGCGAAGGTCGCCTCGGGCCGGCCGGCACCCCGGTAGGCGTCGGTCGGCATCTTGGTGGTGAAGATCCCGGTGCACTTGAACGCGTAGGCGTCCATCTTGTAGATGGCGGGGAACATGAAGGCCCCGAGCAGCGGGACACCCGGCGTGACCAGCATCAGGTAGGCGCCCATGTCGGCCAGCAGGTCGACGTCCAGGCCGCGGATCCGGCCGTCGCTATCGGCAGCGAGCCTGATCCGCTGCCACTGGTCGCGGCCGTGGTGGGTGGTCATGTTGCCTTCGCTGCGTGACTCGGTCCACTTGACCGGCCGCCCCAGCTTGCGTGCCATCAGTACGGCCAGCACCTCTTCGGCCGTGACCTGCAGCTTGGATCCGAAGCCGCCGCCGACGTCGGGCGCGATGACCCGGATGTTCTGCTCCGGGATGCCGGTGACCAGGGCCAGCATGAGCCGGAGCACGTGCGGGATCTGGGTCGCCGACCAGAGGGTGAATTCGCCGCCGACGCACGAGCAGACCACGGCGCGCGGCTCCATCGCGGCCGGGATCAGCCGCTGCTGGCGGTAGGTGCGCTCGATCACGATCGGCGCGTCACGGATGGCCGCGTCCATATCGCCGTTGGCGAAGACCCACTCGAAGCTCTTGTTGCCCGCCTCGTGAACCTGGGGCGAGTCCTCATCCAGCGCGGTCCTGATGTCGAGCACCGGCGGGAGCTCTTCGTAGTCGACCTCGATCGCGGCCAGCGCGTCGGCCGCCGCGTAGCGGTCGCGGGCTACCACGCAGGCCACCGCCTCGCCGACGTAACGCACCTCGTCGGTCGCCATCGGCGGATGCGCCGGGATGACGATGTCGGGCGTGACCGGCCAGGCGCAGGGCAGGCTGCCCTGCTCGGCGGCGAAGTCGGCGCCGGAGTAGGCGGCGACGACGCCGGGCTCGTTCCGCGCGGCGCTGACGTCCACCGAGGTGATCCGCGCATGCGCGAACGGGCTGCGCAGGAACGCGATGTGCAGCATCCCGGGCAGCTGGATGTTGTCGGTCCAGTTGGTCTGGCCGGTGATCAGGCGCTCGTCTTCCTTGCGCAGGCGCGCCTTGCCGAACTCGGGTGCCTTCGCCTCTTGCGTCTCGTCGGTCTGCGCGGTCATGAGCTCACTCCGGTCTCGGCCGCGCGCCGGACGGCGCGGACGATGTTCTCGTAGCCGGTACACCGGCACAGGTTGCCTTCCAGCCCCTCGCGGATCTCCTCATCGCTGGGATGCGGGTTCTCGCGTAGCAGGTCGGACGCGGCAATGATCATCCCCGGCGTGCAGTACCCGCACTGCAGGGCGTGCAGCTCATGGAAGGCCTGCTGGATCGGGTGCAGGTCACCGTTCGCCAGTCCCTGGATAGTGGTGATGTCGGCGCCGTCCGCCTGCACAGCCAGGACCGAGCAGCTCTTAACCGATTCGCCGTTCATCAGCACGGTGCAGGCGCCGCAGTTGGAGGTGTCGCATCCGATAGGGGTACCGGTCTTCCCGACAACTTCCCTGAGGTAATGCACGAGCAGCAGCCGCGGCTCGACGTTATCGACGTATTTAACCCCGTCTACGGTGACGGTGACCTCTGTCATGCGCGATCCCTCCCACGGAATTCGGGCGTGAAGGCCAATTTAGGGCCTGGCGCCGGGTTACACCAGTATCGATCTGAGGCAGTCATCCGGCGAGTGGCTACGCACGGGCTGATGGTGACGAGGGCGGGGCCAGCACCAGGGCGTCCAGGAAGCGGACGGTAGCCGACGCGGTCTCATACCGCCACAGCAGCAGGGTGCGGTCGAACCCGGTGGCGGCGGCCATCCGGTCCTGCAGCGCGCTGGCGAGCGGCACCAAGAGTGCATGCTGGGCGACCAGCAGGTCGTGCGGGTCGGCGCCAGAGCGGTGCAGCAGGGCCAGCTTGACCAGCAACTCGGACCGGATATCGCGAGTGTGCTTGACCGGCCGGTGCTGCCAGGCCACGGCGGCCGCCCGACCAGCCTCGGTGGCCTCGACCAGCAAGCGGACCGGGCCCTGATGCGAAGGCTCCTCCCCGGCGGAGCGGATCAGGCCAAGCTCCGAGAGCCGGTCCAGGCAACGGTAGACCACCCCTTTCGGCACCCGCCAGATCCGGCCCAGGTCGCCGTCCGGGCCCAAAAGGCGGGTTACCGCGCTGCCATGCGTAGGCCCTTCACAGACCAGGCTCAGAACTATCCATTCGGACCTCGACAACGCTGGCTCTTCAGCCGGGAACATCGTCACAGATTATGGGCAGGCCTGAGCGTCGGCCAGCGCGGCGGCACCGCCTTCCGTCCGAGGGGCTTGCGCATAGCGTGCATAGTGTGGGTATAGGGACGGGACCATCGGCCCCGAGATCGGAGGTGACGTGGTGCTGACCGACAAGTTCGGGCGCGTGGCCACGGACCTGCGGGTCTCGCTGACCGACCGGTGCAACCTGCGGTGCACCTACTGCATGCCGGCTGAAGGGCTGGACTGGCTGCCCCGGGCCGAACTGCTCACCGACGACGAGATCATCCGGCTGGTCCGGATCGCGGTTACCCGCCTGGGCGTCACCGAGATCCGGCTCACCGGCGGCGAGCCGCTGCTGCGCCCGGGACTTCCCGGGCTGGTGGCGCGGGTGGCTGCGCTGTCGCCCCGGCCCGAGATCTCGCTGACGACCAACGGCATCGGCCTGGCCCGGCTGGCGCAGCCGCTGCGAGCGGCCGGGCTGGACCGGCTGAACGTGTCCCTGGACACCCTGTCGCCAGAGGTGTTCAAGCGGCTGGCCCGGCGCGACCGGCTAGCCGACGTGCTGGCCGGGCTGGCCGCCGCGGCCGCCGCCGGGCTGGCCCCGGTCAAGGTCAACACGGTGCTGATGCGCGGTGTTAACGACCACGAGCCTCCAGGCCTCCTAGCCTTCTGCCTGGCGCACGGCTACCAGCTCCGGTTCATCGAGCAGATGCCGCTGGACGCCCAGCACGGCTGGCAGCGGTCAGAGATGGTGACCGCGGACGAGATCCTGGCCGCGCTGTCCCGGGACTACACGCTCACCCCCGACGACCCGGCCGCCCGCGGCGCCGCACCCGCCGAGACCTTCCTGGTCGACGGCGGCCCGGCCAGGGTCGGCGTGATCGCCTCGGTGACCCGGCCCTTCTGCGGTACTTGCGACCGGGTCCGGCTGACCGCCGACGGCCAGATCCGCAACTGCCTGTTCGCTCGGACGGAGTCCGACCTGCGCACGCCGCTGCGGACCGGGGCCAGCGACGAGGAGATCGCTGAGCGGTGGACCCAGGCGGTCGCGGTCAAGCTGCCCGGCCATGGCATCAACGATCCCGGCTTCCTGCAGCCGTCCCGGCCCATGTCTGCCATCGGCGGCTGACCTGCTGCGCGTCAGCTCGAGCCAGCCCAACAGGACGACCTCAGCCCAGTCAGGCCTGGGCACGGACTACATTTCTAGCCGGGCACCTGTGACGACCAGGGCAACGATCAGGGACGGCCAGCATGAGCGACGGACACCCGAGCCTGAACGGCACCCGGCTACGGACTACCCGGCAAGCACACGGGTTCTCCCAGCAGATGGTCGCCGACATGGCCGGAGTATCGCGGCAGGCCATCTCGGCCATCGAGTCCGGCATATCCGACCCGTCCCTCCGGGTCGGCATCGCGTTGTCCCGCGCGCTAGGCCTGACCGTGGAGGAGCTATTCGGGACAGATGACACGGTGGTGCCGGTCGCGGCCAGGGAGGTCGCGCCGCTGGGCGATAAAGGAGCCAGGGTGACACTCGCCCTGGTGGGCGACATGCACGTCGCGCTGCCCCTGCGCGGAGACACAGTGACCCGGGCCGGATTTCTCCCTGCTGGCGGGCTGGTCGCCAAGACAGCCAAGGACTGGGGACGGCAGGCCAGGACAGTGCGGCCTATCCAGCCGCCTCGGCCGACCCTGGTCGCGGCGGGCTGCGATCCGGCGCTGCCGCTGCTGGAGGCACCGCTGGGGCTGCTAGACCCGCCTGTGGCGTTCACCTGGTGGCCATGCTCGAGCCGGGAAGCACTCGCGCTGGCCGCCGAAGGACTCGTGCACGTCGCCGGGACGCACCTGCGCGGGCAGGACACCGAGTACAACATCGGCCCGGCCGCCGAGATTCTGCCCCGCGGCGGTGAGGTGATCGGATTCTGCGCCTGGCAGGAAGGACTGCTGCTGCGACCCGACCTGGCCGATGACATCTCCGGTGTCAGCGACCTGGCCGAGCGCGGGCTGCGGCTAGTCAACCGGGAACCAGGCGCCGAGGCGCGCAGCCTGCTCGACCGCAAGATGTCCGAGGCCGGAATCGAGGCCAGCCAGCTTCCCGGCTATGACACCCAGGTGACCGGGCACCTGCAGGTGGCCGCGGCCATCGCCGCGGGCCTGGCCGATGCGGGAATCGCCAGCGAGCCAGCAGCCCGCGCCTACGGCCTGGCCTTCATCCCGCTGGCCGCCGAGCATTTCGACCTAGTGATACCAGCCGGGCAATTCGCCAGCCGCGAAGTGCAAGGCCTGCTCAAGATCCTCTCCTCAGCATGGCTGGTCGATCAGCTGGCCAACCTGCCCGGATATGACCCAGCCCGATGCGGAGAACGGATCGCTACGATACCGCGGCGACAGCAGCCAGTAACCGCATAACCGTCGCGAACCACAGATCGTTGCGCGTCGTTTGCCACGAGCGTCTAGCGCACTCACGGCGAGCCCCAGTAACTGGCATGCCGGTCCAGTAGGCGTCTCCGCCGCACTCACCCTGGCGCTGGGATGCTCAACTTGGCCGCTTCGGCGGTATGTAACAGAACCCAGGCTCCCTTGGCGGACAGTAACGGCTGGGCCGGGACACCCGTGTATGAGATCCGCCCGCGTGCTGGGTGCGGCATCGGTGCTTGGGGCGGCGGCACTCTGCGGGGCAGTGGCCGGCTGGCGTCGTATCCACCCCGCTGGTAATCCGTTCGCGCTGCGGGTACATAGGTGCTGTTGTGGTATCGCCGTCAATCGCCTGCACGGGAGGGATCATGAGCTACGCCAGGCAGATGCTGGACACCTACCCGCGCGCCTGGGCCGTCGACGCCGGCGTGCTGGCCGCCGCGATCGACGCGCTCAGCGACTGCGCTCAGGCCTGCAACGCCGACAACGCCGCTGACCTGAGCGAGCAGGACGTGACCGAGATGGTCAGGTGCATCCGGCTGTGCCTGGACTGCATCGATGTCTGCACCGCCACCGTGGGGGTCATGGGCCGCCAGGCGGAGTACGACCCCGGCCTCACCCGGCCGCTGCTGCAGGCCTGCGTGGCCATCTGCGGGAGCTGCGGCGATGAGTGCGAGCGGCATGCCGATATGCTGCACTGCCGGGTCTGCGGCGAGGCCTGCCGGCGCTGCGAGCGGGCCTGCCGGGAGCTGCTGGACGCCCTGAAATAGCAGACCAGCCGTTCCGGACCCGGTCACGCCTGACCGGAGAAGGCCATCACCTGGTCACCGGTCCTTACGTCGCCGGCATTGCGGGCATTGCGGAGGCGTGCAGGCCAGGAAGCAGCCACGGGAACCAGATGGCCAGCACGCCGACCGCCACTAGCACGACCCCGACGGCCTGGCCGAACGGCTTGCCGTAGCGCCAGAGCTTCTCGGCGAAGATAACCGCCGCCAGCCCCGCCATGACCGCCACGTTCATTACTCCGACCGCGATCAGCACGATCATCAGGCCCCAGCAGCATCCGGCGCATGTCGCCCCGTGATGCAGGCCTACCCGGAGATCGCGGCTGCGGCCCTTGAAGCCGACGTAGTACATCAGCGCGCCGATCGGCGACCGGCAACGCCGCAGGCACCAGTCCTTCCAGGGGGTGAGCTGGTAGATGCCCGCGGCGATGAAGATCGCCACGCCCAGCCACTTCGCCGCCGTCGGCGATGCGGTGAGCAGCCGCCCGGTTCCGGCCAGGGCCGCGAAGGCAACCGCCCCGACCGCCGCCCAGGTCAGCAGGTACCCGCTGAGGAACAGGCCCAGCCGCGCGACGCGGCCGAAGCCGGCCGAAGCGCCGCTGATCAACCGGGTCCACAGCACCGCGACCGGCGCCGCCGAGGGCAGCATCATCGCGGCCATCATCACCACCCAGAGCCCGAGGAAGGGCAGCAGCGCCAGGCCCATGGTCCCCGGCCCGTTGCCCATGTCCCGGGCCAGCATGACGGTGACCCCCCACGCCCCAGCCGCCAGCACCGCGACCGCGATCCACAGCACGGCGAGCTGGCGCGGCGGCAGGGCCTGCACCGGCCGGGCGGCCGAGGCCGGACCGGAGAGGTCAGCCATGGCCGAACCCCCGGTCAGCCTTGGTACCGGAAATCGGTGACGAAGCTGTTGGTCCCGGAGAAATCGGCACTCCAGTGGCCGTGATAGCTCACGTCCTTCGCCCTGGCCTGCCGCATGGGCTGGGCGACCGCGCTGAGCGGCGCGTTCGTGATCACGCCCGGTTCCTGGCCATCCATCCCCACCAGCTGGTCGCTGCTCATCGACAGGGCACCCGCGACCTCAGCGTGCAGCGAGCCGCCGGTCTTCTCGAACGTGATCGACGCCGGGGCCACCCCGGCGACCTCGCCGATCAGCGGGGCCAGTCCCGCCAGGTGGCCGCCGGCACCCCCGGAAAAGACCGCACCGAGCGCCTCGGACTGCTCGGCGGAGGCGCGGTCGTCCAGATACAGCGCCACCTTCCAGCCGCCGTCGGTCATCCGCTTCGGCGTGTGCACGGCCATCACGGCGTTCAGGCCGGACAGGTCCACACCGTCCTTGTTGCCGCTGGTGACGTGCCACGCCAGCAAGACGTCGCAGTTATCGCGGGTAGCGGCCCCCAGCCATATGCAGTTGCAGCTGACGTCGCAGTTGCACACCTCGAAATAGTCGCCCTCAACAAAGAAGCCCACATCGCCCTCCCCGCCGCTGGTTCCGGCCCGGTACCGGAAAGGTCACCCATTGCCTGCCTTTTAGCACCGCCACCGCAAACACGCAAGCCCAGCTGCGAAAAGATCCGCCCGGAACGGTTCCAGCTAACCGGTCGTCAATACGGCAGCGACCAACTGCGCCCGCCGCCCCGCCGCCCAGCCAACGGCATCTGCTCCGCTTCATGCGAGCCCGCGCATCAGCCGCAGGAGCAGTCGGCGACAACCTCCTGGCCTGGCTGGCCGGAGCCGGGTATGCCGCAGGCCACCAGGGCGGAACGTCGAGACCGGTGTCCCGGCATGGCGCCGAGCCGGCAGCCAGCGCAACTGCCCCCGCCTCGGTCAGCGAGCTTGACGGTCAGCCCGGTCAGATGCCGTCGCCGCCCCAGCCAGGTGCACCGGAGCCAGACCACGGGATCGAGGCTGGCGGATAGCGTTGTATCCCAGAATGCGCAGCGCGAACTGTGCGTATTCCTTGGCGATCTGCTCTGGAGTGATACGTCCGCCGGGTTGAAACCACTGCACGAGCGCCGTGCACATGGTCGCTATCGCCTTCCCGGCATCACGCCGATGGTTGACGGCGAGACCACCGGCCGTGATGGCCGCGGCAATCTCCGTGTCCAGTAGCTCCTGGACATCGTCGCGGAACCGGGCTATCCGGCGGTAGTGACGGGGCTCAAGGCTGCGCATCTCGCTGGCGCCTATGAAGGAGAGGTCGCTTCGCCTGGTGTGGAACAGAGCCAGCGCCTCGACCACCAGCGCGACCCTCGCGACCGGATCGTTCCCCTCGTCGCGAGCGCGCTGCAGCCGCCAGTGCAGGTCCGCCATCGTGATGTCGAGGATCTTGACCAGCAGGTCCTGCTTGCTGGGGTAGTGGTGGTACACGCCCGGCACGCTCATGTTGGCGAACTGCGCGATCGACCGCATGCTGGCCCCGTGGTAGCCGGTCGCGACGAACGCCTTGATGGCCGCGGCTAGCACGGGGTCGATCGGCAGGGGAGCGAACTCGCGCCAGTTTCCGGTGGCAAGCGAAACCGAGGACGCGGTGGTGCTCCGCGGCGGCGGGGCGGGCGAATCCCCGACGAGCGAATCCCCGACGAGCGACGCGGCCGGCACGGCGAGTGCCGTGGCGATCTGCTGCAGTCGCTGGATCGAAATACCGGTCTTGCCGTTCTCGATGGCGCTGATGGTGGCGGGGCTGACTCCCACCTGGGCGGCGAGACCCCGTAGGGAGATGCCCCGCGCGGTCCGCAGCTGGCGCACGGCCGTTCCCGGGTTGGACGCGGCCGCGACGGGCACCGGCACACCATTCATAACGTTCAGGATACCTGAACACCATGGACGGTTCTTGACCAGGGATATCTGCGGCCACGGTTTACCGGACTGAGGATGGGGGTAGGCGACCTTCTCAATCCACCATGAATCACCGAGCGAACGTTCTGTTCGTTCCGCTAGGAAGGATCGGTTGGATGACTGACGTCCCGACCATGGATGAAGTACTCAAGGATGCCCCGAAGAACTGGGGCAAATGGGGGGAGGATGACGAGGTTGGCGCGCTGAACTACCTCACCACGGACGAAGTCTTCCGCGGCGTGCGCCACATCAGGTCCGGCACCGTGTTCACGCTGCAGCGGCTGATCGGCGACCCCAAGGGCGACCCGGTCTGGCCCGGGCGGACGCCGGCCGAGAAGACGATGGTCTTGGACGAATCCTCCTGGGACGGCGACGGCGCTCCGCAGTTCCCCGGTGGCCTGCACTACGCCGACGACAAGATCAGCGCGTTTCTCCAGGGCTCGACGCAGTACGACGCGCTCGGCCACGTCTGGTACGGCGGCCAGCTCTGGAATGGGTATGACGCGCGCACCACGGTCGGCGGACTGGACAAGGCCAGCGTGGCTCCGATCGCGGAGCGCGGTATCGTCGGCCGGGGCATCCTGCTGGACATCGCCCGCTTCCGCGGCAAGGAGAACCTCGACAAGGCCGAGACCTTCACCCACGAGGACCTGCTGGCGTGTGCCGAAGCCCAGGGCGTCACGATCGAGAAGCGCGACATCCTGGTCATCCGGACGAACTTCCTCAAGCTCTTCTTCGACCAGGGCGAGAAGTTCTACGAGGGCTTCTGCGAACCCGGCCTGGTCTACAGTCCCGAGCTCGTCCGGTGGTTCCAGGACATGGAGATCCCGAACCTGGTCACCGACACCATCGCCAACGAGGTGACGACCGACCCGAACAACGGCATAGCGCTCCCGTTGCACTGCGCCCTGATGCGCAACCTCGGCGTGGCGCTGACCGAGATCTGCGACCTGGAGAAACTGGCCGCCCACAGCGCGCAGGACCGCCAGTACACCTTCCTCTACACGGCGGCTCCGCTGAAGGTGAACCAGGCGAGCGGTTCGCCGGTTAACCCGCTGGTGATCAAATGACGACCTATACGGAACGGCCCTGGCTGCACCTCTACGCCAGCGGCTTGCCGGCCGACATTACGCCGGACTACCCGACCATGCTCGACATGTTCGACGCGTCGGTGACGCGGGCCCCGGACAGCGCCGCGATCAAGTACTTCGACGGCGTGCTCACCATGGCCGGCCTGGACGCGCGTTCGGACGCGCTCGCGGTGGCCCTGGCCGGAACCGGGTTCGGCGCCGGGGACAGGCTCGCGGTCTACGTGCAGAACAATCCGTCGTTCGTCATCGCGCTGCTGGCCGCCTGGAAGGCCGGCGGCGCGGCCGTGGTGATCAACCCGATGAACAAGGGCCGCGAGCTGAAATACCTGCTCGCCGACTCCGGGGCCAGTGCGCTGCTGTGCCTGGACGACCTGTACTCCTCGGTGGCCAAGGAGGTCATCGCGACCGGTGAGACCGCGGTCAGGACGGTGATCACCTGCTCCCCCCTCGACGGGCAGTCCCGCAATGACGAGCGGCTGTTCGCCGGCGTGCAGCGGCTGCGCCCGGAGGGGACGCTGGACCTGGAGGAGATCTTCCGCCAGCACGAGGGCCGTGAGCCGGTGCCCGTCGATCCGGGTCCCGATGACGTGGCCGTGCTGTGCTACACCTCGGGGACCACCGGGGTGCCGAAGGGCGCGATGTGCACCCACGGCAACATGGTGTTCAATTCCCAGACGTACCGGGACTGGATGGGCTTCACCGCCGAGGACTCCGTGCTCGGGGTCGCGCCGCTGTTCCATATCACCGGCCTGATCGGCCACGTGGGGGTTTCGCTGCTCGCGGGGTGCCCGCTGGTGATCAATCACCGGTTCGAGGCGGGGGTGGTCATCGACGCGATCCGTGAGCACCAGCCCACGTTCACCGTCGGTTCGATCACGGTGTTCATCAACCTGTCGGGGCTGGAGGGAGTGGCCAGGGACGACTGGTCCTCCTTCCGGATGATCTACTCCGGCGGCGCGCCGATCGCGCCCGCGATCACCGACCAGTTCATGGACAAGACCGGCCTGTACATCCACAACATCTACGGCCTGACCGAGACCAACTCGCCGTCGCACGCGGTGCCGCTGGGCCAGCGGGCGCCGGTGGACCCGAACACGGGCGCGCTGTCGGTGGGTGTGCCGGTGTTCAACACAGTGGTCCGGATCCTCGACGAGGCGGGCAAGGAAGTCCCGGTGGGCCAGATCGGCGAGATCGCCACCTCGGGTCCGCAGGTCGTCCCCGGCTACTGGAATAAGCCGGAGGCGACGGCGGAAAGCCTGCCCGGCGGTGAGCTGCGCACCGGTGACGTCGGGTTCATGGACGCCGACGGCTGGTTCTACCTGGTGGACCGCAAGAAGGACATGATCAACGCGGCGGGTTACAAGGTGTGGCCCCGTGAGGTGGAGGACGTGCTCTACGGCCACCCGGCGGTCCGCGAGGCCGCGGTGGTCGGTGTCCCGGATCAGTACCGTGGCGAGACCGTGAAGGCCTATGTTTCACTTAAGCCAGGCGCGGCCGTCACCGAGGAGGAGCTCATCGAGTTCTGCAAGCAGCAGATGGCGGCGTACAAGTACCCGCGTTCCATCGACTTCGTCCAGGACCTGCCGAAGACCACGACCGGGAAGATCCTGCGGCGCGAGCTGCGTGATCCCGCCTCGTGAGCACGGCTGACCTGGTGCGGCCGGACCGGCTTGGTCCGGTTCTGGCCGACGCGACCGGTGATGGGCGGTGGCGTTCGCTGGACGCCACGCTCATCGCCGGGGGCAAGTCGAACCTGACGTTCGAGCTGACCAGCGCGGCCGGCGCGCTGATCCTGCGGCGGCCCCCGTCCGGTGAGCTGCTGCCCAGCGCCCACGACATGGGCCGGGAGGCACGGATTCAGCGAGCGCTGGAAGGCACGTCCGTTCCGGTCCCTAAGATCGTTTTGACCGAACCCGGCGCGGATCTGCTGGGTGTGCCGTTCTACGTGATGGAGAAGGTGCCAGGTCACATCATCCGTGACGAGCTGCCTGACGGGTACGCGCAGACGCCGGCCGAGAAGCTGGCGCTGACCGACGCGCTGGTCGACGTGCTCGCCGACCTGCACGCGGTCGACCCCGAGGCGATCGGGCTTGGTGATTACGGGCGGCCGCACGGCTACCTGGAACGGCAGCTGCGGCGCTGGAACGGCCAGTGGGAGAAGAGCAAGACCCACGAGGTGGCGGCGGTCGATGAACTCGGCGCCCAGCTGGTCACGCTGCGGCCGGAAAGCCAGCGGGCTTCGATCGTGCACGGTGACTACCGGCTCGACAACTGCCTGATGGCCCTGGCCGACCCGGCGCGGGTCGCGGCCGTGCTGGACTGGGAGCTGTCCACCCTGGGCGATCCGCTGACCGACCTCGGGCTGCTGCTGTTCTACTGGCGCGAACCGGGCGAGGACAAGCCCGCGCTGACTCCCGCGGTAACCCGGAACCCGGGCTTCCCGGGCCGGGGTCATCTGGTAGAACGCTACGCGCGGCGGACCGGTGCGCAGCTGGACGACATGGCCTTCTACGAGGCGTTCGCGTACTTCAAGTTCGCCGTGATCGTCCAGGGCATCGCCGCGCGGGTGGCGGCGGGCTCGATGGCCGGGCAGGACTTCGGCGACCTCGACCAAGAGGTCACCAAGATCGCCGAAGATGGCCTCAGCAGGCTCAAGGAGGATTAAGTCATGGACTTCGAGCTTTCGCCGGCGGCGGAGGAAGTGTCCGCGCGGATGTGGGCCTTCATGCGGGAAGAGGTATTTCCCGCCGAGAAGGAGTATGAGCAGTGGCTGGCGAGCCACGATCCGCATGCGCAACCTCCGGTGCTTGAGCGGCTGAAGGAGTCGGCGAAGAAGCGGGATCTGTGGAACCTCTTCCTGCCCGCGCTCTCAGGATTGTCGAATCTGGACTACGCCGCGGTCGCGGAGATCTCGGGATGGTCGCCGGTGATCGCGCCGGAGGCCATCAACTGCCAGGCGCCGGATACCGGCAACATGGAAACGCTGCACCTGTTCGCGACGCCGGAGCAGAAGCAGCAATGGCTCGAACCGCTGCTCGCCGGGGAGATCCGGTCGGCGTTCGCGATGACCGAACCGGACGTGGCGTCCTCGGATGCCACGAACATCACCACCCAGATCGTCCGTGATGGTGACGACTACGTGATCAACGGCCGCAAGTGGTGGATCAGCGGGGCCGCCGACCCGCGGTGCCAGGTCTTCATCGTGATGGGCAAGACCGACCCGGCCGCGGACACGCACCGGCAGCAGTCGATGATCCTGGTGCCCAGGGACGCTCCCGGGATGACCATCGAGCGGCACCTGCCCATCTTCGGCTACCAGGACCAGCACGGGCACTCCGAGATCGTGTTCCGTGACGTCCGGGTGCCGGCGTCGAACATGCTGGCCGCCGAGGGGGACGGGTTCATCATCGCCCAGGCCCGGCTCGGCCCGGGCCGGGTCCACCATGCCATGCGGGCGATCGGGATGGCCGAACGTGCCCTCGGGCTGATGGTGGATCGCGCGAAGTCACGGGTGGCATTCGGCCAGCACCTGTCCGACCAGGGGGTGGTGCGGGAGCTGATCGCCCAGTCCCGCATCGACATCGACCAGGCCCGGCTGCTGGTGTACAAGACCGCCTGGCTGATCGACAAGCACGGCGCCAAGGGGGCGCGCACCGAGATCGCGGCGATCAAGGTGGCCGCGCCGGCCATGGCCACGGCGGTGATCGACCGGGCGATCGAGGTGTTCGGCGGCGCGGGCGTCAGCGACGACACGCCGCTCGCGTATTTCTACGCCTGGGCCCGCGTCCTGCGCATTGTCGACGGGCCCGATGCGGTGCACCGCCGCTCGATCGCCCGGGAAGAGCTCAGGCGCGAACGCCCGTTTACAGGTTGACCAAAAGGAGCGAGCCGTGAGCGATGCGGAGACGACGGTGACCGACACCGAGGCAGCCGAATCGGCGGACGGCGGCGAAGCGGTCGGGATCCCTTCCCTCAAGGAGGCGATAGGCGGCCTGGCCGCGGCCTTGGGCCAGGCCCAGACGGTCGCGCGTGAGGTCAGCGGGCTGGGCGTGGAGTTCACTCGCATCGCGCGGGGGAACTCGTCGGTGGCCCCGGCCAAGGGTGACCGGCGTTTCAACGATCCCGCGTGGACATCGAATCCGGCCTTCCGCCGGATCGAGCAGGGTTATCTTGCCTCCGCCGGGGCGATGGACCGGATCGTCGGCGAACTGGACGACGGGCAGAACAGCAGCCGGGCGGAGCGGGCTCGCTTCGCGGCGAACATCTTGACCAGCGCCGTCGCACCGACGAACTTCCTGACCAGCAATCCGGCCGCGATCAAGCGCGCCTTCGACACCGGTGGCGTCAGCGTTCTTCGCGGCGTTCGTAACTTCGTCTCCGACGTGCGGCACAACGGCGGCATGCCGTCGATGGTGGAGCCGGATGCCTTCGAGGTGGGCCGGGACCTGGCCCTGACTCCCGGTGCCGTCGTCGCCCGCGATCCCGTGGGGGAAGTCCTGCAGTACGCCCCGGCCACCGAGGCGGTGTTCGAGCGCCCGGTGCTGGTCATCCCGCCCCCCATCGGGCGGTTCTACTTCCTGGACCTGCGGCCCGGGCGCAGCTTCGTCGAGTACGCAACCAGCCGCGGCCTGCAGACGTTCCTGCTGAGCTGGCGCAATCCCACTGCCGAGCAGGGCAGCTGGGACCTGGACACCTACGCGGAAAGGGTGTCGGCGGCCATCGACACGGTCTGCGAGGTCACCGGCAGCCCCGACGTGAACCTGATCGGCTTCTGCGCCGGCGGCATCATCACCACCACCCTGCTCAACCACCTGGCGGCTAACGGCGACGACCGCGTGCACAGCATGTCCTATGCCGTCACCCTGCTGGATTTTGGCCTGCAGGCCCCGATAACCGCGTTCTCGGGGAAAGGCCTCATCGGGTTCGCGCGGAACCGCTCGCGGCGTAAAGGGATCATTACCAGCCGTCAGATGGGCGCCGCGTTTACCTGGATGCGCCCTGACGACCTCGTGTTCAACTACTGGGTGAACAACTACCTGATGGGCGACAAGCCGCCGGCCTTCGACATTCTGGCGTGGAACGCCGACGGCACCAATCTCCCCGGCGCGCTGCACGGCCAGTTCCTCGAGATCTTCCGCGATAACCTCCTCACCCGGCCGGGAAAGGTGCGGGTGCTCGGCACGCCGGTGAGCCTGGACAGCATCAAGGTGCCGACCTTCGTCACGGGAGCTATCACCGATCATCTGACCCCGTGGAAGGGCTGTTACCAGACGACGCAGCTGCTCGGCGGCCCGTCCACCTTCGTGCTCAGCTATTCCGGGCACATCGCCAGCCTGGTGAACCCCCCGGGCAACCCCAAAGCGCACTACTGGACCGGTGGTACCCCGGGCACCGACCCCGACGAATGGCTGGCCGGCGCCGAGAAACAGCAGGGCAGCTGGTGGGAGGCATGGTCCGACTGGATGACGGCGCAGGCCGGCGCCCGGCAGCCTGCACCTGAGAATCCTGGCAGCGGGCGGCACCCGGTCCTGTCCCCCGCGCCGGGACTCTACGTGCGCGACGGGATTCCCACCTAAAGGCCCGGACTCAATGCGGTGATCATGCTGGCGCCACCGGGTTGGTCCAGCGGACCTCGCTGAACCGCGCGAAGTCGCTGTCGTCGGCGCACACTTCGAGCCCGTGCTCGATAGCAAGTGCCGCTAGGTGTGCGTCGCTGACGACGTTTCCCCGGAGCTCGTGTTCCAGGACGTGCGCCAGCCGGTCGCGGACCCAGGTCAGCCGGAGCACGCCGGTCTGGCCGACGCCCGGGCCGTCAGCGGAAGGACCGCCTCGGTGTTTCCTGGCGGCACCCCGACAGAATGCCTTGCCCTATTTATATCGGCCAGTATACACTGGCCGATATACACTGAGTAATGTAAACCGGGCTCGGATGTCCAAGCCGCAGAGACGGGAGAGGCGCGTGCCGATGAGTAACGCCGTCAAGCAGATCAGCGACATGATGTTCCGGTACGCCGAGCTGTTCGATACCGGCCAGTTCGACGAGTTCGCCGCGCTATTCGAGCACGGAAAGTGGCACAAAGCCGAGCCTGGCGCGGCCGCCGCCCGGCAGTGGATCACCGACCACGTCCAGCTTTACGACGGCCTGACGCGTACTAAGCACGTCACGACCAACGTCATCGTCGACGTCGACGAGGACGCCGCCACCGCCACCGCCTCTGCCTATGTCACCATCTTCCAGGCTCTGCCGGACTTCCCGCTGCAGCCGATCTTCTCCGGCCGCTATCAGGATCGGCTCACCCGGATCGACGGCGTGTGGCACTGGACCGAACGCCGGGTGGTCAACGACCTGTACGGCGACATCTCCCGTCACGTCCGCTACGCACCATCCGGTGCCGCCGGATGAAGACGCTGGTGCTGGGCGGCACCGGGTTCGTCGGGCGCCGCCTGGTCGAGGTCCTGACCACCGACGGCGCCTGCGTGACCGTGCTCAACCGCGGTGTCACCCCGGTTGAGTTGCCGCCCGGGGTGGCCCGGCTGGTCGCGGACAGGTCCGACGCGACGTCGATGTGCGCGGCGCTGGCCAAAGCCCGCTAACCCGCCAGACCAGGCGCTAGGAGACTACATGGACGCTGATGTTCAGCGACTGATCGACCGCCAGGAGATCGCCGATCTGTGCGTGCGCTACACGTTTGCGCTCGACACCAAGGACTGGGCGCTGTTCGAGAGCTGCTTCACCGGCACGGCCGTGTTCGTCCACCCGGGCGGACGCCTGGAGGGACTCGAGGCCATCCTCGACCGCTCGAGGGGAGCCCTGGCGCCGCTGGACGCCTCCCAGCATCTGCTCGGCAACGTCGTCGCCGAAGTCGACGGTGACACCGCCCGCGCTACCTCCTACTTCCAGGCCCAGCATGTGCGCGCCGGAACCCCGGGCGGCGACACCTACATCATCGCGGGCAGTTACACCGATACGCTCGCCCGGACCGCGAGCGGCTGGAAGATCACCGAACGCGTCCAGGTCTACCTGTGGCGCGACGGCAACCGCGCCGTCGTCAAGCGATGAGCGCGCCGGAAGCGCAGCCCCAGGGCCCCGCGCGCCCGGTGGTCCTCGCGCACGGCAGCCTGCGCCACACTGACTTCCGCGACCGGGTCGAGGCGGTGGCGCGCGCCGGGTTCGACGGCCTCGGGCTGCATGTGCGGGAGTACGCGCGGCT
>Ga0302178_10001112_pt1 | contig 23249 bp, 23 predicted proteins | sample I_Palsa_E1_3_FD_198790 | JGI IMG/M metagenome (GOLD analysis project Ga0302178, IMG submission 198790) | Peat permafrost microbial communities from Stordalen Mire near Abisko, Sweden - I_Palsa_E1_3 | ecosystem: Environmental > Terrestrial > Soil > Palsa > Peat permafrost | place: Sweden... | reverse complement strand
GGACATCCCTGCGTCAAAACTTCGTTCGCTGGCGACACAGGCGATGAGTCTGGACGCGGCGAACCTGAAGGAAACTTTGCCGGAGAAACGCTACACGCTCATCATCGCGCTGCTCAACCGCATGCGCGTGCGTGCTCGTGACGACCTGGCCGATATGTTCATCCGGCGCATGGGTGCGATCCACAAACGTGCCCGCGTCGAACTGGAGTTGCTCCAAAGCCGCCAACGCGAGCAGATGGAAAGCCTCGTCGTGCTGCTTGATGGGGTAGTCGATATTCTGATCGACGATCACGAGGGCATGAACATTGCCCAGTCGATCAGGAAATGGCTGGCGCCGGCAGGTGATCTTGAAGCTTTACGCGAAAGCTGCGCAGCCGTGCGCGCATTCAGTGGCGGAAACTATCTGCCACTGCTGTGGAAGCATTTCCGGGCGCATCGCTCTGTGATGATGCGCCTGGCGCGCGTCTTAGAATGGGATTCGACGAGCCAGTCGCGTGCGCTGCTGGCGGCGCTTGATATCGTATTGGAGCACGAGTCCCTGCATCGGGAATGGCTCGATGCCGAGGTCGACGTCAGCTTTGCGGCGCCACGCTGGCGCAAGCTGGTCCGGCGCGCTCACGGCGAAGGCGCGCCGACTAATCGCCGGTATCTCGAGCTATGTGTGTTCTCCTACATGGCCGACGAGTTGCGCGTAGGAGATTTATGCGTCGTCGGCTCAGATGCATTCGCGGATTATCGGGCGCATCTGCTGTCCTGGCGCGAATGCGAGCAGCGACTGCCGGACTACTGCGCTAAAGTAGGATTGCCCGAGAACGCCAAGGATTTCGTCGGACATTTGCGCCAGTGGCTCACTGATGCCGCAAAAACCCTCGACGACGGGTTTCCGGATAAACGCAATCATGTCACGATTGGCCAGGATGGCGAGCCGATCTTGCGGCGCGCGGTGGCCAAAGAAATTCCCGCGAGCGCGATTACTTTGCAGGAACGCCTCAATGCCCGATTGCCGACGCGTAATCTACTCGACATTCTGGCGAACATCGAGCACTGGACCCACTTCACGCGCCACTTCGGGCCGCTCACCGGCACCGATCCAAAAATCCGTAAGGCGGCCGAGCGGTATCTGCTGACGATTTTCGCGATGGGCTGCAATCTCGGCCCCACGCAGGCAGCCCGGCACCTTGATGCCGACGTGACCGCGCACATGATGTCGTTCGTCAACCGCCGACACATGAGCGTGGACAAGCTTGAAACCGCGCAGCGCGAACTGATTGAGTTGTATTTGCGGCTCGAATTGCCGAAACACTGGGGCGACGGCAAAACCGTCGCGGCGGATGGCACCCAATACGACTTCTACGACAACAACCTGCTCGCCGGCTATCATTTCCGCTATCGGAAAATGGGCGCGGTCGCCTACCGGCACGTCGCCGACAACTATATCGCGGTATTTCGCCATTTCATCCCACCCGGCGTGTGGGAAGCGATCTATGTGATCGAGGGCTTGCTCAAGGCGGGTCTGTCGGTCGAAGCCGATACAGTTCACTCGGATACACAAGGGCAATCGTCGGCGGTGTTTGCGTTTACGCACCTGCTCGGGATCAAGCTGATGCCGCGGATTCGCAACTGGAAGGATCTAGTGATGTACCGGCCGGGCGAGGACACGAAATATCGTCATATCGACAAACTTTTCACAGCCACGATCGATTGGGAGCTGATTGAGCGGCATTGGCAGGATCTGATGCAGGTGGCGCTATCGATCCAGGCCGGGACCATTTCGTCGCCCTTGCTGCTGCGGCGGCTCGGCTCAGAGAGTCGCAAAAATCGCCTATATCTTGCCGCGCGCGAGTTGGGTAACGTTGTGCGCACGGTGTTTCTGCTCGAATGGATTGGCAGTCGCGAACTGCGCCAAGAGGTTACGGCCAACACGAACAAAGTCGAGTCATACAATGGCTTTGCGAAATGGCTGTCATTCGGCGGCGACGTCATCGCGGAAAACGAGCCGGAGGAGCAGCAGAAAAGGCTGCGCTACAATGACTTGGTGGCCTCCGCCGTGATCCTGCAAAATACAGTCGACATGATGTGTGCCTTGCGCGACATGGTGCGCGAAGGCGAGCCAATCCGGTCGGAGGACATCGAATTTTTGAGTCCCTATCCGACCCATAACGTGAAACGTTTTGGCAATTACACGTTGCATCTCAATCGCGCGCCTGAGAGCTGGATGAGGGATGTATTATTTGGGCAGGCTGCGCCCCCGAACCAAAGAGAGAAGTAAGCCTGCATATGACAGCCACCTCCGTCACGACAGATACCCCTTATGGGGCGGTCGATTCCCACGCCCTGCAAGTGCTTGAGTCGAGCTATGACACCACGCGCATGTTGGCTGCCGTGAAGACTTTCGATGCGGTGCGCATTGGCCTGTACGACCCTGAGGGATTACGCGACGATCTACTGCGACTGCATGGCATGGCTCATACGGTGATCAACGGCGCCAGCCCAGTGGTGACCAGCCAGCCGGTGCCTCTCGTTGACCAGATTACGGATGCGATAGATCAGATTGACCAGTATGTGGCAAGCCTGCTCGCCATTCGCAATGTGTTGCAGCCACTTGAGGCGTTGCGGCCGGACTAGTCGTGGGAAAAAAATAAATAGGAGAAGGCTCATGCCGATTACGATGCGGATTAACGGGCGGGATTTCGAGGCGGAGCTCAGGCCAGATCTTCAGGTGGTGATTCGCGAACAAGACGGAGCCGCTGTCAACTACACCATAAACGACGCATTTTCTGCCTTGCTCCCACAAGCTCCAGAAAATCTGATGCGCTCGACGGTTGATGAAGCACTTCGGGCATTGCTGCGAAAGCACGCTGATCGACCGTAAACCGGAAAAGCCGGCCGACCGCTAGGCGATCGTGTTGCTCATGTCGATTTCAAACTTTTGATGAGGATCGGGGATGTATAAATTGCTGTGGGCGCTGGTTGTGATAGAGGGGGCCGCGATCATCTGGCTGGGAACTTGGCTGCGTACCGCAATGGAATCTGTCAATGTCGGGTTCACGGGCGGCGCACGAGTTGCCGATGCGCGAATGGACCGCATGACCGCGCGCTTGAGGCGCCTTGAGTTTCACGCCGGACTTCAGGTTATGAAAGATCCGGCCGATCGAGATGGAAACATATCCGTGCACTTGAGCGAACTTGAGCCAATGGAATACACCGAATACTCGGACCCGGATCTATTCGGTGTAAATGCCCGAAAAAGCAGCGCCACGAAAAACGGGTGATTCTTGGGATGTGCGGTGCGATGTCGCGTCGCGAAACGTCGGGAAGACGACGCGCGCCATAAAAACGCAACGGCGGTAAGCAGAACGGATCATCGACAGGAAAAATATGAATCGATTAATTCTCATCGTTGCGCTGATGCTTGCCGGATGTACTTCGTCAGCGGTTTTTCGCGATCCGAAGACAGGCCAAGTTGCTCAGTGCAACGCGACTACACCTGGAATTTTCCCGATCATCGCTCAACACGAGATCGATGATTGCGCCGCAGCTTATGGGCGCATGGGGTGGCAAAAGCAATGAAAAAATCACTCTTGGGGCTGCTACTTTATGTCGGTTTTGTGGCAAGCGGTTTTACCGATCAGGCGTGGTATGAGCAGTGCGGTTTTTCGGCAATCAAGCTACCCGAGCCGGTCCCAATGTCGATGAGCCATTGCACCACCAGTCCAGCCCCAGGCGGTGGGTGGGCAACTGATTGCACGCAGCAGTAACTTCGTTGTGGACCGCCGCGCGCTCGATGACGTGTTGAACCTATTGAGCAGTACGATCGTCAAGCGATCTGCACATGCAGATCGACTCGCGAAGCCAGCGCACGCACCACCTTGTGATTACCGTGCCCGACATTCACCTCGGTTTCGACCGACACGAGGCCGGCGTGCAATAGCGCATCGACGTCTCTCTTCACGGCGCTGCGATCACGATGTAGCCGTGCCGCGATGCCGGTAATCGAAGCGGGTTCAGCCATAATTGCCTGGAATAGCCCTATGCGCGCTGCGGTCAGCAAGCGAGCAAGTTCCGCTGGGTCCTCGAATGTGACGACGAGCGCCTCTTGAATTTGTTCGCGGCGATCGGCCTGTTGCGCGATGCGCCGGCCGCGCGCGAAAAACTCTGCCTCGGTTCCGGTTTCAATCACTGTGTTTTTCATTGTTCGCTCCGTAATGCGGTCCAGTCGCGTGCAAACTGCTCTTCGATGTCGTCGAAACTGACAAACTCGACGGGCTCCACTTGGCCGAAATAGTGCCGGTGATGAAAGCCATGGGCATTGTCATAGCCCACCACCCGGCCGTTGTCGCCCTGATGCAAGTCATGATTGATGTACGCCAGGTTATAGCGCGTCACCTGACCAGTAACATCGACCCATACCTCTCGCCGCAGCTCACCGTTCCCTCGGCGGGCTGCAATGGTGTGACGATCATCGTAAATTTTTCTATCAGCCATGACAAATAATATCATGGCTGGCGCGACGTTGCACTGCGGTGAAAATCGGCATGGCGCCGCTCACGTCCAGCCGATGCGGTGATGCGCTTGCGTAGCCTGATGCCGCGCGTCATCTTCGCTGTGGAGATAAACGCTGGTGGTGGCCAGAGACGCGTGTCCGAGATTGTCGCGTACGAAGCGCAGGTCGACCTGCTGGTCGGTCATATGCGATCCCGCTGTGTGCCGGACCCAATGTGTCGATGCGGCCGCGAGCATCTCGGCTTGAGCGTGCCAATGCTGGCCTCGGGCTCGCAACTGCTCAGCCGCCTGCCGGAACACCGCCTTGACGATTACATGGATCGCGCCGCGCGACAATGGACGCTCCTGGCCAATCAACGGTAGCAACAGGGGGCGTGTCTCGCCCATCTGGGGCGATGGAGCTAATCCGTGTAGGCGGCGATAGCGGGCCAACTCGGCAATCAGCTCATCGGTCGCGGGCACGAGGCGGAGCTTGTTGCCTTTGCCAAGTACCTCGATCCACCAGCGCTCCGCCCCAGTGGCGTCACGCCGGCAGAACACCGCGCCCATCGGGGTGTTGGCAATCTCCGCCGCCCGTAGTCCGCCCAGATACAGCACCGTGAAAAGCCAGCGGCAACGCGCCGCGTGCAACCGTTCCCGATCCGTGGCCACCGGCAAGTTTTCGATGGTGGTCCTGACCACATCCCAGAGCTCATGGGTCAAATAGCGCGTTACGCGCGGACTCGTCTTGACACCGCGGCGCCGCGCGAGCGACAGCGGATTACCCGCGAGATAACCCGCTTCGACCAGCCAGGCGAACATTGCGTTGAGAATGGTCATCGCGTGCCGCGCGCTGGTTGGCGATAGCGGTCCGGCGAACGGCCGCCAGTCCGGCGATGCACGGCCAGGTTTCTTGCGCGCGGTCATGACCCAGCGCCAAGTCGGTTGTGGGTCCGAGAGGAAGTGCTGGTAGACCAGGAGATCCTCGTGCGTGAGCGAGGATAGCGGTTTGCCATACTGCAGGACGGCCCAGAGCAGTAGCCGCTCGGCTTCCTTTCGATAGGTTGCCAGCGTGCCGGGCACGTCGACATAGCGGGCGAGCCAAGCGGCGATGGCCGCCAGATCGTCGGTCGCGCTGATTTGCGCCACGGTGCCGCGCGCCCGGTTGGTGCCGGATGCGCCGGACAGGTCGGGCGAGATCGACAAGTGTTCGAGCGGCGGGACCGGAGCATCCAATTGAAGGGTAACGGGAAGATTCATGGTGTGACGCGGTTTGAGAGCGATGTCCCGAGTATAGTCTAGACAGAAGCCTACTTATGTCTAAAGTTTAAGCTCAATATTATTATATTTATCGTATTACGTAGTATTATTTATTAACCGCAACTCAAAACCGGCCCCCGTTATGACGCCCAATCCCGAGTCTGTCGCAGATGAACAGGCCCTGCTGGCCGATATTGCCACGCTGCGCGTCCGGTTTACCGACACACGCGAGCTCTATCGCGAAGTCTGCGCGCTGCTGTTCTTCCGGTACGGCATCACGCCCACGGCCAACAAGCTTTACAGCCTGGTGCGCAAGGGCAGCATGACGACGCCGGCCGACGTGCTGAACCAGTTCTGGCAGGATTTGCGTGATAAAACGCGCGTGAAAATCGACCATCCAGATCTGCCCGACGCGATGAAACAAGTGGCGGCCGAAGCGGTGCTCAACATCTGGCATGCAGCATCGGAAACCGCAGCGAGCCAGTTGGCCGCGTTGCGTGCCGAAGCACGTCATCAGGAGCATGAGGCTGAAGCGGTACGTGATCAGGCTATCGCGCTGCTCGAAGTCGTTCGGCAGGCGGCAGCGTCGACGCAGAACGAACTCGAAGTTGCACACGGACAGCTTGCCGAGGTACGAGATGCCTTGGCGGCCGAACGCGAGGCCCATTCGGCCACCGAAGGGCGGCTACAGGAAATCCGCCGGCAGCTCAATGATGCCGGCGCCCAGATCACGCAGATCAAGACTGAATTCACAGCCGAGTTGGAGCGTACCCGCGAGCAGGCCACTGCGGCGCAAGAGCGTGCCAGCAGCCACGAGAAACGGGCTCTACGTGAAATCGACCAGGAGCGCACGGCGCGCCAGAAAAGCGAGAAGCAGGCCGAGGAACTAAGGGCTCAACTCCAGGTGGCCAGGATCGAACTGAAAGACGCAGCGGTACAAGATGCCGAAGCACTGGCTTCCCTGCGTACCGAATGCAGGTTATTGCAACAACAGGCCGAAAGCGCAGCGAAGCAACATCTCGCGACGACCGAAGAATTGACGCGCACGCGATCGCTATTACAGGATGCGCAGCACCAGGCAGAGAGAGCCGATACCGAAGTGCTGATCACTCGCAGACTGATCGACGAGATGAACAAGCCACCAACGGTGCGCGCCGCAAAGAAGCAAAAAATCGATTGACCGCGCCGAGATACAATGTTTGCTCCAAGTGTTGGGCGCGACTGGGTATCGCGAGTTCTGCGGGTTAAACGCACCAGATTTTACATACACGAAAAGGACGATTCCACCCTACAAGCGTGCATACTGTCGTTGGCCCAACGCGGCCTCTTCAATCGCGCGCGCCAATGTTTGTGACGGAACCCATTGACCCCCTTGCGCAATAAATCGCGCAGACGCATCGATAACGGGTTGCCGGCCATCATCCGCAGACGTGGCCAAGACAGGGGCCAAGACAGGGGCCATGACAGTCTCGATGAGGGCAAATTGCTGCTTTTCGAATGCCCCTGAGTCGAGGCGGCCTTCGGCATCGAAAGTGAGAATGGAAAATGTAGTTCGAACGACTCGCACAGGTTCTCTGGCCACGAGTTTGACGACTACATCGGCTATGCGCGTGCGTTGCCCCGCAAAAGCCGGCAAGCTGTAGTTTGCTGGCTTTTGCAGTAACCGCTGGAATTTGGTGGTTGGCAACTGCCAAAGAGTATCGTCATGGGCGATGAGAAATATTCGGCATGAAAACCCCATGGCTGCTCCTTATATGTCCTACCCGACCGGGAGGTCTTAAGCGCACATCGTACACCGGGAGTTTTACCGGGCCGCAGAGGCGGTCGATGGCCTACCCTCATATACGGAATTTACTGGGAGTTTGTGATTCCTTATAACCCATGGGCTTATGATAGGAATTTACGCTTATCTTGGCTAGACCCCTACTTCGGTGCGCGCGAAGCATTACCGCATCTCGTGAAGACGAAGGGATCGCTCATCAACCTCTCGTCCGTGTCTGGTTTGGGCGGAGATTGGGGGATGAGCTCTTACAATGCAGCAAAGGGCGCGGTTACAAATTTTACGCGCTCCTTGGCGCTCGAGTATGGCTCCCGCGGCGTGCGAGTCAATGCGGTTGCACCGAGTTTCACGTCCACCGAAGCCACTGTCGAGCTAGAGAAGAGTGAAGCGGTGCAGGTAGCTTTCCGTGATCGCCTTCCAATCGGCAGGGCGGCGACACCGGACGAAGTCGCCGGTGTCATTGCGTTCCTCGCAAGCGATGACGCCCGCTTTATCAATGGAGTGAACCTGCCGATCGACGGTGGTCTTCATGCATCCAACGGGCAGCCGAATTTCCTCTCGCTCTTCGGACCAGGTTAAATGTGCTCTGCTCTCAAGCCTTGACGGCATGTCGCGGCAGGGCGACAAGTGGCATATTGATGAGGTGGTCAATATTGCCGGCAATCGCTTTGATGTCCTTGCGCATTGATTATTGATTGGGCGCTGTTTCCCGCTAACAGACCCGATATCTCGCCAGGAACATCTCCACTACCCTATCTACCGTTCGAACGACCTTATCCGCGCTGACGGAATAATCGAGCAGAAACAAACGTGGAAAGTAGAACACCTCGTTGAGCATGCCGATCAGCTCGGCGCGCGCGCTTTCTACATCGGCAACATCAAGCAATCCCTCATCCACGCGTGCTTGGATCCAAGCATCGGTTCGATCCGAGAAGAGTTGCCGCGCTTCGTAAAAGCGTTTGCCGATCTCGGGAAAAACATGGACCTGTCCGACGATCATGCGCGTGGTTGCGATCAACTGAGGATCGGAGACCACGTCGCAAAAATTGCGACAGATTGCCTGCAACCCCGGCTCTAAATCATCCGGCACCGCGTGCTCGCGATACTCGATCAAAAGCCGCGCCAGCAGTTGATCGACGGCGGCAACAAACAGTTCTTCCTTGCTGGGAAAGTGCTTGTACAAGGTCGCATAGGAAACGCCAGCCAGATCGCCGATCGAATCCATGCGCGCCGCTTCATAGCCGTTGGCGAGAAATGTCTGGATGGAGGCGTCGAGAATCAACTTACGCTTGGCGCTGCTAATCCGCAGCTGATGCGGCTGGATGCCGGAGCTAGCCTCCGACGCACCCTCGGCGAGCGGGCGTCTTTTCATTGTGACCATGTGGGGGCGGTACCGGACAGTGAGTGGGGTGACAAAGCATATAGAAAATATTCTCACACGCCCTACCCCATATTTCAAGCGCGTTGCCGGCACTAGGGGAAATACCCATACTTATAAGTGTAATAAAGATTACAGTACAACAATAGATCACATCCCAGATCAAAGGAGCAATTCGATGAACGGTGAGAGACAAGTGGGGTCAGCACTCGTCGTACGCAAAGATGACGGCTGGTCCTTGCTGGCAGCGCGCTGTGCGGCATGCTGCCTGGTGACCTTCCCCAGCTTGGCAACCTGCCCCCACTGCGCCGGTGGGCACTTCGACCCGATCGCGCTGCCAAGCGCAGGCGCCCTCTATACCTTCAGCGTGATCTACAGCGCGCAGAAGGGCTGGAAGGTGCCGTACGCCGCTGGCTATGTCGATCTCGCACCTTCGCTTCGGGTCTTCGGCCGGCTCGACATTCCAGAGGCAGAACTGCGTATCGGCATGTCCGTCGATCTGTCAATTCGACCGGCTGACGAGCCTGCGACGCGTTTCACCTACGCCTTCGTGGCCAAGCGCGACATGCTTAGCGAGGCCCGTATATGAAAACAGATTCTTCGTTGCGCGACGTTTGCGTGATCGGCACCGGCATGGTCCGCTTTGGCCACCATGCCGAAGTGACGCTATCCCAACTCGCGGCTCCCGCCGTCCTCGAAGCACTGACGGAAGCGGCAATCGACCGGCGCGAGGTTCAAGCCATCTATTGCGGCACGGTGTTCGGCGGACCGATGGCGGCGCAGCGCATCGCTCGCGAAACGGGCCTCTCCGGCATCGAAGCACTCAACGTCGAAAATGCCTGTTCGTCATCGGCGAGTGCTTTCCGGCTCGCCTATCTTGGGATTGCCGCCGGCGCCTTCGAATGCGCGGTAGTGGTAGGCGTAGAACAAACCACCCGTTTGGGCGGCGGCCCGCTCGACCTGGGCGAAGAGGATATTGAGGCCGCCAACGGCTTGACCATGCCTAGCCTGTACGCCATGCGGGCCCAGCGCTATATGCACGAATTCGGCTTAACGGCGGCCGACCTCGCCCAGGTCGCCGTGAAGGCGCGACGCCATGGCGAGCTGAACCCATACGCTCAGGTCCGCAAGCAAACTTCGATTGAGGAGGTCATGGCCTCGCGGCAGATCGCGTCACCGCTGACCGTGCAGCAATGCTGCCCGATCGGCGATGGCGCCTCCGCGGTGGTGCTGGCTGCAGCCGACTCGCGCCAGGCAGCCGGCAAGGGCCGCGTCAAGGTCATCGGCTCGCACCTGACCTCCGGTCGATACATGCAGGGCCCACGCGACATGACCCACCCCGAAGTCACGGTGCGTTGCGCCAGCGAAACCTACGAGCTCTGCGGTCTAAGCCCCGACGACATTGATCTGGTGGAGTGCCACGACGCCTTCACGATTGCGGAAATTCTGTATTACGAAGCGCTCGGCTTCGCTGGGCACGGGCAAGGCGCGCAGCTCTTGCGCGAGGGCGCAACCTCGGTCGGCGGCCGCATTCCGTTTAACCCGTCCGGCGGACTGCTGTGCCGCGGTCACCCACTGGGCGCCTCGGGCATAGCACAGATCGTCGAAATCACGCGCCAGTTGCAGGGTCGCTGCGGGCCGCGTCAAGTGGGCCAGGACGCGCGCGCGCCCAGGCTCGGGCTGGCCCACATTACGGGCGGAGGCATCTACGGCTTCGACCATGCGGCCTGCTGCATTCACATTCTGGGGACATCGTCATCATGAAGGCCGCTCCATTCACACTGCATCGACCGGCCACGACACACGAAGCTATCAGTCTGCTGTCCACGCTCGACAACGCACGCATCATCGCCGGCGGGCAGACTCTGATGCCGATGCTGGCGATGCGCTACGTCTATGTCGACCACCTGGTCGATCTCAATGCAGTCGAGGGCTTGAACGAAATCTCGTTACGCGATGGACAGCTGTGTATCGGTGCACTGGTGCGGCAGCGCGACCTCGAGTTATCCCCTCTTGCTTTCGAACACGCGCCCATCATTCGCGAGGCTCTGGAGCTCGTTGGCCATGTGCAGACGCGCAATCGCGGCACTTTCGTCGGCAGTATCTGCAACTTGGATCCGGCCTCCGAGCAACCGGCGCTTGCCGCGTTGTTGAATGCGAGTGTCGTGGTCGTCGGTTCTTCCGGTGAGCGCACGCTGCCATTTGCCGATTTCGCGCTCGGCTTTATGACGACGGCGCTTGCGCCCGACGAGATCGTCACGGAGATTCGCTTGCAGTTGTGGAATCGACCGCATGGTTATGCCTTCGAGGAATTCGCGCGCCGACATGGCGACTTCGCGATCGTCGGCACCGGCGTCATGGTTGCTCTTGACGCGCACGGCCAGGTCGAGCGCACTGCAGCCGTGCTATGCGGCGTCGGCGGCGTGCCGCTCAGATTGGCGCTGGACTCCGTGCTGCTGGGCACGCAACCGAGCGACGCAACGATTCGCACCGCCGCGGATTTAGCCGGGCAAATCGATGCGATCGAGGACACCAGCGCCAATCGCGCCTACCGGCAGCATCTAGCCCGAACACTAGTCGAACGTGCCCTGCGCCGAGCTTTAAGCCGTGCGGGCGCAGCGCTTTGAAACCCGAGGACAATCATGCGTAGTTCATCTGCAAGCGGCGAAGAGAAATTCGTTTCGTTTACCTTAAATCGGCAACCGGTGCGTTGTGCAACCGACTCGCGCACCACGCTGGGCGACATGCTGCGTCATGGACTCTGCCAGACCGGCACGCATTACGGCTGCGAACATGGCGTCTGCGGTGCCTGCACTTTGCTCGTCGAAGGGCGTGCAGTGCGCTCTTGCCTGCAGCTCGGTGCACAAATCGAAGGTAAATCGGTCACCACGATCGAGGGACTGGCGGCTGAAGACGGCTCGCTCAATGAGCTGCAGCAAGCCTTTCAAGACAAGCACGCGCTGCAATGCGGCTTTTGCACTCCGGGCATGCTGACCACGCTGACCGAAATGTTGCGCGACAACGCGAATCCAACCGCGGATGAAGTGCGCGACCGGATCAGCGGTAACTTGTGTCGATGTACCGGCTACCAATCCATCGTCGAGGCGACCCTGCTCGCAGCGGCCAGACTGCGCGGCGCAGCCGACCCGGCAAGCAACTCGCACGGCTCGGCCACACTCGATGCCACTAGCGGCCCCGTCAAGCAGGTGGGGCGCGCGATCAAACGCACGGAAGATCCGGCATTGCTGCGCGGCCAGGGACAGTATGTCGACGATATCCATCTACCTGACACCTTGCATTGCTGTTTCGTGCGCTCGCCGCACGCGCATGCACGCATCACCGCGATCGACATGACGGCTGCTCGGGCTCTGCCAGGCGTGCACTACGTGTGGGCGCATGACGACCTGCCGAGTGCGGTTCAGGGTCCGCTGGCATTTGCCACGCCGTCGCATATGTTGAACAACCCTCGGCTCTGGCATGTGCTGGCGCATGACGAAGTGCGCTATGTCGGCGAAACGGTCGCGGTGGTGCTCGCAGACAACCGCTATATCGCCGAGGACGCAGCGAACCTGGTTATGGTCGACTATGAGACGCTGCCGGTCGTCTGCAATCTGCGTACCGCACTGGATGCGGGCGCCCCGACCGCGCATGCGGAGTTGTCCTCGAATCTGATCGCCCGCATGCCGTTTACCGCCGGCGACACCGACGCCGCGTTTGCGAAGGCGGTCCATGTAGTCAAGCGCGAAATCTTCCATCACCGTGGCACCGCGCATCCCATCGAATGCCGGGCTACCTTGGCCAGGCTCGACCCAAACACGGGCGAGCTGACCGTTTGGAATGCCGGTCAAGCGCCCCACCTGGAACGACGCCAGTTGGCCGCGGCGCTGGCCTACGACGAAGCAAAAATTCGGGTCATCATGCCCGATGTCGGCGGCGCGTTCGGACCGAAAGGCATCTGCTACCCCGAGGAGTTTCTGGTCGCATCGGCCGCGCTCACCTTGCAGCGGCCGGTGAAGTGGACTGAAGACCGACGCGAGCATTTTCTGTGCATGACGCAGGAGCGCGACCAGGTTTGGAAACTCGAGATGGCCTTCGACGCCGACGCCAAAATCCTCGGACTGCGCGGCCATGTGATCCACGATAACGGCGCCTATGTACCATGGGGCCTGATCGTTCCGATCATTGCAGTCACCTCGACGCTCGGTCCTTACGTCGTGCCGGCATTCAATGTAAACCTCGACGTCACCTATACCAACAAGGTGCCGACCTCGCCCGTGCGCGGCGCCGGCCGCCCGAAGGCGGTGTTCGCGATGGAGCGGCTGATGGATGCGGCCGCCGAACAACTGGGGCTCGACAAGCTCGAGATCCGTCGACGCAATTTCGTGCAGCCCGAGCAGATGCCTTACGCGACCGGTCTGATCTTTCGCGACGGCGCGCCGATGGTTTATGACAGCGGCGACTACCCCGCGACGCAAGCGAAAGCGATCGAGCTGGCGCAGCTCGGCGAGTTTCGCGAACGGCAAGCAAGCGCCCGATTGCAAGGACGTCACCTCGGCATCGGCTTTGCCAACTATGTGGAAGGCTGCGGCATTGGGCCCTATGAAGGCGCCGAGGTCACCTTGCAAAACGATGGCCGCGTGTCGCTCAATGTCGGCGGCGCCGGGTCGCAAGGCCAGGGCATGAAAACCATTTTCGCGCAGATTGCGGCCGACCAGTTGGGGGTTGCCATGGCGTCGATCAATGTCGTTGTGGGCGACACCCAGAAACTCGCGATGGGCGTGGGCACCTTTGCGAGTCGCATCACCGTCAATGCCGGCAACGCGGTCCATATCGCCTGCGGCAAGTTGGCCCTCAAGATCTTGGCTCTGGCTGCGGTACGGCTGCAGGCGCCGGCCGACGATATCGAATTGATCGAGGGTGTCGCGCGCAGAAAGAGCGCCGGCGACCAAGTCGTCGGGTTCGGCGAACTCGCGCGGATGTCGTACGGCGTGCCAGGCTTCACCCTGCCGAAATGGCTCGATCCCGGCATGACTGTGACCCATTACTTCGTCCCGCCTAGCAGCGTCTATAGCAACGGCACAGCCGCAGCCGAGGTCGAGGTCGATATCGGCACGGGCCACGTCAAGGTGCTGCGCTATTGCGTGGCCCACGATTGCGGCACGGTCATCAATCCGATGCTGGTCGACGGCCAAGTACTGGGCGGCATCTCCCATGGCATAGGCAATACACTACTCGAGAAACACGGCTACGACGAGAACGCTCAGCCACTGGCCACCAACTTGGCGGAGTTTCTTTTGCCCACGGCGCTCGATATGCCGCCGCTGATAGAAATCGCCCACCTGATCTCGCCGTCGCCCAACAATCCTCTGGGCGTGAAAGGTGCTGGCGAAGGCGGAACCATACCTGCTTCGGCCGCAATCGTGAGCGCGATTGAGGATGCGCTGGCGCCGTGGCATGTGCACTTTGACGAATCGCCGGTGCTGCCGGAACTGGTCTTCGAACGCCTGAGCGCCGCCGGCGCCTACAGGTCGGCCCGGAATAAGGAGCAAACAATATGACAGCCGATTCCCAAGCATCCCGCGGGCCTTTGTCCGGCGTGCGCGTCCTCGACCTGACCCAGTTCCTGTCCGGGCCTTTCGGCACGCAGATTCTGGGCGACCTGGGCGCCGAGATCATCAAAGTCGAAGCGCCCCAAGGCGAACTTTCTCGTTCGGTGCCGCCCTACTTCGTTGAAGGCGACAGCGCCTACTATCTCTCGGTTAATCGCAACAAGAAAAGCGTGGTGATCGACCTGAAAACGCAGCAAGGCGCTGAGATAGTGCGGGATCTGGCCCTACAGTGCGACATGCTGATCGAGAATAATCGCCCCGGCGTTTTGGCTCGATTGGGTCTCGACTATGAAACCATGAAGGCAGTCAACCCTCGGCTTATTTACTGCAGCATCAGCGGCTTCGGGCAAAGCGGCCCCGACAAGGATCTGCCGGCCTACGACATGATTGTGCAAGCTATGTCGGGGGGCATGAGCCTGACTGGCGTCGCGGGCGAAGATCCGGTACGCGCGGGTATCCCTTTAGGTGACCTGGCCGCGGGCATGTATGGGGTGATTGGCATACTCGCCGCATTGCACGAACGGCAGACGACGGGTTTGGGCAAATTCGTCGACGTCGCCATGCTCGACGCCCAGGTGGCAATGTTGTGTTACCAGGGTGCGTATTACCTGCAATCGGGCGTCGTACCGGGTCCTCAGGGCCGTGGCCACGACTCCATCCCGACTTACCGTTCATTTACTTGCGGCGACGGCGCGGCGCTGGTGGTGACTGCCAATACCGAGCGTATGTGGGCCGATTTATGCCAAGTACTAGGCGTGCCGGAACTGGTCGCCGATGTGCGCTTCAAGACGCCAAGTCAGCGCCTGGCCAACCAGATGGTCCTTTGGGACGTTCTCGAACAGCGTTTCAGGGTTGCATCCGCGGCGAGTTGGATGGAGCGACTGCGCGGCGTCTCAATTCCATGCGGCCCGGTCAACACGCTCGACAAGGCGCTGGCTGCGGAGCAGATTCACCATCGCCAGATGGTGCTGCAGATGCACAGCACCGCCGGCTCGACGGTCCGGGTACCCGGCAATCCCATCAAGTTTGGCGTCGATCCTGTGGAATTGCCGGCAAGCTATCCGCCGCATCTCGGACAGGACACCGATGCCGTGCTGCGCGCTTTTCTTAAGCTGGAGCCGCAGCAACTGCAGGTGCTGAAAAACCAGGGCGTATTACGTCAATTCGAACCGGGTCAGCCCACTGCCACGGCGAACCGCCGCTAAAGGAGTCATCTTCCATGACCGAAGAATTGATCGTCGTATCACATGGCCAGGTGCTGCAGATCGGCATTGCGACGGCAAACGGCAAGAATGAGATGAGCGATGCCATGCTGGCCGAGCTGACGGCCCTGTTTCAAGCACCGCCGGCAGGGATAGCCGCGATCGTCTTACACGCCGTCGGCGCCAATTTTTGCGAGGGACGGGCTGCTGCGGCGGCGCCCCCGCCGTCCGCAGACCCTGCGTCACGAACTCGGGCCGTAGCAGCGATTCTTGGCTTATACGATGCCGTCCAGCAAAGCAGCTTACCGGTAAGCTGCTTTGTCAACGGACTCGCATCGGGTCTCGGCTGTGCACTCGTCGCGGTTTGCGATTATGCGGTTGCTGCAGCGGACAGTCGCTTTGACGCCCCGGAGCTGGACAAGCAGTTCACGCCCGGCCTGTTGATGTCGGCGCTATCCCGGCGCATTCACGCTAAAACCATCGCGCGGCTCGTGCTCACGACGCGCCCGATCGACGCCACAACGGCGCTTGCCGCCGGCTTGATTAGCGAAATCGTTGAGCCGGCGGGTCTTGACGATGCTCGACAGGCATTTGTCGCATTTATGAACAGTCGCTCGCCGCTCGCGCTCGCGGGCATCAAGCGCTTCCTGAGGGACGCGCCGACGCTTTCGCACGAGGCATGTTGCGAACTGGCGGCAGCTGTCACATCGCAGACCGTGGCCGCACGCACGCTAGCCTTCGAAGCACCGCTGCTGCCGGCCGCATGGCAAAGCATGACCATCGGCGCCGAGGAGATTGCCTACCTTGACCAGGGCAGCGGACCGCCGTTGATCCTTTTGCACAGCCTGGGCACATCGCGTGAACTGTGGCGCACCGTACTGCCGCAGCTCGCAGCGCACCATCGCGTGATCGCCATTGATGCGCGAGGCCACGGCGCCTCGACAAATCGCGGAGGATACCAGCCTGAGGCGGTCGCGCATGAGGTTATCGAGCTTGCCGCGCGGCTAAATTTGGGTCGATTCGGACTGCTTGGGATCTCGATGGGTGGTCTCACCGCCGTTCGCGTGGCCGCCCAATTGGGCAGCCAGGTGGCCGCTCTGGTGCTGAGCAGCGCCTACGCGAGCGTCGCAGGCGCCCTAGCTGAGCAACGCATCGCCACGGTCGAAGGCATGCTTGAACGCCTGTCGATGACGGCTTTCGGAAGAATCTATGTTGAACAGACATTAGGGCGCGACACGCCCTTCGCGGTGCGGGAGGCAATCGCCAGTCAAATTGCCGCGGTCGACAAAAACCACTACCTCGACACCTTGCGCGCCATTTGCAGAGATGACGTCGCGCCGCTGCTGCCGCACATCGTTGCGCCCTGCCTCGTGCTCAATGCGCAGACCGATTCCAGTGTGCCGAACGCCTTGAGTCAGCACCTGCTTGAGGGCATTCGCGGCGCAGTGTCAGCTGTGGTGCCGCATAGCCGCCATCTGGCGTGCGCCGATGCGCCGCACGCTTACGCGAGCATCGTGAGCGCCCACCTCGCGCAATTCACTACATCCGGGGATATGACATGGAACTCGTAAATCGCTTCGCCGTCGACGCATCCGTCGAGATGGCATGGAAAGGCCTGCTGGACATCCCGCTGGTCGTCGACTGTCTGCCTGGTGCAACCCTGACTGAGACAATCAACGCAACGTCTTACAAAGGCAAGATCCGTGTTCGGCTCGGACCGATCGTGATGGAGTTCACGGGCGCGCTCACCTTGGAAATCAGCGATGATATTCAACACGTCGCGACCATCAATGCCAGTTGGAACGAGACCAAGAATCGCGGTTCGGCAACCAGTGTCAGCCGCCTAACGGTCACGCCGACCGAGGGTGCAGGCGAGCGCACTGACGTCGACGTGCATACCGATGTCCAGCTGGCAGGTCAAGTGGCCCAATATGGACGCGGCGTCGGCATCATTCAAGCCGTGGGCAACGAACTCGTGCGCCAATTTGCCCAGAATTTGCAAACGGCCTTATCGCAACTTACGCAGCCCAAGATCGAACATCAGCCCGCTTCGGTGAATCAGCCATCGGCGGCAGCTTCCACGCGTGCGTCGACGGCCGACACGCCGCGCGAATCCCTCGCCGGCAAACGAGCGAAGGAAATTTCCACGCTGCCGCTGTTGTGGGCGATGTTCAAGGCCAGGGTCTGCATGTTGTTTGCCAAACTCTGAGCACCATGACATTGCGTGCGCTCACGCGACGCAAATCATTTGGGTCGGCTCATGACGCATAGAAAGATAAAGATTAGGAGACTGAGTTGAACAAAATCGGAATGGTGGTCGCCAGTGGCGCCGACAGCAAACCGCGGGTTACGCGCTATCAAGCATTGACGCTGAGTTCGGCGTTTCTAGGCTGGATGTTCGATTCGATGGATCTGAATCTGTTCACCTTGATTCTGGTGCCTTGCGTCTCTCAACTGATCGGCAGTCACGACCCCATGGAAGTGGCGAAGGTCGGCGGCTTAATCATCGCCATTAAGTTGTTTGCGTGGGGCTTTGGCGGCATACTTTTTGGTGTAGCGGCAGATCGATATGGCCGTGCGCGCATCATGGCGCTCACAGTCGTGATTTACTCTGTATTTACCGGACTAAGTGCATTCGCTCAGAACTGGGAGCAACTGGCCTTGTTTCAAGCCATCGCAGGATTCGGCATTGGCGGTGAATGGGCCGCGGGTGCGGCTCTTGTCGCCGAATCCTGGCCTACCCGGTCACGCGCGAAGGCGATCCAATTTATTCAAATAGCGTTTGCCCTAGGCTTCTTCGCCGCGGGACTCGACAATCTGCTGCTGGGATCGATGGGCTGGCGATGGGTGCTGGCGGCGGGTGCGGCGCCTGCCATTCTGACCATATTGGTGAGACGCTTTATCAAGGAGCCCGAGCCATGGACACGGATCAAACAGGTCGCGGCACAAGAAGGCACGTCCGAATCAGCGGTCACTACCTTTCTTGCGATATTTAAAAACGGTTTGCTCAAACGCACCGTTGTCGGCGTCTTGGTTGCTTCGGCAGCCATGATAGGCAGTTGGGGTGGGCTGACGCTGCTGCCCTCCTGGATCCATCAGCTTTCGGTCAATGTCGATAGCGTGACCATCAATCATACCGTGAGCTATGCGTTTATGTTGATGATGGTGGGTGCGACGATTGGCTACCTCACGCTAATGTATCTCGCCGATGTGTTGGGCCGGAGGTGGTGTTATTTCATATTCTGGAGCGGCGCCCTGGCATCGTCACTCTACCTGTTTTTATATGTGCATGAGGTTAGCGCCATCCTGCGGTTCGCGCCGCTGTACGGCTATTTTGTGATCGGCGGTTTCGGCACTTTCGCCGCTTACCTGCCCGAATTGTTTCCCACTCGAGTACGCGCCACAGGACAAGGCTTTTGCTGGAATATGGCCCGCGTTTTCACGGGGTTCGGTCCGCTACTGGCCGGTGTCTTGCTGCATCAGTTCGGCTCATTTTCGAATGCAGCCGCAGCCGTGTCGCTGTTTATGGTTGTGGGGTTGGTGGCGATCTGGTTCGGACCGGAAACCAAAGGCATGCAGTTGCCCGACTGAGTCGCTGCGCCGCGATAGCCATTTTTTTTGAGCAAACCTCCAGGCTCGATTTACCCGACAGTATGTACAGGATGACTTATGGATAGCGTTGACCTTGAAGTCCTTAAAACGTGCGATGAGTGGATCCGCGATGGCCGCTGCTGTGAACTGGTTACTGTCGTTAAGACTTGGGGTTCCAGTCCACGGCCAGAAGGCGCGACTTTGGCGATATGCGAAAACGGGCAAATAATCGGCTCGGTCTCCGGCGGTTGCATCGAAGATGATTTGATTGCCCGGGTGCGCTCGGAAGGCATACCATCGAAGCGCCCCGAAATTGTCACCTATGGCATTACTGCGGACGAAGCGCATCGCTTCGGCCTGCCATGCGGCGGCACGATTCAGTTGGTCCTTGAGCCTTTATCAAAGCGTAGTCAGATCAGTGAATTGTTGTCGCGCCTATCTAACCATGAACTGGTGGCGCGGCGCTTAAATCTATTGTCGGCTGAAGTCACACTGGGCACTGCAAGCGCCGGCCAAAGCTTGCAGATTTCTAAAAAAATACTGACAACGATACATGGACCGCGTTGGCGGCTGCTGATTATCGGCGCCGGACAGTTGTCGCGCTTTCTTGCTCAGGTAGCCCTGAGTATGGATTATCAGGTGACTGTTTGCGATCCACGCGAAGAATATCGCGAAGGATGGTCGGTGGCCGGCGTAGAAATCATGACCGAGATGCCGGACGACCTGGTTCTCGACATGAAGCTCGATCGTCGCAGCGCCGTCGTGGCGCTGACGCACGATCCTAAATTGGACGATTTGGCGTTGATGGAAGCCCTGAAATCCGATGCATTCTACGTCGGCGCAATCGGATCAAGGACAAACAATGCCAAACGTCGTGAACGTCTGAAAGAATTCGACCTCAGCGACGCGCAACTGGCCAATCTGCACGGCCCGATCGGTCTTTATATCGGCAGCAAAACACCAGCCGAAATTGCGATCTCCATCCTGGCGGAATTAACCGCCGCAAAAAATGCGGTGAACTTACCCGATGAAGTCCGCGTCGATGCGGCAAAGAACACCGCACAACGGCGTCGAATCCCATCGGAACCCATACCTGATGGGCGGCCCCCACTTAGGGCTTCACTCGCCATATAGACGGGGCTCATGCATCTAATCTTGACACACTAACGTCAATTTAGACGTCCGTTGTGTGCGGACGCAATTTCAAAAGGAGTTCAGTAATGCAGGGCAGGAGCATCCGATTTCCGCTAGGACGTCGGATCAGACAATTTAGGAGACCAAAATGAAAATAAAATTTATCGCAATGGGCGCATTGACAGCATTTGCCGGTACCGCTCACGCGCAATCGTCGGCAACATTATATGGGGAAGTGGATGCCGGTGTGCTGTATCAAAACACCTCCGCCGCGTCCTACAGTCCGGCCGCGAAAAATACCGGGAGCATGTTGCGCCTGAAGGATGGCGGCATTTACACCAGCTTCCTGGGCTTCAAGGGGACGGAAGATTTGGGAGGTGACTGGAACACCCATTTCAAATTACAAGGCGCATTTGATACCACCAACGGTAAATTCGCCTTGGGCGGCAAAGCCGGGCTGGCCGAACAGTTCAATCAAGTCGCGGAAGTTGGCTTATCCGGACCCGATGGCTCGCTCAACCTCGGCCGGCAGATTACGCCGATGATATTTGCCATGATGTACACCGACGTGCGCCAGGGCGAGTACTTCGGCAGCGTCTTCACCAGCTTCGTCAGTATCAATGCCGCGGCCGGTTGGCCGGGAACCAGCACGAATGCGCAGTTAGGAGCGGTGTTCGACGACAATGCGATCGTCTATACCTCACCGAACTTCGGCGGTGTGACCGCCAGCCTGGAATATGCGCCGGGCGGCGTAGCGGGCAACACTACGGCCGGCGCGCGTGAGTCGGCCGTGTTGCAATATAGTAAATATGGCTTGAACCTCGCGGCGGTCTACTACAACGGACACGACACCAACCCCACTCCAACGAGTGTGCCTTCCGGCTTGCCCAACAATCGTTTCGTCTATGCCGGTGCGCTATATACCATCAACGGCTTTTCGGTCAGCGCGTCCTTTGGCAATGGCCGGAGCCCCGCGCAATCGAATACCATCAATTTCGACATGATTTCGGCCGGCCTTGGCTATCGTTTCTCCCCTGCCTTCGAGCTAAGCAGCGGCGTCTACTACGAGAAAGACAATAACCATTCCGCGAACAAGTCGACCGAGTTTGTTATCGGGGCGAATTACAATCTATCGAAAAACACGACGCTCTACGCAGAAGCCGGCTACGTCGAGAACAAGGGCACCATGAATCAGTCGCTTGAATATGCGCAACCGGTAGCGCCAGGTCTCGATACGACCGCGGTGATGCTGGGGATTCGCAAGCGGTTCTGAGTAGCGTCGGGCAAGGTGGCTGTGGTTGGCCGCCTTGCGGGAAAGTGGCTCATTATCGCCATGGTGTAAGGGTTGAGGCACTATCACTCCCACTCTGCTACCCCATGATGCCCGGGCGGGTCTGGTGCAAATAGGCGGTTCGGTCAGGGTTTTTCATATAGATAAGGATAACCGCCGTTCGTGGATAAGATCAGTGAATGTTGATTTGCACCCCCTTCGCGAGCCTTTACACTGGGAGCTCATTCAATCATGGAGATCTGGCAGATGGACTACCCCGTTCTTGTTGTTCCCGGCATCGGTAACTCCGGTCCATTGCACTGGCAGAGCCTGTGGCAGGCGGCGCATCCCGATTGGCGGCGTCTTGCGGTCGAAGATTGGGATCATGTGGTGTGCGACGACTGGGTATCGGCGATCGAACGACAGGTCGCGCAAAGCCGCAAGGAAACGGTTATCGTGGCACACAGTCTCGGATGCCTGGCCGTCGTGCATTGGGCTACTCGCCACGCAACCCGGATCCGTGGCGCACTGCTGGTGGCTGTGCCGGACCCTAGCACATCGGCATTTCCCGCAGCAGCCGCAACTGGATTCGCACCCGTGCCAGCGCAGCGGCTACCATTTCCGACTATTGTCGTATCCAGCGACAACGATCCCTATGGCAGCGCAGGCTATGCACGCGCCTGCGCAGCCGCGTGGGGTAGCGAACTGGTCGAAGTGGGTGCGCAGGGGCATCTCAACGCGGATAGCGGTCTGGGTAATTGGCCTGAAGGATTCAGGCTGCTCGCAACGCTAGGCTAAGAGGGTTATCCAGGCGAGGCGGGAAGGAGCGTCGGATGAAAACGCCTGGCCGCTCGGAGACCTTCCTCGGAACCCGCCGCCGGATCGCAGTTATCCACGGATTTTGTTAATAGCCTTGTGGATAAGCTGTGTGGCGTTGATTCAAACGCTTGATGTACCACGCTTTTCTATTGCTGACTCGCTGCGCTCAACCCATTCACTCTCAACCTTTTCGAGATATGCATTGCAAGCTCGTCTGCGTTTCTGTACGGTGTACCTCAATGGCTCGCCCCCTGGTACGGATAAAAATCTATTGTTGCCGCAGCGATGGACCTGCTTGCACGGGATCGCAGCCCCGCGCCGTTATCGCCAACAGCCCCAATGATGAGGAGATCCCTTGAGCGACCCGAATTTCACGCAGCCCGACCCCGCCGATCTACCCAATAACCTCTCCGTTCCTGCCCCTCAAGACGCTCCCGGGCCGCGCCTCCTCTACCGCATCTTCGTCGGCGACGAAGGTCTCCGCGCCGGCTGGGGCATTCTTCTCTTCGTGCTTCTTTGCCTCAGCGCGAATTACACCGTCAGCCACCTGCACCTGCTGCCATCGCAACCTCACGCCACGCCCGGTCAATCCTCTCCGGGGCATTGTCAACTTGCGGAGCACGGGACAGCACGAGGTCGGGAGCGAGTGCTGGTCAGAAACCAGTAGACGGATTTTGGGTGATGTTGGTAAATTTGCGCCACGCCTCGAACTGGGCTGCGAGTT
>Ga0302178_10001111_pt1 | contig 23250 bp, 22 predicted proteins | sample I_Palsa_E1_3_FD_198790 | JGI IMG/M metagenome (GOLD analysis project Ga0302178, IMG submission 198790) | Peat permafrost microbial communities from Stordalen Mire near Abisko, Sweden - I_Palsa_E1_3 | ecosystem: Environmental > Terrestrial > Soil > Palsa > Peat permafrost | place: Sweden... | reverse complement strand
CCCGGGAGGCCCGGGAGGCCCGGGACGCCGCGACGGCTCAGCGCCCTCTACCCGGACCTGAGTGACAGCCGGGCCGACCGGCGGGGGCTTGACGGCAGCGCTCCCAGTTCTTTATCCTTGTACTAACATCATAGTATTATGTCATGATGGAAGAAGGCTGATGTTCCGGTTCCGGCTAGACGGCGCCTCGGGCGTCCCGCCGTACCTGCAGCTCGTGCACCAGGTGCGTCAGTCGCTGCTGCTGGGCTACCTGCAGGAGGGCGACCGCCTGCCTACGGTCAAAGAGGTCGCCGGCGACCTGGCGATCAACCCGAACACGGTCGTGAAGGCATACCGGCAGCTGGAGCACGAAGGACTGTCCGGCGGCCGGCCGGGTCAGGGCACGTTCATCACCAGCACCTTGTCCCTGCCACCGCCAGAAGCGCACCAGGTCCTGCGCGCGGCGCTGGAGAGATGGCTCCGCGCCGCCGGTGCCGCCGGGCTCAATGACGAAGCGGTGACGGCGCTGATCGCCGTGGCCCGCCACGACATGAGGAAAGAGAGAGTCTGATGACCCAGGACGACGCCGGCGGCAGCGCTCCGGCACTGCGGGCCGACCGGCTCGGCAGGCGCTACGGCCACGTGTGGGGGCTGCGCGGCTGCACCCTTGAGGTGCCGGCCGGCGCGATCGCCGGCCTGGTGGGCCCGAACGGCGCGGGCAAGACCACCCTGCTGGAGATGATCATCGGGCTGCTCGAGCCGACCGAAGGGCAGGTGTCGGTCTTCGGCGTGACCTCGCGCTCGCACGTGGCGGCCAGGCTGGCGCGGGTCGGCTATGTCGCCCAGGACCATCCGCTGTACCGCGACTTCAGCGTCGCGGACATGTTCCGGCTGGGCCGCGCGATGAATCCCAGCTGGGATCAGGGGCTCGCGCAGGCGCGGATGGGCGCGCTCGGCATCCCGCTGAAGCGCAAGGTCAAGACCCTGTCCGGCGGGCAGCGGGCACAGGTCTCGCTGACCATGGCGCTGGCCAAGCGCGCGCCGCTGCTGGTGCTCGACGAGCCGGTCTCCAGCCTGGACCCGGTCGCCCGGCTGGAGTTCATGCGGGAGGTAATGGCCTCGGCCGCCGATACCGGCCTGACCGTCGTCATCGCCTCGCACGTGGTCTCCGAGCTGGAGCGGCTCTGCGACTGGCTGATCGTGCTCACTGGCGGACGGGTTCAGGTAGCGGGGCCGGTCGATGACTTGCTCGCCGGCCACCGGCTGCTCACCGTGCCCCGCGCGACCCCGGACGCCGAGCTTCCCGGGCTCCCCATCCACCGCACCGACAGTGACCGGCACTCCGCCGTTGTGGTCCGCGCCGACCTGGCACTGCTGGCGGCGCACCAGCGCCCCGGGTGGCAGGCCGACCCGGTGGGCTTCGAACAGCTCGTCATGGCCTACCTGCAGCGCCGCCCGCAGACGGCGGCCGCAGACGATACCGTCCCGGCCGCGGCGCGGCCCGGGCTGGCCGCGAAGGAGGTAACGCGATGATCTGGGTCAGCTGGCGGCAGCACCGCAGCCAGGCCATAGCCTGCCTGGCCCTGCTCGCCGCCCTCGCCGTATACGCGATCCTGCTCGGCAGCTCGATGCGCTCGGCGTTCAGCCACGACGGCCTGGCAGCGTGCCTGGCCCGCAGCCAGGGGATCAGCTGCCCGGCCGCGATCAGCGCCTTCATGAACGAGTTCGGCTCTGCGGTCAACATCGCGTTCTGGGCCGTGCTCCTGATCGCCCCCGGGCTGCTCGGGGTCCTCATCGGCGCGCCGCTGATCGCCCGGGAACTCGAATACGGCACCTGGCGGCTGGCCTGGAGCCAGACCGTCCCGCGGACCCGGTGGCTGGCCGCCAAGCTGGCCCTGGTCACCGGCGGACTCGTGGTCCTTGGCGCGGCGATGACCGCGGTGATCACCTGGTACCGCGCGCCGATGGACCGGCTCACCGGCCATTTCCTGCACAACATCTACGACTTCGAAGGCCCGGTCCTGACCGCCTACATCCTGTGCGCGTTCGGATTCGCCGTCCTGGCCGGGCTGCTGCTGCGCCGCAGCATCCCGGCCATGATCGCCGCGTTCATCCCGTGGCTGGCTATCCGGCTCGTCGTCGAGTTCTTGCTCCGCCCCAACTTCCAGGCGCCCCTGACGTTCCGGCAGTACTGCGCGAACGGGTGCTCTGGCGACAACGGCATAGGCGCCGTGCCACCGCTCACCGGCCACATCGGGGACTGGGTCCTTGGCCAGCCCGCCGGCCAGTCAGGAAGCCAGTTCGTCAGGATCCTGTACCAGCCGGCCGACAGGTTCTGGCACTTCCAGTTCATCGAGGCCGGCCTGTTCCTGGCACTCACCGCAGCCGCGCTCGGCGCCACGGTCTGGCTGCTGCACCGGCGCGCCGCCTGACCGGCGCCAGCTGCGGCGAGGCGCGGAGCGGGGCCGTCAGCCGGTCCGTCACCAGACGGTCCGTCACCAGAGTGTGTAACCGCCGTCGATGACCAGCACGGACCCGGTGATGAACGAGGCGGCCGCGCTGGCCAGGAAGACGACGCTCGGCGCGATCTCCTCCGGCAGCGCGTACCGCTGCTGCGGCGTGTCCTCGATCCAGTGCCGACGGAATTCCGGGCGGTCAACGGGCGCCATCTCGGTCTTCACGTAGCCCGGAGCGATCGCGTTGACCCGGATACCCACTCCGGCCCATTCCGCCGCCAGCGACTTGGTCAGCTGGTGCACCGCGGCCTTGGATGCGTTATACGCGGGCTGCCACTGCGGGCGATTAACAATCATCCCCGAAATCGAGCCGACGTTGATGATCGACCCGCCGCCTGACCGGGCCATGTGGCGGCTGCCGGCGAGGCTGCACTTCCACAGCGCCCGTACGTTCAGGTCGAACACCTGGGTCCATTCCTCGTCGGTCACCTGCCAGGATTCTTTGTGGATGCAGAGGCCAGCGTTGTTGACGAGAACGTCCAGGCCGCCGAGCTCTTCGACGGCCCGCTGTACCGTCCCGTCGGCGTCACGGGTGATGTCGGCGTCGATCGACGACACCTCAAGGCCCTGGCCGGCCAGCTCGCGGACGGCTGCCGCGTTGCGTCCCGCATCGCGCGCGACGATGACCACCCGGGCGCCGGCCTCGGCCAGGGCAGCGGCGAAGGCCTTGCCCAGCCCCTGATTACCTCCGGTGACCAGCGCTTTCTTGCCGGTCAGGGCGAAGCGCTCCAGTACCTTCACCGTTACCTCCCACAGGCTGGCGAGCCTTCAGCGGATGGCATGACCATAACCTTCATGGAGCGGCCTGCCGGCCAGCACACCGAGCAGCGAAACAGGTCAGGCAAGTGCCCGGCCGGAGTTGCCAGGCCTGCCCTAGGCGATCCGGCTCACGGATCCGGGGCGTGCGCTCGGGCGGCCGCGCTGCGCTGGATCGGCTGCGGGGTCCCATGGCTGGTGGATCTGGTTCATCAGGGGCGAGGAGATCATGAAGTCAGCGGTTGCCCGGTTGCAGGCGACGGGGATGTTGCAGACGACCGCGACCCGCAGCAGGGCCTTGACGTCGGGGTCGTGCGGGTGCGGCTCCAGCGGGTCCCAGAGGAAAACCAGCAGATCGATCCCGCCTTCGGCGATGCGGGCGCCGATCTGCTGATCGCCGCCGAACGGGCCGCTGCGGAAGCAGGTGACCGGAAGCCCGAGTTCCTCTTGCAGCAGGCGGCCGGTGGTCGCTGTCGCGAACAGCTCGTGCCCGGCGAGCAGCGCCAGGTTGTACTCAGCCCACTCCAGCATGTCCTGCTTCTTGTTGTCGTGCGCGATCAGCGCGATCCGCCGTCCGGCGGGCACTGGCAGGTCGATAGCCATGCAGTTCCTCTCGATGGTTGAGTCAGCAGGGAAGCGCCGTACACGGCGGGCCGGCAGGCCGGCGAACGTGCTCTCGTCAGGCCGCGGGGCGGGGGCATTGCGGCCCGCTGGTGGTAACTCCCGCTGCTGCCGATGTCATTCCCGCCGCCAGCTGAACAGCTCATGGGCAACTGGCAGCGGTGCCGGTACGTCCAGGAACGGGAACCGCAGCGACTGCGGCACTATGGACGCGCCGGATGCTTGGGCAGGCGCGGGCCGGCGAGTTCAGGAAGCTCGATGGAAAGAGGATGAGCAGCCATGACGGAGGGTCCTGACCGCTGGCACCGGTGGCTCATCGACGTGCGCCATGGTGGCGATGCGGCCGCGCGCGAGCAGTTGCTGACCGGGCTCCTGTACCCGGTCAGGGATCACCTGCTCGACAAGGCTCAGCTGCGCCCCGGCGACACGCTGCTGGACGTCGGTGCCGGCGACGGGCTGATCGCATTCGGCGCGCTTGACCGGCTTGGCCCCTCCGGCCGGGTGATCTTCTCCGACGTCTCGCAGGATCTGCTTGATCACTGCCGGGAGGCTGCAGCCGACGGAGGGGCGCTCGCGCGGTGCAGCTTCGTCCTGGGCTCTGCGGACTCCCTGACCGGCGTGGCGGACGCATCGGCCGATGTGGTCACCACCAGGTCAGTGCTCATCTACGTGCAGGACAAGGCGGCGGCGTTGCGGGAGTTCTGTCGCGTGCTGAGGCCTGGCGGGCGAGTCAGCCTCTTCGAGCCGATCAACCGGCTGATGTCCGGCGACCCTGATCGCTTGCTCGGCTACGACATGCGCCCGGTTGCCGCGCTGGCGGAGAAGATCACGGCGCTCTACGAATCCATCCAGCCACGGGCGACCGGGCCCATGGGGAATTTCGACGACCGTGATCTGGTGCGCTGCGCGGAGAGCGCCGGATTCCCGGAGATCGGTCTCGAATTGCAGGTCAGCGTAAAAGCGACAAAGCAGCCCTGCCCCTGGGAGGTGTTCCTGCGCATGTCAGGTAACCCGCTCATCCCGCCGTTCGGCGAGGCGCTTGACCGCGCGCTGACCACCCGGGAGGCCACGGAGTTCAGCGACTATCTCAGGCCTCTTGTCGAATCTGGTACCGGCCAGGAGCGCACGGCATTCGCCTACCTGACCGCCGTCAAGGACTAGCCGGAAAACGCCACCAGGGCGAGGGCGTCAGACGGAACGGTCAGCACGTTCTCCGCGATGAACTCGGCCAGGTCCGGGTAGCCGGGCGCGGCGGCCAGGAACATCTCCCCCGCAGCCTCGCCGTCATACTCGGTGCGCCGCAGGACCACGTCCGGGCCGAGCAGCGCCCAGTACGCGCCGGTGCCGCCGTAGGGCATGCCGACACTGCCGGGGTTGACGAACCGGCGGCAGTCGGCGAGCCGCTGGAACGGCATGTGCGTGTGGCCGAGCACCACGGTCTGCTCCGCGGTGCCGGCGAAGGCGTCACGGTAGCGGTCCAGCTGCGAGTCCACCAGCACGATCTCGGTGTCGCTGCGAGTCGTGGCGTGGCAGAACCGGACAGCGCCCAGCCCGGTCACGTCCAGGCTGACCGACAGCGGCAGGCCGTCGAGCAGGTCCCGGTGGCGGCGATCCAGGCGGGACGCGCAGTACTCGGTGGGCACCCGTGCGACGTCGGGCAGGCCGGGGTCGAGGGCGCCATCGTAGGCGGCGACGAGCTCGCGGTCGGCGTTGCCGCGCACCCAGATCGCCTTGTCGCCCAGCCCGGCCAGCCGGTCCAGGGTCTCGGCCGGCATCGGCCCGGTGGCCAGGTCGCCGTTCAGCACGATGACGTCAGCGCCGGCCGCGCCGACGTCGCGGAGCACCGCGTCGAGCGCGGGCAGGTTGCCGTGGATGTCAGCAAGGACCGCGAGCCGCATGGGGATTCCTTTCGGGTAGTACCCCACGATTCTCGCCGCCACGGCGAGCTTCGCCGCGAATATTCGCGGACGGCTGAAGCCCGCCGCAGCCCTGCTGGACTGGCGCGCCGGTCTCAGGATCACCGACCGGGCCGACCAGCTGAGACAACGCGCTGGCGGCTGCCGCCCTTGCCGCTGCGTGAGACTCGTCTGGCGCCGCGGCCGCGGCCGTATCGGATACCAGCCGCATGACCTGATGCCGATAGCTCATCGCGCTCATCGCACGCGCTCAGCGCACCGGCGTCAGAGCACGGGCAGGTAGCGGTCCAGCTCGAACTCGGTCACATGGCGCCGGTACTCGTTCCATTCGGCGCGCTTGTTCCGGAGGAAGAAGCCGAAGACCTGCTCGCCGAGCGTCTCGGCGACGAGTTCGCTGCCCTCCATCACGTCGCACGCCTCCGACAGGCTCTGCGGCAGCGGCGCGATGCCCAGTGCCCGCCGCTCGGCGGACGTGAGCGCCCATACGTCGTCCTCCGAGCCGGGCGGCAGCTCGTAGTCGTTCTCGATCCCCTTCAGGCCGGCCGCCAGGATCACCGCGAACGCCAGGTACGGATTGCAGGCGGGATCCAGCGAGCGGAACTCGATCCTGGTCGCGTTTCCCTTCTGCGGCTTGTACATCGGCACCCGGACTAGTGCCGACCTGTTGTTGTGTCCCCAGCAGATGTACGCGGGCGCCTCTCCCCCCGCGCCGGCGATCCGCTCGTCCCCGCCCCAGAGCCGCTTGTAGGAATTCACCCACTGGTTGCAGACCGCGGTGACCTCCGCGGCGTGCTGGAGCAGCCCGGCGATGAACGCGCGCCCGAGCTTGGAGAGCTGGAACTGCGCGCCGGGCTCGTAGAAGACATTGCGGTCGCCCTCGAACAGGGACATGTGCGTGTGCATTCCCGAGCCGGGATGCTCGGTGAACGGCTTGGGCATGAAGCTCGCGTAGACCCCCTGCTCCAGCGCGACTTCCTTCATCGCCAGCCGGAACGCCATGATGTTGTCCGCGGTGCTGAGCGCATCGGCGTAGCGGAGGTCGATCTCCTGCTGGCCGGCCGCGGCCTCGTGGTGGCTGAACTCCACCGAGATGCCCATGCTCTCCAGCATCGTGATCGCACTGCGGCGGAAGTCGTGCGCGATGCTGTGCGGCGTGTGGTCGAAATAGCCGCCAGAGTCGATCGGCTGCGGCTTCACGCCCGGCTCCGGCTTCTCCCGCAGCAGGAAGAACTCGATCTCAGGGTGGGTGTAGAAGGTGAAGCCGAGATCGGATGCGCGGGACAGCGCCCGCTTGAGCACGTGCCGGGGATCGGCGTAGGATGGCGTGCCGTCCGGCAGCAGGATGTCGCAGAACATCCGCCCCACCCCCGGCATGTGGCCGCTCAGCGGCATCAGCTGGAAGGTCGACGGGTCCGGCTTGGCGATCATGTCCGCCTCGTAGACCCGCGCGAAGCCCTCGATGGCCGAGCCGTCGAAGCCGATTCCCTCCGCGAACGCGCCCTCCAGCTCAGCGGGGGCCACGGCGACGGATTTCAGCTGGCCGAGCACGTCGGTGAACCACAGCCGGACGAAGCGGATGTCACGCTCCTCGAGCGTGCGGAGCACGAACTCTTCCTGCCTATCCACCTCCTCAGTCTGCCTGCCCCATGTTTCGGATGAGTTACGCAGGGTCCGGGTGCCAGCCGGCCTGCGCTCGCCGGTGCCGTCCTAAGCTAGGCAGGTGCCCCAGATCCGCGTCGCGCTCGCCCAGGTCAATGCCACCGTCGGAGATCTTGAGGGCAACGCAAGGCTGCTGGTCGAGTGGACCAGGCTGGCCGCCGGGCACGGTGCCCGGATCGTGGTATTCCCCGAGATGATGCTCACCGGCTACCCGGTCGAGGATCTCGCCTTGCGCGCGTCGTTCGTGGACGCCTCGATCGCCGCGGTGGCTGGCGCGGCGCGGCGGCTGGCTGCCGAGGACCTCGGCGGCATTGCCGTGGTGACCGGCTACCTGGGCCGCCGGGCCGGCCTGCGACCGCGCGTGGGACTGCCGTTCGGGGCACCGCTCGACGCCGCCGCCCTGCTGTATGCCGGGACGGTGGCAGTGACCTCGGCCAAGCACCACCTGCCGAATTACGGGGTCTTCGACGAGTACCGCTATTTCGTGCCCGGGGACTGCCTGCCCGTCTTCCGGCTGCAGGCGGCGGCCGGCCAGCCGGTAGACGTCGCGATCGCGATCTGCGAGGACCTGTGGCAGGACGGCGGCCCGGTCGCAGTCACCCGGCAGGCCGGCGCGGGCCTGCTCGTGGTGCCCAACGCCTCACCGTACGAGCGCGGCAAGGATGACACCCGGCTGGAGCTTTGCCAGCGCCGGGCCCGCGAGGCGGGCGCCGCGCTCGCGTACGTCAACATGGTCGGCGGCCAGGACGAGCTGGTGTTCGACGGCGATTCGATCATCGTGGACGCCGCTGGCACGCTGCTGGCCCGCGGCCCGCAGTTCGAGCAGGCGCTGATCATCACCGACCTGGAGCTGCCCGCCGCCGACCAGGCCATCGGCCCTGGCGAGACGCCGGCTGACGCCAGCGACGGCACGGTCATGACGATCAAGCGGCTCACGCTGGCCGCGCCGGACGGCCCGGGCGCCAGTGCGCCAGCCGGCCGCGCTGCTGGCGGCCCCCGGGTGACCAGCCCGGCGGCCGGCGGCCCGGCCGTTCATGATCCCGAAGGAGCCGTTCATGATCCCGAAGGATTTGCGTCATCCATGGCGCCGGATCCTTCGGGATCATGGCCGACGGCAGGGACAAGCTGGCCCCGGCTCACCGATCTCGCCGAGGTCTACGCGGCCCTGGTCACCGGCACGGCGGACTACGTCCGGAAGAACGGCTTCCGCTCCGTGATCATCGGCCTGTCCGGCGGCATCGACTCGGCGCTGACCGCTACCATCGCCGCCGACGCGATCGGGCCGGACCGGGTGCACGTCGTGCTGATGCCCAGCCGGTACTCCTCCGGCCACTCCGTCAGCGACGCCGACGACCTGGCGAAGCGGCAGGGCCTGCATGCCAGGACGGTGCCGATCGCCGCGATGGTCGACGCCTTCGAGTCGGAGCTTGACCTGCATGGCCTGGCGGCGGAGAACCTGCAGGCCAGGATCCGCGGCATGATCCTGATGTCGCTGTCCAATGCCGACGGCCATCTCGTGCTCACCACGGGTAACAAGAGCGAGATTGCCACCGGGTACTCGACGCTCTACGGCGACGCGGCCGGCGGGTTCGCGCCGATCAAGGACGTGCTCAAGACGCTGGTCTGGGACCTCGCGCGGTGGCGCAACCAGCAGTCGGAGGATCGCGGCGAGACTCCCCCGATCCCGCCGAACTCGATCACCAAGCCGCCGAGCGCCGAGCTTGCGCCCGGGCAGCTCGACAGCGATTCGCTGCCGGACTACCCGGTGCTCGACTCGCTGCTGCACGACTACGTCGAACGCGACATGGGGGCTGCCGGCCTCATCGCCGCAGGTCATGATCCCGGCCTGGTCAGCCGGGTGATCACGATGGTCGACCGGGCCGAGTACAAGCGGCGGCAGTACCCGCCGGGACCGAAGATCACGGCGAAGAACTTCGGCCGCGACCGCAGGCTGCCGATCACCAGCGGCTGGCACGAGCCCCGGCCCCCGGCCGATCACCCCGCGTCCTGACGTCCCGGCCGGCCCTGCGCCCCGGCAGCACGCGCACACCGCCTCGTCAATGTGAAAATACGCGGGTTCGATGCCGCGTATCTTCACATTGACGAGGGCCTGCAGGCCGCCGGACGGTCGGCCCGATGGCCGCGCCAGGGCGGCGGTGCGGGTGCGCCTCAGCTGAGCAGCAGCACCGCGTAGCAGGCCAGCCAGTGCTCGACCGCGTAGTCGTCTCCGACGACATGCGGAAGCGCCGCGTCCGCGTGCCGGCCGGCCGCCGCCAGGGCAGGGCCGATCCGCGGGTCCGCAGCCGGGAGGCTCTCCGCGATCCGGCGCCAGCACCAGGCCCGGCTCGCGTTCAGGCCGTGCAGGTGGGCTATCTGCCCGTCGCTGGAGTCCGACACCACCGCGGGAGTGAACAGGGCCACCGGCTCGCCGGCCATGATGCCGGGCAGGAAACGCCGCAGCCAGCCGGCGGGCGAGCGGCACCCGGCGATCACCGCAGCGCATCTCATCTGTCGAACAATCCTGAGATCAGGTGTTTTGGGCCTTGACCGTGATCGGGCGCACCGATAGTTTTCGCGCGCGGCGCACTGTGCCTTGCATCTGGGGGGGCCACCCAGTGCAGCCGCTAGATCCTGCCCAACGGCGGGCGGGCACTACCGAGAGGTGAACGTGCATGGGTAATCGGATGTTGATGCGGCATCGGTCTGCCTGGGTGCTCGTGATGACGCCCGTCATGGCCCTTGCCGGTATCACCATGGCTGCCTCAAGTCAGGCAGCCGTCATGCGGCCCGCAAGCCAGGCCACGGTGGTGGCCAGCCACGCCCAGTCGGAAGTGACGCCGAATCCGGTCAATCAGCTCGACTGCAACGGGTACAGCACGAAATACAAGGCGCTCAACCCTGGTCAGAAGATGCGCTGCACCGACCCGCTCAGCACGCGCACGGTGACGTACGACGGCGAGAAGTACATCCGCGGCTACCGGTTCACCGACAACGGCCATTACATCGGGCACGATGAGCCGAGCGTGAAGTTCATCTCGCACGCGGCCGGGTCCGGCAACACGATGACCTACCTCATGAAACTGCCTGTCGACCCGAAGAAGCAGCCCACCGCCGACGGCAGCGTCACGGACTACAACGAGCTGAGCATCGCCCCGTGGTTCGGCCTGCCGATGTGCGACCCGCATTCCTACCCGGAGAATCCGTGCAAGCCGGACAGCGACAGCAACTCCGGGGAGATCGGCAACCCGAAGGATGCGGGCTCCGCGTTCATGGAACTCCAGCTGTACCCGCCGGGGGACGCCCCGTTCGTCGACGACGTCAGCTGTACAAGCCACCAATGGTGCGGGGCGCTGACCATCGACAGCCTCGAGTCCAAGTTCAACTTCGTGGGCCTCAACCCGGCCTGCGAGGAGCCAACCAACTTCGCGTTCCTGCAGAAGAACGGCGTTCCCACCGGCCCGCCAGCTCCGCAGCTGGCCGATGTGGCGACCGAGACCCCGAACGCCCACACGCTGCTGATGAATCCCGGTGATGTGCTGAAGATAGCGATCAGCGACCCCGCGGCCGGGTTCACGACCAGGATCACTGACCTGACCACCGGCCAGAGCGGCTACATGGTGGCAAGTGCGGGCAACGGCTTCGCGGACACCAATTACAAGACCTGCGCCGGGATCCCGCACACCTTCCACGCCGAGTACAGCACAGCACGCCAGCGGAACCAGGTGCCCTGGGCCGCGCTTGAGGGCGGCGTGATCATGCAGCAGGAAATCGGCCACTCCGAGGCCTGCAACTCGGTGACCAACGCCCTCGGGATCAGCGAGACCGGGTTCAGCGACCCGGACGTGTACCAGACCTGCATGGGTGGCTCTGAGGGCAAGAAGGCCGTCGGCGAGGGTCCGTGCGATGCCAGCACCGGCATCTGCCAGCACTCGACCACGGAAGGCTTGAAGGGCCCGGTCGCCTGCCCGAGCGACAGCCTCGCAAGTGGCGACCTGTGCGAGTTCGCCGACGCGGAATGCTTCCCGAAGGGAAACCGAGTCGTCATGTTCGACGGCGTCGCGACAAAGGAACACGCGGCGGTAGCCCAGTGCCTGGACAACTTCTTCCAGAACGGCGACCTGGACTGGGATGGAACCAGTTACCAGACGTACACCTGGCCGAACGGGAGCAAGGATCACCCGACCGCGGCCAGCTACCTGGGACCGTTCGACGCGGCGGGAAATCCGTATCCGGAGATTCAGTACGAGACGGACGCACCAGGCTCGGAGTCGCTCTGCGACGTCACCACCGGCAAGGACTGCGTGGTGAAGCCGCTGGGCTCGAAGTTCTATCCGTTCTGGAGCCTGAACAACAGCCAGCACCTGGCCGGGGCGCACGCTCCGTCCGGCGCCTGCGTCTGGAACTTCGGCAACGTCCTGCCCGGCGTGACCACGCGGACATTCGGAAAGGACGCCGAGTACGGCAAGTCGGATATCGCGCGGTACGGCGGCACGGACGCCAGCAAGGTGTTCCCCAACCCGGCAGTCAACGGGAACTGTCCCTCGTTCAGCATCTAGCAACCGCTAGGGTGCCCGGCCCCAGGCCGGGCACCCGATGAACTAACCGGGCCTGCCCGCACGCATGACGTGCGGGCAGGCCCGGTGTTTTTGGCCTGACGCTGAGTACGGCAAGCCCGATGTCGCGCGGTTCGGCGGCACGAACATCAGCGCCGTCAGGGCTACCCCCGCGTTCCGCGGAAACTGCACCAGGTTCAGCATCTAGCAACCGGGCGGCTGCGGGACCCGTGCCCGGCACCCGCCCGGTCAGCGGCTGAAGTCGACGGCGGTCGTGTTCGCCCCGCTGATGACGACGGCGACGGCCTCGTCCGGCCCGGGAACGTACTGGCCGGACAGCAGCGCCGCGAGCGCCGCGCAGCCGCCCGGCTCGGCTACCACCCGGAGCCGGTCCCAGAGCAGCTGCTGTGCCGTCAGGATCGCCTCATCGCTGACCAGCACGACGCTGCCGGAATACCGCGCGATGACCGCGAAGGTCAGCTCGCCGACCCGGCGCGGAGCAAGCGAGTCAACCGCGACGCTGCCGACGGGGGCGTCAGCGGGCTGTCCTGCCTTCAGCGCGCAGGTGAGGGTCGGGGCGTCCGCAGGCTCGGCGCCGACGACGCGGGCCTGCCCGGCGTAGGCAGCGGAGATGCCCGCCAGCAGCCCGCCGCCGCCCACCCCGGCCAGCACGGTAGTGACGGAACTTGCCTGCTGGCCGAGCTCGATCGCCACCGTGCCGGCCCCGAGCATGGTCTCGACCTGGTCATAGGCATGCACGGACATCGCCCCGGACGTCGCGATCCAGTCCTGGCTGAGCGCGAGGGCCTCGGAATACGAGGCGCCCGCCACGACGAGGTCGGCGCCATACGAGCGGATCCGGCTGACCTTCGCGGCCGAGGAGACCTCCGGAACGAAGATCCGGGCAGGCACACCGAGGATCCCGGCCGCGTAGGCGACCGCCGCGCCGTGATTGCCCCCGGACGCGGCTACCACGCCGGCCGCCGGGATCTCGCGGCGCAGCAAGTTAGTGAAAGCGCCACGGGCCTTGAACGAGCCCGAGTGCTGCAGCTGCTCCAGCTTAAGTACGAGTTCCCCCGTGGCCAGTCCGAAGTCGGCCCGATCGAGGCTGATCACCGGCGTGCGGCGGATGTACGGCCGGATCTGGGCTGCTACCGCCGCGATGGCAGCGCTCGTGACGCCAGCACTGGCGGCTGCGGCACTCGTCGCTGCGGCGCTCGCGGCTGCGGCGCTCGTGACGGCTCCGGCCCGGATGGCCGGCCGCTCAGCGGGCGCCAATGCCGCTCAGCATCTCGTCGACAACGCGCCTGGCATAACCGGGTTCGACCGGCGCGTCGCCGTACCTGCTGCGGGCGAGCACGGAGCCGATCATCATGAACAGCGCCGCGTCGACGTCAATGTCCTCGCGCAGCTCGCCGGTCACGGCGCCGCGGCGCAGCACTGCCCTGATCACCTCGCGCCGCGGCTCGATCACGGTCTCGGTATATCGCGTCATCAGCCTGGGGTACGCCGCCCCCTCCCCCAGCAGCAGCGCGAATTCCCGCATATGGCACGGATCGGCGAACTGCTCGCACATGGCCTCCAGCAATGCCAGCAGATCGTCGCGGACCGACAGGCCGCGCGGCTCAGGCAGCGGTGCCTTCAGGCACGCGACCGCGTCCAGGAGCAGGTCTTCCTTGCCCGGCCAGCGCCGGTAGATCGTGGCCTTGCCGACGCCCGCCCGCGCGGCCACCTTCTCGATGCACAGGCCGGCCGCGCCGGACTCGGCCAGCAGGGCAAGCGTAGCCTCGATGATCGCGCGCTCCGCCCGCTCACTGCGCGGGCGCCCCGGCCGCCGCTGCCCGGTGGCAGCCGTACTAGCAGTGCCCATGCCGCGTCACCTCTCCGCCCCGGCGGTCTCGGCCGGCTGGATTGCCTGCGGCTCCGGCCTGGCTTCGGGTGCTCCCGGCTGCCGCCCCGGCATCCAGATCGCCAGCACCACCGCGCCGAGCAGCGCGATGACGAACGAGATGACCGTGGTCAGGTGCATGGCGTGCACGAACGACTGGTCGGCCGCGGTCAGCAGGCTCCGGCCGGCCGGGCCGAGTTGCTGCGCGGCCGCCTGCGTCGCGGCAATCGACGCGAACGCCGAGTTCCTGGCGGCGGGCGGCAGCGCGCCGAGGTGCGGAGCCAGCTGGGCGCGGTATGCCTGGGCCAGCACCGAGCCGAGCACGGCAACGCCGAGCGCCACCGCGACCTGCCGGGAGATGTTCGTGATCGCGGACCCGGCGCCGCCGCGGTCCCTGGGGACGACCGACATGACCAGCTCGGTGGCCGGCGGCATCACGGTGCCCATCCCGGCACCCTGGATGAAGAAGGTCACCTCGAGCACCCAGATCGGGGTGCCCGTGCCCAGCAGGTGATATCCGACCATGGCCACCGCCACGAGCAGCAGCCCGGTCGCGCAGACGATCTTCGCGCCGAACCGCCGGACCATGGTCGCGCTGCGCGATGCGCAGAACAGCTGGCCCGCGGCCAGCGGAATCGTCAGCAGGCCGGCGTGCAGCGGACTGTAGCCGCGCACGTTCTGCAGGTAGAAGCTGATGAAGAAGAATGCCCCCGCCAGCGCGAAGAAGACCAGGGCGATCGCGCCCGCGGCCGACGACAGGCGCGGGTCGCGGAACAGCCGTACGTCCAGCGACGGGTGCTCGATCCTGGCCTCATACCACCCGAACGCAGCCAGCACCGCGAGCCCGGCGAAGACCGGCCCGAGCACGCCGAGGCCCAGCCACGAGCCGCTGTCCCCGCCCTGGATGATGCCGAACACGACAAGCACCAGGCCGGCGATGGACAGCAGCACTCCCAGGTAGTCGATCTTGCCGGGCACCTTGCTCCTGGATTCCGGCACGAGGAACAGGATCGCGACCACGCCCACGGCGGTCAGCGGCACGTTGATCAGGAAGACCGAGCCCCACCAGAAGTGGTCGAGCAGCAGGCCGCCGGCGATCGGGCCGGCCGCGATGGCCAGGCCGACCGCGCCGGCCCAGATGCCGATGGCACGGGGCCGTTCCTTCGGATCGAAGACGGTCGTGATGATGGACAGCGTCTGCGGCATGACCGCGGCACCGCCCAGGCCCATCAGTGCCCTGGCCAGGATGAGCTGCGTGGGCGTCTGTGCATAGGACGACAGCAGGGATGCGAGGCCGAACATCGTCATGCCGATCATCAGCATGCGCTTGCGGCCGATCCGGTCGCCGATCACGCCGAACGTGAACAGCAGCCCGGCGAACACCAGCGTGTAGGAGTTGATCGCCCATTCCAGCTGGCTCTGGCTTGCGCCCAGCCCGCCCTTGGGCTCGGAGATCGTCTTGAGCGCGATGTTCAGGACCGTGTTGTCCAGGACGATCGCTACCAGGCTGATGACCAGGACGCTGAGGATGATCCATCGGCGTCGCTGAATTGTCTGCGAATCCATGCCGTCCTTTAGCTCGCCGGGAGACCGTGCCCGGCTGGTCGGGTGCTGCCAGATGGCTGCCGCGGCTCGGCCGGCGGCAGCGCTACTATCGATACGATACGTTACCGTATCGGATCTCGGCAAACACGCAGCGGGATCGCGCGGTCTGTTCCGCGGGAGCGTTGCATGTCATGATCGATGAGTCCGGGTACGCCGCAGGGGCGCCTCGAGACGTGGAGGATCCAGATGACATCGCATCAGGGTGACCGGGGCACGGCCGCGACCAGCCAGCGGACCGCAGCGCAGGCCGAACCGCTGTACGGAGGCAGTCCCGGACGGCGCCGCACCGTCCGCGACATCGCCGCCGCCAAGGCCCGCGGCGAGAAATGGCCCATGCTCACCGCTTACGACGCGCTCACCGCGCGGGTCTTCGACGACGCCGGGATCCCGGTGCTGCTCGTCGGCGACTCCGCGGCGATGGTCATCTTCGGCCATGACAGCACCATCCCGGTCACGGTCGACGAATTGCTTCCTCTCACCGCCGCCGTCGTCAGGGGCAGCAGCCGGGCGATGGTCGTCGCCGACTTGCCGTTCGGCTCCTACCAGGCATCACCGCAGGCGGCGCTGACCGCGGCCACCCGGTTCCTGAAGGAGGCCGGCGCGCACGCGGTCAAGCTGGAGGGCGGCCACCGCGTGCTCCGGCAGGTCGAGGAGCTCGTCGCGGCGGGCATCCCGGTGATGGGGCACCTCGGGCTGACGCCCCAGTCGGTCAACGCGTTCGGCGGGTACCGGGTCCAGGGGCGCGGCGAGGATGGCGAGCAGCTGCTGCGCGACGCCAAGGCACTGCAGGCAGCCGGCGCGTTCTCGGTCGTCCTGGAGTGCGTGCCCGCGCGGCTGGCCGCCGCCGTTACGGCCAGCGTCTCGATCCCGACGATCGGGATCGGCGCCGGCCCGGACTGCGACGCCCAGGTGCTCGTCTGGCAGGACATGGCGGGACTCACGCCGCGGACCGCGAGCTTCGTGAAGAAGTACGCAGACGTCGCGGGGACTCTCCGGCAGGCCGCGCAGTCTTTTGCCAGCGAGGTCGTGGCTGGCGAGTTCCCGACGCAGGAGTATTCCTACCGCTGACGGCTGGCGCCCGCTGGCCGGCCTCCGGCCGGGCTGGCCAGGCAGGGCCTGGCGACCACCCCGGGCGGGCCGCCAGGCGCCGGCTACGCAGGGGCAGCCCGCACTGGTGCTCGTTATAGCGATATGTCGGTAAAGCTATATGTCGGTAATCCGCAGCCCGGCATGCGCCTTGTACCGGCGGTTGACCGAGACCAGGTTCGCGGTCAGCGCCTCTACCTGCCCGCAGTTGCGCAGCCGGCCGGCGTAGACGCCGCGCACTCCCGGTATCAGGCTGGCCAGCGCCTGGACCAGGTCGGTGGCCTTCCGGTCGTCGCCGAGCACCAGCACGTCCAGGTCAAGCTCGGCGACCTCGGGGTCGAGCAGCAGCACGGCCGAGACATGGTGGAACGCGCCGACCACGCGGGTGCCCGGCAGCACTTCGGCTGCCTGCTGCGCCGCGCTGCCCTCCGGCACCGGCAGCGGATAGGCGCCGCGGGCGTCGAAGCCGAGCGGGTTGACGCAGTCGATCAGGATCTTGCCGTCGAGTGCCCCGGCGAGCGAGGCCAGCAGCTCCCGGTGGCCTTCCCAGGGCATCGCCGCGATCACCACGTCGGCAGCCCTGGCCGCATCCTCGTTGGCGGCGCCGGTGAGCTGCGGCGGGCTGCCGATGCTGGCCGCGGCTGCTGCCGCGCGGCCCGCGTCCCGCGACCCGATGATCACCCGGCTGCCCGCCATGGCCAGCCTCCTGGCCAGGCCGCGGCCCTGGTCACCGGTGCCGCCGAGGACCCCGATCACCAGCCGGGTGACATCATCGGCGGATTCGGGCGATATCTGCGCAGCGGCCATCCCCCGATCTTGCCAGAGACTGCAGTGACCAGACGATCCCGCTGCGTGCCCGGACTCGGTCAGGCACCATGGTCGTCATGAACGCGGACCAGGTCGCCGCGCTGCGCGCGCTGCTGGGTCCCAGCGGCTGGATGGAGCAGACGCAGGAATTCTCCCGCGCGCTCCGGGTCTCCGCGCGCACCCCGGGCGGGCTGCTGCTCGTCGGCACGCCGGATGACGAGCCGTGGCACCTGACCGCGCACCTGGACGACGAGAGCCGGCTGGCCGGGATCCCCGGGCTCGCGCCCACGCTGGTGCGCTGGTCACCACCGGCGGATGCGCCCGCGCACCTGCGGGTCGGGATGGCCAGGCTGGAGGCGGCCAGGCGGGGCGAGACGCTGCTGGTAGTCAGCGCGGAGGCGGCCCCGGCGTCGCTGCTTGAGCGGGTCGACGACGCCCGCCGGACCGGCGCGACCATCCTCGCGCTTGACCAGGGCGATCCGGAGCTTGACGGCCTGGCGCACGAGTCGCTGATCGTGCCGGCCGGGTCAGCCCTCGTTTCCTTCGACGCCGCCCAGCACCTGGTCAGCGCCGCCGCAGGCGGCCAGCACGACCGGCCGCGCGACCGCAGCCTGCGCCGGCGGCTCGCGCGTCTTCTCGACGCGCTCAGCGGAACGCCGCCCCCCGGCTAGCCCCGGCAAAGGCGGTGAATCCCCGGATCGCTCACCTTCGAAGGTGAGCGATCCGGGGATTCACCACGTGAACCGAGCACGCGAAGCCGGCGCTGGCCGGGAGCCGTTCAGGGGGCCAAGGGCTGAAACCGATCAGGAGTCCAGGCTCAGCACCATGGTCGGCCGCTCGATGACATGGTCGTCGCGCAGCGGCCGCACGGCCGTGCCGATCGCGAAGAACTCGGTCGTGTGCGAGCCCCAGGTGTGGCTATGCTGGCGCAGCTGCACCCCGACGATGCCTTCGGCGCGATACTCCTCCGCCTCGGCCTGCATGCGGCTCATCGCCAGCTCGCGGGCGTCGTACAGCGCCTGGGTGAACTGCTCGAGCTCCACGTTCCTGCCGATGTTGCCGAGCTTCCCGCCGAGCTTCTGGTGCGCGATGTGGTAGACGCAGGAACCCATCACCATGCCGAGCGGCGCGTAGCCCGCCCGGATCAGCGTCCAGAAGTCCTGGCCGGACAGGTCGGAGGTGAAGGGCAGGTTCTTGTTGTTCCGCCACTCCTTCACTCCCCCGCCGCCCGCGTCCGGCTCGGCGTGCACCGCCGTGCCGACCGCGATGAATTCCGCGATGTCGTTGCCGAATTCCTTCATCTCCACGTCCAGCCTGACGCCGACGATGCCGTCCGCGCCCAGCGCCTGGGCCTCCGCTTCCATCCGGGTCATGGCCAGCTCCCTGGCGTGGTACATGGCCTGGGACAGCACGTCGAGTTCCTGGTTCTTGCCCCAGCGGCCGACCTGCAGGCCGACATGGTAAATCGAGCTGCCGAGCACCAGCCCGAGCGGGCGGAACCCGCACTCCCGCACGAGCAGGAACTCGTTGACCGAGAGGTCCGAGGTGAAAATGGCGCCAGGCTTTCCCGGCCGCAGCTCGGCGAGGCGCTTCATCGCGTCCTGCGGCACGCCCAGCACGCCGAAATCCGTGCTCTGCTGCTCGGTCATTACTCTCCCTTGACTGCGTTCGGCCCCGTCATTCGCCCGGCCGGGCTGGCCAGCCGGTCAGCTCCCCAGCTTGATCCGCGCCGCCTGGCGGCGCTGCGGGTCGAGGGACATGATGGCAAGACTGGAGGCGGGCGCCGGATGGCGCGGGCCGGCGAACCGCACCGTGGCCGTTCCCATGATCGTCACCTCCACGATGTGATCTTTCCTGTGCTCCTGCATCGGGCACTCCCGGTCACGGACCTGCATGTCCATGCTGGACACCACCACTCCCTCGGCCCCGAGCCTGCTCACGTCCCGTTCCAGCTGGGTGCGGGCGTCGTGCCTGCCCTGGTTGACCAGGTCGGTGTAGCCGACCACCTCGGAGTTCCCCGCCCCCCAGCTGGTCTGGTTCACGGTCAGCCAGTCATCGTGCCTGGCGCCGATCGAGATGCCGAGCACGAAACCCGCCGGCACCCAGCCTGCCATGATCAGCTTCGCGAAGTCCTGGCCGGACAGGTCCGAGGTGAACGGCCTGCGGAGCTCGACGCCGCCGGGCGCGCGCACCGCGGTGCCGATCGCCTTGAACTCAAGGCCGCCGGCCGGGAACCGGCCGATCTCGATCGACGCGCTGACCACGCCGTGCCCGCCCAGCGCGGCGCACTCGGCTGACATGCGGTCGATGGCCTTGTGCCGTGCCTCGTACATGGTCCGCACGAGGGCGTTATACGAACCCAGGCTGCCCGCCCCGGAGACCGCCGTGATGCTCCGGTAAGGCGCGACGTACCCCCCGTAGCCCGCCCAGGCGCCCGGGCAGCTGTACCCGCCCGTGTAGCCGATGTTGTAGACCGCCGCGCCGAGCACCTGCCCGACCGGCTCGAAGCCGACGCTCCTGATCGCCGAGAATTCGTCGGCGGACAGCGCCGATCCCCAGGTCCCGCTGCGGCGGATCTCGGCCATCCGCGCCCTGGCGGCCGGCGGCAGCCCGCCGCCGGACTGATCCTCGGTCACCCGCACGCCCCTTTCGGGCCGGTTCGGCAGTTGCCCCCACGATACCGGCCGGAGGCCCCGGCCCGGAGCATGCGCGCCGCAGCGGCGCTCAGCCAGACGGGCGACGCGAATCCTTCGGGATCACGACATCAGCGCCGCTCACCGCCAGGGTTCACCCGCCTTCGTCCTGGGCATCCCACTCCTCGTTCCGCCGCCTGGCGGTCTCGAGCGCGTTCGCCGCCGCTTCCCGGCTCGGATACGGCCCGAGCCGGTCCTTGCCCGGGCAGCCGTCATCGGGCTCGACGGTCATGTGTTTCAGGCAGAACCACCAGTGCTGCTCAGCGTTCATGGCTACTACACTTCCAGATCATGACAACGTTGCTCCAGCCCGGCCGGATTTCCCCGCTGCGAAAGGTGCCCGCGAACATCGTGCCCCCGGAGTACGTGGGCAGGCGGTACCCGAAAACCGGCGAGCCCGACGTCAAGGATGCCGAGACGATCGCGCGCATGCGGGTTGCCGGGCGGCTCGCGGCCCGCGCCCTGGCCGAGGTCGGCAGGCACGTGGCGCCCGGCGTCACCACCGACGAACTGGACCGCATCGGGCACGAGTTCCTCTGCGACCACGGCGCCTACCCGAGCACGCTCGGCTACCGCGGGTACCCCAAATCGCTCTGCACGTCGCTCAACGAGGTGATCTGCCACGGGATCCCGGATGACACGGTGATCGCCGACGGCGACATCGTGAACATCGACATCACCGGCTTCATCGGCGGCGTGCACGGCGACACCAACGCGACCTTCCTGGCCGGGAATGCGGACGAGGAGTCCCGGCTGCTGGTCGAGCGCACCGAGGAGGCGATGATGCGCGGCATCCGCGCGGTCGCTCCGGGACGGCCGCTGAACGCGGTTGGCCGGGTCATCGAGTCGTATGCGCGGCGGTTCGGCTACGGGGTGGTCCGTGACTTTACCGGGCACGGCATCGGCACTAATTTCCACTCTGGCCTGATCGTGCCCCATTTCGACGATCCGGAGACCGACGTGATCATGGAGCAGGGGATGACCTTCACGATCGAGCCGATGCTCACCCTCGGCACGATCGCCTATGACGTCTGGCCGGATGGCTGGACGGCCGTCACCCGGGACGGCAGGCGCACCGCGCAGTTCGAGCACACGCTCCTGGTCACCGGCGACGGCTACGAGATCCTGACGCTCCCGTAGCGGCGATCGCGCCGCGCGCCGCCGCCCCGGCCGGAGTTCCTCGCGACCCGGAGGAGGACGACCGCCAGGGCCGCAAGCGCGATCAGGAACCCGGCGGCCCCCGCGGCCGCGAGCCGCTCCGACCCGGCGATCCGCGCCCTATCGCGGTGCACGACCTGGATCGGCCCTGGCAGCGGCCCGGAGCCGAAATGGGCGGCCGGAGCCAGGCCGGGCCCGGGCCGCTGCGCGGCAAGCCCGGCCGCTGCCTTGAGGGCGGCACCGGCATCGACCTCGCCGAACCCGACGCCCGGGCGGTACCCGCCGGCTGGCCGGTACCTTGCGGAGCTGACCAGCGCCTGCCGGACCTGGGCCGGGCTCAGCCGCGGGTACCGTGACCTGATCAGCGCGGCCACGCCGGCGACGAACGCCGACGCCGGGCTGGTGCCGTTGACGGCCAGGTAGCCGCCGCCGGGCGCGGCGCCGACCACGGCCACGCCTGGCGCGCAGATCACGACCGACGCGTTGCGGTCGGAGAACGCCGCTCGCTGGTGGTCCCCGCCCACCGCCCCTACCGAGATGACCCCCGTGAAGGATGCCGGGTAGGAATACCGGGACGACCGGCCCGGCGCGGCGCCGTTGTTCCCCGCCGACGCCACCACCACCACGCCGCGGGAGATCGCGTAGCCGACGGCCGCACGCACCGGCCGCGCGGCGCTGGCCGAGCCAAGCGACATGTTGATCACCGCCACGCCATGGCGGACCGCGTACCGGATTCCGCTGGCGATCGCGGTTTCGTAATGATCGTTCGCGTTGTAGATGGGGAAACCCGGCTCGTCGTCGTCAAGGATGACCCGGACCGACAGAATCCTCGCCGCCGGCGCGACCCCGATCACCCCGCTGGCCCGCCCTGGCCCGGTCCCGTGGCCGGCGATCAGCGAGGCGATGAAGGTGCCGTGCGAGTGCGGCGGCCGGTAGCCGGGAGGATCGGCGGCCCCGGTGAAGTCCGGCCCGGTCGTCACCGAGCCGCTGAGGTCCGGCACCGCCTGGTCGACGCCCGTGTCGAGTACCCCGACGGTGACGCCCCGTCCCCTGGTCACCCGCCAGGCGGCCGGCACCCCGATGGACGCAAGCTCCGCCAGGTCGCTGGCCCGGGCCTGCTGGCCGGTGCTCTCGGCCGCCCCGCGTGCTGGCGTAGCGGCAGGCCCGGCGGCTCCGAGCGCCACGATGACGGCGGACGCCGCGAACGCCGTTACGCGGCGGAAAGTGGCGCGGGCGCGGGCGCGGGCAGGGGCCGCGGCTAGCAAAGCCACTCCGGCTGCGCGCAGGTGACGTCACCGGGTGCGCTGAGCGGCCCGAGAACCTCCGCGGCCAGCTGCCGGGCCGGCCGGAAGATCGCGTAACGGGGCTGCCGGCTGGCGGCAGCCGGCCGGCCGTCGGCGTAGCCGGCGACCGCCAGCACGACATACGGCCCCTGCTGCCGCCCCGTCATGACCTGCCGGGCCGCCTCGGTGAAACTCGCGCCGGCGGTGCCGGGAACGGCGAATGCGCGCAGGCCGTACCAGGGGAATCTCCCGGTTGCCAGGACTGAGAAATCCCCGTAGTCATGGAGGCAGCGAACGGCACGCGGGTCGCTGCCGAATGCGCACGGGCCGGCCTGGCCGCGGTCTGCGTCGCCGGCCAGGGCGCGGATGAAGGCGCCGGCCTCGCGCGGTCCGGTGAAGGCAAAGACCCCGATCGTATAGAGGACGCCCTGGAGCTGATCCGCATAGGTTGCCCGCAGCGCCGCGCGGCAGCCGTCCCGCAGCGCCTGCCGGCCGGCCGCGGCCGCTACCGCCGCCGTGCAGCCAGCTCCGGCCGAGATCCCGACCCGCCGGGCAGTCTCCCTGGTCTGCAACGCCGTGGTGTAGCGGAGCACGGCGGGGAAGATCCGGCCGGCCGGCCAGGAGCGCCAGCGGCCGGCTACCTCGGACGCGGCCGCAGCGGACCGCTCCGCCGCCGTCGGCGGCCTGGTCAGCTCCGCATGGGCACTGGACCCGGCCGTCACCGCAAGCG
>Ga0302178_10001107_pt1 | contig 23323 bp, 23 predicted proteins | sample I_Palsa_E1_3_FD_198790 | JGI IMG/M metagenome (GOLD analysis project Ga0302178, IMG submission 198790) | Peat permafrost microbial communities from Stordalen Mire near Abisko, Sweden - I_Palsa_E1_3 | ecosystem: Environmental > Terrestrial > Soil > Palsa > Peat permafrost | place: Sweden... | reverse complement strand
ACAACCATCCGGAACCTGGTCGTTGCATGGGTTCCTCTGCCGTCGCGGTTTGCTTGTCTTTGGCATCCATCAAATCATCTCCTTACTTCGCATGCGCAGGGCGCGATCCGCACTGAGCCGCTGTTTTGGCGTCCGACCCAACCACCTGTACTCCTAAGTTCACGGAATCAGGTTCGCGTGAACGTCGAGAGACGCTGCTGCAGCGCGGCCGAGAAAATGTTCTTCGGCAGCATGCAGTGAATGCCCTTGGGCGGAAAGGTCGCGTACACCGTGCCGGTCTGGTTCGCGTACTGCGTGACGCGAAAGCTGCCCGCCACGCTGAAGATGCCATAGCAGTCCTCAGGCGCAATGCCTGTCGCCGCGGAAAGCCAGCCAATCATCTGACGCAAACAGACCACCAACGCATTGTCGAGCGTGTCGGCAAAGCCGAAACCGATCCAATGGTCCGGTGTTTCCGCCATCGGAACGTTGAGTGCCGCGCGCTTGTGCAGCACATATTGAATGCGCATTTCCTCGAAAGCCGTCTCGATGGAAGTCTGATCGACGTTGCCTTCACCCGATGCGCCCATCGATCCGCCCGTCCAGACGCGGCCGCCCGGCACCTGGACCGGCAGGAAAATCGACGTCCCCACACCCAGCACGGCGCAATCGAGGTTGCCGCCGTAATTGCCGGCGAGGTTCGCGCTGACGGGTTTGTCGCCCGGCGGCTGCGTGCCGATGTAGGCCTGGAATGGCTTCAACGGAATGCTCACACCGGGCACGTAGGCTGCGGACGTGCGGTCCTTGTCGAACTTCAGGTAGCGCAGATACGGTTTGAAATCGTGCGGTAATGCCCCGACGCCCGGCGGCGCCGAATTCCAGCCCCAATCGATCGGGCGCATGCTGAGCATCCGGCATTCGATCAGGTCGCCCGCTTCGGCGCCCTCCACTGCGACTGGACCGATCAGGGAAAACGCGCCGTTCGGATACTTCTTGCGGATCGGCTCACGCTCCTTGAAAGTCATACCGTACTTCGCTTCATTACCCCAATTGGTCCACGTGCCGTCGTACCACACCGTGTCACCTGATCTGACGGCAGCGGCGACCGCGGTATCGGGTTCCATCTGGCCCACCCGTACGGTCTCGTCCGACGGCACCAGTCTGACCAGCGCGCCGTCCGGGGAGGCCAGCCCAGCGCCCTGACCCGGCATAGCCGTGCTTTGTGCGTTGCCCCTAAGCGGAAAGCCAAATGCGCCTGCCGCCACCGCACCGAAGCCGAGCTTGAGCATGCTTCGGCGACACAAGGCGGTTGCGTCCATCGTGGTCGCGCTCCGTGGCTCCGTCGCATCTCCCGCGATGAGCGGAACGCGATTTTGTTGTGCATCATTCTTCATGCGTATTCCTTATTTATTGCAGATGTACCGGCGCGAGTCATCGCGTGGTCGACGCGCCGATCGCTTCGATTGCGCCCTTGACCACCTGTTCGTCGATTTCCGAAGGTGCTCCGCTCGCACCCATGGCGCCGAGCAGATGGCCACCGGAGAAGATCGGCTGCACGCCCCGCGCCGGCAGGAAGGGCGCGTAATAGCCTGCGCCGGATACATTGCTGTACTCCGACGGGTCGTCCTTGAAACGCTGTTCGAGCGTCGCGCCCGACTGTCCGCCGAGTGCAACGGAGGCGAAGGCCTTGCCGCGCGCGAAGTCGAGGCTCGCAAAGGGTGCCCCGTCCATGCGCACCGCAGCGATCAGATGGCCACCTGGATCGACTATCGCGAAGCTCAGCGCAAGATGGTGCGTACGAGCCGTGGCGCTGGCGGTTTCGATCAGCTTCATCGCCTGGGCCAGACTCACTGAAGATGTCTCCAGCGGCGCGAGCACCTCCTGCGTGGCTGCCGGCTCGGCTGCGGTGGCGCCGCATGCGCCGACAAGACACAGCGAGCAAAGCGTTGCGATCGCTGCCGTCCTCGTCGACCGAAGCGAGATATTGAATTTCACACTTGTCTCCTCTTTGCTAATGCACAACTCGTCTTAAACAGAAGCCTATCGGCGCGTCGCACGATCGCTATGACCGGAAAGACCGCGCGTTTACCATCAAGTCCAATTCTTTTCTTCATGTGCGATGCGTTGAGCGCATTGCACACAAAACAATGGCCCCGCGCCAATCTTCCGATGCGGGTCATCCGCTTCAAGCGACGGGCTATGCCGTCCGGGGGGGTATCTCAAGGAGGCGCTCGGCGTCGCGAGGCTTCAGCTACAGCATTGAACGGGCAACCTCGAACACCGGACACCACGTCCTCCGACGCATTTGCGCAAAGCTGTCTCGAGCCGCTTACCCGACGCGCCGAAGGAAACGGTGAATTCTGATTTCGCTCCACAGGCCGAGCGCAAAGAGTGGGTCGTTACGATTAAAGGTCTCCACTTCGTCGCGCGTTTGCGCTTCCACCAGAAAGAAGCTGCCGATCTTCGTCTCGCCCGCGTCGTCCATCAATGGGCCGGACGTGACAAGCTCGATCGGCCGGGTTTCCAGATACGCACGATGCTTCGGGGTATTCGACTCGCGAAGCGCCAACGCTCCGGGCTTGTCGATGCAGTAAACGATCCAATGCATGTGTTTCAACTCCCTATCAAAGTCACACTGGCTTGATGCGCCTGATACGAAGCGCAAGCATCGTCGCCAGATTGATCCGTTTCACTGCCCCGAAGCGGGCACGCTGTTGCTCGGCTTGGCCACCGACTTGTTCTCTGCGTTTTGCAGGTTCTGCGGATAGCTGGTCAGGTCGCCGCCCGGTTGATAGCCGTTCTTCTCAAGCGTTTTGAGCTCGGCATTCTTCTTCGCCCGCGCGGCCTTGCGTTGGGCCTTGCGAATCTGCTTCGGTGTGGATGCAGCAGGCGGGGCCGCGCCGATTGCGTCGGACGTCTGGGCAAAAGCGGGAGCGACGTCGATCAGAGCAACCGCTAAACCAACTGTTGCAAGGGCCTTAAGGGAAGTAAGGCGGAGTTGAAGCATGAAAGAGTCTCCGGAATAGGCTGGATACAGGAATGACCTCATGGGTCAGAAGTCTGACCCAGTATCCGTCCATCGCAGCGCAATCGAATGCGCTGCGTGTCCTGTGGTTTACCGGATGCTCCGATTTTTTGGGGTCCTGCTCGAAGCCCGCAGGAAGGCAATGAATGAAGTAGCTCCGCGGTCGCATCAAGATATCGAAGCCGCGTAACAAATAGCATGCGTCTTAGGATGCGCGAACAGGATTGCGCAATGGCCGAATATAAACCTGGCGCACGCGGCCAACCGGACAACGAGTTTCGATTTTCGTTCAACCGGGCTGCTTCGTGGTCCGATGAATTGAACGCACGTAAGCGTGCGCGGGTTAGGTCCGCGCACGCTTGTCCGATATTCGAAAGCAATTGTCCGAACCGGACGCAGCAATACGGTTAGTCCTTGCCAAGCCACGGGTAGCGTGTCGTATCACGCCCCGCGTAGTCCGGATCGAGGTAGATGTAGACGCGCCGGATCTTCCAGTCGCGAATCTCGAACACATCGCACCAGTTCCCGGCGCCCCATGCCGGCACGCCGGCGCGCCATTGACCGTCGCGGTGCTCGCCGTGACTTGTGCCTTCGCATACCACCACATCGCTGCCGGAGAAAATCCAGTTGAAGTGCGCATAGTGGTGGGTGATCGACTTCAGTGTGCCACCGACATCACCGAACAGCTTGCCGATCTGATCCTTGCCGCTCGCGAGACCCCACTTCGGGAAGAACACCTGGGCGTCGTCAGCGAACAGCTCAAGGATGCTGCCGCCTGTCGAGGTCACACCGCCGTTGTCGAATGCTTTTAGATACTCAATAGCGACCGACTTTCGCTGCTCGTCGGTCATCGTTTGGATGGTAAGTGCCATGATCGTTTCCTGTTTCTCGGCTGCGCGGATAAGGGTCGCTTGCGGTCTAATCCACAAGCGGGAAGTGCTGACGGTTTCAGCGCGGCAGCTCTTTGTGCGCGCAGTGCGCCGCGAGATACGCGAACGCCAGAATGGGACCCAGCGTGGCCCCGCCCGCCCAATAGGCACGTGCCGACGCCGATGCAACGCAATTGCCGACGCCATACAGACCCACAATCGCAGTGCCCATATGATCGAGCACCTGTCCGTTGGGATTGGTTACCGGACCGCCCTTTGTATCGAGGTTGCCGCCTGTTAGCAGCGCGGCATAGTAAGGCCCGTTGTCGGCCAGCGGATACATGGTCGGATTCGGCGCCGACGGTTCGGCGGCGGCCGGGCCGTTGAAAAGAAGTTCGACGGGCCGCTCGCCGCGCTGGAAGTCGAGGTCCTTGCCGCACTCCGCAAACTCGTTGAAGCGCTCGACCGTTGCCGGCAGATTGGCTTCGAAGTCGTCGCCGAAGTTCAGGTTGCCGATTTGCGGAGCCAGTTGCGCCACCCGCTCACGGATCTTTTGCGCCAGTTCGGCTAGCGTATCGCCTTTGATCACATGAGCATCGTTGACACCTTCGGGCACGATGAAACGCCCATACTCGGTGCTCGCCGAATACCGCTGACTGCGCGAGTCCCAGATCGCAGCAAGAACTAGATTGGGATACTGCGAGGTTGCCGGATCCCAGCTGAAAAACGCCTGCGCCGATTCATTGTAGGCAAGCTTTTCATTGGTGACCCGTTTGCCGTGCCGGTTCACGTAAATCATTGAATCGCCCGATGGCGAAAACGTCCCGACCAGGCTCGGATCGTCGTTCAAGGCTTTCTCGAGAACGATCGGACACATCCACGCATAGTTCATGTTGCGCAGCTCCGCCCCCACCGCGGTGCCGATCGGGACGAAATCGCCCTCGTTGCTGCGTGCCGCACAGCCGCCGAAAACCGGCGCGCTCAGGAAATTCTTGCGCATCGTCTTGTTGTGCGTAAAGCCACCTGTGCCGAAGATCACCGCTTTGCGCGCCTTGAACGTAATCGCTCCGTGCTCTGCAATATCAGCCTCGACCCCCGTCACCGCGCCACTGTCATCGACGATGAGCCGCTGAACGCGGCAATTCGTGCGGATTTCCACGCCCGCCCGGCGTGCCGCTTCGGACATCGAACGGACTGCCACCGCGCCGCCGTCGGACATCGAATCGCAAGCCCCTTTGGGCAACAGCACACGCCCCTTGGGTGCCTTGTCTTCGGGCAATTCGGCCCAGTAATCGGTTACCTCGGGACAGTGACGGTACTCAAGCGCTCCCTTCTCGGCGAGCAGCTCGGCGGCGGGAGACGCATTGTCGTAAATCGCCGCGCACATGTCGAACTCCCACTGCGTCATGCCAAAGCGCGGCAGATCCGGACTATAGGTCTCCGGCCGCGACAGCCTCGCCATATAGCGTATGCAGTCCTCTCTGCTGTCTTCGATACCGAGTTCGCGCATCGGCCGGTTGTTGGGCACCCAGTACCAGAACGCCGCCTTCTTCGCGGTACCGCCCAGGTCAGCCGCTTTTTCCAGCAGCAGGACCTTGTTGTCCTGCCATGCGGCAAACAGCGCGCAAGCGAGACCTGCCGCACCCGCGCCCACTATCACCATGTCGAATACACCATCGAATCGCTCGGCTTTGACAGGCGTCGCGGATTTGCGTGGAATGTCACTCATGAGATGTCTCCTGATTTTTCTGCGTCAATGAATACCTGCCCTCGCTCGATGCGAATGACGACTGGCGTCAGCGCCGCGCCCTCGCATGGGCCGTCCATGCATGCGCCATCTTCGAACCGGAACATCGCGCTGTGGTGTGCGCACATCACCCACTCGGCGTCGTAAGTCCAGAACGTATTCGGCTCGTAGTTCAGCGGAATCGAAAAATGTGGGCAGACGTTGCGATAGGCCCAAGCCTCGTCGCCGCGACGCAATACGACGATGCCTGGTACACCGGCACACTCGGGCGGCAGTTCAAGGCCACCGCCGTCGGGCACGTCCCCGAGTGCGCACAGACCGCCGTGCGACGGCGCGTGATTCGTTGAGGTCATCATTCCCCCTCTCATGCGCGATGGGCCGCCGACGACGTGTTGAGGGCCTTTGTCACGTCGTCCGTAGCCGGTCGTGCGGAAGTTTCATCGTCGAGGAACACGACGCGCCGGCCCACCGGAAAGAGTTGTAAGCCAAAACGGCGCGACACGAAGCCCCACAAGCCCTGCGGAAAGAACATCGTCACCAGAATGGCGAGCGCACCGAGTCCGATCAGATACCAGGTACCGTAGTCGGACAGAAACTTGTTCAGGACAAAAAATATCAGCGCACCCAGAATGGGTCCCTCGAGCGTCCCTAGCCCGCCAATCAACACGATAAAGATGCCGAAAGCGGTCCAGTTCGCCGAGAATGCGGCGTCAGGTGAAATGCGCAGGTTGCCTAAGAAATACAAGCCGCCAGCGAGCGCCGTGCCGCATGCCGACACCAGATAGACGAACAGCCGCGCGCGCTTCACATCGACGCCTTGACTGCTCGCCGCGACCGCGTTGTCGCGCATCGCCGTCAAGGAAAGTCCGGCTTTGGAGCGCAAAAATACGTAGAGCAGACCAACCGCAGCCGCCACGATGGCAAGCGCGAGCCATAACGTGAGCGACTCGCGCAGCGCACGCGGCACATCCTGCAGTGCAGTCAAGCTGGTGCCCGAACCACCGCCGAGCACGGAGACGTTGGCGATCGTCAGGCGAAAGACCTCTGCGATGACCCACGTGCCGATCGCGAAGTAGCCGCCTTCGAGGCGAAACGCTACTAGCGAGACCGGAACCGCGACCACAGTGGCAATCACGGCGGCGAGCGGTACCGCGACAAACGGCGAGACGCCGCAATAGTTCGCGAGAATCAGCATGCCGTAGCCGCCAATGCCGAAAAAGGCCTGCTGCCCGATCGATACCATGCCGCCGTATCCGGCCAGCAGATTCCACATCATCGCGAAGACCAGGTACGAGGCCAGTTGCACAAAGTCGTGCAATGCATCGCGCCCGGCCCACCATGGGGCGCTTGCTACCGCGAGCGCGATTACCAGCAGGACGAGCACAGCGACCCGGCTCGCCCGCGTGGCGCGCCGCACTTCGAAACTCGCTGAAGCTGCAGGACGGTTCAATAGCGTGTTCATGTCGAAGCCTCTATGCGGTTTTGGGCAGCAAGCCCTGCGGCCGTATCACCAGCACGGCGAGGAACACGATATGCCCCAGCCAGATGCCCCAACCGGGATCGAAGTAAAAGCCTGCCTGCTGCGCGATGCCCAGTGCCATGCCGCCAAGAAACGTGCCCCAGAACGACCCCATGCCACCGATGATCACAGCCTCGAACGCGTACAGGAGCAATGCGGGACCGTCTGTAGGCGAAACGGCCGTGCGCATCGAATACAGCGCCGCTGCGACCGCGATCAGCACAAACGCGATGCCCATTGCCAACGCATAGGTCCTGCGGTAGGAGACCCCCATCAGCTGCACGATCTCGCGGTCATCGGAAGTGGCACGGAACGCGCGGCCCAGTGGCGTGCGGCCGAACAGCCACTGCATCGCGAAGGCCAGCACCACGGTGGCGGCCAACGTCACAAGTGGCAGGTAACCGAGCGTGATGCCGGGTGCGACCGTGATGCTTTGCGATTCGAAACTGCCCGTCGCCACCGAGCGCGGATCGGCGGAAAAGACCTGCTGCAGCACGTTCTGGATCACGATCGAAAGGCCGAAGGTGACGATCAGCGAAGGCAGCGGATCGCGGCTGCTGACGCGGTTGAGGATGGCGTACTGCACCGCATAACCCGCGCCGAACGCGATACCGAGCAGGAGAATGAGCGCGACGGCGAGCGGCAGGTGCGCGAAGCCGGTCAGCGCGAACAATACGAACACCAGCAGCACGATGAAATCGCCGTGCGCCGTGTTGGTCAATCGCATCACACCGAATACCAGCGACTGTCCCATTGCAAACAACCCATACAGCGCGCCCAGCAGCACACCTTGCACGATGATGTTGATCAACGTATTCATGTGACCACTCCAAAGTAGGCTTGAGTAATCGCTTCGTCGGATACCTGCGCAGAGAGACCCGATAGCGAGACACGCCCCTCCTGAAAGCAATAGAAGCGCGAAGAGACACGGCGCGCGAGCTGGACGTCCTGTTCGACCACGATGGCGCTCATGCCGTCCGCGACGATCGCGGGCAACGCCGCATAAATCTCGCGCACGATGACCGGTGCAAGGCCGAGAGAGAGTTCGTCGCACATCAGCAGATCAGGATTGCTCATCAATGCACGGCCAATCGCCACCATCTGCTGCTGACCGCCGGACAATGCCGTAGCGGCGTGATGACGACGCTCCTGCAAGGCAGGGAAAAGCGCATAGATGCTTTGCAGATTCCAGCGTCCAGGCCGTTTGCAATATGCGCCGAGCAGCAGGTTTTCCTCAACCGTGAGGCTGGCGAACAGCCGCCGCCCCTCCGGCACCAGCGCAATTCCCTTGCCGACGATGCTCGCCGCAGCCGCACCACCGACGGGTTCGCCCCGGTACACGATCTGTTCGGCACGGGTGCGCAGCAAGCCAGCCACTGACTTGAGGAAGGTCGACTTGCCCGCGCCGTTCGAGCCGATCAGCGCGATGACCTCTCCTTGCGCAACGGTGACGTCGATACCGAACAGCGCCTGAAAGTCGCCGTAAAACGCGGTCAGGCCGCGCGTCTCCAACAGAGCCGACATGATCACGCCTCCAGTCCAAGATAAACACGCCGCACTTCGGGGTCGTCCATCACCACATCAGGAAGGCCCTCAGCGAGCTTCTTGCCGAAGTTGATGACAAGCAGGCGGTCCGCCACCGCGAGCAGAGCGTGTACCACGTGTTCGATCCACACGATCGTCACGCCGTGCTCCTTGACGCGGCGAATTTCGTCGACGAGTTCGTGCGTTTCCGGTTCGGTCAGGCCGCCCGCGATCTCGTCCAGCAACAGCAATTGCGGGTTCGTAGCGAGGGCACGCGCCAGTTCGAGACGCTTGCGGTCGAGTAGCGCGAGTGTCCCGGCGAGCTGGTTGGCGCGCGCCTTGAGGCCCGTGCGTTCGAGCACGTCGACGCAGACGTCATAGGCCGCGTGCTCGGTCAACCTGCCGCCGAAGGTCGCCCCGACCAGCAGGTTTTCGAATACAGTCATGCCGCCGAACGGCCGCGGCACCTGATACGAGCGGCCAATCCCGGCCACGCACCGGCGATGCGGCGGTAGTTGACCGACGTCGGCACCGTCGAATTCGACGCTGCCCTGATCGGGACGCACGTCACCACTGACCAGATTGAACAGCGTGGTCTTGCCGGCGCCATTCGGGCCGAGGATGCCGTAGGTCTCGCCGCGCTCGACCGCGAAGCTCATGTTGTCGGTCACCTGAAGCGCGCCATAGCGTTTCGACACGCCGGTGAGTCTCAGGACACAGTTCATGGCCATGCTCCTTTGCCGTCAGGTCAGGCAATCAGCTTGAGCGGGCCGGAAATCGGCACCATCGGCGCGAGCTGGTTGTTGACGATCGCCAGATCGAAAGGGTGTTTCTGCCCTTTCACCCATTGGCCGCCGACCAGCGGCGTTTTGGCGACGTTCTTGACGGGGCCGCTACCCCATGCGACATGACCCACCAGCGTGTCGAGTTTCGTCGACGCCACGGCATCGCGGATCGCTTCGTTCGAATCGACATCCTTGGCACGCTTGAGCGAATCCACGGCAATTTCAAACAAGGCGTGGGCGAAGCCGATCGGCTGGGTCCATTGCTTCGACGTCACGCGCTCATAGTCTGCTGCGACCTGCTGGGCGCTTTGCCCCGTGAGCGACGACTTGAATGGATGCGACGGCGACCACCACACCTCGGTAGAAAGACCGTCGCCGAGATCACCTAACGCTTCAATGGAGGTCGGGAATAGCAGCGCCTTGCCGATCGAGATCACCTTGGGCTTCAGACCTTGCTGCCGCGCCTGCACCAGAAAATTCTTGGCGTCGGGGGGAATCACCACGCCGGTTACGATCTGCGCATTCGCCTGCTTGAATGTGGAAATCTGCGCGGAGAAATCCTGCGTCATGCTTTGGAAGCGGCCCGGATCTTTCAGCGTGAAGCCTTTTTGCGCCAGCACGGGCGGAAAGCCGAGTTTCGCGTCGCCCCATGCATTGCCGTCGCCGTCGTTCGGGAACAGGCCGCCTACGCTGCGATTGGTCTGCACCGATTGCCACATGCCGGTGTACACAGTAATCACGTCTTCGAGGCCCCAGAAGAAGTGATACGTGAAGCGGAAGCCCTTTTTCGGGTCGCCCTTTCTGCCGAAGAACCACGGTTGCCACGGCACCACGGTCGACACGCATGGCGTCTCGTTGATCTCGCAAACGTCGCTGACCGGATTCGCGGTTTCAGGCGTGCCGGACACGAGCATGATGTCGACCTTTTCCTTGAGGATCAGGTCGTTTGCGACTTCGCCCGCTCGATTCGGATTCGATTGGCTGTCCTTGACGAGGATCGACACGGGATACGGCTTGCCGCCTATCACGATGCCGTTTTTCAGCTCGGTTTGCATCTGCTGGATCGTGAAGCGGTCTGCCTCTCCGAACGGCGCGAGCGGCCCGGTTTGCGGCGATACGTAGCCGATCTTCAGCGTGCGTGGATTGGCGGCGAAAACGCGCGGTGTCAGTACAGGTGTCGCGGCAGCGAGTGCGCCACCTGCTGCTAGCCTGATGAAGCGGCGCCGTCCGGCTTCGAAGTTGAACTCGTCCATGCCTGTCTCCGGTATTTATGTATGTTTATGTGCGTCTGCGCTTTGTGCTGCGTCAACCGCGCATTTGGCCACTACGTTGGCCGTCGCCCTTCAAACGCCGCTTCGAGCAGCGCGCGTAACGGCACCCGCTCGACCATGCGTGGGTTCCAGTACGGATTCTTGAGTGCAAGATCGAGCGCGATGTCGAGATCCCCAGCGGTGAGGCCGATCTCCTTCAACGCGATCGGCGCGCCGTGCTCGCGCGCTAGATCGAAGACACCTTGAGCGGCGTCGTCAGCGTGCAGCGCGCGCGCTATGCGCCGCATCGCTGCAGGCGCCGCATGCCGGTTGTAGGCAAGCACGTGCGGTAGCACAATCGTGTGCGTTTCCGCGTGCGGCAGATTGAACGTGCCACCCAGCGTGTGACATAGCTTGTGATGCAGGGACATGCCCACGCTGCCGAGCACCGCGCCGCACAGCCATGCGCCATACAGGCAGTCCGCGCGCGCCTCGAGATCGTCGGGCTTACGCATGACTTGCGGCAGGCCCTGTCCAAGCGCCCTGATGCCCTCTTCCGCCATCAGGCTCACTACCGGATTCGCGTCCTGTGCGTACAACCCTTCAGCTGCATGGGCGATCGCGTTGATCCCGCTCGTCAACGAGAGCGCAGGCGGTAGCGACGTCGTAAGCGCCGGATCGTAGATCACGGTGCTCGGCAGCACACGCATATCGCGCCCGGTTCGCTTCACGCCGCCTTCGGTGAGCCCGTAGATCGGCGTCATCTCCGAGCCTGCGTAAGTGGTGGGAATCGCAAGGATCGGCAGCGCGGTTTCCAGCGCAATGGCCTTGCCGAGGCCCGTGGTCGAGCCGCCACCAATCGCAATCGCACAATTGGCGCCCACCGCTGCCGCATAGTCACGCGCCTTGCGCGCCGTTTCCACCGGCACATGCATCACCGCTTCGGCGAACACACCCGCCGCTCGCGACCCCAGTTGCGTCGCAAGCGCTTCGGCCTGGTCACGCTGCTGCGGGGTCGACAGTACAAGCGCCCGCGTCGCGCCGAGCAATTCAATCTCGCGGCCAAGCTGATCAAGGCTGCCCACACCGAAGATCACGCGCGTCGGCAGGCCGTTGTACACGAACGGATCCATGGCGATTCAACGCGGGTAATAAGGAGGAATCTGCGCATCCACGTTGACCCAGACCGACTTGGGTTGCGTGTACTCGCGCATTGCTTCGAAGCCCATCTCGCGGCCATAGCCGCTCGCGCCCACCCCGCCGAAAGGCGAACCCGGGCTCACGCGTTTGTAGCTGTTGATCCACACCATGCCGGCGCGCAGCTCGCGGGCTACCAGATGGGCACGCTGCAGATCGCGGGTCCACAGTCCTGCGCCAAGGCCGTACTCGGTGCCGTTGGCAATGGCGAGCGCTTCCTCGTCGGTACGGAAAGTGGTGACAGCCATGAACGGGCCGAACACCTCTTCCTGCGACACACGATCTGCAGGCTTTGCCTCGACGATGGTCGGCTCGACATAGCAGCCGTTTGCGAGCGCCGCCGCATCCGGCGCCTTGCCACCCGCCAGCACCCGGCCGCCCTGCTCACGGGCAATATCCACATACGACAGGACGCGGTCGCGATGCTGACGCGAGGTAAGCGGCCCCATCTCGGTGGCCGGATCGAGCGGATCGCCGATGCGGATCGTGCGGCTCAAGGCGATCAGTTTTTCGAGCACTTCATCGGCGACTGATTCATGCACGATCATGCGCGACGCCGCGATGCAGGCCTGCCCCTGGTTATGGAAAATGCCAAACGCGGAGCCCTGCACGACCGCTTCGATGTTCGCGTCGCCAAACACGATGTTCGCGCCTTTGCCGCCGAGTTCGAGTTGCACCTTCTTGAGGTTGCCACTCGACGCCTGGACGATCTTGCGTCCCACCGCCGTCGAACCCGTGAAGGCGACCTTGCTGATCTCCGGATGTTCCGCGATGTACTGGCCGGCCACGTGACCCAGCCCAGGCAGCACGTTGACGACGCCCTCAGGAAAGCCCGCCTCGGCCATCAGCTCGGCAATCGCGAGACTCGATAACGGCGTAAGTTCAGCCGGCTTCATCACTACGCAGTTGCCTGCCGCGAGCGCCGGCGCCATCTTCCAGCTCGTGAACATCAGCGGAAAATTCCACGGCACCACCTGGCCCACAACACCCACGGGCTCACGCATCAGATAGTTTAGAAAGCCCTGCTCGACCGGAATCACTGAGCCTTCGAATTTGTCGGCCATCCCGCCGAAGTAGCGGAACGTCGCGGCGGTACGCGGCACGTCGAGATTGCGCGTGTCGCGAATCGGATGCCCTGTATCGATCGATTCGAGCCGGGCGAGCTCATCCGCGTTCGCTTCGATCGCGTCGGCGAGCTTGAGCAGCAAACGTCCACGCTCCATCGCCGCGAGCTTGCTCCACTTCGGAAACGCCGCTTTCGCAGCGGCCACCGCGCGGTCGATGTCGGCATGGCCCGCCATCGCCACTTCGGCTATAACCGAGTTGTCGTGAGGGTTCAGGGTGGCGAGCGTTTCGCCGTTTGCAGCCGGCACGAAGCGGCCGCCAATGAAGAGTTGCGTTTGCATGTCAGTCCCGCGCAAGTAAAACCTGGACGTGACATCTCCCGCGGCGCCAGCAGTCTGGCGCCGTTCGTCTCAAACCGGGAGATGCCGAAAGGCTTAGATCTGGATCGGATACGGCGACAATTCGCCGCTCTCGTAGCGCTTCGGCAGATCAGGCGTGGCGTTCTCCCAGACCAGCAGCATCGAGCGCTTCTGCGAGTAGCCTTTGTGGCGGATATCGGCCGGCATCGCGGCGATATCGCCTGCATTCATCGTGATGCGCGCCCGCGGCTCGCCGCTATCCTTGTCTGCCACGTCCCAGATGATCTGGTCGGACAGTTGCAGGAACCACTCCACGCGGTCGTTGCCGTGAAACACCGGCAGGACGAATTCTTCGGTGGTCGGGCAAAACAGGCTTTGCTGGCACACCGAAGTAACGGACGGATTCCACGTCACATCCGAACGCGACAGATACTTGAAGAGACTGAACGCGTGCAGCACGCCTTCAAAACCCGGCTCAGCGTGAATTTCGGGTTCGTCCTGCGCGACATCGGCGAACTGGCGGTTCACCGGCAGATCGTCGCGCAGCGGCGAATCGCCTTCAATGCCAGGCATGCATTTCGTCGCAATGCGCGTGCGTTCGATTGCCGCGATGTTGTCACCGTGTTTGGTGCCGAACGCCGACCCCGTTTCTTCAGGCGCCGCGAACGGATCGAAGCCTTCGTTGACCCAGTCCTTCAGAATCGCCTTGAAGGTAGCCATGATGATCGGCGTGTCGAACTGCTGCATATGGTCGACGCCCGCCTCCTTGAAGTTCGCGTTGTAGGCTCCCGCGTACATGTCGACCTTGCCATAGTGGTTGCGGGTGCCGATCACTTCGTCGAAATTGACCCAGCCGTAAAAGAAGCCCCACGCGACGTCGCGCATCATTGCGCGCAGGAAATCGTCGGCATGCATCTGGTGCGAGCGATCCTGGCCTTTCGCCGGCCACTTGATCGTGGCGAAGTAGGCGTCGCGGCTAAATTCGAAGTCGCCGAGGCGGAAGATGCGGTAGCCCGTGACCGGATCGGGCTCGCTCGCGGTAACGTTTTGCAGTCCGGTTACTTTGTTGTCCATGATTGACTCCAGGAAGATCGAAGATGAGCGATGGTGTGAAAGAGTGACGGGATGCGAGTCGCTCATTGGATGCAGATATCGGCCCACTTTTCGACCGAGTTGCGTCCAAGAATCGTCTGCACGAGCACGACGCCCTTCGTCACCGCTTCGAACCGGTAGGCTGCGCCCGCGGGCAGCAGCGCCTGATGGCCGCGCCTAAGGCGCACATAGCCCATCACCTGCCCGGAGGGTTGGCCGTCGAGACGCACCGTGCCTTCGGTTTGCGCATCGACAAGCGGTCCGTCCGACGGCTTGATGAAGTGCACGTCGATTTCGCCGTCCAGCACCACGGCGAACTCATCGTGCGCTGCAGCGAACCACGGCGACGCCCCTTCGGCGCGCAGCGCTTCGATCACGTACTTGAGATTTTTGCCGACGACGACTTTCTCGTAGGGCGCTGCGCGGCTCGCGACTTCGAACACGTTCGACATCGCGTAATGCTCCGGTTTGCCCTTGATGATTTCGATGGAGCCCTTACGATAATTGTCCAGGCTGCCGAACCAGGTCTGTTGCATGTCTGCCTCCATGTGTCTGTGAATGCGTTGCTTGCATCCAAGATTAAGTGGCGACCGGCACAACAGCAATGATCTGAGGTTCGGGAATCACAAACCATGAGTGCGGCAAAAACCTGCTAGGGAAACTACCTGGGGGCTACCCCGGAGAGGGCCACGGCGGCTGGTTCACTCTTCGGCCAGCTCTTCGCCGACGCTCTTCGTGTCGTCGTCCGGCGGCGTAATGCCGAGCGCCCGGTCCCACGGCGGCTCCTGCAGGTAGCGGGCGCGCAGGAAATCGACAAACGCCTTGACCTTGGTGGTCGAACGGTGCGAGGCGGGATAGACGGCGGAGAGCCATAGCGGCGGCGCCGCGTAGTCCGGCAGGACACGTTCGAGACGCCGTTCGAGCAGATCGGCGGCGGCGACCATAGTAGGCAGGTAGACGACGCCTGCGCCAGCCCGCGCGAACTCGAGCAGCAGATGAACGCTATTACTTTTAAGCACCGGATTAAGTGCAATTTCGAAGGTATCGTTGCCTTTCATCAGTGGCCACTTGTCACCCCACGGGTAGTACGAATAGCAGGCAAAGTCGTGACGCAGCAGGTCGAGTGGCGTCTCGATGACCGGTTCTTCCTTCAGGTAGCCCGGAGCGCCACACAGCACGCCCCGCACCGGGAACAGGCGTCGCTCGACCAGCAGATTCGACGCAGGCGGATAGATTTGCAGCGCGAGATCGAAGCCCTCCTGGACCGGATCGATGACGCGATCGTTGACGGTCACGACGAACTCGACGCGCGGGTAGGTTTCGCGGAATTCGATCAGCGCCTGCGAAAAATGGCCCAGCGCGAAGCCGGGTAGCACATGGATGTTGAGCGTGCCAGACAGCGAATGCGGCTCTCCGCGCGAGCGCCCGGACAGTTCATGAGCGCGATTGACCAGTTCGACGCACTCGCGATAATAGGTTTCGCCGAGTTCGGACAATCGGACCGCGCGCGTGGAACGGTGAAAGAGCGGTACGCCGAAGTGGTCTTCCAGCTGCTTGACGCGCGACGTCACGACGGACTTCGCCACGCCCAACTGGCGTGCGGCATTGGCGAAACTCTGCGCCTCCGCGGCTCGCACAAAGGCCTCCATCGACATGAACAGGTCCATGCTGCAGTCTCCTATGTCGCCTTTTTTCTACGTCGGATCCGATGGACTGAAGTGTAGCTCACCGTGCGCGATGCATTACATGAGACTTGCCAACCTTTCCGGAACCCAAAACATACCGATTCTTGCCAAGCCGCTTGGCCTCGTAAAGACCCTCGTCAGCCACCTTGAAGATCTCCGCGATAGTCATTGTCTCGCTGAATCGGGATATCCCGATGCTGACCGTCACGACATGCGTCGAAATGCGGAGTGTCGCAACACTCTCGCAAAGCTGCCTCGCCAACGCGCACGCCGCACCCTCTTTCCCTGCGAACACCACGCCGAATTCCTCGCCTCCGAGGCGGCCGTGGGCATGCGCCTGCGCGTGCCGCTCGATGATAGCGGCCACGGCCACCAATACCTCGTCTCCAACGTCGTGGCCCGAGGTATCGTTGATGAGTTTGAAGTTGTCGATATCGATCAGCAGCAGATAGAAATCATTCGTGGCGGAGCGCGCGTGATAATCGGGCATGGCCTCCATCAAGCTTCGCCGATTGTCGATCCCTGTCAGCGAATCTTTGAACGCCAGCTTGACCAGCTCTCTTTGAACGAGGAAGGTTCTTTTCCTTTCCCGCACGAAAAGGAAGTTGAGCAGCAAGCCCAGCGCGCTGCCCGAGACGATAAACAGAATGATCCAGCCCGAGTCTGGCGAATCGGTGAGGAATCCAACCCTGCCGTACGAAATGATGAACCAGACAGCAATAGCGCTAGCAAGATAGCCATAGTAATCGGCGAACACCGGCGCCATGCCTACGGTCATCAAAATGCCCATGGGCAGGACCCAGAAGTCAGGATCCAGTGATCCACTGGCGTTATTGTGAAAGCCGAATGCGACTGCCGCGGCGCACACAAAACAGCCAATCGAAACGAGCCACGCGTGACGCGCGAAATGCGTCGTGGCCGCGCCGATGAGCATCCCGATGAATGCGATGGCGGTATACGTTCGGTCAAACGTAGCACCAGGATTCGTGAAAACGCGGGATAGCATCCAGCCAACGATGCCGAAAACCTGCACCCAAATGGCGAGATGACGCAGGCCGATAGCTGAGCTGCGCCAGAACAGCCGCTTCTCGGACCCATCACGGAAGACGCTTTCCCGTTCAAGGGACCTGATTTTATGAACGAACCGCATGGCTTGATCCTGTTGTCCGTGCGGAGCGTAAGGGGAAAAAGTCTGAAGAGAAAACGAGCATCTGATTGATCATTCGGCTGCTATGACGACACTATATCAAGCCAATACCCGTTTCCCACGGCCAGGGGTGTCGTCGATCTTCAACGATTGTCAGAGCCGATAGACCCGCTCCGCATTGTCGTGAAACAGCGCGCCCCGTTCGTCGGCGGAGAAATCACGCGTGATCGCCTTGAACGCGTCGAACACCGTGTCATAACTGCTGAACAGCTTGTCGACCGGGAAATTGCTCGCAAACATGCAGCGATTCACGCCGAACGCTTCAATCGCGTGCAGAACGAACAGACGAATGCTATCCACCGTCCATTTCCAGTCGCCCATCCCCAGACCGGATATCTTGCAGTACACGTTGTCCGCCGAAGCCAGCGATTTCATCCCCTGTTTCCAGCCTTCGATCTCCTCAGGCGTCCGGTCAACCGGCATGCCGGTATGGTTAAGGACCATCGGCGTATCGGGAAAGGCCCGCGCGAGAGCCAGCGCCTCTTCCATCTGCTTGTAGTAAAGCTGCAAGTCGAACGACAAGTTGTGGCGCTTGAGCAGTGCGTAACCGCGACGCCATTGCGGATCATCCATCAGGTGGGGGTTGCCGATAAACGTCTTCACTTGATCGCGGTGGAAATTCAGGCATTGGCGAATGCCCCTCACGTTCGCGAACTGACAGTGTTCCTCGATCACCGCCTGCGCGTTTGGCGCAGCGAGGTCCGCGAACGCGACGATGCCGTGCGGATAGCCGTGAGCGTCGGCAACTTTCTGAAGCCAGCGCGTTTCGGACACCGGATCGTTGTGATCGTATTCGACCTGAAGATGGACCGTTTTCACGACATTCTGATTCTTGATATCGGCGAGGAAATCGTCGATCAGGTAATCCTTGCGGATCGCGGAGTAGTCACCGAATACGCGCTCGAGCATCGGCCCCTGCAACCAGGGGTAGACGCCAGTCTTGAGATCGTAGAGATGATGATGCGGGTCGATGATCGGTAGATTGTCCATGGTGTCTCCCGTATGAGGTCAGTCGGCGTTGAGCCGTGCCCCACGCGCGATGCGAGCGGCACGCCAGCAGCCCCCTCGAAACATCAGTATTGACCCGCTGACGGCGGATAGACGCGTTTGACGGTCGCCTGGGCCTCCGGCTGGTCGATCGTATCCTTCGTCACGAGCGGCTCCTTGAGTGCCAGTTCCTGCGTGGTCGGCTTGTGATTCAGCGCATTGAAGACCTGTGTAGTCGCGTCGATGCCCTGGCCTACCGCTTCCTGCAAGAAGATGCCCTGGATCTGGCCATCGCGCAGCAGCTTGATCGTCGTCGGGCTGCCGTCCGCTGTGACCACCGCGACCTTGCCTACACTGCCACGCGTCTGCAGCGCCTTGGCAGCGCCGGTGGCGGCTTCGTCATACATGCCATAGATACCCTTGACGTCGGGGTGAGCGGTCAACACATCGTTCGCCTGCTGGACCGCTTCGTTGACCGTCAGTCCATGCGTCTCGAGTACCTGCACGAGGTCGCAGCCGTCGGACTTGAACGACTCCTGCGCACCCTTCATGTACTTCTGCGCATTCTCGCGGTCCTGCGGCAACGACAGCATCGCCACCTTATTGCTGCCACGATCTTTCGCAAGCTTGCAGACATACGCGCCCTCGGCCTTGCCCGTATCGTAGTTATTCGCGGTCACTGCCGACGTATAGTCCGTCTGACCGGCCTGTGGCCCGATGCCCGTGAATGCGACCGGCACCGACTTCTCCTTCAGCAGGCGCAGCACGGGGGGCGTGCTGGTTGAACTGACCGGTCCCATCACGATCGCAGTGACGCCGCGTGTCAGCGCCGTGCGCACATTGTCCATCTGCTTGGCAGGCGAGTTCTCCGACGTGAACTCAACATAGTTCATCCCCAGTTCCTGCGCCCTTTGCTTGACGCCGTACGCAACCCATTGCCAGTACGAAATGTCCAGTGACGGTGCGATATACGCAACTGTTTGCTTGTCCCCCGCGACCGAGGCCTGCGACGCGAACGCCGCTGCAAATGCCAGTACCGACGCTGCGATAACCTGTGCAACCGGCCGGTCCGAGAACCTGCTTCCTGATGTTGACGCGCGCTTTTCCATGATTGTCTCCTTCATGCTAGCTTGAGCAAACCCGTGCTTAACGCCGGGCTTTAGTAACACGGTCCACGAGGACCGCGATGAGAATGACGACACCGGTGACGGTGCCTTGCCAGAAACTGTTGACGCCAATGAGGTTTGCTCCGTTCTGGATGATGGTGATCATCAGCGCTCCGAGCAGCGCGCCAATCGCCGAACCCGTGCCGCCAAAGAGACTGGCGCCGCCGATCACCACCGCCGCGATCGCCTGCAGCATCAGGCTTGAGCCGGCTGTCGCTTCCGCATTGCTGATGTATGACACGCTGACGATGCTCGCGAATGAAGCGAACAGCCCTGAAAGCAGATAGGCGGCCAGCCGCACACGATTGACCGGAATCCCGATCACCCGCGCCGAAGAACTGCTACTGCCGATCGCATACAGCCACCGTCCGGCGACGACCTTGCGCAGACTGAACTCGATGGCGACGAGCAGCAGCACGCACCACAGTGCGTAATTCGGCAGACCGGGAATCAGCGTTCCCGAATTCAGCAGCCAGTAGTCGGGGTTGGAGATGGGCAGCGAATGGCCATCGGTGACGATGAAAGAGAGGCTGCCCGCGATCGCATACGTGCTCAGCGTCACCACGAACGGCGCCAGTCCGACGAACGTCACGAGCGCACCGTTGAGGGCGCCAATCAGGATGCCTACAGAAAGCCCGGCCATGCTGCTGGCAATCCCGCCATAGCCGTGCGCCATCGCAAGACCGGTGACCATGCCCGTCAGCGAGAAAACCGAACCGACCGACAGGTCGATGCCACCCGTGATAATCACGAGCAGCACGCCGAACGCCATGATGACGAGCGGTGCGGCGGCCTGCGTGACGTTGGAGATATTGCCGCCGGACAACGCGGCCGGCACGATCATGCCGACCGCGAGTTCGATCACGATGATGGCGAGTGCAATCGCAATCTCGGTGCGATACGCCGAAAGCAGACGGCGACCCGCGCCGCTGCGCCGCACGTGCCCCTCCGGCATCGAATGAGTGACTGATTTCATGACTGTCTCCAAGCAAATATCGTTCTTTCGCGGGCCGGGACTAAGCGGCCATGCCCGTGGCGGCGGCGAGTTGCGTTTCGTTGACGTCGGCGTGCCGCAATACTTCGGTTGGCTTGCCGTCCAGATCGAACGCGAGCACCGTGTCGCACAGTTCGACCAGTTCGATGTATTCCGTCGACCACCAGACGATGGTCGTGCCTTGCTGCGCCATCTTGCGAATCAGCGCGTAGATCTCGCGTTTCGTGCGGATGTCGACGCCGCGGGTCGGCTCTTCGAGCACCAGCAATTTCGGCCGTAGCAATAACCAGCGAGCGATCAGGAGTTTTTGCTGGGTGCCGCCGCTCAAGGTCGCCGGCAGATCCCACAGCGAACCCGCGCGGATCTTCAGCGCTTCGAGCAGTTGCGTGCTTTGTTCGATCTCCGCGCGTCCGACGACATTGCGCCGGTTGACGACGCGTGCCGCCGCGACCAGGTTGTCGACGATCGGCAAGGTAGCGAGAATGCCTTTATTCGAGCGGTCGCCCGACACGAAGCCGACACCATCGCGCGCTCCTGTGCAAGGGTGTGAATAGCTGGCCCGGGCGCCGTCGCGCGTGATGGCCCACGCGCCAGCAGGTGCGATACCGGTCAGCGCGTCGATCAGCGACGACGGGCCAACGGGCGCACCCGCCAGGCCGACAATGGCGCCTGCGGGAACCTCGATTGTCACGCCATCCCGTTCGATGCGAAGCGCACCGCGATGGGTAACATGCGTTGCCTGTGCGCCGGCGCCGTCGCTGCCGCCATGCTGCGTGGCCAGGTCTGCACGTCCCCATTCCGCCGACTCCGCGACACTTGCCGCCGCCTCGTCGACCACGACGCTTTGCCCCATGCATTCGACAATTTCGCGGTCCGTGATCGCATCCAGCGCGGCGCGGTCGACCGCCGTCTTGCCATCGCGGATGATCGTGCAGACATCCGCGATCTGACGAATTTCACGCATCCGGTGCGAGACGAACAGCACGGCGAGTCCCGTGTCGGCGATCAACCGGCGTATCACCGCAAAGAGCCGCGTCGTTTCCGCTGCGGTCAGATTGGCGGTCGGCTCGTCGAGCAAGAGCAGCTTCGCACCCGAACCGAGCGCGCGGGCGATCTCCACCAGTTGCCGCTCGTGCAGCGTTAGATCGCCGACCAGCCGTCCTGCCGATTCACGCGCGAAGTGCGGGTCGATCAGCGACAGTGCTTCGATTGCGATGTCCATCGACGCGCGTTCGCTGTATCGGGCCGTGCCACGCCGCAGCCGCGGCATCGCAATGTTCTCCGCGACGGACAGATGCGGAAGCAGAGCCAGCTCCTGATTGACGACCGCGATGGTGCCCGCCGCAACGTGTCCACCCACGGAGGCGCCAAGCGCGGCCCCGTCGAACTCGAGTGTGCCGCCGTCGCGCTCGAACTGGCCGGAGATAATCTTGATCAGCGTCGATTTGCCCGCGCCGTTGCCACCCAAAAATGCGTGGACCTCACCGGCCGCGATCGACAGGTCGAAGCCCTTCAGCACGCTGGTAGGTCCGAAGCTTTTGACGATCGAACGGGCAGTCAGCAGGTAACGTTGCTCAGTCATGACGTGAGCCGTACCGGACAAGGAGGGTTTTGCTGAGCGTCGGTTGATCGCGCTTTCACGCGGAAAGTCGGATAATTCATTACCGTCTCCTACGCAGTTGTTGCACTGCGCAATTCATGTTTGTGATTTGCCGCCTTGCTGCCCTTAAGATGGCCTCTCGGGTAGTGGGAACTTCGCGGTTCCCTGGTTGTGCGGCTTGTTGACAGAATGGCAGTGCAGAGGGCGTGCGAACAAGGCGGTTTCATTCAACTGCATCTGAAAAAAATTCACTATGCGCATCCCACCGGTGAAAGCCATCGTCGCTTTTGAGAGCGTGGCCAGAACGAAAAGCGTCAACCGTGCGTCTGAAGAATTGGGGTTGACGGCGTCGGCAGTGAGTCATCAGATCAGCAATCTCGAAGCGGTCATTGGCCAACCCCTCTTCTATCGATCAGGCCGCGGACTCGTGCTGACGCCGACAGGCGAGCGTTATCTGTCCGATGTGACCGGTTCCCTTGCGGACCTGAGCCGCGCCACGGAACGGGCGTCGAGCCGTACCGACGTCGAGATCCTGCGCGTGCATTCCAGCCCCAGCTTCGGTCTGATGTGGCTGCTGCCACGGCTCGCGTCGTTTCAGGAGGCCAACGGCGACATCCAGCTGAATCTGGCCTGCTCGTATGAGGACGTATCGTTTACCAGCGGTTATTACGATGTCGACTTGCGCCACGGCTATGCGAACTGGCGCGATCTGGAGGTGCGTACCTTGCGCGACGAGTTCATCGCGCCGCTTGCGTCACCGCGATATCTGGAAAGCCACCCGGTCAATACCCCGGAAGACCTGCTTTCGCATCGTCTGATCTATTCGGAGACACCGCTTGTGCAGTGGAAGCAGTGGTTCGGGCGTACCGGGGTTTCCGGCAAGCACAAGACCTTCGACTTTTCGTTCGACCGGTCATACATGTCGCTGGAAACGGCTGCGCTAGGTCTCGGCATCGCGCTGGAAAGCCTGATGCTCGCCTCCGTACGCATCAAGGAAGGCGCGCTCGTGCCGGTATTCGACAGCACGCACGCCGTCGAGGTGGGCGCGCATCACCTGGTCTATCCCCCGCAAAATGCGGAGCTGCCGCGTGTGACGCGGTTCATTGCATGGATCGAGCGCGAAATTGGCCACATGGGTCGTCCGGCCTAGTACAACATCCCCTAAATACTTTTATTAATTGATCGGATGGTTTATCCTGGCCGTATGAGTCGAGGACGCCATGCAACGCCAGTGAAGCTGGCCAGGAAGGAAAGACAGGAGCTGCAGTCGCTG
>Ga0302178_10001104_pt1 | contig 23374 bp, 17 predicted proteins | sample I_Palsa_E1_3_FD_198790 | JGI IMG/M metagenome (GOLD analysis project Ga0302178, IMG submission 198790) | Peat permafrost microbial communities from Stordalen Mire near Abisko, Sweden - I_Palsa_E1_3 | ecosystem: Environmental > Terrestrial > Soil > Palsa > Peat permafrost | place: Sweden... | reverse complement strand
ACTTATCACTGCGAATCCGATTGCCGTGAGTAGCAATGGCACTGCAGTGTGGAAGCGCCGCTCGCCCGTCCTGTCCGAATGCCGTGCCCAGAGAATCATCGCGACGACCGTGAACGCATAGGGAATTCTTGCTATTACCCACAAATATGCGGGTTTTGTTAACCTATAAAAATTAGCACTACTACGTTATGAAATGAATAAGAACGAGTCTCAGAGACAACGGTCGCAGCCCGAAGAAGGGTTGCCGTCGGATGAGGAGGATTGGCTGAATCGCGAAAGCGCCCAAAGCAATTTCCGTGACCAACGACTGAAGAAACGCTTCAAAATTTTGCTAGACCGTCTATGGAAGGGTATGGGCGAAACCATCCCCTTGGCTTGTGTTGACTGGGCCAACACCAAGGCGGCCTATCGATTTCTGGACAATGACCGCGTAAGCGAACAGGACATCCTGAGCGGTCATTTTCAGGCAACGGCGCAGCGCTTTGCAGTGACCGAAGCGCTGGCTCTTGTGCTTCACGATACGAGCGCGTTCCTGTATGAAAGAGAGCACCCCGAACTCATCGGTTACGCCAGCAATACGATAACCGCCGCCGAACGGCGAGGCCGTCCCAAGCCAAGCTCCCAATGCGGCGTCCTGATGCATTCGAGTCTGGCGGTTACAACAGACGGATTGCCGCTCGGGCTGACGGCCATCAAATTCTGGAGTCGGAAAGAGTTCAAGAACACGACGAAGTTGAAGCGCAAGGTTAATTTCACGCGGGTACCGATCGAGAAGAAAGAGAGCTACCGCTGGCTTGAGAACCTTCGGCAGTCCACGGCACGACTCGGCGATCCGGATCGCTGTGTACATATCGGTGACAGGGAGAGCGACATCTTTGAACTGTTTTGCACTGCCCGCGAGGTTGGAACGCATTTTTTGGTGCGCACCTGCACTAACAGGTTGGCTGGCGACGGCGGACATACCGTTGCGGACGAGATGTCAGAGGTGCGGGTCAAGGGATTGCATCGGATCGAGTTTCGCGACTCCAAGGGGTGTCCCCAGCAAGCGCTTCTGGAAATCAGATATCGGCGCATCACGGTCTTACCGCCCGTCAGCAAGCAGCGGCACTATCCGGCACTCAAGCTGACCGTTATTCATGCGCTGGAGCGAGGCGAGCCAGTGGGTCGACCACGTATCGAATGGAAGCTGCTTACAGACCTGCCGGTGAACTCACGTCTCGAGGCGATCGAAAAGATCGACTGGTACGCGATGCGTTGGAAAATAGAGACGTTCCACAAGATCCTGAAGTCCGGCTGCAAGGCTGAAGAGTCGCAACTGCGCACCGCAAGCCGGCTGACGAACCTGATCGCCATCTTCTGCATCCTCTCATGGCGGGTCTTCTGGCTGACCGAGCTCAACCGCTGCGCGCCGGACGCGCCACCCCAAACGGCGCTTACACAAACAGAGACCGACCTCCTCGAGCGGCTCGTCAAAGATACAGCATGCACTGCACATCCGTCGTTCTCAAGAAGGTACTTGACGGCATCGACGACGGTCGCACTGTGAATTAGAGCATCGCGCACATCGTCGATTGCTGCCTTAAGTTTTGGGTGTAGCGGCTGACGGAACGGTGATTCCCCGAATTCGGCCTTGTCGGCGATGGTCGCGAAGTGAGCCAACCAACCATCAATCAAAGCGTCTTCAAGTTTGGCACCGTCAGGTAGATCGGCCATTTGTTTTCCGAGCGCCGTGACAGTGTAGGCATCAAGGTCGGCGACTCGGTCGATGAGCTTGACCGCATCAGCTACGAGATCGTCGTCGCAGTCTGTGACGTCCCAATTGAAACGTTCAGTGAATGCATACGCGAGATTTCTAGATTCGGTGCGATTCTCGTTGTGTTGGTAGCCTTGAACGATGGCCTCAATCGTCTTTGCGTCGTGCCTTCCGTCGCAAACGAAGGCGACAACCAATTCTTCAAATTCGTCCGAAGAATTGATCCCTAGCTTTGACAGCAGAACTTTCCATGCGGCTGGCGTTGAGTCCTCGGTTTTCTCCTTTGACGCATCGCCTTCCCGCCCGAGGTAGCGGCTAATAAAGTCGCTAGGACCTCGGTTGTAGCCTGCGACATACTCCAGAGTCGGCCCGTCCTTGATGGCTTTGTTTGCAAGAGCAGATATGAGCACAATAGAGGGAACAGTTCGTGCCTGTATCGCGAGAGGCATGTCCCCAGTCGCACCGAGGAGCCGAGCCACAAGACGGTAAGCCTGACGGATGACCCGGATATTGGTGATCCCGCACGCGTCCACCGCAGTCCTGGCCGTCGCACGGTAAGGGCTATTCAAGTCCGGAACCGCGATGTCAAACGCCTCCCCAGGTGTCGGCGTGAAACGAAGTTCTTCTTCGATCACCTTCTCTCGGAACGCCGCCCAGAGCGCGCTATCGGTCGGCGCGGAGAACTGGTCCGAGTTGAGAATCAAGAGGAATCGCGTACCAAAATTCTGAGAGTATTCGTCGACGAAGCCCAGGACCTCGTCAACTGACAACGAGGCGTTCTTGCGCTCGATATCGTCGACGACTACGAATCGGTTGCGCAAGGCGACGGGAACCGCTACCAGCGCAAGCTCGTCGAGCGCCGAAAACCCCTCGTGGACCTTCTTCAAGGCGTCGACGCTGACCTTCCAAGTCTTCATCAGACCTTCTGTCAACGAGCTGCTCTCACCGCCTACAGGGAGCGCGCTTTGGACCACCTTGAGCTTGAGCTGATTGATATCTTTCAAGCCGAAGAGGGACACGTAGCGCGCGCCTTCGACAATCGGGTCCTGCGACTCTTTGCGAATCTCGTTCCAGAGGTGGGTTTTGCCGGTGCCCCATGCGCCTGTCAGCGCGATGACTTTTAGGTCGGCGTTGTCGATGAGCGAGATCAACTGCGTTTTAGATTGTTCGATCGTCATTTGCTTTATTCGGTGCTAAATCCAGCAGGCGGTCCCGCCAGTACGACGTTTGGGGTGCATCACTGGCGCACTCGACCAGCCAGCTCCTGTGAAGATTGTTCGAGGTTCGAGGAGAACGCGTCGTCATATCGCAATTCTAAGTCAGCACCGGGCCACCGCGAGTTTATGGGCCGCTCCGAAGCTGCCGTTCTCGACCGGCAGCAAATGGCCGCGTGCTGCCATAAAGCGATGGACATACGCAGCTTGAAATTCGCCAGGCTGCCATTGACGGCATGCGACCCACACTCGACATTCGTGCTCCTACAAAGCGCTCATCCGAGCGATTGCAGTTTGCGCTGCCACTCATACATCTCCGGCGCAAAGACGGCGCGCGTAGGCATCGATAATGGTTATACGAGCGGCCACAAAATCTTGGTAGGTTGCATTTTTGTAGTCAAAAGCGGACGGCAGCGGGAGGAGATTCGAAGCAAAAATGGAGTCCGCGTCCGAAACATGTTGAGCGACGATTGCAGGAATATAATCGCACGGCTCGTTGTCGCTGATCTTCAGATTAGCAGCGGCGCTGAGCATACAAATATTCGCGAGCAAGTTGTCGTCTAATTTTTCCTTGCTACGCTTTAGAAACGCCCGCGGATAGACGTGGTGGTATTGTTTTTTGTTAAACGCAGATAGTGCTTCGCTAGTATCGATAGCAACGCCATTAAGCAAATTCTTCGGCATCGCCAGTGCGAGTCCGATCAGGAATGCTCGCGAACGGGACGCATTACTGCGGAACGTCACGGTCGCCCAGTCATTTGCGCTCGGCGGTTCTCCGAATTCCGCATCGCTACCCTCCCCATTGGTCACATAGTTGAGTACACGGGGAAGATCGTTGGACACGAAGGTCTCGCCACCAACTTTGTACCGTTCCGAGAACGATGCCCGCCAAAACCACTTCTTTACACGATGAATTTCGTCCGGTTTCAACGCATTCGTCTTGGAGAACAGATAGCAGACCACAATGACGATAGCTTGATACGATAAGAAGTCCCAGCTATTAATCCGAAACTGAGTGCTCAGCAAATCGACCGTGCGCAGCAAAGCTTCTTTCGTTTTGGTGGTTAATAATGCCAATGCCGCGCCGTCCAACTCGCGAAGGCCGCGAAGCGACGTCTCTTTGATGCTTCCGAGTTGTACCGCGGACATACACTTGAGCACGGTTGTTTTGTCGATGTCGTCAAAGCCCTTTGGTGCCAGCGCCGTCGCGATTTCCGCCACATTATCGTCAAGGTCGAAATCATTGGACCACGTTGCTGCGACCATTAGATCGTAGGTGCTCAACTTCGTCCCGGAACTATTGATACGCTCAAATATCGGACAAACTTCTTCCACCGCTAGATCTTTGAGCACCACATTTGGAAGCTTATAAGTCGTAATGGCTTTTATAAGCTGATCAAGTCGAGGTTGCAGTACGTCTTTGTTGGGGTGTGCCTGGAGCGCCGTACGGAAGTCAAGCAGTGCGGTCGTGTCATACAATTTTCGTAACGGAAAGACCGCCAATCCTGGCTGAACTGCCTTTTGCGAGAAAAACTCCTCTTTTTCGAGATCATACGACGCAGCAAAGCCAGGATCATTTGCGCCCGCGCCGAAGCAGGAGTAAATGACTGTGAGCCTTTGCTGACCGTCGAGGACGTAATCGGTTGGAGTCATGTCGTCCGTGTCAGGCAGCACAAATTCCCCAAACGATCGTTCGGTATTAAGCTTTGCCCCGGTGCGCCATATCAGCAAGCTACCAATCGGATAACTGCTCGCCACGCTGTCCAAGAGCTTCAGGGCTTGCTCGTCTTCCCAAACATACGGGCGCTGGAATTTTGGGATTTTTATGCGCCCCTGCTTTATGTCCTCAATCAATGACGCGAAAAAGACTGTATCGGTGCTGAGTCGGTTAGAAATGTTGGTCGCCATTATTTTTCTCTTGATCCTATCCTGGAGCGTTAAGTTCACACGGGGCGCTCGCCACGAAGTCGCGACCCTATCGACTACCGATTGTGGACGATCTACGCATGGGTGTCCAATGACTGGAAGTCGCCGGCCATAGACAGATGACGATCATCTCGGTTTACCCAGGAGGCGTCCGTCAGCTTTCGGAACCGGTCGTTTTCCTCACCCGCCATCATGGACTCTTGGCGCTAGGTATTGAGACAACAAGTCGGACCGCTGCAATTCTTCCGCGTTGCTTGATGCCGCGTCGGTCAGTCCAAGATTGTAAAGTCGCAGTCAACAAATAAACGCTGGTCTTCGTCGTCCTTTAGAAAATCTTTTAACAGACCAAAGGCATCGCTTCCAGAGACTTTCAGCTTCCAGCATAGTTGGAAGGTTTGATCCATACCGTCGAGATCCATCAAGCCGGTTGTTTGTTCAATCGCATTGTAGTAGTTCCACATTTGTGACGGATCTAGATTGAGTTTCTCTTGTAAGGTTTGAGTTGAAATTGTTAGCCGGCCTAGCTTCTTAGTGTCTGTATTTCGATAAGCGTGTAGTATCACGACCCGCTGATTTTTTGACAGCTTCGTCAGTGCTCGATGTAATTCACGAACACATTCAAGTTCTTCATTCCAGTCAGGGATCTGGTGCAAATAGATGGCGTGGCCGAGATGTTTCTTATAGATATGGATACCTTATCGATTGAACAGGACAACTTTCCAGATGGAGGGCGCAGCGAGGCCCTCAAGGGCGAGGTCGAACTGCCCCTTGCGGATACGATGCATCAACTCGATGCCTGAAATCGTGGTCGCGGCACTTCTGAACCGTTTGAACCCGAGCATCACGTTCGTTCTGGACTTGATATGACGATGGTCCTGTTCGATCAGATTGTTGAGATACTTCGAAGACCGCACCTTCGTGTCCTCGGGCAGCAGGCCATCAGTCTTCATCTCGCGCACGGCCCGGTGCGAGGCCGCGTAGCCATCGAGCGTGATGGTTTTCGGTGGCTGCCCCTGATGCTTGATGGCGTTCTTGAAAAATGCTTTTGCTGCTGCCACGTCGCGTTTGGCGCGCAGCATGAAGTCTACCGTCTGGCCGGCCCGATCCACCGCCCGATATAGATAAACCCATTTGCCTCGGATCTTCAGGTACGTCTCGTCAGCCCGCCACGACCGTCCCGCAGGTGTTGCGAAATGATTCCAGCGCTTGACGAACTTGGGCGTATAGCGCTGCACCCAACGCAGGATCGTCGTGTGAGCAAGCGACAACCCTCGCTCAGCCATCATCTCGACGAGATCGCGCAGGCTGAGTTTGTAGCGCAGATACCAGCGCACACAAAGAATGATCACGTCACGGTCAAAGTGACGGCCCGCGAACAGCCCGTCCGGACTCTTCAGTTTGCTCATCGCGGGCCCTCAAATCGGTAAGCCCGACACTCTAACCGATTCGTTGCTCGGTATTTGCACCACAGCCAACGCAACCAGCTTAACTCGAAGGCGCTAGCCGAAACGACAACCCGTCGGTTCCTTATTGAGGCGCAGCGAGGGCACCTCCCGAGGTATCCGGTTCACTGGCGGGATACCGACAAATCAGAAGTCTGGAGACTCACCACGAAAAAGGCGATTGCATCCTTGACGGTCGCAGCGCTTGGGACGTGCGTGAACGAGAACACTTCGCGGGCACAACGAGCGCCAACCCACCAGCGCCCTATAGCGGCTGCCAACCGTCGCCAGCGGCCACCAGCACCTGCGTCAGTTCCGTGGAACCGCTGCCCTTGATCACACTAGCGAGTATCGGAAATGCGCCCTGCACCGCCGGATTGCGCGCCCACGACGCCGGCTCCAGCGTGTAGGTGTAACGCACGGTGGCAACCAAGTGCTCAGGGCTGTCTTCGCTTTTGTGCGGCATGTCCCAGCCCGCGACTTTGGCCAGATGCACATGGCCGTAGCACAGATCGGGTTGCGCCGCGTCGCTATTGCGCCCGGCAGTCCGCGGCTGCGCGTTGAGGAACTGTCTCCCCTTGTCCGTCAGGTTGTAGCGCAATGCATTCACGGTCTCGTCGGTGCCGTCCCGGTGATGCAATTTCATCTCGGCATTCACGTGCGCCACCAGCCCCGCTAGTTCGAGCGCCGGCATCTGGATGCCATCGCGCAAGCGTCCTGCGACAGGCGCATCTGGCACGTCGACCGGCCAAATGTGACGGCCGATGCAAAGATCACCGTGGGCTTCGAGGTGCTTTTCCAGGGCGGCACGGAAGTTGACTTCATTGGCAGCGTCGGGGTGATTGCAGCCAGCAAGCGCCAGCATCGCTGTGGCGAGCATGGGGGCGGACAAAATAGGTTTCATCGCTTGTTTCGTTCATTGGTGTTAGATATCACGGCGTAGCCGGCTTGCTTGCAGCGGGGTCGTTGATCGCGTCAGCAACGTTATGGACGTGCGGGCCGCCGACCTCAGCGTTAGCGGGCGGCACGAAGCCATCGGTCAACGTCTTCAGGAAGACGGCCAGGTCCTGCATTTCCTGGTCCGTCATCGGCGTCTGGCTGCCGGCGCCGCGCAGATCCAGTGGCATCTGGTTGTCGATATTGGCGCGGTACTTCGCCGGCAGGTCGTCGAACTTGTTCACCTTGCCCCTCGCATCACGCGGATACCACTTCTCTGGCGCGGTATCGCGCGTGTTGTAGAAGCGGAGCATTTCCTCCAATGACTTGAACACTCCGTTGTGCATGAACACGTGGCGCGTCGCCACGTTGCGCAGCACCGGCGCCTTGAACATGCCGCAGGTTTCCCTCGCGCCCTTGTCTTTGCCGGGACGATGGTCCGTTCGCAACGGACCGCACAGACCCAAGTCGAAATATTTCGGATCGGCGTTGGCGGGAATCTCCATGTTGCGCGGCACGCCGATCGCGTTGAACGAGTAATCGCTGGTCATGTCCTGGCTACCATCGTTGCCGCCGCCAATCAGGTGGCAGGCGACACAGTTGCCTTTGTTGGGATCGAGGAACACACGCAATCCGTGCATTTCAGCATCAGTCAGCGCACCACCCACCTTGTTGTTACGGTAGCGATCAAACTTGCTGCTGTACGGGTGGAAGCTTCGGTCTTCGACTTGGTACGCCTGCAGCGCGGCGCCAATCAACGTGAAGGCCTTCTCCGTATCGTCGAATACGTTGGGGCCATACGTCTCACGGAACTGGCCTGCATAAGCACCCTTGCGCACGGCCTGCACGACGGCGGCCCTGCTGGTGGCGGCCATCTCGTTGAGCGCCAGCAGCGGAATCGCCGCCTGCTCAGCGATCGTATTGGCACGTCCGTCCCACGTGAGGCCACCGCCCGGTCCAGGCGGGCTAATCATGTCAGGGTTCTCGAATGTGTCCGAATACGGATTGGTGTAATCCTTGTACATCAGCGTGGGCACGGCGCGCGTGCCGGGCTGCTTGCCGTCACGGCCGCCCAGTTGCACAGCCAGATCATTGGCGGGCGCATAGGCGTGCTTCGGATCGTGGCACGAGGCGCACGACATCTTTCCCGAGCCCGACAGCGACTGATCGAAGAACAGTTTCGCACCGATCTGCGCGGCGGCCGATAGCGGCGCCGCAGGAGCAAGCGGCGGTGCAACCTTGCCCGGCACGGCTTGCTTCACCGCAGCCGGCGCGGAGGGCGAATGAGATGTCGAGATGGAATCCTTCGCGGGCTTGCACGCGGCGAGTGCAACGACGAACATGGCTGCCGTGAAGCAGGCAGCGAGCATGGTATAGCGCATGGTGGTGATAGGTTTTGGCGGCCGGCCATTCGAGCAGCGAAACGCGCGAATGAATCGGCAAAACTACATGGTGATAAGCACGGTACAAAGCCGGAACGCCCCCGCTCGCGCGGATGCGTTCCGGCCATGCACGGACTTCGCGTTTGGCGCTTACGGCTTGATCGTCCAGATGTTTGTCTGCGTGGTGTCCGGACCAGTGGATGTGCTATTGCCACTGCCCACCGAACCGCTGCCGCTGCCGCCCTTCTGGCTGCCGCCTGAAATCAGCTCACCAGCCTTCATCACGTACTTATGGTTCATCGGACGAACCGAATCGAAGTGCGTGTTGGCGCTGCCCGAGTATTCGGCCAGGTTGGCCAGGTTGCCCGCGATGAATTGCTCGGTGTACTTTGAGCGATTCATGTACGACGTCGGTACGCCCGGGTCCGCCAGCGCGAACATGTCCTGCATCGTGCGCACGAACGAAAAGTGGCTGTACGAATCCGAGTCCACGATCTGCTTCGGCGCATTGGGTTGGTTCGTCAGTAACGAGAAGATCGTCGGGCCGTCGCCCTTGTTGCCGCCGCTGTATTTCGGAATCGCAGTGGTGATGCCCTCGCCCAGAGGTGCACCGCTGGTGGCTCCCCCGCCCACGTTCCAGCCGCAGCACGACGAGCTTCCGTAGAAGCTCGTGCCTTCGTCGAACAGCATGACGATGGCCGAGCGGCGGTTCGTGTTCTTCCAGATTGGCGAGGCCTGTATGGTGTCCACCAGATACTTGGCATAGGCATCGCCACGCGCGATCCCCGAGGACGTGCAACTGCCGACACCACCGTGGATATCGTCGCACTGGTCAGGCACGATGTAGTTCAGCGCGCCAATGTCGCCGCTCTTGAGATCGTCTTCGAGCTGATGCGTGTTCCACGCGATCTGGTTGGCCGAGGCATAGGTTCCGATCGACGCATCCCACTGTCCGCCGCCGACCGAACGGGCCAGATTTTTGAAAAAGTCCGGACGGTTGCGCACTTCGTCGAAATTGACGGCTGGGTGGTGTTTGGTCTTGTAGAGGCTGGCGGGCATCGTCTCGGTGACCCCCGTGGTGCGGTTCGTTCCCGAGATGGCGGTGTTGGCGACTCCGTCTTTGCGCGGATCCTGGCCCGGGTTCATCGACTCGCTGTACACCCGTGTGCCCATGCCCGCGTTGTACATCGCGGTGAACATGTTGCGGCGGCCCTTGATGTTGTGCACTTTCGTGTCGGAATCGCAGGCTTTCAACGGCATGTAGACATCGGTCGGCTGGCTGGCGGTGTCGCCGGCCGGCAAGCAGTTCCACGCGTTGTCGTCAGCCACGCCCCAATCATCGGCGCTGGCGAGCGCGATGTAATTCGGCTCGCTGGGGTTGCCGGTGGAGAAGTAATTGGCGGCCTTGTTGCCTTCCACGTGTAGGTAATTGTAGAAGTTCGGATAGGCCGGATCGTCGATCGACTGGTTGCTGTGGTTCTCGAAGATCACGACAAACAGGTGATCGTAGCGCGGGATGCCTTCCGGATTGAACGCCGCATCCTGCGCGGCTTTCATCGTCTTGACCGGATCGATCGCGCTGTCGCTGACATAGCCGCGATCGAGGATCTTCGTAGCGAGCATGTAGCGGCCAGCCAGCGTGTTGGCCTCGCTCAGAAGTGCCTTGGACGCGCCCGAGCCAGTGATGTTCGTAAGTGAACTCACGACATCGTTGGGATTGACGGTCACGTCAACGGTCCCACCGGTCAGGCTAAGGCGCCCGGCGATGGCGGCCTTTGCATCGGCGAAACTCAGTTGCTCGGCCTCAGTCAGACGCACCACTTCCGTTGACAGCGAGCTGATTATAACGTTTGCCCCCCCGCCGGCTTGGGCGGCGGCGCTACGCAGGTTCATCTTGCTCGCCACTTTGGTGGTGCCGGCGCGCGGGTCGGTGTACGTTGCGTCGGTATCGACTACGGCAACCAGGCTCGTGGCCGGCGCGGCCGGCGTTAGTGTCAGTGTGAAGAGGCCGTTGCTGTCGGTGCGCGTGAACACATCGCCTTCGTCGCACACGCCGTTGTTGTTGGTATCGGCGCACACTGTGGCATTGGCATACGTAATAGGCACGAAGGTCTGCTGCACGTCGTCGCCCGTGGTGCTTTTGGCGTAATCGACCCCGGATGCCGACGAATTGGCGAAGCCGGCTGGACTCTTGTAAGTCGCACCACTGACGATACCGCTGACCGTTCGCGTGGTGCCTCCGTTGCCACCACCGTCGCCACCGTTCCCGCTGTCGCCTCCGTTACCACCGTTCCCGCTGCCGCCGTTACCACCGTCGCCGTTACCGCCGCTATTGCCGCCGTTGCCATTGCCTCCGTTATTGCCGCCGTTGTCGATACCGCCGCTATTGCCGGGGTTCGGGGTATTGCCGGGGAGTTCGCCGCCACAGGCCGTAAGCGTCGCGGCTGCAGCAAGCGCGGTGAGCAGCGGAACAAAGCGATGGTGATTGCCTCGGAATTGTGGGTACATTTTTTAGCTCTCTTGTTCGTGGCGATTTATTAGTGATGTTGTCGTCGTGTACCCGTGTACCGCACTGATAGCCTCTCTCGGCGCTTCCTTCTGGCGAGTGTTCCGCCTGCACGAGATGTCACCCCGACTGAGGCGACCTGTAGGCAACGTCGATCACGTAGCGGGCACATGCTAGAAGCCGAACATGACTATTTAATTACAAACTTACACATATGTTACTTTTAGCTTTCAATCGTCGTCTTTTTGGATAGGCAAAAGAAATAAATTTGAAGTAATTAAGAAAGATAGCAACACTTGCATCCTGGCTAACCCGCGGACCGAGCGATTCGCTCCAGCAAGCTCGCAATGAAATCCGCTTCACAAACTGTCTTGCCATCCGCGTCCTCAAATGTCGCCGTGTCGCCCCGGCAGCTCGCCACCTTGCATTTCTCTCTTGAATTGCGCGACTGGATTGTCCGGGCACTGCAGCGAGGCGGCAGTCCCGATGACATCGCACGTGCGCTTGCATCGCAACAGTTCGATCCGGACATGGCGCGCGACCTGGTTGATGCCTTCGCACGCGTGCTGCACGAATGCCTTCCTATGCCCGAATGCCAACTCACGATAGAACGCTCGCAAGCGGCAGCTGTGACCGCGCAAACGCGACTGCCACGCGTGTCGGTTTTGCCCGGCGGCGATCGAGACGTTTACGTGTTGTCCCGCGTCGAGAAGCCGCTAATCGCCATGCTCGAAGGCGTGCTAAGCCATGATGAATGCGGTGCGCTGATTGCCGCGGCCCGTCCTCGCCTAGCACCGTCGACAATCGTTGATCCGCATACGGGGGAACCCGTGATCAGCCGCGACCGCAGCAGCATGGGCATGTTCTTCCGTCAGGCCGAAACGCCGCTGCTCGCCAGGATCGATGCGCGTGTGTCCGCGCTGATGCGAATGCCCTTGGAAAACGGCGAAGGTTTGCAGGTGCTGCACTACACGCCAGGCACGCATAGCAGCCCTCACTTCGATTTCCTGATCCCCGGCAACGCAGCCAATCAGGCGTCGATCGCACGCAGCGGCCAGCGCGTGAGCACGATGGTGATTTACCTTAACGATGTGTCCGTCGGTGGCGAGACTGTGTTTCCAGAAATCGGTTTGTCGGTGGTGCCACGCAAAGGCAATGCCGTGTACTTCGAATACTGCGACGCCATCGGCCAACTGGACGGCAAGACACTGCATGCCGCCGCCGAGGTGTTGAGCGGCGAAAAGTGGGTCGCCACCAAATGGATGCGGCAGCGGCGTTTCGTCGTTGCTGGCGAGGAAGGACGCGGCGGGATGATGTGACCGGCTGGATCTTCGGAAACAAAGAGGCTTGGTTCCATTAAGACGGCTGCTATGCTGCCGACGACAAACCGAATGACTGATCGATGAAACACGCGCTGGTTTTGCCTGTACCACGTGCTCAGGCGCCCGCATTCGCGTATCTGTAATCAAGCTGTCACCGCCGCGCGTTCGAATCTGTCAGCTTACGTTTGTTGCGGCGTTGAACTATCTATCTGGATCGGATTGACGTGGTATTGATCGGGCGATGAACCTGATCGAATAACCTCTTCACGTGTTAGCCCAGGCAATGGATCAACGTTTGGTATCCGTACGCCCTTCTCTAAGCGCAGGTTTAGACGAGAAATCGAGAAGGTCGTTTATCCCAGCGCCGTTCACAGTTTCATCGAAGCGGTATTTATCCTTCTCGGCGTGAGCAAAACGGCGCTTGACAATACCAGCACGCAGACGAAGGCCGGCATCGCGCAACGGAGGCCGGACTGAGACTCGATTGGTCGCAAGACGACTATCCTATGGTATTCCAGCAATCGAAGCCACGAACCTTCGACGGGTCGATTCTGTGTGGACATCAACAAGTAAAACAGCCCTGAGAATTAGAATCTAACGCGGACGATGATATGCACCGTCCGCGCAACGCGCTTTAACGCAGCGGTCTAAATGCTACCCTGAGCTCCTTCGTGAGGACGTCCGGTTGCTCCCAGGCGGCAAAGTGCCCACCTTTCTGCAATCGGTTGTAGTACAGGAGATTCGGGAAAGCCTGTACTGCCCAACTCCTAGGAGCTTGATAGAGCTCATCCGGAAACGCACTGACTGCTACCGGGATTTTGATTCCCTTCGGCGCAAAGAACGCTAATTTATTCTCCCAGTACAGACGTGCCGAGGACACTGCGGTGTCGGTGAGCCAATAGAGGGTAATGTTATCCAGGACATCATCTCGTGAAAGGCCTTCGTGCTGGCCGTCAAAGACACGTGCGATGAGCGCGTAACTGCGCGCGTCGTGATCAAGCATCCAGGATGCAAGGCCGACGGGCGAATCCTCAATGCCGTACAGCGTCTGTGGTCGGTTCGTCATCTCCTGAGCATAAGAAAGACCATGTTTGTAGAAGAAGTCGAGCTGGCCATAAGCATATTGCTCATCAGCAGAAAGTCCGGATGGCGGCGCTCCGCCGGACTGGAGCGCTTTCTCAATCTCGGGAGGGACCGCACCCGGCATGTTGGTGTGAATACCAATGAGTTCCGGCGGAGCTTGCACCGCCATTTGCTCAGTAACGGCGTCACCCCAATCGCCACCTTGCGCAACAAACCGTGTGTAACCAAGCCGCTTCATCAGCACCGTCCAAGCGCGGGCAATATGAGCGGGATCCCAGCCGAGCGCAGTAGGCTTTCCGGAAAATCCGTATCCTGGCAGTGAAGGGATTACAACGTCGAAGGCGTCTGCTGCTTTCCCGCCGTGCTCCGTCGGGTTAGTCAGTGGGTCAATGATCTTGAGTTGCTCTATGATGGAGCCGGGCCATCCGTGAGTAACGATGATTGGCATCGCATTTTTGTTTTTCGAACGAACGTGGATGAAGTGAATTTCCACGCCATCGATGGTGGTCACAAATTGCGGCAAAGCATTGAGTCTTGCCTCAACCTTCCGCCAATCATAGTCAGTCGCCCAATATTGCGCGAGTTTTTGCATAGTCTTCAGCTGCACACCCTGTGTCCCATCTTTCACCAGTTCCTGGCTCGGCCATTTGGTCGCAGAAATCCGTCGACGGAGGTCGGCAAGAGCCTCATCTGATGCATGGAATTGGAACGGACGTATCGATACATCAGCTGCACGCTGAACGTCCAACGATGCTGATGCTTTACTAGGTAGTGCTGTCGTAGTATTAGTAGTTTCGGCGTGAGGAGAGAGTGGCAAAAAAATCGCCATCGTCCCAACCAATGCTGAGGCCGCAAATAAACGCCTGTACGCGCATGCTTTTAGATATGTCATATTATCCACTTTCTCGTGTTTGGGGGGGCTATCGTATATTTGGTTCGAGTAGCTGAATGACGAGCATCATCGCGTGCTCCTCTCTCGTATCTTCTTGGGTGATTGCATGAAATTTTGGATAACTATGCAATTCAAACTTCCTTAACGTGGCGCCGACCGCACCGCCGAAAGTCCACTGGGAAAGAAGGCTGATGAAATATTCCGCGAAAATCGACTTTATATTGCTACTCGCGTGCGGCGCAATTGCATAGTGTTGGTACCCTCGATAACGCGTCACCCGGGTCAACCGCATCGATTGACACAACTGCGAAACGACTTCCACTGTGACGTGAAGTACTGGAAGGAAGGATCGATCAATCCGAATGACCGTCGTCCACCACGCAAGTGCACAATTTCCTGAGCGCATTTGCAGAGACTTGCGATTTCATGTCGGCGATGGCGATATTGATACCCTCCATAGATGGGACAAAAACTCCAGCGTGAGTCGGTTTGGGAGCGTTAAACGCGGCCGCGAGAACCCAAACAATGGCTCGCCGCAGTTGACTTAAAGTTAATGCAACGCGTGTCTATCTGCTAGCCCTACTAATGGATCTCACAGTCAAATAATGAGATAGTGGTTCTCATATCTTTGTATATCATCGGGCGCTTTCCTTATCGCCATAACTGCTGCCTCAATTGAACTGAAGGTTCCTGTGGGTACCTCGCACCGTGCAGTAGACCTGGACTCGCTCGTGAATGGGAAATGTCCGAAAAAGAGATTTCCCTTCGCATCGTACTAATGTCTATGTGGCAGCATTGGCTCGTCAAATGTACCGGCTAGCGGTCTCCGATATCACTTTTTGCGTTCTCTCCGGATGACTGCTGACACGTGTCACCAAATCCAAGGTTTTGTCGCGGCAAGGAACTCTAAACGATCCAGCTCGACGTCGATAGGAATGCTTATATTGTTAAATATTATAACTGTACGGCCGCAGCCTTGACAGTCTTCGCTCGGAAAATCTATCAGGCACCTCGAAGCTGGGCCGAGCTTATCTACCACAATCTCATCCCTTTCAACGAGGTCAACAACGGTTGTCGGCTGCATGCCAGCGGCCGTCATCTTCGGTAGCGAGCTCCGCGCAACATTCATTCACTACAGCAACCAATATGGCCGGGTCGGCGCGCAGACCGTGCGCGCCAACTTGCCCGGCATGCAGCCTTTTACGCGATTTCAATGCCGCAAGGGTTGCCGGCTGTTCGAAGCGAAGGCCGTCGCGGACGTCCCTCGGAGCTGCAACCACTAAGCGCTCGGTGATGGGTAATTCCTGCGCAGACCAGAGCGGTAGCGTTCATTCTCGCAATCAGTCACCTAGCCCAACGTCCACCTCCCTCATGCTTTCTTTTCCAGGTCCACACTCACATTTCGACGCGTCGAATAGCATCCACAAATCAACGGAAGCATAATCATTCTCCTTCTGGGGCACACGGTGCCAAATCGCTACGAGTTTGCTTGTCCAGAGTAGCACCATGCTGGTCTTTCGACGTGCCGACCTATATAAAAGTATCGATACCATCGTGTAATGGATTCGGTTACACGATTATGGTGTGATTGCGTCTAGAAGAGGGTTTGCAACTCGCTTCATGCGCGTCGATGTCGTTCCAGGAGAAGCGTTCTTTCTATTCGACTGGAAACAGGTTAAACCCAATGTTGTTCGCACAAACAAGATGGAGCGCAAGGCGGCTCCTAGCCGCATGGGCTTTTCGTGGCCATTCGAACCTGCCCTATACAACCCATAGAGAGATAGCGAACGGACAGATTCAAGCATCAAATGGCGGGCGGATATCGCTCACCCCGAAGCAGTCGGGGTTCTCCGCGGGCCGCGAGGATCGCAAGAATTCCCCCGGATCGGTCGAAGCCCTCAATGCGAGCACGTTTCAGATTCTCAATGCAGCCTGCTCGTGAACCAACAACAAAACCGGTGCCCTCGTGCACGGGAGAATGATCGTGAAAAGCCTCAACTTTTTGACGCATCAGGAAATCTTCGACGCTTCAGTGACGCACCTTCTAAGCCAGGGTCAGGCAGTATTGCTGGCGCGTGGCGGCGGTGCATATCGGGGATATTGCGGGGGTTGCCCCGTTGGCAATTTCATCAAGCCGCGCGACTATATGACCGCGATCGAAGGCGTACCCGTTCGCTATATCGGTGAACAACGGGATCGGATACCCGAATACATGGACGTCGGCGTAGCAGCGCTAAAACGCGCGCTTCTGCGGTCGCACATCAACATCTACGATCCGACGACCGTTGAATTGTTGAGCTGCTTGCAGAATGTTCACGACGCCTTCGGAAAATGGGAATGGCGGGAACGCTTGTTTTCCATATCCCGTCAATTCGGTCTTTCAGCAGACCGGCTCAGATCGGTGGCTTGAGTGACTGGTTCGACCGGGGACACGTACTCACATGCTGAGCGCAAAGGATATGTACGGAACAGAGATCGGTCATCCGCTTTCTCAGCGGGCGGTATCGGTGCCACGCGCACACATTCGCCTGCCATAGGTCCGCCATACCCAAGTCGGTTGTAGCCTATTGTCGAGACAACTCGCAATGCGCCACAGATAGCGCAACGCGAGTTGACTCGTCGACTCACGCCAAGGCGTCGGTCAACGCCATCGATCATCGAACCATTCCCGTCCTCGAGCATGAATGCATTCGAGATACATCCCGGTACAGGCGGATCCTGTTGTCGCGACTGACGCTAACCACAACAGAAGAATCATCGTAGGGGACGTATGCGTGCCCTTGACCGACGATCAGCGCGATGGCCCGCTACAACAAGGCGGTGATTTCCAGCCTGCTGTTCAACAACGCCTGCTTTACAGCCTGGCCAGCGCGGATATTTGTGTCGCGTTGTGTCTGCACTCTTCCCCGACACAAAACGTTGCACCGCCCTGGTGTCGCAGACACAAGCCAGATACGTACGGAGGTTCAAATACGGTCATACCAGCCAACGGAGCGCTCATCTTGCACAACACCATTGAAACACCGCTCGCCTTGCTGGCAGGCCTGCTCACTATTGCATCGCCCTGCATCCTGCCGGTCATGCCGATCTTGCTCGGCACCTCAGTCGAGCGGCCAAGCCGCATTCGCCCCTTGTTTATCGTTGCCGGTTTCATCTTGACGTTCGCCTCCTTCGCGATGCTGCTCGGCGCGGTCTCCAGCACAGTGCATGTCGCCCAACAAGTTTTGCGTAACACCGGGATCGCATTGTTGGCGCTGTCTGGATTGCTGCGCGTGTGGCCGGGTCCCTATGACTGGCTAGTAGCGCGTTTGCAGCCACCACTGCAACGCATTGGCGCCGCAGTCGCGCCCGGAATTCAGCCTGGAATTCAACCCGGAAGCGGCAACGCCGGCGGCTTCGTGCTCGGCATGTCACTAGGGGCGGTATGGACGCCCTGTGCCGGACCCGTGCTGGCATCGATCCTGGTGCTGGTGGTCAAGGCTCAGGACCTGGGATGGTCTGCACTGCTGCTCACGCTATATGCGATCGGGGCCGCCATTCCCATGCTGGCAATCATTTATGGCGGTCACTACATGACTCAGCGCGTCCGGATAGTGGCGCGTCACGCTGAACGCCTCCAGCAAGTGTTCGGCGTACTCATAATCCTCACCGCACTCGCGATCTATCTGCAAGTCGACGTCTTGGCGTACTCCCGGATCGCCTCTATTTTCCCCTCCCTGAAAGGACTCTGACATGCTCTTCCGACTCAAAAACCTCGCCATCACGACCCTCCTGCTTGCAACGGCGGCCACCGGCTCCGCTGCATTCGCAGGCTCACCCAAGAACGGGGGGACTGCCCCGGAATTCACCGGCATCGATAAATGGCTAAACAGTGATCCGCTGACCATGCAGCAATTGCGGGGCAAGGTCGTGCTGGTCGACTTCTGGACCTATACCTGCATCAATTGCATCAATACGCTGCCGCACGTCAGGAGCTGGAACCAGAAGTACAAGGACCAGGGACTGACGGTCATCGGTGTACATACACCAGAATATTCGTTCGAGCGCGACACTGACAACGTCAAGGCTGCGATCAAGCGCTTCGGGATCACTTACCCGGTGGCCCAGGACAATCGGTATGCGACGTGGGGCGCCTACAACAACCAGTATTGGCCGGCGGTTTATCTGATCGACAAGAAGGGGCAGGTTGTCTACTCCCACTTTGGCGAAGGCGACTATGCAGAGACCGAAGCGAAGATTCAGGCACTCCTCGCGCAGAAGGACTGATGTTGTATGGATGTTGAAATGTATCTGCTGGCCAAGGCGATACACATCATTGCATTGGGGCGTTTTCTCGACACATGCCAGATACCTCAGTAGGTTCCAATGCACCAACGCGAGATTCTGGAAACTGTTCTGAACTAGTACGCGTTGCATATAGAAATCAACGTTCTTATTCGTAAACGTAGTACACCATATTTACTCTTTTCCGACTCTCAGAATGATCCTGATGAGACGGAACGAACCGGAGGTTTCATCATGAACAAGCATCTCATTGCCGCCCTCATCATTGCGGCCAGCGCCGCGGTCGCCGCCCCGGCTTTTGCCAGCGGCTACGGCCCAGCGGTCCACTACGACCCGATTTCAGGGGCACCAACATCACAACGCGGGCAAAGCGTCCAGACACTGCGGGAGAACTACAACGCCACCGAAGCTCACGTCACGAGGAAAACGGACACCCGGTCATATGGCGGTATTGCAGACTCAACGTCCAACTGGGGCGACCGCGCCGTACTAGGAGGAAATGGGCCCTCGCCCTTCGCGCATCACTAGTCGGAGTCGGACCGGGGAAGAACACAAAACCGCTCAGGCGCGTGTTCGCGTACGCCTGATACCTAGGTGTCAACTAACACCATCGTCTTAGAGATCCGCTCCCGTGCACGTGCTCCAATCCAGTGTCTGAGACATCAGTCTTTAACTGATGTCATTTCGAAACACTGGGTACAGCGCATGATCGAGATTGTCGATCAATGTCATGTCGCCCGGAATCTTGCCGAGGCGCGGGCGCCGTCGGCTCCAGGAGCTGCACATGGAGCACGTTGATCACATCCTGATCGTCGATCACGACCCCAGCATCCGGCGGATGGTGGCAGACCATCTTCAGCAGAACGGGATGCGAACATCGGTCGCGGCCAATAGCCGCGAAATGCACGCTGTACTCGAACGCGATCCCATTGATCTGATCGTGCTGGACGCAACGATGCGTGGCGCCGACGGACTGCTGCTTTGCCGCGAACTGTGCGCAGGCAACCACCGCTGCGTCCCTGTCCTCGTGCTAACGTCCCGCGACGATACAACAGAGCGGATCATCTGCCTCGAAATGGGCGCTGACGACTACGTCGTAAAACCGTGCTCGGCCCGCGAGTTGCTCGCCCACGTCAACGCCGTGTTGCGTCGCACGCGTATGCTTCCTCCCAACTTGCGGATTTCCGAAGCGAGTGCCCTGCTCTCTTTCGGGTGCTGGAGGTTGGACACGAGCGTCCATCATCTGATTGATCAAAACGACACCGTCGTGATGCTCAGTAGCGCAATGTACCGTTTATTGCAGGCTTTTCTTGATCATCCACAGCGCATTCTGAGCCGCGATCAGTTACTCAACTTGACTCAGGCGCGCAGTATCGAGCAATTCGATCGATCCATCGATCTGCTGGTTAGTCGCCTGCGTCAACGCCTGTGCGACGACGCACGGGAGCAGGTCTACATCAGGACGGTACGTAGTGAAGGCTACGTGTTCTGCCAGCCCGTCACCGTTATTGGCGGCGATACCTTCCGGATGGTTTCCGCCAGCTTCATTCACAGGGCGAAACCACCGAGCGTGCCGCATGTAAGGAGCGATGCTTGGACGTCGCCCGAGCTCATCTGAAATCACCGCTCTGAGCCGTCATTTTTTGGGGCCGTAGTTAGAAGATGCAAGTCGATGAACAAATTTCATCAATATTTCTCTGGACTACAAAATCAAATCGGTGCGCGTACCGCGCACCGCCGGGTTCCGATTACTACCGGCTAATTAGCGCAACGTTCTGAACGCCGCACGAATTTCTTCGGAGAAGAGTTTCGGCTGTTCCCATGCCGCAAAATGGCCACCCTTATCCACCTCATTAAAGTAAATCAGTTTGTGATAGCTTTGCTCGGTCCAGCTTCGCGGCGCCTGATAGATTTCGCCCGGAAAGACGGTAACGGCGGCAGGAATCGAGATGTCGACAGCGTTGAAGTTGTTTGCGTTATTTTCCCAATAGAGCTGAGCCGAAGAAGTTGCAGAATTAGTGAGCCAATAGAGCGTAATGTCATCGAGCATGTCGTCCTTCGAGAGTTCACGCTCGGGGTCGCCGTTCGTGTATGTCCACGCGGCAAACTTGTCGTACATCCACGCAGCCTGGCCAGCCGGTGAATCTGCCAGCCCGTAACCTACGGTTTGTGGACGGGTCACCATCATCGCCGCATAGCCCCCGCCCTTCTTGTAGAGGTTATCCAGCGAGAGGAAAGCGGCCTTCTCCTTGGCGGACAATCCCGCCGGCGGCGCATCGCCATTGTTGAGAGCCTTCGCGACATTCGGTGGCACGGTGGCTGGCATATTGACGTGAATACCGAGCAGTCCCGGCGGCCGCTGATGCGCCATTTTGTCTGCCACGACTGAACCCCAATCGCCGCCCTGGGCTACATAATTCTTGTATCCCAAACGCGTCATCAGCACGGCCCATGCACGAGCGATGCGATCGGCGTCCCAGCCAGGGCTCATGGGTTTGCCCGAAAAGCCGTAGCCCGGCATGGAAGGCAGAACCAGATCGAACGAGTCCTCCGCGCGTCCGCCATAGGCCGTGGGATCGGTGAGCGGACCAACGACCTTCAGAAGCTCAAACGCGGAGCCGGGCCAACCGTGCGTCATGATGAGCGGCATTGCTTTCGGATTGCGCGAGCGGACCCATATGAACTGGATGTCGACGCCGTCAATGGTCGTTACGAACTCCGGCAACGCGTTTAGCTTGGCCTCCGCTTTTCGCCAGTCGTAGTCGGTACCCCAGTAGTTGACGAGCGCCTGAATCTTCGCCAATTGAACGCCCTGTGATTGATCGGTAACGGTCTCGCGATCGGGCCATCTTGTCGCTGCAATGCGCTTGCGAAGATCGACGAGAGCAGCCTCGGGAACATTGACGTGGAATGGCCGGATTGACGTGTCGTCAGCGGTTGCAGACGGAGTGGGCGCAGCAGCTGACACGATCGGCGCGTAGCTGAAAGCGCCTAGCAGAGCAAGGCTGAATGCGCCTGCGGCTGCAGTGGTTGCTCCCACTCTGCGGCGGATTGGAACTGATGGTACGGCAAGCATGGTCAATCTCCTTCGATGTCGAATAGCAAGAAAGTGCGCCCGGCTGGGCGCTGGGAAGACTCCGGGCATGACCATTCTTTTCACCAAAGAACGAGCTTGACCGTAGGTGAGTTGCCATTGTTCAAATCATTTGAACGCTGTACACAAGACACGGAGGCGATCAGACCAGAAGCACGGACCTGAATCGATTGCACGAAGGTATCGATCACTACCTTCGTATAGGGAACCCATTGAGCGCGCCACAACAGAGAAGACCGCAATTTGCGAAGATCAACCGAACGTGAACGCGAAGGCCTCCACGCCCGGATCCAGGAATTCGATTTCAAACTGTCGATCAGTGACGCGGTTCTTTTGCCGGATCAGTTGATAGAGACGCGCTTGGGTGACGACCCCTCTACCGGCATCGTCGACGTCAACACCATGTGCGGCGCCAGGTGGACGTCCGTCAACGAGAACGCGAAACCGCACAGGAGATCCTTGCACAGCAGGCCCCATGACGAGGTGAAGATCGCGGGCGTGGAAACGATAAATGATCTGGCCGCCCCGCCTGTTTAGCGCAACGGCTTCATCCTGCATGGTCCAGTTGCCCGCGAGCGCCCAATGGTTGAGCGCGAGGTGCGCGGGAGCGGAATAGATATGGCTCGCGTTCGGGACTGCACCGCCGCGAGACTCAAAGTTCTCGGTACGTGCATAGCCGACGTAGTTTTCCGGCGAGGCCAGGCTAAGGGGGGCCGCGGGAGCTTCCACACCCCCGGCGTCTACTGATGCCGGTTCGCGGACTATTCCACTACCTCCAGCTTCCACCAGCAATTGTTGTATCAATGCCTCCGATTTTTCGTATTCGCCCTCACCGAAAATATGATGACGAATATGCCCCTCCGCATCGATAAAATAAAGCGCTGGCCAATATTCGTTATGAAACGCACGCCATAGGAAATGGTCACCGTCGAGCGCGACTGGATAGTCGACCTGCAGATCACGCGTGGCGCGACGAACGTTATCAAGATCCTTCTCGAACCCGAATTCGGGCGCGTGTACACCAATTACCACGAGCCCCTGTGCTTTATATTTATTGGCCCACGCGCGCAGATACGGAAGCTGGCGTAGCGAGTTGATGCAAGAATACGTCCAGAAGTCGACGAGAACGACTTTGCCGCGCAGATCGGCAGCCGTTAAGGGGGGCGAATTGAGCCATGATGTCGCGTGATCGAAAGGGATCAGGCTACCCTCGCCGCGGAGTTGGAGTGTCGCGGCTGTGACGTGCAGTCCGTCCGTGTCTTCGGCATTCGCAACAACAATCGCTGCTGCAGCACACGTAAGCATGCCGCACAGAAAGAGCGCATTGACTTTCATGATGGATGCCTTTCGTGGGATCCAATGCATCTGTAAAGCGGCCACAAGTGTGCGGCCGGCTAGAGAACGTCTCAAAGGCTGGAGCCTCTATCCCTGCCGCTCGATAAAGGGCAGTGACAACTCACTGCCGGCAACATCCTTTGCATAGAGATAGTTCTGGCGCGCCCGATCACTCAGACGGTCGAGGTCCACATGCCCTCGTGCA
>Ga0302178_10001093_pt1 | contig 23476 bp, 22 predicted proteins | sample I_Palsa_E1_3_FD_198790 | JGI IMG/M metagenome (GOLD analysis project Ga0302178, IMG submission 198790) | Peat permafrost microbial communities from Stordalen Mire near Abisko, Sweden - I_Palsa_E1_3 | ecosystem: Environmental > Terrestrial > Soil > Palsa > Peat permafrost | place: Sweden... | reverse complement strand
TGCCGCGGTCCCGGACGAACTCGACGCCCAGGTAGAGCCCGGACCCGTGCACGGCGCCGATCAGCTCGTGCCGGCCGGCCAGGGCCTCCAGCCGCGCCTTCAGGTGCGCGCCCACCCGCGCGGCGTTGGCTTGCAGACCCTCGTCGCGGATCACGTCCAGGACGGTCAGGCCGATGACGCTCGCGACCGGGCTGCCTCCGGTGGAGGAAAAGAAGTAGCCCTCGTCGCGGTACCGTTCGGCCACGGCGCGGGAGGTGATCACCGCGCCGAGCGGATACCCGTTGCCCATGGCCTTGGCCATCGTGACGATGTCCGGCACCACGTCTTGCTGCTCGAAGCCCCAGAACCAGTGGCCTAGGCGGCCGTACCCGACCTGGGTCTCGTCCGCGATGGCGAGCCCACCGCGGTGCCGGACGGCGGCGTAGACCTCGGCGAGGTAGCCGTCAGGCAGCGGCATGCCGCCGGCATTGCCGTAGAACGCCTCGGCCAGGAACGCTGCGGGCGGACGCCCGCTGGCCGCGAGTTCCTCGATGACCTGCGCGGCTTCGGCGGCGTACCGGCGGGCATCGGCGCCGCGGTAGCGCCCACGGTAGGAGTTCGGCGCGTCCACGGCATGCGCCCACCGGGGCCGGGTGCTCAGCGCGTTCGGGTTGTCGGCGGTCGAGGTCGAGACGGCATCCGAGGCGTAGGTCCAGCCGTGGTAGGCCTCCCGCACCGCGACGATGTCCCGGTGCCCGGTCGCCGCCAGGGCCAGCCGGATGCCCAGATCGACCGCCTCCGAGCCGGAGTTGACGAGGAAGACGGACTCCAGCGGCTCGGGCAAGGTGGCGGTCAGCCGCTCGCAGAACTCGACGACCGAGGCGTAGTTGAACCGCGAGTTGGTGTTCAGTCGCCGTAGCTGCCGCGCGACCGCGGCCTCGATCCGAGGGTGCGAGTGACCGAGTACGGCCACGTTGTTGACCATGTCCAGGTACACCCGGCCGTCGGTGGCGACCAGGTGATGCCGCCATCCGCGTTCGATCTGGGGCGGGTCGGGGTAGTAGTGCTCCTGCACGGTCGCGAACGACGCGTCGCGCCGGTGCAGCAGGTCGTCGTCCCGCTCGCGGGGCACGGGCGGCAGGCCCAGCAACGGCGCTGGGTCAGCGGCCAGCGCCAGCCAGCCGGGCGCGTACTCGGGCCTGACCAGGGGCGGCATCGGCGGCGCGGTCGCGGCCCGCAGGTTGACGTGCAGCCGGGCACCGGCCGACAGCCGGCCGAGCGCCTGTCCAGCCGCCACCTCGCCGTCCGCTACCCCGTGGCCTGGTACCTCACCGTCTGACCCGGGCCAGGTCAACGTCAGCGCGAGCCCGTGGCCGGTGAGCACGACCTGACCCGGTCCGGACGAGGTCAGCTCGCCGGGCCACGGCGCGGTCAGCTCGGCCGGCCGGGCCAGCCACAGGTCAACTCCGGTGGCGACGGTGGCCGGAGAGACCTCGGCGAGCGTCCCGGCGGCGGTCAGCCGCGGTTCGGCAAAGCGGGTCGCCACCGCCTCCGCCCGCCCCCCGGAGTCCCCAGAACCCACCAGCGCCGCCTCGGCCAGCCTGTCCTGGCACCCAGTCTCCAGCCAGGCGCCCGCGTCGGTGGCGTCAGACTGGCTCGACAGGTCGAGGATCTCCCACCGGACCGGACCCAGGGAGCCCGCGGGCACCAGAAGGGTAAAGCCCGGAACGCGCAGCGGCGACCTGCCGAAGCCGAGATGGTTCAGGATCAGCTCGGTCATGACGTCCATCGGGACCGAGATCGCCTGTTCGAAGATCTGCCGTTCACGGTCGAGGGAACCGGTCACGTAGGCGTTGCCGACGTCGATCGCGGCCTGCTGCTCGCTGCTGACAACCAGCACGGCGGCGCGCGAGACCACCAGCGGCCACAACACGGCGGCCTCCTCGGGCGACAGCGGCCGGAGCCGGTGGAAGGAGCGTACGGCCGGCAGCATGGAGCAGGGTTCGGCCCCGGCGTGGTGCAGCAGCGACGTGATCGCGACGGCCAGCTCGCAGACGGCCCACGACGTGGTCAGGTCACCGAAGTCGATCACCCCGTCCGGTGACCTGATGCCGTTGCGGGTGGTGCAGACCACGTTGTCGTCGGTCACGTCGAGATGGACGGCCTGGCGCGGCAGATGAGCGGCGAGCGGCTGGATTTTATCCCAGGCCTCGCTGGCGCGGTCTTGGATCAGCGCCCGCAGGGCGGGGTCGCGCACATGCTCGGCCAGGCGCGCGACGAGGCGGTCAGCGTGCCGCAGGTCCCACTGCAGCACGCGGTCAAGGCCCGGGTGGGTGAAGTGGCGCAAGGCCCGGCTCACCTCGCCCGCGATCGTGCCGACCCCGGCGACCACCGGCGGGCCCAGGTAGTCCGGGCCGGTAAGCGTGCCGCCGGGCAAGTACTGCAGCAACCGGGCGATGGCCGGCCCGGCGGCGGTCTGAACGGTCACCGGTCCGTCCTGGAGGGTTCCGACCCGCAGCCAGCCGACGGTGGCGGCGAGGTGATCGGCCGCGGCGTCCTGAGCCTGGATTTCGGTGCCGGTGAACGCCGGATTAGCGATCTTGAGGACGCCGAGCACCGTGGGCTCTGGCCGGCCGAGGACGCGGGAGTCCGGCTGGACCAGCAGGAAATTGCTGTCCTGCTGACTGCCGAGCAGCCGGGCGTGTGCCGCCAGGCCGAACTGCGCGACCGCGATCCGCTCGGCCTCTTCCTTGGTCACCAGGGGCGCGGGCAGCGCTCCCGAGCTGAAGAAGTCAAGGCCGGCCGCGGAACTCATGGCGTGAAGACAATCCGGCCTACCGTGTCACCGCGGGCCAGCTTGTCCAGCGCCTCGGGTACGTCGTCGAGGCCGAGCCGCTCGCTGACTAGCGGCCGGATCGCCCCGTCGGCGACGAGCTTGGTGAGCTGCCGATGGCACTCTACGATGGCTTGCGGTTCCTTGGTCTGGTACAGACCCCAGTGCAGGCCCACGATCGAGTAGTTCTTGATCAGCGCGTGGTTCAGCGCGGCCGAGGGGATCTGGCCGCTGGCGAAGCCCACTACCAGGATCCGGCCCTCGAACGCGATGCACTTGGTGGACCGGTTGTACGCTTCACCGCCCACCGAGTCGTAGACGACGTCGGCGCCGCGGCCGTTGGTGACCTCCTTGACCACCTGGACGAAGTCCTGGCTGAGCCGGTCGACCACCACATCCGCGCCGAGGGCGCGGGCCACCTCGGCCTTGTGCTCACCGCCGACGACCCCGATGACCCGGGCTCCGGCGGCCTTGCCGAGCTGGATCGCGCCGCTGCCGACCCCGCCCGCCGCGGCCTGCACCAGCAGCGTCTCGCCGGCCGCCAGCCGGGCCCGCCGGTGCAACCCGAACCATCCGGTCTGGTAGCTGATGAAGAAGGCGGCGGCCTCGGCGTCGTCGAGGCCCGCCGGGGCGGGCAGGACGGCCCCGGCGTTCATCAGGGCGAGCTCGGCGTAGGCTCCGGACGGGAGCGCGGAGCCGCCGATGACCCGGTCGCCGACGGCGATGCCGGTCACGCCGGACCCGACCGTGACGACCTCGCCGCACAGCTCGACGCCGGGGGTAAACGGCAGCGGCGGGCGGACCTGGTAGGCGCCCTGGCACATCAGTACGTCGGGAAAGTTGGCCGCCGCCCCGAGCACCCGCACCAGCACCTGGCCCGGGGCAGGTTCGGGCGCTGGGATCTCGGCCAGCCGCAGCGCGTCGCGGGGCGCACCGAGCTGCTGGATCTGCCATGCCCTCATCGCGTGCCTCCCGCGGCCGAATCTGTCATCGGTGATCCTCCCCGGCGCGTTCCACTTCTTCGATGCGCTGCTGCATCCGGTTCATCCCGCGCAGCCACTTGTCGGTGTGGCCGGCTCGCATCTGGTAGTAGTCGCGGACCTGCGGATGGGGCAGGATGAGGAACGTGCCCTCGGCCAGCCCGGCCAGCAGCGCGTCCGCGACCTGCTCGGGCTCGATCGCGGCGTCGGCCAGCACGACCTGACCGGCCTGGCCGGACTCGGCCAGCATGTGAGTCTTGACCCCTTGCGGGCAGATGCAGTGCACGGTGAGCCCGCGGTGAGCGTAGGTCGCGGCGAGCCATTCCGCGTAGCTCTCGGCTGCGTGTTTGGTCACCGAGTAGGGCGCGGATCCCAGCATGGTGAGCAGGCCGGCCGCCGATGCCGTCACGACGAAACAGCCGCGACCGCGTTCCAGCCACGCCGGGAGCAGCTCCCGCGACGCCCGCACGTGGGCCATCACGTTGACGTCCCAGGCCCGCTGCCAGGTCTCCTCCGGGGTGTCCGGGTCGGTCCCCGCCGCGATGCCGGCGTTGGAACAGTAGATGTCGATCGAACCCAGGTGCCCGCGAGCGGCGGCGATGAGGTCACGCACGCCCTGCTCGGTGGACGCGTCGCCCGGCACGGCGTGGCCGCCGGTCTGCTCAGCTACAGCTGCCGCGGCGTCCGCGTCCAGGTCATTGATCACCACCCGCGCGCCGGCCGCGGCCAGGCCACCCGCCAGCGCGCGGCCGATCCCGGCACCGCCGCCGGTGACGACAACTCCTGCTCCATCGATGATCGTCACGTGCAAACCCCACCATCAGCGTCGACACGGGTTCTCCGGGTTCGGAGCCCGGGCTCTTTGGCAGGTTACCGTGGCGGCTAGTCGCCGTCGCCCCTGGTGCTGCTGGTCTTGCGTCCGATCCTGATCAGGTCGGTGGCGGTCGAGATGAGCTGATCGATCCGGAGTGGTTTTGAGAGGTAGGCGTCGGCCTCGCTGAGCAGCGCTTCGTGCGTCGTTCCCACCGGCGCGTGCGCTGTCACCACCGCGACCGGTAGCGCGGGTGCGACCTGGCGCAGCGCATGCAGCAGCTCGAGGCCGGTCATGCCGGGCAGCTCCAAGTCGGTCAGCACCAGGTCCCAGTGTCCGGCCGCGGCCAGGCGGAGCGCGACCGCGGGGTCGGCGGTGTGCGTGACATCGAACTGCGCCCGTTTGGTGAGGACGTGGACGGCGAACAGGGCCGCTTCTGGGTCGTCCTCGACGAGGAGGATCCGGCCGCGCGTTATTTCCGGGCTGGTAGCACTCATGCGCCTAATCTGCCCGAGCAAACCTCCTGGCGTCGTTGCTCCGCCGGTGCAGGACAGTTGCGGGGGAGCGAGCTCACTTCGTGACGGCGGGTGCTACGTACCGGTAGCCGAAGCCCCGGACCGCCTGGATCGACGAGCCAAGCCCGCCGCCCGTCGAATCCCCGTCGAGCTTGCGGCGCAGCCGCATGATGCCGAACTTCACCCGGTCCGGACCGATGCCGAGCGGATCGTTCCAGGCGATCTTGAGCAGCTGCTCGGGGGTGAGGGTCTGGCCCTGATGCCGGATGAGCGCGGCCAGCAGGCGGTACTCGGTCGGGGTCAGCGCGATCGGATCGCCTTCCACGCTGACCTCCCGTGAGCCGAGATTCACCTGCAAGCTGCCGTCGTCGTACACCTCTACCTGCGGCTGGCCGCTCCTCGGCCGCCGCAGGAGGGCCTCAAGCCGGGCCGCCAGCTCGCGGTTGCTGAACGGCTTGGTGAGGTAGTCATCGGCCCCGTTGTGCAGCCCGCGCACCTTGTCGGCCTCGTTCCCGTGCGCGGTCAGGATGAGGACGGGAACATCGCTGAGGTCCCGGATGCGCTCGAGCACCGCCCACCCGTCGAGCGTGGGCAGCCCGATGTCCAGGACGACCAGGTCGGGACGGCTGTCGTGAAAGACGCGCAGGCCATCCTTGCCGTCGGCCGAGCTCATCACGTCGAAACCGTTCCGGCTCAGGACGGTGCGGATGCCGAGCGAGATGTCCTTGTCGTCTTCGACCACCAGCACCCGGGCCTTCATGCTCGGCCTCGATAGGCGCGGCCTTCGGAGTCGGGCCCTTCGGAAGCGGGCGCTTCGGAGACGTGACCTTCGGAGACGTGACCTTCGGAGACGTGACCTTCGGAGACGTGACCTTCGGAAGCGGCCCCTTTGGAAGGGGGGTCCGTTGCGGCAGGCAGGTAGACGCTGAAGATGCTGCCGTGGCCCAGGGTGCTGGTCGCCTCGACGTGCCCGCCGTGCATCTCGACGAGCACCTTGACGATGGACAGGCCGAGGCCCGTGCCCGGGAGCCCCGCGGTGCGTGCGTTGGAGGCGCGGACGAAGCGGGTGAAGAGCTGCCCGACCTCTTCCGGCGGTATGCCGATGCCGTCGTCCGCCACGTCAATCCGCCAGTTGCCGCCGTCAAAGGTCGCAGTGATGTGCACGTGCCCGTTCCGGTGCGAGAACTTGATCGCGTTGGCGATCAGGTTGTCGAACACCTGCATCAGCCGTCTCAGGTCACCCTGGATGGCCGGTCCCGCTCCGGCCGTGACGCCGATGGTGATGCCCTGCTTGGCGGCGCCGGCCGCGGCGGACCCGACAGCCTCGGCGGTGAGCTCAGCGACCGAGACCGGGGTCAGGTCCAGCGGCAGCGCGCCGGCGTCGAGCCGGTCCAGCATGAGCAGATCGCCGACGAGCCGGTGCAGCCGGTCGGCATTCCGCTCGATGATGTCGAGGAAGCGATTGCCTTCCGGGGTCAGCCCCCCGGCTTCCCCGCGGATCAGCTCGCTGAAGGACAGGATCGACGTCAGCGGCGTGCGCAGCTCGTGCGAGACGATGGCGAGGAACTGGTTCCTGGACTCGTCGAGCCTGCGCAGCCGTTCGTTCTGCTCGGCCAGCCGCTGCTGGACCTGCTCGGCCAGGTGGCGGGCGCCGAGTTCGTCGTCGAGCATCTGCTGGCGCTGCTGCTCCAGGGCCGCGCGTTCCGACGTGTCCCAGGCCAGCCACAGGTCACCGCGGAAGCGGCCGTCGACCATCACGGGCCAGTAGTCGTTTTCGATGGTCCGGCCATCGGTCAACTTCAGCAGCTCCTTGGACAGGGGCTGCTTTTCGCGGTGCGCCTCGGCGGCGCGCCGGGCGAGGCCGCCGGGGTCGGCGAACAGGTGCTGGATCCGGAGCACCAGCGAGGCGGCGGAGGTCCCCACCAGCTGGCCGGGGTCCTCGATGCCGAACAGGGCGCCGAAGCTCCGGCTGACGTGCGTGACATGGCTCTTCTCATCGGTGATCATGATCGCGGGGATCGCCGCGGCGATCATGCAGTTGAGCCGCTCGGTCTGGTCGGCCAGCTCGGCGTGCGAGAGCTCGAAATCGGTGAGGTCCCGCAGGAACCCGGCAAAAATGACCTTCTCGCCGATGGTCAGCTGCACGGGCGTCAGCTCCACGCTGCGCTCGGTGCCGTCCGCGCGCAGGCTAGATGCGTGTATCTGGCCGGTGAACTCCTCAGGGTCACCGGTGGCCGCAAAGGTCTGGATGTGCTCAACGAACCGGGCCCGGTCCCGCTCAGGCATGAAAACCTCCGGCATATTCTGGCCAAGCACTTCGTCACGTCGGCAGCCGGAAAGCTCTTCGGCCGCGGGATTGAATTCGATGAGGAGGCCGCTGGCGTCCATGGCGATGATCGCGGTCGGCGATGCCTCGACGAGCGCCCGCGCCAGCGTCTCCCGTTCGGCCAGCGTGGCCAGGTCGCTCGCATGGCGAAGCTGCGTCGCCACGATAGTGGCGACGGCGTGCGCGGTGGCGCGGATCTCGTCGTCCCAGCGCGCCGCGTCGCCGATCAGGGCCAGCGCGCACAGGCACCGGCCGGTGACCGGCGCCGAGTAAGCGAGCAGAGCACTCACGGTCAGGCCGTCTGACTCCACCGTCGTCACCTGAACGGCAGCGGTGTCGGCCGCCGGGCCCGCGTCACGCTGAAGCAGGGTCAGCGCGCCTATCTTGGCCAGCAGCCCGGGAGCGACGGCGCCGCGAGGGTCCATCGCCAGGACCGCGGCCGGCTGCCCCGCTGACGGCTGGAACGCCACCGCGGCCCGGATCCCGGAGATGGTCACGAGCTGGGCTAGCACGGCGGGCAGCGCACCGAGGGTCGTGTCGTCGCGCAGGATCTTCGCTACGGCAAAATCGAGGATGGCCGTTGCCGCCGGCCCGTCCTGATGCGTGCGGTGCGTGACAAGATCCGAGTCCGCCCTAGCCCGTGGTGCCCCCATATGGCTGCTTCCGCGCCTTCTCAGGCAGTCGTTGATCTCGGTAATAAGTACGCTCTAACCCGTCTTCAGATGGTCAAAACGGGCACCGGAGTGCCCAAAGCCTCCATGGCTCTCACCCTTAGCATTCTATGCTACGTATAGTCATCGATCGAACTCAGATTGTCATCGAGGCCTTCGCGACCAGCGGATTCGCCCCCACGGTCGTCAGCGACCTCGCCCCCACGGCAGTAGGGGAGTAGCATTATCTGCGGTGGTCCGGCCGCCGCTAGGTCCGCAGGCAGAGCTCCAAGCTCACCGGTAGCGTTGACGTAATCGATGGCGAGTCTTTCCCGCCCCGAGCAAGCGGACCCGGGCGCGAGGGAAGGGCTGCCGTGTCCGGTAGGTCACGCTCACTGCCTGCTCGGCCCAGCCTGCGGTTCTTGCGGCTCGAAGCCAAACGCCGCCTGGCCGCGGGCGAGTTTCCGACCCTGCACGAGGCCCAGGCCGCTATCGCGTGGGAACACGGCCTGCCCAGCTGGGCCGCACTGAAGCAGGCCTGCGCCGCATCCCAGCTGTCAGAGCCCGCGCAGGAAAGCCACGCCCTGGCCCAGCTGCGCTGGCTGATCTCCCGCTTCTCCGACGCCGGCCGCCCGGGCTGGACGCCCCCCGCCGATGGCGAGCTGGCCGAGCACTTCGATGACCGGCTCCTGGCCGCGGTTCCGGCCGGGAGCCTGGCCGCCCAGCTCAGCAAGGTCGCTCCGGACCTGAGCGAAGAACTCATCGTGATCGGTCAGGCGCCGCTGGAGGCGCACGTCCAGCTGGCTGGGATGCGCTACCTGGCGACGGTCGAAGCCGACCCGCCGCACCGGCTGACCGGGCTGCGGGGGTTTCCCCTCGCCGAGCGCATCACCGATCCCCGGCTGACGGCCCCGCCGCCAGTCCACATCTACGGCACCACTCCCGACCAGACCGTCGGCCAGGCCGCCGAGGCCGCCGAGGCCCCCGAGGCCGAGACCGCCGAGCTGCTCTCGATCGCAGACGATGCCTTCTCCGAGCTCGGCCTGGCCGCCCTGGTCCTGGCCGGCGGCGAGCCAGGCCGCCCGGCGTGGGTGGTCACCAAGGGCTACGCCGACCTCGACGGGGCCGAGGTCCTGGACGCCAGCCGCCGGTTCGCCGCGCCCGGTGTCACCGCGCTCGTCACGGCCACCGCCGTGCTCCGGCTGGTCGCCGAGGGCCGCTTCGGCCTGGACGCTGCGGCCAACGACCACCTGCGGACGGTGCGCCTGGCCGACGACGCCATCACCGTCAGGCAGTTGCTCAGTCACGCCGCCGGGGTCGACAACCCCGCCGAACTCTACGCCGACAGCGTCCCCGACCTGGCGACCCTGTACGGCCCGGTCGTCCCCTGCAGCGGCCCGCGCGGAACCGCCCGGCCGAGCAATGGCGGCTACGCCGTGCTCGGTCAGCTGATCGCCGACGTCACCGGAATGGCTTACGTAAGCGCGGTCACCCGCCTCGTGCTCGACCCCCTCGGGATGCGCGACTCGCGGTTCCCGGACCGCGCGGCGGACATCGGCGCCGATGCGGTCACCGGCTACACGGTGACCCCGGCGGGCGTCTTCTCCCCGGCCGCGGCCCGGGTTTCGACCGTCCCGGCCGTGGCCGGCCTGTGGTCCACCGGGGCCGACCTCGTGCGCCTGGGCAGCGCCTGGTCATCGCTGCTGCCCGCGGCGCTGGCCCGGCAGGCGCTCACCGTCCAGGCCGAACCGGGACCCGGCGGCCACCGCGTGGGCCTCGGCTGGCTGCTCAGCGAAGACGGCACCGCCGTGCACAGCGGGGCCGGCCTCGATGCCACCGCCTTCCTGCGCGTCCGCGTCCGCGACCTCCGCACGTACGTCGTGCTGACGAACCGGCCGATCATGCTCAATTCCATCGACGCCCGCCTGCGGCAGACCTGGAACCCTTAAAAACCGGTAGAGGAGAGACCCATGTACCAGCCGTATCCGCAAGACACCCAGCTGCCGGAAACCCGGCGCCTGCCCGCTCCCGCTTCGGTGCTGAACGCCGTCAAGGTCATGTACATCGGCGCGGCCGCGAGCATCCTCGGCATCGTCATCGACATCCTCACGGTGGGCGCCACCAAGAGAGCCATCGAGAGGCGTTCCCATCACCTGTCGGCGAGCCAGATCAACTCGTCCCAGCACGTCACCGGCACGGTGCTGTTCGCCCTGGCCACGGTGGACACGCTGGGCGGGCTCAGCGCCCCGATCGCCGGGGCGGTCAAGATCTGGGCGATCCTGGTCTGGCTGGTCGGGCTGACCGCGATCGTGTTCTTGTGGCGGCGCAGCTCCACCGAGTTCTTCAGGGCCACGCCGCAGTGATCGAGCTGGACGGGCTCAGCAAGCGCTTCGGCTCGGTCACCGCGCTGGACGACCTGAGCTTCACCGTGCGCCCGGGCCATGTGACCGGCTTCCTGGGGCCGAACGGCGCGGGCAAGACCACCACGATGAAGATCATCCTCGGACTGGACACCCCGTCGGCGGGAACCGCCCTGGTCAACGGGCGCCGCTACGACCGGCTGGTCCGCCCGTTGCGCCAGGTCGGTTCGCTGCTTGACGCGACCGCCCTGCACGGCGGCCGCACCGGCCGGCTCCACCTGGCCTCGATCGCGCAGAGCAACGGCATCGGGCGCGGCCGGGTCGCCGAGGTGCTCGGGCTGACCGGCATGGAGGCGGTGGCGGACCGGCGGGTCAACGGGTACTCGCTCGGCATGAAGCAGCGGCTCGGCCTGGCCGCCGCGATGCTCGGCGACCCGCCCGTCCTGATGCTCGACGAACCGGTCAACGGCCTGGACACCGAGGGCATCGGCTGGATCCGGCAGTTCTTCAAGGCGCTGGCGGCCGACGGCCGCACGGTCCTGGTGTCGAGCCACCTGATGAGCGAGATGGCGCTGAGCGCCGACCACCTGATCGTCATCGGCCGCGGCAAGCTGCTCGCGGACATGCCCACGGCCCAGCTCATCGCGGAGAACGCGCGCCACGACGTGCTGCTCCGATCGCCACAGGCGGCCGACCTCGCCGGGCTGCTCACCGCCCGCGGCGCGACCGTCACCACGCAGCCCGACGGCGCCCTCGTCGTCACCGGCCTGGACGCCGCCACGATCGGCGACCTGGCCGCGAGCCGCGGCATCGCCGTGCACGCGCTGGTGCCGCGGCAGGCCTCCCTCGAGGACGCCTACCTCGACCTCACCGGCGAAAGCGTCGACTACCACGGCACCCCGGCCCAGCCCAGCGGGCCGTCACCGAAGGGACACCAAACCCGATGAGCACAGCCCGATGAGCACAGCCCGATGAGCACGGCCCGATGAGCACGGCCACGGCACCTACCGCACCGGCCCCGCCGAACGCCCCTTCGATTCCCGTCCGGGCCCGTGACCTGCTCGGATGCGAATGGACCAAGTTCCGCTCGGTCCGCTCGACCTACTGGACGCTGGCCGTCGCGATCGTCACGCCCATCGGGTTCAGCATCCTGGTAGCTTCGGCCTTTGCGGCCGCGCCGCCGGGCGGGGCGCCGCCCGATCCGCTGCTGCCCGCGCTGCTCAGCCAGGAATACGCGGTGATCGCGGTCGCCGTCCTGGGCGTGCTGTCGTTCAGCTCGGAGTTCGGCACCGGGCTGATCCGCACCACCTTCGCCGCGGCGCCGCGCCGTCGGGCGGTGCTCGCCGCCAAGGCGGCCGTGACGGGCGGGGTGACGCTCATCGCGGGCGAGGTGGTCGCCTTCTCCTCGTTCTTCGCCGACCAGGCGATCCTGGCCGGCCATCACCTCGGCGTGTCCCTGTCCCGCCCCGGCGTGCCCGGGGCGGTGCTGGCCGCGGGGGCCCTGCTGTGCGTGTGCGCCCTGATCGGCGTGGCGCTCGGCGCGATCGTCAGGCACACCGCGGGCGGGATCGCCGCGGCCATCGGGGTGATCGTCCTGCCGGCCATCGTGGCCCTGCTCCGGCCCCCGTGGAGCGACCGGATCGGCCGGTTCACCCTGCTGGACGCGGCCAGGCAGGTGACGGCCCTGCATCCGCAGCCGGACCTGTTCGCCCCGGTCGGCTCCCTGCTGGTCCTGCTGGCCTGGCCCGCCGTCGCGCTGGCCGCCGCGGCCCTGCTGATCACCCGTCGCGACGTGTGACACCACCGCCGTTCAGCTTAAATTTTCTGAACGGGCCTGGCTTCCGCCCCATCGGCACGCGCCACGCCGCCCGTCGGCTCCGCCCGCGGCCGGGCCTTGCTGCTGGTCACGACGACGCTGTCCGGCGGCTCCGCCGCGGCCGGGTCGCACATCACATCCGGCATGGTCACTTGGGCTTGGCACAAGATCTCGCCGTGCGGGATGAGGAACCAGCCGTCTTCGCTGGCCGCCCAGCGCCGCCAGCCCTGGGCCAGCCGCTCCAGGTCATCCCGGGTAGCCAGGCCATGTTCAACCGCCCGATCCCCGAACGGTGACTCGGTCAGCCGCTCGGCCCACGACGCGCCCCACCAGGGCCGGTCCACGGGACCGGTGTAACACCACGCGCTCGCCGACGCCTCGACCGTCTCGAAGCCGGCCTGCCGGGCCCAGGCCAGCATCCGCCGGCCCGCGTCCGGTTCGCCGCCGATCGCCCGGGCGACGTTCCGGTACAGGGCCTGCCACTCGGTCAGGCCTGGGTCCTCGGGGAACCAGAACATCCCGCCGTAGTCGCCGTCCCGGGCGGCGATCAGGCCGCCGGGCCGGCAGACCCGCCGCATCTCGATCAGCGCGGCCACCGGGTCGGTCAGGTGCTGGAGCACCTGGTGCGCGTGCACCACGTCGAACGTGTCGTCCGCGAAGTTGAGCGCGTACACGTCGCCGACCCCGAAACCGATGTTCGCCAGCCCGCGGCGGTCCGCTTCGGCCTTCGCTAGGGCCAGCACGTCCCCGGCCGCGTCGATCCCGGTCACCTGGCCGTCCGGAACCCGGCCCGCCAGGTCCGCGGTGATCGTGCCCGGGCCGCAGCCGACGTCGAGGATGCGGGCGTCGGCCGCCAGTCGCGGCAGCAGATATCCGGCCGAGTTCTCCGCGGTCCGCCAGCGGTGCGACCGGAGCACGCTGTCGTGGTGGCCGTGCAGGTAGGTGTCGGAGCTAGAAGGCATCTCCCTATCCTGTCTCCCGTGTCAGCATAAGAGCAAATTCTGTCCACATAACGAGATATCGATCCGGCGGCTCGCCGCACAGGACCCGCAAGTCAACGTCCGGCGGGACGACACCCGCGTCGAGGCTTGACCCTGACACCATGTGAGGCTGTAAACCGGAACACGTCATGTTCAGTACCGGGGAGTTCGCACGGCACGCTGGTCCTGATCAGTGGGTGACCGAACTGCAGCTGCCCATCTATGCGACCGGAGGATGAGGAGAAATGTCAGCAGCACCGGAAATCGTGACTCGCGCCGAGCAGCCCTACGTCGCGATCGGGGCGCGGGTGACCATGGCCGAGCTCGGCGGGCTGGCCGACCGTTTTCCTGAGGTTTTCGGCTGGCTGGGTGTCCGCGGTCTAACGCCCGCGGGACCGCCGTTCTTCAAGTACAACGTCATTGACATGGCACGAGAGCTCGAGGTCGAAGCGGGTGTGCCGGTCGCGGTGGCCGTGGCCGGTGATGGCGAGGTGGTGTCCGGGGTGCTGCCCCCCGGGCGGTACGCGACCCTCACTCATCAGGGCTACCCCAGCGAGCTCGTCGGGGCCACCGAGGCCCTGCTCGACTGGGCGGCCGGGCAGGGCCTGAGCTGGGACGCCTCGCCGGACGGCAGCGGCGAGCGGTGGGGCGTCCGGCTCGAGAACTACCTGACCGACCCCAGCCAGGAGCCCGACATGAGCAAGTGGCTGACCCAGCTCGCGTTCCGGCTGGCCGACTAGGACCAGGTTCAGCGGTCCGGGCGCAGGAGTTCGCGCAGCGCGGCGAGCACGTCCTGCACGGCGCCGGGCCCGCTGACGTCCGGGTCGGCTAGGGCCAGCGGGATGCCCATCCCGTCGACCAGCGCGATGGCGAGCCTGGCCACCGTCTCCGGGGCGTGCCCGGTGCCGAAGCGGCCCTGCTCGACGCCCTGCCGGACCGCGTCCGCCACCAGCCGCCGCCAGGCCCGGTAGTCTTCCAGGGCGTCGGCGCGCATTTCCGGATCGCGGATGCCGAAGTGCCAGGACTCGATCCACAGCCGCCCGGCCTCCGGCGCGCCGGGTGAGTATCCGGTCAGCGCGGTGGTGACGATCCGCTCGAGCCGGTCCCACGGGTCGCTCATCGCGGTGACGTCGGCTTCCAGAGCGGCGATCTCGGTGCCTGACGCGTGCCGGAACGCCGCCACCAGCATGTCCTCGCGCGAGCCGAAGTAGTACTGCAGCGTGCTCACCGGGACGCCGCTCTCGGCGGCCACGTCGGCGAAGCGGGTGGCGTCCGCGCCCCGGTCCGCGATCACCCGGCAGGCCGCCTCGAGCACCGCGGTCTTCCGCCGCCCGGCCCGCCGCCCCGGCCCCCGCCCCCCAGACCCCCGAGAACCACGGGAAGCAGAGGAACCAGGGGAACCAGAGGTGTCACGGGCACCCGGGGATCCAGGGGCGGGCTGCAGGCTCGCAGCGGTCATCAGGACTTGCTCCCTTCGGTGATCTCGGGCTCGGTGATCCCGTCCGCGAAGTACTGAGGCATGAACCTGGACACCACCAGCATCACGATCACTCCGATGACGAGTGAACCAGCACCGATCAGGAAGATACCGCCTACCCCGTCGAAACTGGAGTAGCTGCTCGCGGCCGGCCAGTACGACTTGATCGACAGGACGAAGGCGGCGAGCAGGGTCAGCCCGCCGACCAGCGGCAGGATCCCCTTGGTGAGCAGCGCGCGCCCGCTGGTCAGCAGGTCGCGGCGGAAGAACCAGACACAGGCGAACCCGGTGAGCCCGTAGTAGAAGGCGATCAGCAGCCCCACCGACGCCGCGGCGTCGGCCAGCACGTTCTTCGAGACCAGGGTGAGCAGCACGAAGAAGATCGCCGACACGGTGCCCATCACGATGGTCGCGGTGGTCGGGGTGCGGTAACGCGGGTGCATCCGGGCGAACCAGCCGGGGATCGCGCCGTGCGCGGACATGGCCAGCACCGTGCGGGCGGTCGGCATGATCGTGGTCTGGGTCGAGGCGGCCGTGGAGGTCAGCACGCACAGCACGAGCAGCTTGCCTGGCGTGCTGCCGAGCACCGAGGTGGCCATGGCGCCGAGCACGTCGGTGCTGTGCGCGGCCAGGAAGGCCGGCCCGGCGTAGGCCAGCGCGGCGATGCTGATCACCGCGAAGATCGCGACGAGGATCACCGTGGCGGTGACCGCGGCCCGGCCCGGGGTGCGGGCGGAGTCCTTGGTCTCCTCGTTCACGCTGAGCGCGCAGTCCCAGCCCCAGTAGATAAACACGGCCAGCAGGAAGGAGTTCGACAAGCTGCCGAAGGACCCGGTCCACGGGTTAAGCCAGCCGATGCCCGGGTGCACGGCCCCGGGCAGCGCGTGCCCGGTCCCGGCCTTGACCAGCGCGACCACCGCGAAGACGGTCAGCGTGCCCACCTCGACGGCCAGCAGGACCTGCTGCAGCCGGGCGGAGACCTCGATGCCCCGGTAGCACACCCCGGTGAGCAGCGCGATGAACGCCACTCCCGCCGCCGTCACCCACACGGTCCCGGCCCCGCTCAAGCCGATGAGGTCGAGGAAGTACCGCCCGGCGATCTGGGACAGGCTGGCCATCACGATGACGTCGGCCGCGATGATCCCCCAGCCGCCCATCCAGCCGGTCCGCGGCCCGAAGGCGCGCGACGCCCAGGTGAAGGTGATACCGCAGTCGGGATCGGCCTTGTTCAGCTCGCGGAACGCGTAGGCGATACACAGCATCGGAAGGAACGACACGATCAGTGTGCCCGGGCTGTGCACGCCGACGACGGCCACGATGAGGCCGAGCGTCGCGGCCATGCTGTAGGCGGGCGCGGTCGAGGAGACCGCGATCACCACGCTGGAGACCAGCCCGAGCGCTCCCGCACGCAGGCCCTTGTCCGGTTTTTGGGTCGGAGCGGTCGGCTCCGCGATAACGATGGAGGTCATGAGGGGTTCCGCCTTGCCTTCCGCCCGCCGCGGGTGCGCCCGGGACTCTGGCATTACTGTATAGCAATACCATATTGCTGTACAGGTTTTGTATACGGTTATTTTGGGCGTGCGTCAGCGACTCCTGACTTGAGGAGTTCCGGCTTAGATCTGCCCAGGTCCCTTGCCGTGACCAGGGTGACCGGGGTGGCTGCCCGTGTCGGTCGCCCCGCGCGCGACGGCGATCACGCCGAGCAGCGCGGCCAGCGGGACGACCAGGGCGATGAAGTCTGAGGAGGTGAAGTTGCCCAGCGCGTCTAGGGCGCCGGCGAACCCGACGATCAGCACCGCCACGACCACGAGCCCCCAGGCGTGCAGGAACAGCCGCAGCGTGAACGGCGGCGCGGGTACGGTCACGTCAGGCACGGCGGTGACGGATTTCGTCTCGCGACGCTCGGTCAGTCCCTCGCGGACCCGGGCTGTGATCGTCAGCTGGCCCGGCTGGTCGGCGATCAGCAGCAGCTCGTCAGGATGAGCCGGGTCGGGGGACTGCGACACCGAACCCCCGCCGACCGCCCACGACACCACCTGCTGGGGGCCGGTGGTTCGGACCCGGTACCGGGCCTGCTGGCCGGCGACCAGATTGTCCGGTCCCTCGATCGCCTCGGGTTGGCCCGGCCTGGTCCGGCCGGCCCCTTCGAGCTCCCCGGCTTCCTCGGTACCGCCCCCTCGTGCCCCTCGTCCCCCCTCGTCCAGGACGCGACCCGGCCCGCCCGCGTCCGCGATCACCAGGAACTGCCGGCGGACCAGCAGCTCGGCCAGCCGGATCTGCCGCGCGTGCACGCTCCAGGCCATGGCGACCACCACCGCGGCCAGCGCCGCCGCCCCGAGCGCGAACCAGACGGCCACCGCGGGATGGCTGGCCTGCCCGGCCACCGCGGGGTTGCTCGCCGGGCGGCTGGCACTGGCTATCGCGGCGAGCATGTCGTACCCCCACCAGGGTCAATCGCGGACATGACGCCATTAAAACATATGATCGAATGAACCGGAAGCCCAACCTAGCACTTCGAAACGTATCCCGCCCGCCTGGCGCCTAGCCTTCGTGCGGAACCCAGGCCGTTGACAGCGGGCCCAGGCTGTTGACAGCTAGCCGACGTGGACCGTCACTGCTTGGCTGATCCAGGCGGCTGCGTGCCTCCTGCTCGGCCAGCACCTCCGCCAGTTTTTTGTGCAGCAGCTCGCGGACCGGGGCACGCTCGGAGAGGACGTTGAGACTGTGCTCTAGTTCACGCCGGTAATCGTCCAGCTCATGGTTCGTCAGGGCGTGCAGCGAGGAGGCTCGCTCGTTGCGGCCCGTCACGCGTCATATCCCAGCGGCGCTGCTAGCCGCGATCCTTCGGACTGACCGAGCTCAACGCGTCGTCGAGCATCGGCGGAAAGGTGTCGGGATGCCGGGCCAGCAGGTAGGTCATGACGGCGAGCAGGTCCTTGTCGCTCAGGGCCCGGACCCGCGAGATGCGCAGCTCGGCTTCCACGTCCAGCGAAGCCTCAGAAGAATCAGCCATAGCCCTCGGCTTCCCGATCTGCGGACACCGAAACCACTGTCCGTTCGGCAAAAAAAGAGCTTCAATCTTCGGAACGGGCCTCCCCTCACTAGTCCGCCCCCCTGATCCCGCTCCAGCGGTAACGTTCCCAGAACGGTGAGCACACCCTGGAGCCCGTGCGCCGCACGTATCGGTGTGGCTGAGCGAACGCTGGACCCCTTCCCCGGCAATACCAACTGAGAGGGAAATGCTGTAAGGAGCCCTGAGGGAGGGCCTTGCCGGTCGAGGTGGAGACAGACGGCACGCTGATCGAGCGGTCAGCGCGCGGCCGCCCCGACGCGTTCGTCGAGGTGGTGCGGCGGCACGAGGTCGCGGTCCACGGCTTCCTGGCCCGCCGGGCCGGGCCTGCCGTCGCGGCCGACCTGCTCGGCGAGGTGTGGGTCCGGGCCTTCGCCGGGCGCGGCGGCTACGACCCCGCCTACCCCGACGCCCGGCCGTGGCTGTTCGGCATCGCCAGGAACGTGCTGCGATGGCACTGGCGGGCCAGCCGGGACGCGGATAACCGCGCGGGCGTCGGTCAGGCGGCGGCGGAGGATCCGTGGGATGCCGTCATCGACCGCCTCGACGGGGCGGCGCGGTCCCGGGCGCTGCTGGCCGCGGTCCGCGCCCTGCCCCCGGCCGAACGTGACGTGCTCCTGCTCGTGGCCTGGGAACAGCTGACCCCGGCGCAGGCCGCGGCGGCCCTCGGCGTGCCCCAGGGGACCGCTCGCAGCCGCCTGCACCGGGCCCGGACCGCCCTGCGCCTAGCGCTCGCCACTGATCCCGCCGAGGAGGAACCGTGACGCCAGACCCCTCCGAACTGGAACGACTCGCCGCCCTCGGCCACGTCGACCCCCCGCCTCCCGGCGTCCTGGACGCGGCTCGCGAGATCCTGTGGTCGGCCGTGGCGCAGGAGATGCTCGCCGCCCCCGGTCAGGCCGCCGTCCCCGGTCAGGCCGCCGTCCCCGGTCAGGCCGCCGAGCGCCACGCGGACCGGCCGCGTCCGGCGGATCCTGACGCATGAGGCCTGGCCGCCCCCGGCGGCCGGGCGGCCCGCTCCGGCAGCGGAACTTCCGGCTGCTGTGGGTCGGGGAAACGATCAGCGGGGCCGGCAGCGCGCTGGCGGTGGTCGAGGTTCCGTTGCTCGCCGTGACCGTCCTGCGCGCGAGCACCTTCGCCGTCGCGGCGCTGACGGCTGCGGCGTACCTGCCGTGGCTGGTGATCGGCCTGCCCACGGGCGCCTGGGTGGACCGGCGGCCGGCTCGGCCGCTGATGATCGCCTGCGACGTGATCTCCGCGCTGCTGTACGCGACCCTTCCCGCCGCCGCCTGGCTCGGCGTGCTGAGCACCGGTCAGGTCGTGATCGTGGCGCTGCTGGCCGGCGCGGCCAACGTCGTCTTCGCCACCGCCTACCAGGTCTGCCTGCCGTCCCTGGTCACCCCGGCCGAGCTGGTGGCAGGCAACGCCGCGCTGCAGGGCGGGGCGTCGGCCGCCGCGATCGGCGGTCGCGGCCTGGCCGGCCTCGCCGCCCAGGCGGCCGGGCCCGCCGCGGCGCTGCTGGTCAACGCGGCCAGCTTCGTCGTCTCGGCTTTCTGCCTGCTCCGCATCCGCCCGGCGGCTCCCGGTGTCCGTCCGGCGGTTCCCGGTATCCGCCCGGCGGTTCCCGCCGCACCGGACCCAGACCTCAAGGCCCCGAAGGACCCCGAAGCCCCCGAGGCCCCGGCCCGGCGGACCAGCGGCGTGCGGGCCGAGGCCTGGCAGGGAATCTGCTTCGTGGCCCGCGACCCGTACCTGCGTCCGCTGACCCTTTATGCCGCGGTCGCCAACCTCGCCTACACCGGCAACCTAGCCCTGGTCGTGATCTTCCTGGTCCGCGTCGTCGGCCTGCACCCCGCAGCGGTCGGCCTGCTGCTGGCGGCCGGGGGGATCGGTGGCCTGCTCGGCGCCCTGGCGGCGCCCGGGCTGACCCGTGCGTTCGGGACGGCTAGGACGCTGGTCCTGGTCGCCGTGGGCGCCGGCCTGTCCGGCCTGCTCATCCCGCTGACTGGACCGGGGCCGCGGCTGGCCTACTACCTGACAGGCTCGGTGCTGATCGCGGGCGGCATCGCGGTCGGCAACGTGATCGCGGGCAGCTTCCGGCAGGAATACTGCCCGCCCGGGATGCTGGGCCGGGCGGCCGCTAGCATGCGTTTCCTCACCTTCGGCATGATCCCGCTCGGGGCTCTGCTCGCCGGAGCGCTCGGCACCGCCCTCGGCGTGCGGAACGCCCTGTATATCGTCCAGCTCATCTTCGCTGCGTCCGCCCTGTTCCTGCTTACCCCCCGGATCCGCACAGCCAGGCAGCTACCCCGCCAGCCCGCCCCGCCCAGTCGGCACCGGGACCCGCGAGCCGCCCGTCAGCCGCCCGAACCTGACGCGAGCCGCCCGTCAGCCGCCGACCTTAGTGGCCTCAGCGAGAATGCCGATCATCCGGTCAACTGCCTCTCGCGCGTCCGGGCCGACGGCGCGCACGGTGACCTGCTGACCACTAGAAGCGCCGAGCCCCATGACGGCGAGCACGCTCTTGGCGTCGGCTCGGCTGGCGCCCACGGTCAGCTCAACCGAAGAGGAGAACTTCGCCGCCGCTACGGCCAGCGCGCCGGCCGGCCGGGCATGCAGGTCACCGGCCAGCGTGACCGATGCCTCACAGCTTTCTGGCATGACGTGCCTCCTCAGCCGCATTCAGCACGGCCTTGACGTCCCCGCCCGCGGCGGCGGTGACCGTGGCCGCGACCGCGCCCTCCACGAACGGGGCATCGGCCACGTTCACCTGATCGGGGAGATCGTCGGCGTCGGCGAGCAGCGCTCGGACGGTGAGCACCGAGCTGCCGAGGTCGGGCAGGATCACGACGCCGGCGCCGCCGTCGGCGAGCCTGAGCGCGCGCTCGACCTTGTCGATGCTGGTCCCGATACGGCCGTCCTCCGTTCCGCCGGCGGTGGCGATGGTCACAGTCCCGCCGGCGATCTGCCCGGCGAGTTCGGCCGTGCCCTCGGCCAGCGCGGCGCTGTGCGAGACGAGGACGATCCCTACCCGTGATTTATCGTTCATGCTCTATCCTGAAATTGTTCGACGTTACCGAGAGGACTCCATGATCCAATCTGTGGAGCGGGCGGCCGCGATCCTGCATGTACTTGGATCCGGTACCCCGCGCCTGGGCGTAACTGAGATCGCCGGACTGGTCGGGCTGCCTAAGCCGACCGTCTACGGATTGCTTCGCACGCTGGTCAATCATGATCTCGTGGCCCAGGATCCGGATACCGGCAAGTACAGCCTGGGCGCCGGCGTCCTCCAGCTCGGCAACGCCTTCCTGGACGGTTCCGAACTGCGCGCCCGGTCGCTGCTGTGGGCCGAGGCTCTCGCCCAGCGGGCCAATGAGGCGGTCTGGGTCGCCACCTTGTCCGGCACGCGAGTAATCGTCCTGCATCACGTATTCCGGCCCGACAACACGGTGCAGATCCTCGAGGTCGGAGCGGCCATTCCGTGGCATGCCTGCGCGCTCGGGCACGCGATCGTCGCTTACCTGCCGCCGCCGGAAGCCGCACGCGCCATGGCCGGGGATCTGCCGCCGCTGACCGGCCGGACCAAGACGACGAAGGCGGCCCTGGGCCAGAGGCTCGCCCAGGTTCGCAGGCGGGGCTATGCGGTGGAGGACCAGGAGGCGACGGTCGGCGATGCGGGGATAGCGGCGCCCATCGTGAACCGGGCGGGTGCCACCGTCGGTTCGATCGGCCTGGTCGGGCCAGCCGAACGATTGCTGGCGTCGGCCCCGGTGGCCGAGCTGGCCCGCGCCGTCGTGGAGTCCGCCCGGTCCATCTCCAGGGATCTTGGCGCAGGCCGCGGTGGTGGATCCGTGCTGTCGGTACTCGGCTGAGTTCATAGCGGCGGGCGTCATATTGGCGGCACCAGTTCCCGCACCTGGTCCACGGTCGAGGCCCGCAACGCCGCGGCCGCGAGCGCCGCGCAGGCCGAGGTGTCCAGGCCCGCCAGCCAGGTCCTGACCCGCTGCACCCGCGCGGCCGGAACGCTGAGGGTGGTCACGCCGAGACCGATGAGCAGCGGCAGGACCAGCGGGTCGGCGGCCGAGTCGCCGCAGACCGAGACGCTGATACCGGCCTGACGGCCGGCCTCAGCGACCCGCGCGATCAGCGCAAGCACCCGGGGGTCCGCGGCGAGGGCTGGCTTGGCCGTCGGGTCGCGCCGGTCGAGCCCGAGCACCTGGCCGGTCAGGTCGTTGGTCCCGATCGAGAAGAAGTCGACCGCGGGCGCGAACGTCGCTGCCGCCGCGGCGGTGGCCTGCAACTCCACCATGATCCCCAGTCGCGGCAGGTCAGCACCGAGCGCGGCGGCGGTCTTGGTGAGGACGTCACGTACCTGGCGCACCTCATCGAGCGAGCTCACCATCGGAATCAGCACGGCCAGCTGCGTGCCGTGGCCGGCCTGCAGGATGGCACGGAGCTGATCGGGCAGGGCCGTGCGGTGCGCGAGCAGCGCCGCCAGGCCGGACCCCACGCCCGCTTCGCCGGACGGCCCGGACCCCACGCCCGCTTCGCCGGACGGCCCGGACCCCACGCCCGCTTCGCCGGACGGCCCGGACGCGACGCCCGCCTCGTCGCGCAGGAACGGCGGGATCTTGTCCCCGGAGAAGTCGAGCAGCCGGACCGTGGCGGGCCGGCCCGCAAGCAGGCCGAGGATGGGCTCCAGCTGGGCCTGGTCCTCGGCCAGCGTCGGCCAGGCCAGCGCCTCGGTATAGGGAATCTCGGTGCGCAGCAGGCCGACCCCGGCGGCCCCGCCGGCCAGCCCGCGCCGGGTTTCTGCCACCGAGGCAACGTTGCACAGGACGGTGATCTCGCGCCCGTCGGCCGTCCGGGCGGACTCGTCGGACCCGGCGAGCCCGGCGGGCCCGGCGGGTCCGGGCTGGCGTTGGCTCAGGTCATGGCCCGCGAGCACGGCAGGAAGGTCACCGGCCTCGGGGCCGACGATGAGCTCACCGGCGTCCGCGTCCAGCAGCCCGCGCTGGCCGGCCGGGGCGGCCAGGACCGCGGGGTCGGTCCCGGCGATCATCGGCACCCCCAGGCCGCGGGCGATGATCGCCGCGTGCGAGCTCGCGCCGCCGGCCACAGAAACCGCGCCCACCAGCCCCGCCTCGGCCAGCTCGATCAGGTCGGCCGGGCTCACCTCCCGGCGGACCAGGATGAAGTCGCCGACCGGACGTGGCGCGGCACCGGCCTGGCTGAGGCGATCAAGGACGGCGTGCGCGACCTGCCGGACGTCGCCGGCCCGCTCGGCCATCTCGGGGTTGGGCAGCGCCTCGAGCACCGCGGCCTGCGCCTCGGTGGCCTGCCGCACGGCCGTCGCGACATCACCGCCGTCGCGGACGGCGGCCACGGCCGGGTCAGCCAGCAGCGGGTCCGCCGCGATCAGCCCCCCGATCTCGATGATGGCCGCTTCCTGATCGCGCCCGGCCGCACGCAGCCGTTCCGCCAGCGCGAACCGCTCCGCGGCCACCGCCGCGAACGCCTCCCCGACCTCCTCAGGCGTGGCGCTGACCGCCGTTTCGGTGTCGGCGATGTGCAGGGTGCCCAAGGCGATGCCGTCTGAGACGGGCAGCCCGGTGAACCGGATAGGCAAGTTCATCCGCTCGGCCGCACCGCGACGTCACGCAGCGCGTGCAGGATCAG